>OGZT01000004.1_pt1 | contig 189204 bp, 136 predicted proteins | sample 1576891 | NCBI WGS metagenome assembly OGZT01 (sample SAMEA3541521, study PRJEB24748) | human gut metagenome | biome: human gut; feature: human-associated habitat; material: faeces | place: China | collected 2012 | reverse complement strand
GACTGATTACGGAGCATCGTGGAGAATACTTCGCCCGCAATCGGTAACTGACCAGATTCTTATAAAAGCAAAAAGAATCAGGAGTATCGAAGAAAAAGGTGTGACTAAAGTAGATGAAGGTATTGCTTCCGAATTTATAGGTATTGTAAATTATGGAATTGTAGCATTGATCCAACTCGAATTAGGGCATAACGATGGGATTGATATCACAACCGATCGGGCAATGGAGTTGTATGATAAGCACATGTTGCAGACTAAAAATCTGATGTTTGCTAAAAATCATGATTATGGAGAGGCTTGGAGAAGTATGCGTATCAGCTCGTATACTGATCTTATCTTGGTGAAGTTGTTCAGAACAAAACAAATAGAGAATAACGAAGGACAAACTATTGTGTCTGAAGGTGTAGATGCCAATTATATGGATATGATTAATTATTCGATATTTGGGCTTATCAAACTAAATTATCCGGAAGACGAAGAATAATTATTCGATATTTTGCAGGTATTGATGGGTAAGACTAAATCACTTATAGAGAAAATTTTAGTAGAGATAGCTCGGGTTTTGCTTGGGGCTACCTTTATATTTTCGGGTTTTGTCAAGTCGATAGATCCTTTGGGAACAGCCTATAAAGTACAGGATTATCTTACTTCATTCGGCTTTTCGGATCTGTTGTACTTATCGTTACCCATATCTGTTATTTTGTGTGCAGGCGAATTGTGTCTCGGCATATTTATGCTCTTTGGACTCTATCGCAAATGGACATCACGTCTGTTGTTTCTCGTGATGCTTTTTATGACCCCTTTGACTTTATATCTGGCAATAGCTAATCCTGTAAAAGATTGCGGATGTTTTGGAGATGCCCTGATTATTACCAATTGGGAAACATTTTTCAAGAATATTGTTTTGATGGCATGTTCTGTAGCCACTCTTTTGTGGTATGAAAGAATTACTAATCTATTTACCGGCAAATTCTATTGGCTTGTATCATTGTATATTATTATTTGCGGGATCGTTTTTTGTATATACAATACAAGCAATGAGCCGATGATCGATTTTCGTCCCTATAAGATCGGAGCGGATATTCCTAAGCTGATGACTGTGGAAGGAGATAAAGCTCCTGTTTATGAGAATACTTTTATCTATGAAAAAGACGGGGTGAAGAAAGAATTCACAGAAGATAATTATCCGTGGGAGGATTCTACCTGGGTGTTTGTAGATCGTTATAATAAAGTCATAAAAGAAGGAGAAGAGCCTGTTATTCATGATTTTTCGATAAACAGGCTTTATCTGAATAGGCAGAAGACAAAGATAGAAGCCGAAGAAGATATAACCAACGAGGTATTGACCGATACAAACTATACCTTTCTGATGATTACGTATTCTTTGCCTGAAATGAGAATTAATAATCTGGGTAATTTTGAAGATGTCAATAATTATGCGAAAGATTACGGTTATAAATTCTATTGTCTGACATCATCTCCACGTGATACTATTCTAAGCCAGGAAAATAAAAATATTACCAATTTTGATTATTGCCTGACTGATGAACGTACGCTCAAAACGATAACGAGATCAAATCCCGGACTTTTATTAATAAAGAATGGAGTTATCATAAACAAATGGGGAGATAAAGATGTGCCCGAAGAAAGAATGCTGAACAAACCGATTGAAAAATTGTCAGTAGGTCATCCCGAAAAAGATAATTTTCCTAATACCCGGGATATAACAAAGATAATCCTCTTGTTCTTTGTACCTTTGGTTATAGTTAAGATTCTGGATGCGTTATTGTACCATAGGAAAAGTGTAGCTCCTAAAGAGATAAAGGAGCCGGAGGAAAATAAGAATTGAGAATATTGTTAAATTTTTTATATTATATAATATCATACCATTATGAGAAAGAATATCGTTGCCGGAAACTGGAAGATGAATAAAACTCTTCAAGAAGGTTTAGCTTTAGTAGATGCACTTAAAGTAGCTCTAGCTGATAGAGATAAAGTAAATTGCGATGTGGTACTAGGTACTCCGTTTATACATTTGGTTAATGCAGTAGCTTCTATCGGTGATAAAAAAATCGGTGTTGCAGCTCAAAACTGTGCAGATAAAGTATCTGGAGCTTATACCGGAGAAGTTTCGGCTGCAATGATAGCATCAACAGGTGCTAAATATGTGATTCTTGGTCACTCAGAACGTCGTACTTATTATGGAGAAACTGATGCTACTCTCAAAGAAAAAGTAGTTTTGGCTTTGGCTAACGGACTTACTCCTATCTTCTGTATAGGTGAAGTATTGGAAGAAAGAGAATCTAACAAACAAGAAGTTGTTGTAAAATCTCAAATCGAGAATGCTTTGTTTGCGCTATCTGCCGAAGATTTTTCTAAGATCGTATTAGCTTATGAGCCTGTTTGGGCTATCGGTACAGGTAAAACTGCAACTTCTGCTCAGGCTCAGGAAATGCATGCATTTATCCGTAAAACTATCGTTGATAAATATGGTAAAGAAGTGGCTGACGGTATCTCTATCCTTTACGGAGGTAGCTGTAATGCATCAAATGCAAAAGAATTGTTTGCAAATCCTGATGTAGACGGTGGTCTTATCGGTGGAGCTTCTCTTGAAGTTGATAAATTTATGCCTATTATCGACGCATTCTAAGAAATAATATGAGTAATACGGAGTTGGAGTATACTCTCTCTCCGTATTATCTTTAGATAAGATAGCAGAATCTATTATTTAGCAAAAACAGGTCTGTCGACCTTAGTAAATTATGAATAAACTTACTTGCATATTTTTTATATTGTTAAGCTGCAGCCTTTCGGTTATAGCGCAGAATAAGTCTATTACAGATGATTTGAATACAACTAAAGCAGGACAGGGTAAAGTTGTTATTTATCAAGATGATGCTATAAAAAACATGGTGGGTTCTACAGTCAGAACCAGTGCTTCGACATCGGGAACGACTGATGTCGAGTCTCAGTTATCGGTAGTTTCGGATAATAACTCTACCAAAACTTTTGTAAAGGCAAAAGGTTATCGTATTCAGGTATATAGCGGGAGTGATCAGAAACGCTCTAAAAATGAAGCTCAGTATCGTAAGGATGCCGTGCAATCTGCATATCCTAATATGGATGCGACTATATCATATGCATCTCCGGTATGGAGAGTGAGAGTCGGTAATTTTAAAACACATGAACAAGCTCAGCAGGCTTTGTCGGAAATGAAGGATAAATTGCCTTCATTCGGACGAGAAATGCGAATTGTGGAAGATGTAATAAAAGTAGCCGTAGACTAAGCAAGTCTGAGTCCTTAAACGTGTAATAAACAGCCGTTTCAGATATTCTGATCCGGTATAATTATAAGAAAAAGAAATGCCGTCAACAGATAGCAAAGATCAGAAGACATCGATATTAGCAGAAAACTATAAGGGTATTATCAGCCTGTTGGGAGAAGATGTAAGCAGAGAAGGTTTATTGGATACTCCGGAGCGTGTAGCCAAGGCCATGCAGTTTCTTACAAGCGGATATACTGAAGACCCTCAGGAGGTGCTTCGTAAGGCTCTTTTCAAAGAAGATTATAAACAAATGGTTATAGTGAAAGATATAGACTTCTATTCACTCTGCGAACATCATATGCTGCCTTTTTGGGGTAAAGCACATGTCGCATATATTCCTAATGGATATATAACCGGATTAAGCAAAATACCGCGTATTGTTGATATATTTTCGAGACGTTTACAGGTGCAGGAAAGATTAACTACGCAAATAAAAGATTGTCTTCAGGAAACCCTGAATCCTTTGGGGGTAATGGTGGTGATAGAAGCTCAGCATATGTGTATGCAAATGCGTGGGGTACAGAAACAAAATTCAACTACTACGACTTCGGACTTTACCGGAGCATTTAATCAGGCAAAAACCCGTGAGGAGTTTATCAATCTTATTAAATAGTCTGTTTTATATTGAGGAGTAAAATTCGAGAATTGCTTTAGAGAAGGACTTCCATGAGAGTCTTTGTTTTTCGAGGATTATATTCTTTGTATATATTGCTTTATTAGCAGCCTCTTCTTCGAAATATTGAACGATTGAGTTTGCTAATTCCTCCGGTGTCGCGTTGTTTACAACCATGCCTGTAGATCCTTTTCTGACTGTCTCTCCTAATGCTCCTACATTCGTTGCGATAAGAGGTGTTTCCATCTGGTAAGCGACAGCTACTACGCCGCTTTGTGTTGCATCTCTGTACGGGAGAACAAGTACATCTGATGCTGAAAATAAGGTCGAAACCATTTCATCCGGAATATACTCTTCAAGTACTTTGATGTTAGTCTTATTGTGCAGGGTATCTATAATATCCTGATACTTTTTGAAGTCTCCATAGCATTCGCCTGCAATGATAAGCTGATATTGATCATTTAACAGATTCATTGCTTTCAGCAGGATATCCAAGCCTTTATATTCTCGGATCAAACCGAAAAACAAGAGTGTCTTTTTGGTACTATCCGTTCCAAGGTTTAAAGCTGCTTCATTTTTGCTTGTCTTAAGGCTGTAGTGGTCATATATCGGATGAGGGCTTACAAGTATCGGTTTGTTCTGGATAATAGCCTTCAGATCGTCTTTAACAGGATCGCTTAGTGCAATAAATCCATCGCATGCAGAAAAGAAATATTTTGCTAATGGTTTATCAAAGAAACGCTTTTCATGAGGTATTGCATTGTGGATCAATCCTGTAATTTTAGTCTTTTTGTTGATAAGACGGCAAACGCTGCCCAGAGCCGGAGACAGAAAAGACATCCAGTATGGAACAATCAGTATATCCGGTTTAAAGCGGTTTATCTGCGAAGCTGTCTTATAATAAGATAACGGGTTGATGCTGTTGAGTGCTCTTTCGGAATGTATGATCTGAGCGGAATCACCTTCAGTTATATATTGTGTTTTTCCCGGAAAGAGAAAGGACGGATAAAGCATGGAAAAGTTAAAGGCTTGCACTTCATGATCAATCTTTAACTCTTCATACAATCGGCCGCTGAATTGAGCCATCCCTCCTCTGTAAGGGTAGAAAGGTGATAATATTCCTATTTTCATTGTTCTATCTCATTCAAGCCATGTTCATGTAAAACATTCATGACTCTTTTCAAAACTTCGTTTTCCGGTATCTCATTCAGACAGGCAAGATCATTTCTGAAACATGGTTTATCGCCAAAGACAGAGCAAGGACGACATTCTAATTCTGTTTGAATGGCATTTTTTATATCCTGCTTAAATCCATAGAAGCCTAAGCTTGGGTGTGTGGCTCCCCAAATAGAAACAACCGGAGTTTCTACCAACGAGGCAAGGTGCATGTTTGCAGAATCCATAGAGATCATTATATCCAGATAAGAGATAAGCAATAGCTCATTAATCAGGTTTATTTTACCCGAAGCACATATTACATTCTCGTATTTGTTTTCCCAGCTATCAAGGATTTCTCGTTCTTGAGTTCCCGATCCGAATAAGAATATTTTTATAGGAGATTTTTCGTTTAAACTCTTTACGACATTCTCCATTTTATCTAGAGGATATACTTTTTCAGCATGTTTTGCGAATGGAGCAATTCCAATCCAGGTACAGTCTTTCTCTGTAACTATTGCCCGGAGGGGATATAACGATCTTTCTTTAAACTCAAAGAAGTTTTTGAAAACCATTTCTGATGGAAATCCTATTTTATCGAAAACCTCCATGTATCTTTCGTAAGTTGGCTTCAGAGGCGGATATAGTTCTTTCGATGCAATCATCTGCTTCTTTTCGCTTCTGCCCTTTTCTATGTGTGCCGTTTTCTTAAAGAGCATAGACATACAGCCTCTTATCAGCTTGGTACGAAGCACATCATGCACATCTGCTACATGTGAATAATTGTATTTGATCACACTGATCAAAAGCTTGAATGTACCCAATAATCCTTTGTGGCGTTTAGACGGATCAAATGTTACAGCGTTAATATTGAATCCCAGGTTTTCAAACAGTGGAGCAAACGACTTTCGGGTCAGTACAATGAAGCGATCCTGTGGATAGCGAGCTGCCACAGAGAATACTACAGGTACTAACATAGCCACGTCTCCAAATGAAGATAACCTGGTTATTAAAATTCTAGCCATTGTTGTTGTTTGTTTTCGTGTATTTTTTTTTTGGCCGATTTTCAAGTTAGACAAAGGTTGAAAAAACTACTTCTTTTTCTCGTATAGAACAGGATTTAAGTCAGGATCATTATACATTTTCATTTGTTTATAAACCTTCATGTATTTTCTTCCGGCTCCTATATCTTCCAATAAATCGCTTATAGCCGAGGATAAGTCTTTTCGTTGTTCCAGAAGAATGTTCAACTTGTTCTGGCATTGTTCTTTATGTGAAGCATCAGCATCTTCACGAGTAGCTTCCTGATGCATGTGATAAATCTTAAGGGCGAGGATAGACAGGCGGTCTATAGCCCAAGCCGGACTCTCTGTATTTATTTTAGCATTAGGACTTGGTTTGGCATCTTTGTACTTATCAAGAAAATAGCTGTCGATTAATTCTACCAAATCTGTCCTGTCCTGATTCGATTTGTCGATTCTTCTTTTAATACATAAAGCTTTCACAGGATCTATGTTCGGATCACGAATGATATCTTCCAGATGCCATTGTACGGTGTCAATCCAGTTTTTGAGGTATAGATAGTATTCTATAGTTTTTAGCTCGAAAGGATTAGATAATGCTGTATCTACATCATCTGTTTTGTGATAATCCTCAATTACTCTATCAAAGATGGAATTACTTAAGTCTGTAAATTTCATAAATCTATTTTACTGTATTAATAAACAAAGAGATATAATCACTCATATACACGATTCTCACCTTGCAAACAAGTAATAACATCTCCCTCATTAATATATAATGTTGACAAATATAATTAAAAGCTTTTCAAGAACCTATTTATTCGCCCAGTTTTCGCGATCGAGATTTCTATAGTTAATAGCTTCAGCCAGATGGTTGGGTTTAATATCCGGAGATCCGTCCAGATCCGCTATCGTACGAGATACCTTGAGTATGCGGTCGTAAGCTCTGGCCGACAAGTTAAACATATCCATTGCTTGTTTCAGAAGCGAAAGCCCTATTTCGTCAGGAGTTGCATGCTTGCGCATCAGCCTAGAGGTCATTTGGGCATTACAATGCGTCTTTTCTTCATCTTTAAATCTTTCTGCTTGTATTTCTCTGGCTTTAATGACTCGTTTACGTATAGACTCGCTGTTCTCGGATGTCCCGGCACTTGATATTTTATCAAAGGGAACCGGTACTATCTCTATCTGAATATCAATTCGGTCGAGTAATGGCCCTGATATCTTGTTGAGGTACTTCTGCACCATCCCTTGTGAACAAACACATGGCTTTTCGGGGTGGTTGTAGTATCCGCATGGACAAGGGTTCATAGATGATATCAGCATAAAACTTGCCGGATATTCAACCGAGAACTTTGCCCGTGATATACAGATATTACGGTCTTCGAGTGGTTGTCTTAATACTTCGAGTACACTTTTGTTAAATTCGGGCAGTTCATCCAGAAAAAGAACTCCGTTGTGGGCCAGACTGATCTCTCCGGGTTGAGGGTAAACACCTCCTCCAACCATTGCCACATCTGATATAGTGTGGTGTGGAGATCTGAATGGGCGTACCGACATTAATGAGGTGTCAGTGTTCATCCGACCTGCAACACTGTGTATTTTTGTTGTTTCGAGGGCTTCCTGTAAAGAAAAGGGAGGTAATATGGTCGGTATACGTTTTGCCATCATTGATTTCCCTGCTCCGGGAGGTCCTATCATTATGATATTATGACCACCGGCAGCAGCAACTTCTATTGCCCTTTTGACATTTTCCTGTCCTTTTACATCTGAAAAATCAAATTCAAAATCGAATTGTTTCTTCAAAAATTCTTCCCGTGTATTGATCTCCGTTTTTTGAAGAGATCCTTTTCCGTTAAAGAAGTCTACTACTTCTGTCAGCTTTTCGACACCATATACATTCAGATTGTTAACGACGGCAGCCTCTTTGGCATTTTTCAAGGGAACTATTAATCCCTTAAATCCTAATTCCCTGGCCTTTATAGCGATTGGCAGAACTCCTTTTACCGGAAGGATTGTTCCGTCTAAAGATAATTCACCCATTAACATATAATTTTCAAGGTCATCAGATTCCAGGCTGTCTGAGGCCGCCATTATGCCGATTGCTAAAGGCAGGTCATAAGAAGAACCTTCTTTCTTGATGTCAGCCGGGGACATGTTTATGATGACTTGTTGTCGTGGAAACTTGTAACCATTGACCTGTAATGCAGATATGATACGTTCGTGACTCTCTTTTACAGATGCATCAGGTAACCCAACCAGCATAAATTTTATGCCTTTTGAGCAATTAACTTCTATCGTAATTAGTGTGGCGTCAATCCCTTGTACGGCAGCTCCGAATACTTTTACCAGCATGTTTGCGTAGAATAAATGTTGTTCAGAGACAAATATAAAGGAAATATAGGACTTTAGCGAGTCTTATCTACTGCTTTTTCGTCTTTTTTATCCTTGTTTTCGTATCTTGACAGTAGGGAAGTTATGTTTACATCCCTTTCAAGAATGATTCCGTCTGCCGATACCAAAATCATATAGGGTGCAGATGTTACATTGTATTTCTTTACTACTTTGGAACTCCATTTTCTGCCGTCAAGTAAAACAGTCCAGTCTAGAGAATTGGCTATCTCTACGGTTTGAGAATCCGGCGATTTCCCTTCAACATCAATAACTATTGCCAGAAAGCTAACTTTGTCTTTTAACTTTTTCTGAGTCTCTTTCAATTCGTCAAAGTACTTGATGTTCAGCGGAGCTTCTTTTATATCGAAGATCAGTAAAACATCTTTTCCTCTAAAATCTTTCAGGCTTACATCTTTACCTTTCGAACTTATCAACGTGAAGTCCGGAGCTACAGAGCCTACGGCAGATATTCGTACCCTGTCATAATAGTTCTTCAAAGATGTTGTGAGGTAAAAATTGGCAGCATCTCCTTTCAACGAGTTTATATCATTTCCTAATAGTTCCGGTGATATATTGTTGACCGAATAGTCATTCATTAAAACTACACTGGCTATTTTTCCGGGGTTCTTTTCCACATATTCACGAACACATCTGGCAAGCTGAAAGTTTATATTCTTTAGTTCGGCAGGATCCATATTTTGGTGTTTGCTCAGAATACGACATCGAGTCTGAAGAAGATTGAGGTTTTCTGTTTTAAAAGCCATTAGGTCGTCATTAACCTTTCCCCCTTTCAGTTCTGCCAAACCAAAATCCGAAGCGTCTGCTTTCAGGTTAAGATCATATCCGGGTTCCAAAAAGAATGTGATCTGAGCTTTGTCGTCTCCGCAATATAAGTTGACCAAAGTTGGCTCGTTCACGATCCCTTTATAAGTAAATTCACCTCTTTTATTTACCTCGATTGTGTCGATAATAACAGAGTCACCTGATACTTCTCTAACGGCATATAGATTCGAGACTGTCAGGTTTTCAAGTTTTCCCTGAACTTTAAAATTGGTGTTATCCTTTTTTCCGCAAGATGCGAATAAGAGGATAAAGGTACTGATAATAAGTAAAGACCTTAGATTCAGGAGCGACATAACCTTTCTATATTAATATTATTACAGAGACTAGTAAGCAACATAAAGTATTTAATGACATATTCTAAAGCAATAACCTGCTCTTGCTGTCATACTTGCAAAGTCAACAAATAGGTCTGAGACCTTAAAAGTACAAATATTATGCCTAAAAGGCGGATAATACTTGTTTTATTATTTTCAATCTACAAAGATAGGAATTTATCTTAATTAATTATTGCATATTTTTCATCTTTTTAACAATCGTCTTAAGCTAATGTCGTTTAAATATGACGAATAAACATTGGCTGTGAGCTATAAAGTGTATCTTTGTTTATAAAAAACGTGTAATTATATGAGATTGTTTAAAAGTTTTCTTTTTACTGTCATTTTATCATCTTCATTTTCAGCAATGGCACAAAATAGTCTGGTTCCGCTTTCTCTCGAAGATCTTATTCCCGGAGGAAGTACGTTTTCAAAGTACAGAGTGCAATTTCCTTCTCAACTGCAGTGGTGGAATGACTCGCCGGTTCAGGTAAAAGGCGATTCTATTGTTTCTATTCCTGTTATAGATAAAAAAGCTGTTCAGGTAATCACCACAAAAGAGCTGATCAACCAAAGCCTTACGGCAGAGGGAAAAGAAAAGTTGAAGTCGTTCCGTTTTGTCGGTTTTCCTTATGCAGATCAATCTGTCGTAATGCTTACCAATGGCAGTGATACTTATTTGTATAATTTCAAAGAAAATAAGGTTGAAGTCACTTATACTTTTCCGAAAGAAACCTCGAATTTCGATTTCACTAAAGAGGGTAGGGCTTTTGCTTATACCAAAGACAATAATCTTTACATCTTAGATTCCGACTCGAAAGAAACAGCTATAACATCCGACTCGGATAAAGGCATTGTAAATGGCCAATCGGTTCACCGCAACGAATTCGGGATAACAAAAGGCACATTCTGGTCTCCATCGGGAAATCTGCTTGCTTTTTACAGAATGGACGAAACTATGGTAACCGATTATCCTCTAGTCGATATATCTGCACGGGTTGCCGAATTGAAAGACATAAAATACCCGATGGCAGGGATGAAAAGTCATCAAGTGACTATCGGTATATTTAACCGTTCGACACAACAGACTGTTTTCCTGAAAACAGGTACTCCTAAAGAAAAATACCTGACAAATATTGCATGGAGTCCCGATGATAAGTACATCTACCTTGCTGAACTAAACAGGGGGCAAGATACTTGTAAAGTTGCCAGATATGATGCTAATTCGGGAAAACTTGATGCTACTCTGTTCGTAGAAACTCACCCGAAGTATGTAGAACCGGAGCATCCTGTTTTGTTCTTGAAGAATGATCCGAACAGTTTTATCTGGCAGAGCAAACGAGATGGATACAATCACCTATATCTGTATGATATAAACGGCAAGGTGAAAAAGCAGTTAACCACCGGGACTTGGGATGTTACCGAAGTTTTAGGCTTTGATGCAGCTGGTGCAAATCTTTATTATGTATCTACCGAAGCGACTCCGCTCGAACGTCATATCTATCAGTTGAATCTAAAAAACGGCAAGAAAGTTCGTCTGTCAAAAGAAGAAGGTGTGCATTCAGGTTTATTGAGTGAATCGGGCAAATACATTATCGACCGTTATACTTCTCAATATAATGCAGGCAAAGCTGATATTACAGATACAAAAACTGCTAAGACTTATAACATATTCTCGGCTAAAGACCCTTATAAAGGTATAACCTTACCCGAAATCTCACTGGGAGAGTTAAAAGCAAACGATGGAAAAACAAGCTTATATTACAGGCTTATAAAACCGTTGAACTTCGATCCTGATAAGAAATACCCAACCATCATCTATGTGTATGGAGGACCTCATTCTCAGCTGGTAGACAACTCATGGATGGCACAAGCCAGAGGGTGGGATATATACATGGCTGAAAAAGGTTATGTTGTCTTTACGTTGGATAACAGAGGTACTTCTAACAGGGGAATAGACTTCGAGAATATTACTCACCGTCATCTGGGTGTGGTGGAGACCGAAGATCAAATGACCGGTGTAGATTATCTCAAATCATTGCCTTATGTAGACGCTGACCGTATTGGTGTGCATGGCTGGAGCTTCGGCGGGTTTATGACATTGAATCTGATGCTCCGCCATCCTGAGACATTCAAAGTGGGTGTTGCCGGAGGTCCTGTAACAGACTGGAAATACTATGAAATAATGTATGGCGAACGTTATATGGACTCACCTAAAGAAAATCCCGAAGGTTATGCCGGTTCAAGCATGGTCGATAGGGCGGGAGATCTTAAAGGCCGTCTGATGATTATACATGGCGATGAAGATCCGACGGTAGTTATGCAGCACAGCTTGCAATTCCTTAAATCGGCAATTAAGAGCGGAACTCATCCCGACTTTTTCGTATACCCCGGACATGGGCATAATATGATAGGTAAAGACCGTGTTCACTTACATGAACATATCACTCGTTACTTTGACGATTTCTTAAAGTAAGCTTGAGTAATCTTATACAATACAAAAGCGGGAAGAAGTTTTATTTCTTCCCGCTTTGTTGTTTTCTGAAAATATATGCCAAGGCAACTATGGCTATCACATTACCTGCGATAATCAGCAGAAAGCTACCCATATCCCCTTTACTGTTGTAATAAGGAAAGATAGCCGCTGATATAATGATCAGGTAGATAATTGATATTGCCAGAAATAAAGCTGTCTTTGGCATATATAATCTCTTATTTCAATTCCGACAAGATAGCTGTCAGATAATGATAGAAACGTTCAACTGTATCGATTTCTACAAATTCATCCGGAGAGTGAGGATTCATAATAGTAGGACCGAACGAAACAATGTCTAAGCCCGGAGTACTGCCTAATATGATACCGCATTCGAGACCGGCATGTACAACCTGTACCTGAGGTTCTCTTCCGAATTGAGAAACGAATAGCGATTTCATTACTTCCAATACTTTCGAATGTGCATTCGGCTGCCATCCCGGATATCCGTTTACGGCTTCCACTTTAGCATCTGCCAAAGAGAATACACTTTCGATCATAGAATCTAAAGCCTCTTTTTTAGATTCCGACGAACTGCGTGTCAGGAATTTGATTTCGACTTTGCCTTCTCCCGATTTTACGGATGCAATGTTGGTCGAAGATTCCACTATACCGGGAAATGATTGGAGCATACTGATAACCCCGTTAGGGCAAGCGACAACTGCATTGATTACATCGTCCTGTATTTCTTCAGGAAGTACAGTTTTAGGTAAATCTACTTTTTCTGCTTTCAGTGTCAGGTTTGTTTCTATCTCTGCAAACTCTTCGCAGTATAAGTCGTTGTAGTCATCAACTAAATCCATCAAAGCATCTGCGTTTTCTGGAAGGACGGTTAATACTGCAAATGCTTCACGAGGAATGGCATTACGCAGCGAACCTCCCTCTACCGATGCCAAACGGGCATCCAATGAGCGTACAGCTTCTTTCAGAAAACGGAACATCAACTTATTGGCATTAGCTCTGCCTAAATGTATTTCACCACCGGAGTGACCGCCTTTCAATCCTTTCAGGCTTACTTTTACGGCAACATCACCAGCCGGAGCTTCTACGTCTTTATACTGCCACGATACATTTTCGTCTATACCGCCTGCGCAGCCGATACATAATTCACCTTCTTCTTCTGTATCCAGATTGAGGAGAATGCTTCCGGTAAGGAATCCCGGCTCGAGCCCGAATGCTCCTACCATGCCTTCTTCTTCGTCTATGGTGAAAAGACCTTCTATTTTGCCGTGAACAAGGCTGTCGTCTTCCATCACCGCTAATATCGCAGCAGCTCCGATACCGTTATCTGCTCCTAGAGTGGTTGACTTGGCTTTTACGATGTTTCCGTCGATTACGGTTTCGATCGGGTCTTTCAAAAAGTCATGTTGAACATCCGAGTTTTTTTGCGGAACCATATCCAAATGTGATTGAAGAATCACAGTCGGAGCATTCTCCATTCCTTTCGAAGCCGGTTTGGTAATTAAAACGTTGCCGACTTTATCTTGCTTTACATCCAGATTTAATCCTTTTGCAAAGTCTACAACATATTTTTCAACAGCCTTTGTATGTCCTGTGGGACGAGGTATTTGTGTTAACTCATAAAAATGTTTCCAAACATTTTCGGGTTTCAGTTTTAAAATTTCTTTTGACATAATATAATATTACGTTAGTAGGTCCGAGACCTTAATTGGTTTTTTATTACTACAAAAGTAAACAAAAGTTGCACGAAAACATCATGTTGAATCTCCTTTGTTTATATCCTAAAATGGTTGACTTAAAAAGGTTAAGGACTAAAAGGTTACGAAGGTTACAACAAAAATGCACACTTTCTATTGTCTCCTTACTGGCACATTTTCAAATTTTCTCATTAAATCCCGGCTATTCAAAGAACTCACTTTATAGATAAAAATAATATAAGTATCGCTGTTGGGTTGCTAAACAGAGTCATTAAATACTTATTATTCATTATTATTTCTTATAACTTAGTATATTTGTACCTCTTTTGAAAAAAGTAAAGGCGGTTAAGTAACTGCCTTCCTCTATACGATCTTGATTATGAGTAAGAAATTTAACAGAACGCTGGTCACATCTGCACTTCCTTATGCTAATGGACCTGTGCATATAGGTCACTTGGCAGGAGTATATATTCCTGCAGATATTTATGTCAGATATTTACGTCTTAAGGGCGAAGAAGTATTATTTATCGGAGGTTCCGACGAACATGGTGTGCCCATAACTATCAGGGCAAAAAAAGAAGGTGTTACACCTCAGGATATTGTGGATAAATACCATGGCATAATCAAGAAATCATTTGAAGAATTTGGTATCACGTTCGATATATATTCACGTACCAGTTCTGAAATACATAAAAAGACAGCATCGGATTTCTTTCTCGAATTATATAATAAGGGAGAGTTCGAAGAAAAAACAAGCGAGCAGTATTACGATGAGGAAGCTAAAATGTTCCTCGCCGACCGCTATATTATGGGAGAATGTCCCCACTGTGGTAATCCAAATGCTTATGGAGACCAGTGCGAATCGTGCGGAACATCACTAAGCCCTACCGATTTGAAAAATCCAAGATCAACGATATCAGGTAAAACTCCGGTGATGAGAGAAACTAAACACTGGTATTTACCTCTTGATAAGCACGAAAGCTGGTTGAGGCAATGGATATTGGAAGACCATAAAGAGTGGAAAACCAACGTGTATGGTCAATGCAAATCGTGGTTGGATATGGGATTGCAGCCCCGTGCTGTAAGCCGTGACCTCGATTGGGGTGTGCCAATACCGCTGCCGGGAGCCGAAGGTAAGGTTCTTTATGTTTGGTTTGACGCACCTATCGGTTACATCTCCAATACAAAAGAGTTGTTACCCGATAGTTGGGAGAAATGGTGGAAGCATGAGGATACAAAACTCCTTCATTTTATCGGAAAAGATAATATTGTATTCCACTGTATTGTATTTCCTGCCATGCTGAAGGCCGAAGGATCCTATATTCTGCCCGAAAATGTTCCTGCAAATGAATTCCTGAATCTCGAAGGAGATAAAATTTCTACTTCCCGTAATTGGGCGGTATGGTTACACGAATATCTAGAAGATTTTCCCGGACAACAGGATGTCTTACGCTATGTGCTGACAGCCAATGCTCCCGAAACAAAAGACAACGACTTTACATGGAAAGACTTTCAGGCTCGAAACAACAACGAATTGGTTGCCATCTTTGGCAACTTCGTTAACAGGGCGATGGTGCTTACTCATAAATATTTCGATGGAAAAGTTCCTGCTTGCCACGAATTGACAGATTATGATAGAGATACTCTGGCAGAATTTAAAGATGTAAAAGGTGAAGTTGAAAAATACCTTGATACATACCGTTTCCGTGATGCTCTGAAAGAGGCGATGAATCTGGCTCGTATCGGAAACAAGTATCTTGCAGATACAGAACCTTGGAAAACAGCCAAAACAGATATGCCACGTACCGAGACTATTTTGAATATCTCGTTGCAGATAGCTGCTAATCTGGCGATTGCTTTTGAGCCGTTCCTTCCGTTCAGTACTGCAAAACTAAAACAGATGCTGAATGTAACAGATTTAGCATGGACTCAGTTAGGACAGGTAGATATACTTTCGGTTGGGCATCAATTGAATCAGGCGGATCTGTTGTTTGCCAAAATCGAAGATGAAACCATCGAGAAACAAGTGCAAAAATTACTTGATACGAAAAAAGCCAATGAGGCTTCGGAATACAAAGCCGCTCCGATTAAACCGTCTATACAGTTCCCTGAATTCGAAAAAATAGATATTCGTGTCGGAACGATATTGGAGTGCATAAAAGTGCCTAAAGCCGATAAGTTATTGCAATTCCTTATTGATGATGGTATTTCTAAGCGTACCATTATTTCGGGTATTGCTCAATGGTATAAACCGGAAGAATTGGTTGGACGTCAGGTATGTTTCATCGCAAATCTCGAACCTCGTAAATTAAGAGGAATAGAATCATGCGGTATGCTTTTATCTGCCGAAAATGCAGACGGAAGCTTATCATTGATACAGCCATCGGCATTAATAACACCCGGAAGTAAAGTGGGCTGATAAAAACCAATTACCGATATAAAAAGAAACGGAAACTATATCTTTTATAGCTTCCGTTTCTTTTTAAGTGACTAAAAGTATTTAATTATTTACTTTTGGTTTATAACAGTCTTTGGTTGTTTTACCTACTAAAGTAATAAATAGGTCTGAGACCTTAATGATTACAAACTTTACTGATATCTACGGTAAAACCATCTTCCTGAGACGGCATAAATTTTCCTTTCATTTTCAGGAACTCGATTAACATAGGTATATCCATATCTTCGGCAGAACAAGCATAAAAACGCTGATCTTCACCGAAACGGTCTTTGATGGCTTGGGCTAATGATTCTTCGTTATAGCTATTGCCTTCCATCATATGTAAAACTTCGTGAGCATGTAATTGTTCCATAACCTTATAGTTTTTATCAATTTATGAAACAAAAATATATCATTTGATGGTTAATAACTGTAACATATGATACAATAGAGCAAAAAATAGACCTATATAGCTTGTTTTAACCTTTCGATTGTATCGTTTCCTAATTGGGTTTTTACTTTAATGTGTTCGAGTACAGCTTCTACAAAAGCATTCTTCTCGAATACACCACGTACACGTTCGAAATCGATTTTCTGGTCTCTTTTGTTTCCGTCCAATCCGAAGCTGATACGTGTCGGTAAAGAGAATTCTTTTCTCGCGTCGTCGTATATCATATTATCGAGCGAAACGACAGCTTCCTTCCACTTTTCGACAATCTCTATGATATCTTTTGCCGTAATAGTCTCTAGACTGAGTTCAAAATACTGTTGTATTTTATCCCATGCCCATGTCCATTCCAGTTCGTAATAGTTAGCATGCAGACCTGCAAATACTTGATTTACATCTTCCAATGTGTTCAGTTTTCCGGCTTCTATATCATCAATCAGATCATCTATTTTAGTACTTGGTGCAAGAAGTCCGGCCAAATCCCTCCATTGGAATAATCCGTCTGTCGTCTTCGGATTGAGAGCCTCTCTTATTTCTTCATTATTCCGGCATGGGCAGTCCTTTAAGCGGGAGATAATAGAATTCCCCAGAAATTTAGTAATGGCAATATTATAAAACTTAATACCTCTTTTTAAAGAAGAACCGTTAATACGGCAGCTTTGGTAAGTATAAGCATCGGAACTTTCACCGCAAGTTTCCTGTAGACCCTTCAGGACATCTATTCCTTGAAACATTTTTTGTACTGTATATGGGCTGAGCAGGTTAAAGTTAAGATGATCCAGCTTATCGGGATCTTTACGTTTATCTCTTTTGGGAAATTTCTGCGCATCACGTATAGTTCCTACACTTCTCAGGTTAATGCCCGGAACAAGTACCGTTTCGTCATTACTTTCGATCAGGTATGAGAAAGGCATTTTTGATGTGTCCGAATTACGGTAGTGACGACCCATTACCAGTGAGAATGCTCCTATTCGGGCCGGCCACAGGATGTATGAATCACTGGTGGTTTTGCCACCTCGTTCCATTACTCCTTGGTGTATAGGACCCAGTTTATACATGTGGTTACTTTGATTTGAGCCCGATCCCGCATTCATAAAAGAATACATTCCTGAAATCAGCAAAGTCGATTTGTGATGAGTGACCGTATAAGGCCCCGCAAATATAGCGCAAGCTTCGCCGTTCTCACCTTGGCAATTACTGAAGAATAACGAGTCACTGGCCGAATAAGTATGCCCCAGTTCACAGGATTGTCCTATAAAACATCTGGCTAGCATAGTTCCGTCTTCAACACGAGAACCGGAAGAGATAATGAAATCTTTCGCCATCACATTGTATCCAATATGTATGGGGTCAAAAGCATTGCTGTTTATACTGCCGTTTTCGAGAATGCGAGCTCCTTCAATAACGGCATTGTCTCCGATTTTAACATTTTTGATTGTACCTGTATTTACAATCTTTACATTGTTACCTATTGTTCCGGTTTCAGAACTTACTTCATCCGTATATCGTTGTACGATTTCCTGCATTTTCTGAACAAGAATTGGACGATGGCGGTAAAATGATTGTATATAAGCGAAGTGAGCACTCAATTTGTCATTGATGCCGACTTCACGTCCTCCTGTTTCATTCAGAACCGAAGCCTGTACTCCGTTACCGAATGAGGATTTCCCTTCTACATACATTAGTTCCAGATTCTGTATAATGGTATTGTCTCCGATACGGTAGTTGGCTATATAGTTTTGTACATTTTCTATGAGTACATTATTTCCCAATGAGCAATTGTGTAAGCTTACATTTCTTAGACCCGAATGTCTCTTGATTCCTCCAGGGAATACAAAATCGGATTCGAAGTAACCGATCCGGATATCCCCCGAAAAATTTACCTGATGAATATAATCGGGAGTGAAATTTTCATGGACGGAAACTGTTTCCCAATTACAGGCAGTGCAAGCCTGATTTTGTAGTTTTTCGATTTCGGGAGTGGTTAGCTTTCTGTATATCATATATATGTTGTTATAACGATGATAGGCTTGTTACTTGACTATCTTATCTGTAACGTAAAAATACTTCAAATATTTTTGAGTTCTGCCATTTTTTGTACCTTAGGAGCAATAAAACAACGCAACACTCGACATTATGGAACAAATACTGCACTATGTGTGGAAGCACAAACTCTTTCAGAAACATTTGGAAATGACTGACGGAGTCTCATTTGAAGTGCTTGATACCGGTCAGCATAATACCCATCAGGGACCTGATTTTTTCAATGCAAAGATAAAAGTCAAAGGTGAAGTTTGGGCAGGAAATGTAGAGATACATAAATCTTCGGATGACTGGTTTCGGCACGGACACGATAAAGATGTAGTTTATAATTCTGTGATTCTGCATATTGTCCAAAATATTACTTGTGAAGTGACGGACCAGACGGGCAGAATTATTCCACAGTGTGAGATTAAATATCCGAGTCATATACTTGAAAATATCGATTTTTTGTTGAGTGCCGATGTTGCTATTCCTTGTTGCAATTATTTACGAGATATTCCCTCATTGCATACAGCTTCGTGGCTCAATTCTCTTTTATTGGAACGATTGGAGCGTAAATGTAATGATATATCGTTGTTGTTTGAGCGGTTAGACGGATCGTGGGCAGACGTATTTTATGTGGTGTTGTCCCGCTCGATGGGATTCGGGCTTAACTCGGAAGCTTTTGAACGGCTGGCATTGAGCCTGCCACTTAAATATATACTGAAACAGTCCGATAGCCTTTTACAGATTGAAGCATTATTATTCGGTCAGGCAGGATTATTACAAGACTTGTCCTGCATGGATGATTATACGAGGAAATTGAAACAGGAATACGATTTCCTAAAGAACAAGTATTCTTTGATCCTTTAAACAGGGATATTTTTCGAAATTTAAGAGTGCGTCCTACAAGCTCTCCGGTCTTAAGGTTGGCTCAATTAGCCGTGTTATTACAAAATATACAGGGAGTTTGCGCTAAAGTACTATCCGCAAAAGATGTTGGTCAGATACGTTTGCTGTTTCATGTCAATGCTTCTGAATATTGGCAGACACATTATCTGTTTGGAGAAGAGTCTTCCAAAAAACACAAATACATAGGAGATTCTTCATTGGATGTGATGATTATAAATGCAGTTGTTCCCTTGGTCTTCTCTTATGGCAGGCGTATCAATGACGAATCATATATAGAGAGGGCTATTGGCTTCCTTGAAACAATAAAACCCGAATCGAACTCCATCGTGAAGCAATTTGCTGGTTATGGACTTATTAGCAGGAGTGCATACGATACACAGGCTGTCATTCAGTTGAAACGGGAGTATTGCGAGAAACGAAAATGCCTTTATTGCCGAATCGGGTATCAGGTGTTATCGGGTAAATAGGTACTGAGACCTTCAATGCTTTCTTTCGCTAATTGATGCTGATTTAAAAACAAAAAAACTTACTTTTGCAAATCCTTGAACTGTAAGGAGATTCAATTATTAGAAATTAGGAATGGCGGTAGAATGTGTTCCTGAAGAACAATAAAGCATATAGATGAAAGCGAAATCGCTGTTTAGGAGAAAAGATATTAGTAAAGGTGGTCATGGCGATGAAGTCACAGACTATGGATTGAAAAGAGTTTTAGGAGTAAAAGACCTTACCTTGTTTGGTATTGCCGCTATTATAGGTGCGGGAATATTCAGTACTATCGGACGAGCCGCTTTTAACGGAGGGCCTGCAGTATCACTCTTATTTGTGTTTGTGGCCGTGGCTTGTATATTCACAGCCCTTTGTTATGCTCAGTTTGCCTCAATGATATCCACTAGTGGAAGTGCTTATACATACACTTATGCGACATTGGGAGAAGTGTTTGCATGGGCTATAGGATGGGCTCTTATTCTCGAATATGCTGTTTCGAATATGGTGATAGCTATTTCGTGGTCTGGCTATTTTACAACTATGCTGGAAGGATTCGGTGTTCATTGGCCGCATTATTTATCTATCGGTTATCTGTCGGCTTATGAGGCTTTTCAGAAAGTAATGTCAGGAGAATCTCATTTACCTGCCAATATTTTGCAGGCTGCCGAAACTTACCGTACAGCACCTGAGTTTATGGGGATGAAAGTATTGGTAAATGTTCCGGCCGGGGCAGTAATAGCTGTGTTGAGTGCTTTGGTATTTGTCGGAATCAAAGAATCCCGTTTCGTAAATAATCTTCTGGTCTTCCTTAAAATAGGTATCATACTATTGGTGATAGGAGCAGGATGTTTCTTTGTAAGACCCGAAAACTGGTCGCCTTTTGCTCCTAATGGAGCTCAGGGTATTCTGGGAGGTGTTGCCGCTGTATTCTTTTCTTTTATAGGATTCGATTCTATATCTACAACAGCCGAAGAATGTAAAAACCCGCAACGGGATATGCCCCGTGCCATGCTTTATTGCCTTGGTATTTGTACGGTATTATATATAGCGATCACTCTTGTGTTGACCGGTATGGTCAATTATAAAGAATTGGGTGTAGATGATCCTCTGGCATATGTCTTCCAGAAAGTGGATATGGATTTTATAGCCGGTATTGTTTCTGTCAGTGCTGTTATTGCCATAACCAGTGCTATATTGGTATTTCAGATAGGACAGCCCCGCATCTGGATGACTATGAGCAGGGATGGACTGCTTTGGCCTCGCTTTGGAAAAATTCACCCTAAATACAAAACGCCAACCTTCGCAACTCTTATTGCTGGCATTATAGTTTGTGTTCCTTCGTTGTTTCTTGATATGCAGTTTGTTGTCGACCTGACGAGTGTCGGTACTTTCTTTGCTTTTATTTTGGTTTGTTCCGGAATACTTTATCTTGATTATAAGGGATATAGTAAGAAAGCGAAATTTAAGGTTCCGTATATCAACGGAAAATACATTGTCGGTGTTTTATTCCTTATAACAGCTGTGCTTTTTATTACTAAACTCGATTATAAAGAGATTATCTCCGAAAAACCTTTACTTATTATATTTTGGGCTACCTGGCTGTGCATGTCTTTTGCTGCCTATAAATTCCGCTTTTCGCTATTGCCTACAATCGGGATACTTATCAATCTGTATCTGATGACTGAACTCGGATGGTCAAACTGGTATATGTTCCTGATATGGCTTGCCATAGGTTTGATTATTTATTTTCTTTATGGATATAAAAAGAGTAAATTGGCCCAGATAAATAAATAAACGAATATACAATGATACCATTCTTAGATTTGAAAGAAACCAATATGCCCTATCAATCGGAGATTGAGGAGGCTGTATTGAGTGTTGTTCGTTCGGGATGGTACATTTTAGGAGATCAGGTCAAATCTTTCGAGAGGGCTTATGCTCAGTATTGTGGTACTGCAAATTGTATTGGAGTAGGAAATGGGTTGGACGCTATTTCTTTGATCCTGAAATCATATAAAGAATTAGGTGTTTTGAAAGATGGGGATGAGGTTCTCGTTCCCGCTAATACATATATTGCTTCCATATTGGCTGTAAGCAGCAGTGGTTTAGTTCCAGTTTTGGTAGAGCCGGACATAAATACCTATAATATCGATCCCGAGAAGATAGGGGATAAGGTTACCTCTAGAACAAAAGCTATCCTTGCTGTTCATCTGTATGGGTTGGTATCCCCAATGAATGAGTTGAAAGAGATTGCCAGAAAGCACAACCTGAAGTTGATAGACGATGCGGCTCAGGCTCATGGAGCAGCTTATCATGAGCAGAAAGTCGGTAGCTTATGTGATGCAACGGCTTTCAGTTTTTATCCCACTAAGAATCTCGGAGCTTTGGGTGATGCGGGTGCTGTAACAACCGATGATTCGGAGTTGGCTGCTATTGTCAGAGCATTGGCAAATTATGGAACGACATCCAAATATATAAATAAGTATAAAGGTGAAAACTCAAGGTTGGATGAAATACAAGCGGCTGTATTAGCTGTTAAGTTGAAATATCTGGATAAAGAGGTGCAAGCGAGACAAAATATAGCATCCTTTTATCTCCGAAATATTCAGAATGAATTAATAGCTTTACCACGGGTTGAACAAATTGAACAACACGCTTTTCATCTTTTTGTGGTACGGTGTCATGAAAGAGATCGGTTGCAGCAATATTTGTCGGATAAAGGTATCCGTACGGAAATACATTATCCGTTGCCGCCACATAAGCAGGAGGCATACAAAGAGTGGAACAGTTTATCATATCCCGTTTCGGAAAAGATAGCGGATCAGATAATTAGCCTGCCTTTACATATATCGTTGAAAAACGAAGAAGTGATACGCATATGCTCTGCTTTGAATGAGTTTCGATAATGTATAAATCAGCTATCCCGGCTTTTTAATACAAGAAGTGTATTATCCTCATAAAAAAGGACTAATTTTGACCGGATTTCGAGGGCATAGACTCTTTCGAATTAATTATAGAAGTTAAGAGAGCAGAACAATATACTGCATTTGTGGATGATTATTAAATATTTGCTTTTATTCAGCATGTATGGGAACAAATAAGAAGCATAGAGTTCCATTTGGTCCGATAGGGATTATTATGGCTATCGGGGTAGTGTATGGAGACATTGGTACATCGCCGCTCTATGTGATGAAATCTATACTTGAGGCGTTGCCCGATAATCAGTTATCGAGACCCGATTACATAATCGGAGCCGTATCATGTGTGATATGGACTTTGACTATCCAGACTACGCTTAAGTATGTAATATTGACCCTTAGAGCCGATAATAACGGCGAAGGTGGTATTTTGGCGTTATATGCACTTATCAGGCAAAAATTCCGTTGGGCATATATTATAGCCGCATTAGGTGCTGCAACATTGCTTGCAGATGGTATTATCACTCCTGCCATGACTGTGATTACTTCTATGGAAGGGTTGAATAATATAGTACCCGAAATTCCTATTGTTCCTGCTACACTGATTATTGTTATCGGATTATTCCTTATACAGCCATTGGGTACAGGTTCGCTCGGAAAGTATTTTGGAACGATGATGCTTGCATGGTTTATCATGATGGGAATAGTGGGTGCAAGTCATCTGGTTCATGAACTTACCGTATTCAAGGCGTTTAATCCTGTTTATGCTATTAAGTTTTTGGTACATGCTCCTCATACGATGTTTATCCTCGGCGCTGTATTTCTTTGTACAACAGGCGCGGAGGCTTTGTATTCCGATTTAGGGCATTGCGGACTGAAAAATATACGGATATCATGGATCTTTGTAAAATCGATGCTTATTGTCAATTATCTGGGGCAGGCTGCGTGGATTATCGATAATCCGTCCATTGTGCAACATGGTATCAATCCGTTTTTTGCCATGATGCCTTCGTGGTTCAGCTTTATCGGGGTATTAATGGCTACAGCAGCATCTATAGTTGCCAGTCAGGCATTGATAAGCGGCTCTTATACAGTTATCAGTGAGGCTATCTCTTTGAACTTATGGCCTAATGTAAAGATAAAATACCCGACCAATATAAAAGGGCAGATGTATATCCCCTCTGTAAACTTCACAATGATGATCTTATGTATTATCATTATCCTTATGTTTGAATCCTCGTCACGATTAGAAGCTGCTTACGGTTTGGCTATCACGCTCAGTATGTTGATGACTACTTTGCTGCTCTTCCTGTATTTCAGGGAAACGAGGAAGCCATTGTGGTTTAGTATTCCCGTATCGGTATTCTTCTTTATTATGGAGTTCAGTTTCTTTGTGGCTAATATGCAGAAGTTTGCCCATGGAGGTTTTGCTTCGATATTGATCGCCGGATTGATATTCTTCATGATGTATTCTTGGTTTAACGGGCGGCGTATCAAAAGGCATTATACAACTTACGATCAGATAAATGACTCATACCTGAACCGGATCAATGAAATAAGCGATGATTCATCCATTCCGAAGAGTGCGACAAACCTTGTTTACATTACCAGTGCTAACAATAAGAATGCCTTGGAGAGTAAGATAACTTATTCGCTATTCAACAAATTTCCGAAACGAGCCGATACATATTGGTTTGTTCGAATAAGACGTTCCGATAGTCCGTATGAATTTGAGTATGATGTCAAGACTTTTATTCCCGGAAAAGTATTTCGTATCGACCTCCGTATAGGTTTTAAAGTGGGGATACACGCCGACCGTTATGTGAGGCTGATCTGTTATAATATGGAGAAAGAAAATCTGGTGGATCTTGCATCGCGTTATCCTTCGATGCATGGAGCAAGAGGTGATTTTGCTTTCTATGTGGTTGATCGTATATTCCGTAATATCGAATTGAGTGCCGGACAGCAGATAATACTGGCTCTGTATAATCTGGTGAAAAGGCTGAGTACATCAGATACTCAGATGCTCGATCTCGATCCTTCGTTTGCTGTCGTGGAAACTGTACCTCTGGTAAATGTCCATCATACAGACGATATCTTATCGAAACTGCTTCATAAATCCGAAAGAGCAGAGGAAGAATCGGCTGATTAAGGATTCTCTGTCTCATTGGTCTTAAATGATTTTATCTCATGAAACCGGCAGTAATCTCTATTTAGCCAGTTGTCACGATCAGAGGGTATTTCTATCAACTCTTTAAATAATTGGAGCTGAGGTATTTTTTTGTCGGCAACTAATTCCAGATCATGTTTGTTTTGATTTGAACTGATAACTTTCTCTCTCTCGGAGAGTATCGTTGACACCTTATTTAATTCTATAACGGCTTGAGTATATGTTACAAGGTAATAACAAAGCAGACAAGCTGCTATTATAAATTGTGCTAGTATCATTTGTCGGTTTTCTAATTCGATTATCCGTAATAGGGCAATAATCATGAAAACAATAATACCGATCCATACTCTGGTTGGAAATACAGGCGAAAAACTCATTGCACTAAAAGCAATAAGTCCCAAAATAAGAAATAGCAACGATGTAAAAATCTGGCGTTTTTGTTTAGTTGAATTATTGAATGTAGTGTATGTTATAAATAAGAGAACGAAAATACATAAGATAGGAAATATCTTTTCGAAGAATAATTGTACTAGTACAAGTATTTTATCCCAAGAGCCTGAGCCAGGATTAAGATTCCAGCCAACAGAAAGTATTATTTGGTACCTGATATAATTTCCGGGAGCCGCAACCATGAATATGTATCCGAATAAAGCTCCGATTATTCCCCCTATAGCCCAATATGGAATATTTTGTTTTGAGATTTTGATCCATATTAAGATTGATATGCAGCCTATAATCATTGCTAAAACTGTATTCTCATTTGTCCATCCGGCTATACCTCCATATATAAAAAACAGAATAGCTTTGAGTATATTATTATCTTGTATCTTGTTCTTATTAAAAATCAGTTTGCAATAAGGGTATAAGAACAGTAAGATGAGAAGGGTTCCCCATAGATAGTTAGCACTCCCTGTTATCCATAAGAAATCTTCACCAAATGCCGGAAGTAAAAACCAGAGTAGTAATTGTATGAGAATAAATAGTAGAGGAGATTCTTTTGTTTCTCCGATTCGTACGATTTTATATATTACAAAGGTGAAAACAATGTAAGCGATGCTATTTATTGTATCTGCGATCCAAGGAGGGATAAAAAGCAAGAATTGAGCAATCAGGTGAACAATGGTTCTTCCTCCCCACATGAAATAATGCCTATATTGAGATATGAAAATATCTTTGATATTTTTTACTCTCTCATTTCCGCCATATACAAAAGAGTATGACCAGTCATCAGCAAAGAGGGGATACAATCTATTTAAAATAAAGATTAGTATAAAGAATACTATTATAAAAGCATATAAGCATATTTTAGAATACTTCTCAGATTGAAGCAACTTCTCTGTTTTGTTGAAAAAAATGTTTAATGTTTGTATTATATCCCTTTGCATAAGTACATTGTATTTGTTTTAGAGGTTGTTAGTCTGACCTGTTCATATAATTAAACCATCCAAAAGTTTAGTATAATACTCAATAGCTTCCCTTATTTCATCAAGAACAATGTATTCATCCGCTGTATGTGAGCGCGCAGAATTTCCCGGACCCATTTTTACCGAAGGGAAATTCATTAAAGCCTGATCTGACAGGGTGGGAGATCCGTAAGGTTCTAACCCGATAATGATGGCTCTTTGTATAAACGGGTTTTCCAAAGCTATTTTCGATGAATTGAGCCTGAATGATCGTGGTTTTACATCACATTCGGTATGCTTATCTATGATTTCGTATAATTGCTGATTGCTGTAGCACTCGTTGCTTCTGACATCTACAACAAATGAGCAGATATCGGGTACAACATTGTGCTGTGTTCCCGAATTAATCATAGTTACGGTCATTTTCACAGGGCCAAGCAGATCACTGCTGTCGGCAAACTGAAATGTACGAAACCATTCAATGTCCTTCATTGCCTTGTAAATGGCATTTATTCCTTCGTTACGGGCTGCGTGACCCGATTCTCCATGAGATTGGCAATCGAGTACCATTAAGCCTTTCTCGGCGATGGCAGGATTCATTCCGGTAGGTTCTCCTACAATGGCAAAAGCAGGGGTAGGAATTGATTGAAGAGCCAGTTCAATTCCATTTTTTCCGGAGACTTCTTCTTCGCACGAAGCCAAAAATATCAGATTATAATCCTGTAGTTTATCAGTCAGCCAGAAAAAAGCATGCATCAGGCTCACAACGCTTGCTCCGGCGTCGTTACTCCCCAATCCGAATAACTTATTGTCTTCTATCACAGGATCAAAAGGTTCTTTTGACCATGCCGATACAGGTTTCACCGTATCTATGTGTGAATTAAGAAGGATTGTCGGCTTTTGATCTGAAAATCCGGGCGATTTTATCCATATATTATTTCCTGTACGTTCCGGTTTATACCCTTTTGATCCGATGTATGATTCTATCATATCAGCAACGTCTTTTTCTTCCCTGCTGAAAGATTGAATACTTATCATTCTTTTTAGGAGATCTACAGCCTCGTAGTATAATTCGTCTATATCTTTTGTCATAATTTACTTAAAAGGTTACAAAAGTAACAAAGTCAATGAATAGCTATCAATAAAAAATAATCAGTAACCATTCTTATATTTATGCAAATCAGTCGTTGAAAAATGTTCTTTTAAATTATGCTATTTACTACGCGCAATCAGAGATTGCTTGCGGCAGCCTACAAAAGGGTCTGTGCCCCCTCGTCCGTCAGGTTTTCGACCTCGGTGGAAGCCCGGGGTATCCGCTGCATGAAGAAAGCGTTAAAAGACAAATAGATATCAGCGATAATCATTTTTATTTGTCTTAGCTTTCGAGAGCTGAGCGGGTCGGGTTGGAGACGCAGTCTTGATCTTTTGTTTCGTTTTGCATCAAGGCAAAATGAAAAACAAAGCCGGGAGGCTGCGTTAGAAAATAGATGAACTTGAAAGCATAATTGAAAAGAACGTTTTATCAATCTAACTACTGATTGACATAATTTATAAAAAAGGTAACAAAAGTTACATCAAAATAACTCTTCTCGCATGGAACTTTTTTCTCTCATTCTGAACCTTTTCTCTATAGATAAAAAAGGATGCCAGTCCTCAAAGATAGCGAAATATTTATTTTAAGTTTCGTACCTTTGTTATGAAACAAACTATAACTCATAGCAATGGTTACAATCACTATAGAAGAACGGGAATTTATCGAGAAAACAATCAGGGAATGTAAAGAATGCTTTGCCGGTATGATTGATACCGAAGGGCTGCCCTATGTCATACCCATGAATTTCGGATACAAAGATGATGTGGTTTATCTTCATTCGGGACCTGAGGGGAATGCCGTGAGGTCTTTGACTGCTAATCCCGATATTTGTATCACATTCTGTACCGACTCGGTAATTACTCATCAGAACGAGGAGGTTGCATGTAGTTACAGGGTACAGGGCAGCAGTGTTATTTGTAGGGGGAGGGTAGAGTTTGTCGAAGATTTTGATGAAAAGGTCGAAGCTTTAAATATATTGATGGAGCAGTATACCGAACGCCCTTTTAAATATTCTGATCCTGCTGTCAGAAATGTAAAAATCTGGAAAATAAAAATAGATCGTATATCCGGAAAAATATTTGGTGTTCCATATAAAAAATCCCATGAATACAAATGAAAAAGATAGGTCTGCTTTCTGATACCCACGGATATTGGGATGATAAATTCAAAATTCATTTTGCTGAATGTGATGAGGTCTGGCATGCCGGAGATATTGGATCATTGAGTCTTACTGCTAAGTTTGAAGCCTTTAAGCCATTCAGGGCAGTATATGGCAATATAGACGGGGCAGATGTGCGCGCGGCTTTTCCCGAATTTCTGAGATTCTACATTGAGGGGGTTGATGTCCTGATTACTCATATCGGAGGATATCCCGGAAAATACGATCCTCGTGTTCGGGCGATTCTACAAACAAAACCTCCTAAATTGTTTATTTGCGGACATTCTCACATACTGAAGGTAATGTATGATAAGAAATTCGGATGTCTGGACATGAACCCCGGAGCTGCCGGTAAGTATGGATTCCACAAAGTGAGGACTTTACTTCGGTTCGTCATTGATGCGGGGAATATAAGAGATCTGGAAGTGATAGAATTATCCGATTAAGGTCTCAGAACAGAAATTAGGGGGAGAGGTTTTACTTCTCCCCTTTAGTATGAGGTAGAGTTGAATCCTATTTCTGAAGAAAATCACAAACCAGATCAAATGTTTTAACGAATTGCCGTGTTACTTCTTCTTTTATATTTTCGAGAGCCGGAAACGGGTCTTCATGTGTATATTTGTACGGAAACTCCAATGTATCTACACGGATAGGAATATCGCGGTTTGTACCTTGCAGGGTATTGATAACTTCATAAGCCGGAACTACAGTATCTTCACTTAGAGTAATAGCATATATCCGTTCACTCATTTCCCTGAACTTTTGTTCCCGATAGCGGGTCAGAGTTTTGTAATTGAGCATACTTCTGAAGTTAACACCTTCGGGATGTATTTCGCTCAGATAGTGGCGCAAAACTTCGTCCCGCTTCATATGGCTTTCGAGATGTTCAACCACATAAGAATATAAACTCACATTAGCTTCACTGTCGAGTATAAACTTAGATACGGGCGAAAGTCGATTAAAAACAGCACCTCCGCAAAATGAGATAAATCGGGAATTAGAAAAGTAAGCATCTTTGTTCGTCATCATCAGAATCTCAGATAGAAAACTTCCGATAGAATAAGAGAATATATCGAAACCGGCATTCTTGTCGATGTATGGATGCTTATCGTCTTTAATTTCAGTAACCAGATCTATTACATCATAATAAGTTTGCAATCCCGACCATATAAAACGCTGTGGTTTATTGTGCAGGCGGGTACTTATCGCAACATTCGAAAGACTTGATCCGATAACATCCGGATGCCTTTTCTTGCGTTGCTGGCTTATAGTGTACATTTCACGGGTGTCACTCCATATGGCAGGAGCACGATTCATGTGGAATGCTATAGGAAATAAGATAACCGATTTTCCGGTTTTCTCGACTATGTAACGAGCCCACGGAAGATACTTATTCCAATGTTTTTCATTAAACCCATGAAACATAAGCACCACACCCTTGGTTTTGGCTTCGGACTTAGGCATAATCATGTGATACCTGAATTTGATATTTTCAAGTATTTCCGCATCCCTTTTGTTCAGCATCTCCTGAATAATATCAGGTTCGCAATCTGGTTCAGCACCTAATGGGTATTCGTATTCGTCCAGATTACCTGCTCCGCCTGGAAGGATAAAACGGTATTTGGACTCGAAATTGAAGTTTCTTAATATTGTTTTATCGTCAATATCGACCTCGTTTTCATCATATGATTCGATGTCTTTGAGGTGTTTATATAAATCAATGTATTCCATTTTTAATATGTTACTAATATCAATGAGTAGGTCTGAGACCTTATAACTTTATTCTGTAAGTATCATATACAATACCTCTGGCTCCGAACCCTTCTTTTTGAGAGATTAATCCTTCGTTCAGAATTGTTCCTCCATGCTCTGTGGAAGTTCCGAAATCGAAGTGTTTACATGCCGATTGAGCTTTTTGGATCAAGTGGTCAAACAGATAATCTAAAGCACCCTGCTGTCTTCCCTCTTCGGATGCCGATATATACTGGATATGTACAACTCTATCTGTATCGAAAGCCACACATCCTCCAATCGTCTGGTCTCCGTTCTTAACCTCAAACAGTCTGATCTGAGCCGGAAATTTTGATTTGAGATATTCTATTTCAGCCAGAGAATGTACAGGCTCTGCATTATGCCTCTGCATAAGATTAGTCTCGAGTATCTGCCAGAACATAGCAAAGTTATCACTTTCCGAGATAGACAGACCCTTATTTTGTGCCTTTTTTATTCCTCTTTTTCTTAGTTGTGCATAACTGATTGAGGTATCATAGTATATACACGATGAGATGTTTCTGCTTATAAGTTCGGCTTGGTTTCTATAGAGAGCGTATAAGTCTTCTTCCGAAGGTATCCGGTGATATATATGTGGAATAGGTTTGTATATAAACTCTTTAAATCCCTGCTCGGAAAGAAAAGCTTTTAGTGTACCGAAAAGGTCTAGCATAAGTGATGCCGACATACTTTCGTTAGTAATTATGCCCCCATAGGTTAATCCTTGATGCGAGTATATTGAATCGTGATTTATACTGTTTGCCGGAAGTAATCCTATTATCTTACCTTTTATTGTGAAAATCAGAGAGAAATCAGTTATTCTATCTTTATGGTATTCGATAAAGTCTCTGTGCATGAGGAATGTGGCATTTTTCGAAGATTTTACGAATAGATCCCACTGTATAGATGATTCTTTATTATAGATTGCTGGTTTTATTTCCATAAAGCTGCTTATAATCACTGTATTTGCGAATATAATCCTCTTCTGTATATCTTTCTGATGCAAGGACAAGGCAAATTGCTCCCGAAGAGTAATTAAATTCTTTAGACCATATACCCGGCAATATATGAATTCCTTCTGTAGGACGGTTCATATTTACTTTCTTTTTTTTATTTCCATCATCAATTTCGATGTCGAAACTGCCCGATGCAGCTATGATAAACTGATGGCAGTGCCTATGTGCATGTATTCCTCTCTTTTTTCCATAAGGAATATCATATACAAAAAAGATGCGTTTGACATCAAAGGGAATATCTACCGAATTGTGAATCGGAGTAAGGCTACCCGCTCTATTGTGCTGTATAACAGGCAGACTGATCGTATTACAGTCTTCGACCGAACTGTATTGAATATCGGCAGGTATAATCACTGACTGATGAGGTTGAGGGATTATAGCCGGATTCGGAATATCATTCTTAAGGTATTGTTTGAATTGCTTAAAATTGCGTATGTATTCGTCCGGATCATAACTTCCGGATGAGATTACGAGACATACCGAGTTTGTAGAGAAGTTGTCTATATGTCTCCACATCAATGGAGGCACATACAGTGCTTTGTATGACCTGTTGAGGGTGTATCTGCGTTCTTCCTTTCCGTCATTTAAAACTATATCGAAACTGCCCGAAAGGGCAATGATTATCTCATGCTGTGTTTTGAAAGCATGGCTTCCCCGCTTTCGTCCTCCCGGAACGTCATATATCCAATATATACGGGCAATACTGAAGGGGATATCTCCTCCTTCTTCAAGAAAAGAGAGATTACCTCTTGCGTCTTCAATTTTGGGTAGATCGAACAGGTATTCCGTATGTTTTATTTTCTGAGCCATGGTTCGGGATTCAATTTGGTTGTTCCCTGCCAAAGCTGGAAGTGCAGCTGTGCACTGCCTGTATCCGAATCGGTATAAATCTGACCGAGAGCCTGTCCTGCTGTAACCTTTTGCCCTTGTCTTACGCTTATCTGTTGTATGTTTCCGTAGAACGTGTAGTACCCGCCATGCCTTACGATGATACAATTATTATATCCGGGAAATGCCACAATACGGGTAACTTCGCCATTGAATACAGCTCTGGCCTGCGCTCCGGGCTGTGCTTGTATATCAATACCTCCGTTGTTGGTGGTTACTCTGAAGCGGCTATGTTGATGGGTTCCGAAACGTCCGATAATACTGTATCTTCCGGTTACCGGCATAGGCAGTTTTCCTTTATTAGATGCAAAATTAGACGAAAGGGTAAAATTTTCTTTTGTCACTACCGTTTTGGCTGTACTCAGTTCTTCCACCTCAGGTATGTCTGTATCTTTATCCGGCTCCGGTTCTGTTTTGGTCTCGGTTTTTTCTTCCGTTTTTGTGGTTTTATTTGCTCTTTTTGCCGCCTCGGCTTTTCGTTTGGCTTCCTGTTCGGCCCGGCGTTTTGCAGCAGCTTCTCTTTTCGCTTTTTCCTGAGCCAGACGGCGTGCTTCACGCTCCTGTCTTTCTACTTCCTGTGCAATAAGCTTTTCGATCTGGGCATTCAGATTATTTGCCTGTTTTTGTTTGGTGGTCAGTATATCCTGTAGTTCTTTTTGTTTTTTTCCGGCGTCGTCTACTTCTTTCTTATGAGTTTCTTCTTCTTTTTGCAGATTTGTTTGTTCTTTTTCTCTCGAAGACATCAGAGAGAGTTTATCGGCTTTTGATTTTTCGAGGGCTTCTCTTTTTTCCTGAAGGATTCGCTGTTTTTCCCTTATATCTATGATTTGCTGGTTTCGCCAATCTGAGTAGTCTCTCAGGTATTTCATACGGCGAAGAGATTCTCCCAATGATTTTCCCGAAAGGACAAATAGCAATTTATTCATGCCTTGCTTTCTCAAGACAATACTCTCAAGAGCCTTAGCGTATGATTTCTGCTGATCTTTTAATTTTAATTCAAGGTCTTTTATTTCAGCCTGTGTGATAGCCTGCTGCCTGCTTATTGCGTTTACTTCATCACCGAGAAGAGATATTACCTTCTGGCGGGAATTGATTTGTTCGCTCAGCATATTTATTCTGTTTAGCAGAGTCGACGTGCTTTTTTTCGTTTGGTTCAGGAGTAATGTTGTATTCTCTATCTCACGTAATGCCAACTTTCGCTTATTCTCCAAATCTTTTATTTTATTCGTTTGGGAAAAAGCCGATAGTACCGAAAATACTAATATTGCAGATAGAGTTAAAAATGATTTCATTTTTATTTATTATATAGGTCTATGCCCTTACTTTATGTAATTCTTTAAAATATCCAGAACCGAAACTTTCTCGTATTTGCTTGGCAGGCTGTTGTCTATAGTTAATTCCTTATCGAACTCTAAAGACGAAAACGCCATATTTAGTTTCACGCGTTTCTTTTTTACCGTAACATCTGCCTGCATCAGTGATGGATAAGTATATCCTGATTCTTTGATAAAATCTTTGTAATTCCAAAGCAAAGCATATTCATTGGATGTTCCGCTAATATTAGTAGATGTTACTCTGTCGTTTGCATCTATAGAGAAGTGGTACTGTATGCCTTTCTTATCTTTAGTCAACAGATAAAATAGTCCGCCTTGCATTGTTATGCTGAAAGAGTCATAATCTTTTTTTTCAACAGTATTTTTTCCGGGAACGAACAGTGCATTTGTAAATAATGCCTGCATATTATTGAAATTGAATTGTATGCCTTTTTGCTTGCCCAATTCTCCTATATTTTCTGCCGCATATTTTTTTGATAAACGGTCTATTACAAATACTGAATCGGGGGTAATATTCAATCTGAATACTTCCGAATTGATAAAAGGAGCACGCAGAGATAATTGAATTTCCTGATCTTTAATCAATTTCAGTTGACTGTTTACTTTCATGCCCGAAGTCTGGTCACCTCTCATTAGTTCGAGGGAGACTTTGCCGCTGATTGTTTTATAATTGATTTGTGCAGCCAATGCGTCATCGAGGAGCTGCTCCTGCGATTTCGCAGCCACAGAACCGTCTGTAGATATAATATTCTTTTTGCTTCCGCAACCGCTAAATGCAATAGCTAGTAGTATTGCAAATAGAGCCTTATGTATAAATATTCTGTTAGATGTTCTCATCTTTTGTAAAATACGTTCTTACTTTGTGGATTCGGCAATATATGTTTTCGTCTCGATTTTTTTCTCTAATGTTTTGGACTCGGATCCTTTTTCTTTTGCTTTTTGCCAATATTCAAGAGCTTTCTCTTTTTCGTCGGTCATATATAATACATCTCCGTAGTGTTCAAGTACTTCGGCTGAGATTTCTTTTTCTTTTTCAAGACTGTATTTAACCGCACTTTCAAGATAAATTTTGGCAGTTGTGTATGCTCCCTGAACGAATAAAACCCATCCGTAAGTATCAAGATATGTAGGGTTTGTCGGCTCAGCCTTGATCGTTATACTGCTCATGCTCTCAGCTTTAGTCAGATCTTTTCTTTTCAGCGAAAGATAGTAGCTGTAATTATTCAATACTCCCAGATTCTGAGGATTGTATTTAAGAGCCATTTCGTAATCGATAAAAGTGCTGTCTTCGTTATTCAGCTCATGATATATATTGCCTCTCTGGCTGTAAAATTCCGAAAGCAGATTGGCATTAGATGGATCGGCAAACTCTATTCCTTTGTTTATTGTGCTGAGTGCTTGCCGGTATTCTTTTTTCTGGAATTCGCCGATAGACTGATAGAAGTAGAAAAGTGCTTCTTCAGGAAGATATGATATAGCCGATTTGCAGACACTGATAAGCTCATCTATGCTGTCCATATCTGTCGATTGGAGCAGCTGCTCCCAACCCATTGGATTTGTGGGGTCAGACTCGGCATATATACGGTATTGGAAGTTGGCTTCTTTCTTTTTGTTCTGAACCATCAGCAAATTTCCGTATAGCAAATTGAATTTAGCTTCCTGCGGATATTCAATCATCAGAGAATCCAACAGTTTATTTGCTGGCTCCAGATCTTGTTTATTTTGTTGCAGGATACCGATATATTGAGTGAGCACGTTGATCTTGGTATCGGCATCGGTCTTCGAGTTAAAAAGTGAAGCTCGAAGTTCTTTCTCTGCGGCTGGCTGGTCTCCTATGGCCTGATAATAGTTAGCCATCGAAGTTATAAGGAATGTATCGTTCGGATCTATCGCTTTAGCCTTGTTGAATGATGCCAGAGCTTCTTTATTTTTACCGTCTTGCAGGTATAAGTTACCCAATAGGATATAGTAACGGATATCTCCCGGATTTTTATCGATATACTTTTGTACTTCGGCGTAAGCCTTTTTCTTATCGTTCAGAGCCGAGTATAGTTTAAATTTCTGGATGGTAATTTTTTCATTCATTCCCATTGTCCGTTCCAAGTCATTGAGGGCTTCAATAGATTTTGTGAAATCTCCGTCCAGACGATATACTTCCGATAGATACATATACAGTTCTACCTTCATCGGATTTTCATTAATCAGTTTCTGATAAATGGCAGCTGCTGTCTTGAAATCCTGTTGTTCGATAGAGCTGCCCGCATACGCCATATTGTAAAAATAATTGTCGGGGCTGTATTGTACGGCTTTTTTATAGAAATGGTAAGATTGGTCTTTATCCTTGAGAGAATTATAAAAATTACCCATCTCGAACAATACATTTGCATTGGTCGAGTCTATTTTCATGCAATATTGCAGATAGTCATATGCTGAGGTATATTGCTCCAGAGATTTGGCGTTCATCGCATCGTAAAAGAAGTTGTCGAACTTGCGTCGGTCTTCTGTTGATAATTTGTCCTCACCGGGAGCTGTATTTACTTTTTGGGCAAAAACAAAAGAAATCCCCATCAAGCAGGCTATAAAGAAAGATACCGAAATTTTAATCTTTTGCATAAAGTAAACATTAAGGTCTCAGACCTCTTTTATTAATTAATCAAGTATAAACAAATATAAATGTATCGATAGCTATTACTCTCAAAAGCGCATCATTAAATATCTGCTTTTACCTGCAAAATTTATAGTTGTGTGTAGTATAGCTCTTTATATGTGAATGGAGCACTTACTTTCCGGTATGGCCGAAACCTCCTGCTCCTCTTTCTGTTTCATCGAGATTGTCTGTTTCAACCCATTCCACCCGTGCATGTGCGGCTACGACCATTTGACAGATCCGTTCTCCGTCTTTAATAACAAAAGGATCGTTAGAAAGGTTGACCAGAATGACACGAATTTCGCCACGGTAGTCAGCATCTATTGTTCCGGGAGAGTTTAGTACGGTCAGTCCATGTTTTAAAGCCAATCCGCTGCGGGGTCTTATTTGGGCTTCGTATCCTTGCGGGAGTTCAATATACAATCCTGTCGGGATTAATGCCCGTTCAAGGGGTTGCAATGTTACATCACTCTCGATATTTGCTTTCAAATCTAATCCTGCCGAATATTCAGTTGCATATTCAGGTAGTGTATGGCGTGACTTATTTATAATTCTGACTTTCATCGACGATAACTTTATTTTTATATTAAGATTTCAGACCCTTTTATTCAATTACATCGGTCGTTTATCGCGATTCGGCAAAGTTCAAGTAAACTTGACTCTGCTCTCACTGCTTTAAACGTTGCTTTGGTAAGCAAAACGACCAAAGTGCGTCCTGTATAGAAATATATCATTAAATACTTTCTATTACTTATACTTAATTAATTAGACCTGTCGCCTTAATTTCTATTGCGAAATTAATTAATTCTTTATCAAAGATAACCGAATTTGGTAAAATCTTAACGTTTAATGAGATTTTGACGGCTTAAGATAAGAAATATTCATTATTACTACTGCTAAAAGTATCAGGATGATACCCAAAAGCTGAGAGATATTTATCTGTTCGCCTAATACTATCCGTGCCATAGTTACTGATACAGGTAATTCGATGGAAGCCAGAATGCTGCCCAATCCTATACCGATAACAGGGATTCCTTTTGTAAATAGCAGGGGAGGAAGTACCGTTCCGAATAATGCGATGGGGATTCCCCATTTCCACAATACGCTGGGATCAAACTGATTGAATAACGAATATCCCCAAATAAGTGTAACCACAGTAGCCGATCCGGCAATGATATATAGAGAACGGCTTAAAGGAGGATATCCCGTTGCCACATTGTTCGATACAAGCAGACTGACCGAATACGATAAGGCAGCCATCAGTCCCCAGAATATTCCGCGCCAGTCTATGTCAATGTCTGACGAAAAAAGATTGGTTGCCAGTATTGTCCCTGCCAATACTATTATGATTGCGATGATTTTATTGGGTGTCGGTTTGTTTTTATTGATGACAAAATCTATGACAGAACCAATCCAAACCGACTGCATAAGCATGACAATACAAACCGAAACCGATGTATATGTTAATGACAAGTAGTAGAATGAGCTTGTGAGACCAAATGGAATACCGCCCAGCATCAATTTCCATTTTTGAGCAACCGGTATTTTTCGTTGTTCAACCTGAGGTTTTGCAACATTGCGTCCCATATTAAAAAATAACAAAAGAAGTAAGCCTATAAACGATTGAGAAAAAGTTAATTCTCCTGTAGAGTATCCATCTTGTCCACCAAGTTTTACCATTACTGCAAGCACTCCGTACGAGGCTGCTCCCATTGATACAATAAATATCCCTTTTATAATTTTAGTATTCATCTAATATTTTGGTTTTCCTTTAAATAACTATATAAACCTTCGCAGGCATCTTCAAGTAAATCGAGAACTAATTCAAAGCCATCAGCACCCATATAATAAGGGTCGGGGATATGGTCATATCCGTATTCCTTTGAAAAATCGACCATTCGATGGACTTTTTTCTGTGATTCCAGATCAGGGCTTAGCTTCATGATGTTATCATAATTGTTGTCATCCATTGCTATGATCAGGTCGAAATCATCGAAATCGTCTGCTGTAAATTTCCGTGATATAGAATCGAACTTATACCCCCTGCGGTTTCCGTGACTACGCATCCTCCTATCGGGTAGATCCCCGTCATGGTATCCTGATGTTCCTGCAGAATCGACAGCAATAAAATCGGTCTGATTATTCTCTTCTATTATCTTTTTCATAATACCTTCTCCGGCCGGAGAACGACATATATTTCCAAGGCAGACGAAGAGTATTTTATATTTGTTTGACTTCATGCTTTTTTGACAATTTGTTAGTAAAGTAACGACAAAGATACAATTTATTAAGAAAATAAAGTCGGTTTTCCTTGTTGCTCGAAATATCTGTCGACAAGACGTGATATTGCATAGTCTCCGACAGAAGAAGTTGAGGTCTTGATATATTTATCTTTTAGCTCGGTATCGTCTGTAATTTCTATTCTGTAAAATCGGGCGTAAATAATACGGTGAGACAGTACGTGTTTCATCGAAAAACTCATAGGGTGGATCGAAATTGTTCCTACATTTTGTAAAATAGCATGAAAAGTTTCAGTATTCTGAAGTTCTTCTATTGTAATATCCTTGTCAGTCTCAATCAGTGGCAATTCGTAGAGGTTTTTCCATATATCGTTACCTGTCCGTTTGTGGAGATAGGTATTTGGACCGAAATGAATATCCAGATAATTGAAGAATCGCTCTTTTACCTTTGTTTTTCCTTGTTTGACAGGGTATAATGATACTTGTTTATGAGACAGAGCCAAGCATCTGTCGGCAAGAGGGCAGATAGTGCAATCGGGGGATACCGGAACGCATTGTATAGCCCCGAAATCCATAATAGACTGATTGTATTCTCCGGGTTGTTCCTTGTCTAGTAATTCATTTGCAAGATCTGTGAATAATCTTTTTCCGGCAGATGTATCTATTGGAGTGTTAATTGCGAATAGCCGTGATAGCACGCGGAACACATTTCCATCGACAACAGCATAGGGGAGGTCAAATGCAAAAGATGCAATAGCTGCGGCTGTATAATCACCGACACCTTTCAATGAAAGGATATCTTCGTATCTGTCGGGGAATTTCCCTCCAAAATTATCTCTTACCTGCTTGGCTGCTGTGTGAAGGTTACGGGCTCGGCTGTAATAACCTAATCCCTGCCACAATTTAAGAATTGTATCTTCGTCAGCATTAGCTAATTGAACAATGTCCGGAAATGTTTCAATAAATCGTACATAGTAGTCGTATCCCTGAGCAACACGGGTTTGCTGCAAGATAATTTCGGAAATCCATATTTTAAAAGGATTTTTTGTTTCTCGCCAAGCCAGCTCTCTCTTGTTCAGGTTATACCATTCGATTAAGGTTTGGCTGATAAATAGTGAATGCTGATCCATAGATAGTTACTCTTTTTCTCTTTTAGTTGAGATATACAAAGATACTTATAAGATATGGATGTTTTATAGAATTTATTTATTAATGTGATGTTTGTGATAAGTATTTTTTTATAGAAAGGTTATTTTAAATAAATATTTTGTTTTACTTTTGTGCTACCAAAAACAAAAGACTCCGTAGCTCAGTTGGTAGAGCAAATGACTCTTAATCATTGGGTCGAGAGTTCGAGCCTCTCCGGGGTCACTTGGAAAAAGCAATTACAGAAATGTGATTGCTTTTTTTGTTTTCATTCTATTCATAGAATAGATGTATGATATTGTCTTAAGTAATAAGGCTCTACTTAGCAGAAAGACTTCGAATAGGCACTTACTCTATTGAAAATAGAGTCATACAAAAGAAGATCCTAACATTCTGGAACGTATTGGTTTTATCCGAAAAATAACATATATTTACAAAGCAATCTAATTTTACAAAACATTAAAGACATACACTAGACCGATTAATCATTATTTTCAATCATAAAACATCGTTTAGACTTGATTCATTGGAGTAGTCACAATGAACAAAACTATAAATACAAACTTGAAAACAACTAAAATATACAGTATATGGAGTTTCGCTTTACTGCTATTCTGTTATTGTCCATTCCGCTGACAATAACAGCGCAAATCGTACAACGTTATAACAGTCCCCGTTCCGGCGATGAAATAATAAAACAGCAGGTCGAATTTAAAGATCCCGGAAGAGAAGGAGAAAATGTCATCTGGGATTTTGGAAAACTCAAATCCATTAATAACCGGTACTCTCTGACTTATTCTTCTCCTGATCTATTGGACAATCCTACTATATATTGGGACGTGACACCATACAAGCTAATAATGATTCTGTCCGGTATCTGATCGGAACAGAGCACAGCACCATGTATTATCTACAGGTAAAAGATAACAGCCTGTATGTTCTGGGTCATGAAAATGCGACGACTTCCCTGAAGTATACACCTTCACTATTATCGATGGCATATCCTACTAATTATAACGAACCGCATCAAAAGCAATACCAGTCAAAAGGACTATATTCATGTCGTATCCCTTTCGAATCACAAGGAGAAATTAAACAGACAGCTGATGCTTACGGTGTAATGATTCTTCCGTCAGGAGATACTCTGAAGAATGTCATGCGGGTAAAAACCATACAGACCATCAAGGAGACCATTTATGATGTCAATAACAATATAAACACAGTCTTGAATATGAATGTCGAGAACTATAAGTGGTTTTCGAAAGGGTATCGTTATCCTATATTTGAAACGATAAAGACAATCCCTCAGGATTCTACTGCTAATGAATTTTTGACGGCTTTTTTCTTTCCTCCTCAGGAACATTTTTATTTGGATACAGATCCTGATAATCTGGCAGTGTTGGATAGTTTATGGAATATCGATCATAAAATACCGGATGTGACAGATCCAACCGAAGAACAGCCCAATGCAAATCTGTCTTACAATTTCTATCCCAATCCGGTCGAAACCACGCTTACCGTAGAGTATTACATGGAAAAACCGTCCTCTGTTACTATTTCATTGTATAGTCTTGAAGGTCGGCTTATAAAAACTATAGTTAAACCTATTTCATCCAGTGGAGTATATAGTGAACAGATCGATTGTTCATCCTTAGCTAAGGGTACTTATATTATAAGTATAGGTACGGGTTATAAAGTGTATTCTGATAAAATGATTAAGAAATAGAGTGTTTTTATTATGAAAAAGTATTTATTAGTTAGTTACATCTTATTGTTGTTTAATATTATGTATTTACTATCTTCAATGGGCAGCAGTCTTAAAGCCGACAATTATACTGTTGAAAGTCCAAAAGTGATTCCTCCAACGCCCGAAACTGCTAGCTTATTTAGATATTTAGAGAATTCTCTAGACCATTCTAGAGGAGCATTGACTATTGATATACCTGTATATGAAATTCAGTATGGAAATTTGAGATTGCCTATAACACTAAATTATGATGGCAGTGGAAGACATACTTCGGATATGACTGGTGCTATTGGAATAGGATGGTCTTTAGGTACAGGCGGTGCCATATCTTGTATGATTAAAGGTAAACCAGATTGGGTTTGTCCTGTAGATTCAGGGAGAGTCAAAAAATTAATAGATTATAAGACTAAAGATAAACCTCTGGTTTATTCCGAATTAATCAAAGAACTGTACTCCGAAAATAGCAATTATGATACAGAGTATGATATATTTAACTATTCAATAGCTGGGTTCTCTGGAAGTTTTATACTCTCTAATTTTGATATTTTAAAGATGGATAATAATCCAATTTCTATTTACCGGAGAAATACTGATTTTGTGATTGTTGATGACAAAGGGATTCAATATAAGTTTATTGCAACAGAGCATACACATATGTCGAAATATGGAATTCAACCTGTAGGATGGTATCTTGCAAACATTACATCTGCTGATGGTATATATTCTATATCGTTTAAACTGAAGAGTGGTAAAGCTAATATTAAAGCAATAAGTCCTGTTGAAACTTTAGAGATTGTCGACCAAATAGAAGATCCTAGAATTTCAGGAGCTTATAATACCATGATGACACCTGTTGTAAGCCGTTCTAATATTGAATATGAAAGGAAAATCATAGAAGAGATTCAATTTGGAGATAAATCTCTATTTTTTGAAAGTAATGATTCCAATATCGTCAAAAAAATTGTGGTTAAGGATAATAGCTCTGTAGTAAAGCAATTAAGTTTAAAACATTCAGTTTTGGATCAATTGTATTTTGATGGTTTTTTACAAATAAATTATAAATTAGATGAGGTCATATGGCAAGATTCTAAAGGGAAAGACATTGAAAAGTATAGACTTGAATATAATCCGTCTTCTTCTTTTTTTGGTTCAAATATAGATTGGTGGGGATTTCGCAATGGCTCAAATAGTCAGAGTGTATTTCCTCCTATGAATATCAAACGAATATCTTTTAATACGGGTACAACTAGTACTATTAATACTATAATAGGAAATAGTAATCGTAAGCCATCTTATCAGGAGTGCTTAAAGGGAAGTTTAAAGAAAATTATATATCCCACAGGAGGATTCTCTGAATTTGAATATGAACCTAATTTGTACAGCCGAATAGGATATGGCCAACCTACTGTTGATAAAGAAGGAGGAGGTATTCGTCTGAAAAAAATTGTTACATCCGATCAAAATTTGAATCAAATAACTAAAACATATGACTATGATTCCGGCATAATTAAATATGATCCAAATCGATTAGTAGATAATATGAGTGAGTCTTTTAGTATTAATTACGAGGATAAATCTAGCCAAAGTTTTGTCGTATCATATGCATTTCGTCGTCGCATATTTTCGTCCGAATTTGGTTCGGAATTATCCTATTTTGGAAACCTACCAGTATTTTATGAGTCGGTTACTGAATATACGAATATCTCTAAAGATCAGAAATTTAAAACAAAATATACATATACTAATAAAGATGCCAATACAAGTACAAGTGAATGGCCTATTCCTAGTTATCCAAATCAAGGAGACAGTTCCCCTTATTTTAAGGGACTAAGATACTATCCTTTCAGTCATGGGACTAACCAGAAATCATACGGCTCTTATTATGATTATTTCTGGAAGCAGAATTATTTAGTTAGTCAGGAAGATTTTGGAGTTAATGAACTAGGAGAATATAAACTGATAAAAAGAACATCCTATAATTATAATTACACTCCGGAAGCCTATTTTCATTGTGCAATATTAACATTAAATGTAGAGCTACCTTATGCTAGCTATGAAACTCAGTCTTTAGAGTATGCTTGGCAAAATATTTTGCTAGATTCATATGGCAAATTTCCACTATTTATCCATCCTAGTTATATTTTAGTAAAAGGAAAGACCGAATTAAAATCAGTATCAGAAATAACATATCAGGATGGAGGAAACATTACATCTAGCAAGAATTATACTTATAATGAACAGTCTTTACCTGCTAAAATAGAAATAACCAATAGCGGGGGCCGTACTTTTACTGAGACTATGTTATATCCTATTGATTTTAAATCAATATCTCCTTACAAAGAAATGGTAACTCAAAATATATTGTCTTCGGTTATTAAACAGACTAAAAAAAATAGTCTAGAAGAATTGGTTTCAATAGAAAAGGCATATCGACAAGAAGGATCAATGTTTCTCTTAGATAAAGTTGCTTCCGGAAAAAATAACGCTTTAGAAACTCGCCTTATTTACCACAATTACGATCTCTTCGGCAACCCTCTTTACATTTCTAAAGGTGATGCGGATAAAATAGTTTATCTGTGGTCTTATTCCGGTCAGTACCCCATTGCCGAGATAAAGAATGCCAGTTATGCCGATGTATTAGCAGTTGTGAAGACCGTTTTTGGTGTATCTGATATTGATGCACTATCTAAGCTAGTAGTCCCCAATGAGAAGACTTTAAAAGGAGATAATCTCCAAAAAGCCTTACCTAATGCTCTCATTACCACCTACACCTACAAACCCTTAGTGGGCATGACTTCCATGACTGATCCTCGGGGGGGAACCACTACTTATGAGTATGATTCATTCGGACGATTATCCAAAGTAAAAGATGCCAATGGCAAAGTAATCAATACATATGATTATCATTACCAAAGACCATTATCATTAACACCAATAATCAATCCTTGATTTATGAAAAAACAATTAATCATATATACAGCGTTATTGAGCAGCCTGTTTGTTTATTCGCAAGGAGAGGTCACATTATCCTCTGCTTATACCGGAGGGTCAGTAACAGCCTGCAGCAAGATCAGTCTTAAACCGGGTTTCTCTTATAAAGCCACTTCCGGTAAAAATATCAGTTTGAAGGTGTCCCCTTCTACCTGTGACCCATTCGAAGGGAAAGATATAGATGCCATGGCTGCCAAAGAGCAGAATTATATCCGAACTAAAACTTACCTCAAAGAAGATCAGAGCCGTTACCTGGACGAAATCCAATATTTTGATGGTTTGGGACGTCCCATTCAGGTTGTACAGCGAGGTATTACTCCCGGTGCAAAAGATTTGGCTACATATCAAAAGTATGATGAAGTCGGACGCGAATCTATCGCTTGGTTACCGGGTATGATAGATGGGAATAATGGAAAATTTGTTGTAGAATCGATTGTTGCAGACAAATCGAAGATAACCAATGCAGATACCCGCCCTTATACAGAGCCGGTTTATGAAGCATCTCCACTGAACCGTATAACAGCGCAATTTGGTCCCGGGGAGGCATGGAAGAGCAACCCTGCGAAAACCGAATATCTGGCTAATGACCAGACAGCCTTATTGTCGTGTCTGCTCTACACGGTAACAGGTACACGTCAAGCTCCCACCCTTAGTTCACCTACAAAATATGCAACAGGAGAACTTTATGTTATAAAAGTAACAGATGAAGATAATAATCCATCGTACGAATTTAAAGACAAACTAGGGCAGGTTGTATTGACCAGGCAAGTTGCCGCAGGAGTCAATTACGATACCTACTATGTATACGACGATTACGGAAATCTATGCTTTGTAATACCTCCGCTGGCTGCCGGAAAAAACGATGCTGCTACTCTTAACTTATATGCTTATCAATATAAATTTAATGATCGTAACCTGTGTATCAGTAAAAAACTGCCCGGATGCGACTGGATTTACTATGTCTATGATAAAGCAGACCGATTAATTCTGACTCAAGATGGAGAACAAAGAGGATCTAACAAATGGAGTTTTACCAAATATGATGATTTCGGGCGGATTATCCTGACAGGTATAGCGGCTATCTCCGGTCAAACCCATGCATCATTACAAACAACATATAAAAGTGTAGTAGTAAAAGAGACGCCTAATATAAATCAATCATATGGATATACATGGAGTACTTTAAGTGAGGTAACCTCTAGCTCGGTATTGACAGCCAATTATTACGATGATATAGAGCGAATACTAAGTCGTAGTACAGACTTTAAAACCAAGCTATCCTATTCTGCTCAATCTGGATACGGAACAAAGCACTCTTCCGATAAGGGTTTATTGGTTGGAACACGGGTAATGTATACCGATGAAACAGGGAATGTTGCCGGAGAAATAACAACGGCGATGTATTACGATATAAAAGGGCAGCTTATTCAAACTCAAAGTATCAATCATAAAAACGGAACAGAATCGGAATATATAGCCTATAACTTCACGGGTCAGCCTACCCAAAAGAAACATATTCACAAATATCCGGGATTAGATGATCAGACCGAAACTTATACTTATGAATACGACCATGCAGGACGTCTTCTGACTACTACACACAAACTAAATACAGGAGCAGCGGTTATTTTAGCTCAAAATACGTATGATGACCTTGGTCGGTTGAGTTCGACAACAGCAAATAATCAGACTGCTCTCAAAACAAACTATACTTACAATGTCCGTTCATGGACAAAATCGATCAGCAACCCGCTATTTAGCCAGACCTTGTATTATAACGACCAAGTGAAAGCCCATTCCTACGGTGATTACCAGCCATCGTATACCGGTAATATTTCGGGCGAAGAATGGAGTATACAGGGCGAAGCCAAACGAAGCCACCGTTTTAAATACGACGGACTGTCTCGCTTGATTCATTCCGCATACAATGGAGTCGTTTCCGGAGGAACTTATAATACCGCATACACTTATGACAAGCATGGCAATGTACTGACATTGGTTCGCAATTCGGGAACCAAAGGTGCTATTGATAATCTGACCTTCAAATACGATGGTATGGGAAATCAGGTTAAATTTATAACTGATGCTTATACAGGATCGTCATACTCTAATATAGCAGATTTTAAATACAATAAAAATAATACAGCTCCGTATGCCTACAATAAAAATGGGGCAATGAGTTATGATCCCAATAAAGGGATGACCGTTGTTTACAATCCGTTGAATCTTCCTCAGGAGTTACTAATCAACAACGAAACAGCGAGGGGTAAAAACTATTATAGCTATACCGCAACAGGAGTAAAATTGAAGGTGAGACATCTATCGGATCCTACACTACAGACTGTACCTGTTACCGGAACGTCTGCCGACAGCAAGTATCAAGTAAAAAATACAACCGACTATATCGGCAATAAGATTTACGAAAATGAAGTCTTAAACAAAACTCTGATTGACAATGGATACATAGAAGGAAATAATTACTATTTTTACATCAAAGACCACTTGGGTAATAATCGTATAGTGGCAAGTGCTGGTGGCACGGTTGTTCAGCGGAACAACTATTACCCTTTCGGTATGTCATTCGGAGAAGAAACCGATGCAGAACAGGGAAAGCAGAACTTTAAGTATAACGGCAAGGAGCTGGATAAAGAGCATGGCTTGAATCAGTATGATTATGCGGCGAGGTTTATGGATCCGAGTATAATAAGGTTTACAAGTGTGGATCCCCATGCTGAGAATTACTTTAGTTGGAGTCCGTATGTGTATGTGGGGAATAATCCGATGAAGTTTATTGATCCTGATGGAAAAGATTGGAGAGATTTCTTGAATGGTATTATTGATGGAGCAAAACAAAGAGTTGATAACATTGTATCTGCTGTAAGTAATCCTGGAAAAACTCTTGAAAATACTCTTAAACCAGCCGGATCTGTAGATCAAGTGATCTTAAATGCAGCAGATAACGCCTCAATGGGTACTGTATCTACTGTTATAAATACAGGTCAAGCGATGTATTCCGATATAAATGGGGGAGACGGTTCTGCAACAGGTCAGTTAATTGGTAGAACTGCTGTTGATGCGGGCGTTGCTGTAGCGGCCGGGAAAGCGGGGGAAGTTGTTGGAAAAGGAGTGTCTGCTTTGAGTAAGGGAGCGCAAGGAATGACACAAGAGGTTAATACAATAACAAAAAATGCTACATCTACAGTTTCTAAAAGTGGAAATGGAATCTTTACTGTAACTAAAGAAGGCGTCATTTTACCTAAGGGTACCAATATACCGGCAGGACTTGTTGAAAATGTAAATCGGAGTGGCAGTTATGGGACAATGCAAAATGGTAAATTTGTAGAAAAACTGAGGATTGATCCTGCGACAGCTCCTGGAACGAAAGGGCCAAATGTTAGTCACTTTCATATAGATGGTGGAAGCAAACACATATTCGATATTAGTAAATGGCCTAAATAAAGATAATAATATATTGTATGAAATTTGAAGATTATAATTGGCATGATAGTATTATAAAACTTATTAACATTGACAGGACTACTCCTGGTATAAAGGATGTAATAATTTTTGAAATAGAAAATTTAGATGGAAATAAGGATCTGCTAGAGTTTGAAGATGTATATTGGGCAAATCTAAATCTAAATTGGGGAATAGTCTCGGAAGATAGTGTATTAAGAGCTAATGTTTTAGATGAAAATAATTCGGATTTAATTGATTTTTATTTAAGATGGAAAGGATTGATGAATGACGTGGATTTGAGAACTTATCTAATAGAATTAAATTCTACAGGAAGTCTGATAAAAATAATTGCAAAAAATTTTAAAATATCACCAATTCTTTAGTTTTTTCTCGTCCCCTCGGATGGCATATCCGAGGGCTTGTAAACAAGGATTTGCAATCCTTCCTTTGGTCATAATTACATTTCATTTATCTATACATAAAGCGTTCTTTAAATAACGAAGCAACATTTTAATAAAGGAAAAGTACACAACAGCAGAAATGCAATTTTCGTGTAACCTTTGTTACCTTTTGTGGTTGTTTAGCGGAATAACTATTATCCTTTCGGTATGTCTTTTGGTGAAGAGACGGACTTAGAGCAGGGCAAGCAGAACTTCAAGTACAACGGTAAGGAACTGGATAAAACACACGGTCTGGATCAGTATGATTATGCGGCTCGTTTTATGGATCCGGGGATGATAAGGTTTACGACGGTCGATCCCCATGCTGAAAATTACTTTAGCTGGAGTCCGTATGTGTATGTGGGGAATAACCCGATGAGGTTGGTGGATCCGGATGGGAAGGATTGGTGGAGTACGAATGATCCTAAAGAGATAAATAAAATTTGGACTATTCTTGCAAGTAACAGAGTGTCTAATAATGAATTTTCGACATTAGGTGAAAATTTTAATACATCATTATGGGATCATGTTTCCGATCAAAATTTTGTTGCTGGATTATCGATTAATGATGAGAATCAGACATTTTTCACGAGCTATGTATCCAAGGAAGGAAATGATTATGTTGTAAATGGAATCTCTATTTCAGCGACAAGTTTTAATGAAAACTCAGCTTATGTTGAATCAGATTTATATAAATCGTATAAAAAATCTTCAGGTCGAATAGATCCCATAAATATAGAATTTGCAATAGCAATGCCTTTAACAAGTTCTGGATGGAAGGCTGTCGAAGGTTTAGTTAAATTCCTTTGGAATACAATGTCTGGAGGTTATAATACAACTAATGCTTTTGATGCAGGAAAAAGCGGTTTTGCTTTTAAAGGAGGTAAGCAATCAGCTCGAGATGCATCCATAAAGCAATATCCTACTGCATTTCAGAGGTAGTATCATAAGTTCGACAAAGAAGGAAAGGTTGACGCCACAAGAGAAGAGCTAAAAGAATTATACGATGTATGGATGAGCCTTGGAAAACCAACTGTAAAATAATATATTATGAATAACTATTCAGAACACGAAAAACTATTAGATGATATTATCGAATATAAAGAAAATGCAATAAACAAATTATTGACTATTTTGTCAACTGAGGATGATCCTTGTCTTCTTAATAAAGTAGCTTTTGTCCTAGTTGACCACTTCAAAGATGACAATATAGCTACAACTCTCGAAAAAAGGATAAAATCTCAAAATCTTAGAAATAAGAATGGAACTTTATTGTATTTATTAGGAGAATACACAAATGATAAGAAATATCTTATATTCTTACTGGATTTAATCCTCGAGAATAATAATGACGGAGAAATCTTTATGTCGGCCTATAGTATGATTATAAATTTGCATCCACCTCTTGATATAGAAGATATCCTAAATGCATTACACCGTTTAAGGCAAGAAAAATCAAATCTAGATAATAGTCCAGAAAGGATGTTGTTAATACATTCACTTTTAAATTATTTTGAGGGACAAAAAGGTATAGCCGAATTTTATCAGCAATTTAATGCAGACTAATCTATGTGTTCCTCGGGATTTATAATTTTTCTAATATATATTAAAAATAATAAAGATGACATGTTAATTTTATCTGTCTAAAGGGTTCCGATGAAATTTATTGATCCGACGGGAATGCGGATTAATGATTCTTTTAGTGAAGAAGGAAAGTTTTTTGGAAGTGAGAACTCTAAATATTCTAATAAAGTTTTCGTCCCCTCAGATATGCCATCCTTTCTTTGGTACATAATTACATTTTATTTATTTATACCCAAAGCGTTCTTTAAATAGTAAAAAAAGCGATTCAATCAAAATAAAATCATAATCGAATATTTCTATAAAAAGCCCCTCTGGAATCAATCCAGAGGGGCTTTTTATAGAGAGTTGGAATTAATCTTCTTAGTAATTCGTATTAATTACCAACGGTAGGACCATTCACACTAAGGACACCATCCTTATCGATTGTTATTTTATCGATAAATACTACCCGTTGATTACCGCTGTCTCTTGTTCGGGCATGATACACACATAATTTTTGCTTATCAGGTAGTGTGAGTACCATATTATGACCTGTTCCTGTAACATTTCCTCTTTTTGAAGAGTTTTTTTGTAAAACAGGATTATTAGCAGCTTTCGCAAAAGGTCCCATCGGATGTTTTGAAGTAGCATAGCCAACCGCGTAATTCTGTCCTCCGAAATAATTTGCCGAATACATCATGTAATAAGTATCCTTGTTTTTAAAGAGAAACGAGCCTTCGGTCCATCTTCGGTTTACTTCCCGGCTGGTTACCGAACGACTTTCCCATTCGGCTTGTAAGTCGTTCATCTTCGATGGAGGCTGGAGCAGCAACTGAGGCTCTCCGATTATTGCAGAAAAGTCTGGCTTGACTTCTACTCCGTAAATCCAGCTTTCTTCTACATTGTCGAACCAGCCTTTTTCTTTAGCCCAGATTGATATTTCACTTTCAACAGGGTGTTTATAGCAGCATCTCGAATAATAGAGATATACTTTACCTGATTCGTCATCGAAATAAAGGTTAGCATCGATAACCGGATAACCCGGATCGAATACTGGATGATCGTACAGATCTCTGAAAGGCCCTGTTGGGCTGTCAGAGACAGCTACACCAATGCGGAAGTTCTCATCTTCATTGTTGGGGTTATGCTTCCAGTTGGCACTGTACCATAAGTAAAACTTGCCGTTGCGTTCGTATACCTCAGGAGCCCAGAAACAATCTGTTCCCCACGAGATTGCTTGTGTATTGTCGTAGATAATACCTTTATCGACCCAATGCAGCAGATCTTTTGATGCATATGTTTTAAATCCCTTTAACTTACCGGATGTTCCATACATATAGAATGTTGTATCCGAAGTATTGTATAATATAAATGGATCTCCAAATGAGATGGGTAAGGGATTGGATATCTGAACTTCGGTTTTATCTCCTGTTTTGCATGCAAACCCAAGACAAATAAAAAGGCTGTAAATCAATAGTTGTTTCATCATTTTTATTGATTTAAGGTTTTTCCGAAGAATCAATGTATTTACTTCTGATAGTCTCTTCCAATAAATCAACTTTGATTTCATACAATCCAAGTTTTTCTGCATCCACTGACCATTTGTTATCTCCCGGCAGATTCTCATAGATATATTCGAACTCGGGCAGTTTCTTTTTGGGTGTTTTAGAATGAAATGATATGGGGCCCCATTCGGGTTGACCTAGAAGTTTAAACATATTCCTGTCATTGCCAGACCCGTATTCTCCCAACACACCGGAAAAAACGAACAGGTTCGGATTATTCAAGTCTTTCTTTAAACGGATAGAGCGGCCTGAATCCCAACCAGATTTAGTTGCACCGCCTACGATAAACAAATCATCTCTGGCATTAAATATCTCACCGCTTAGCGTATTGGCTATCACATTGATCTTTATTTTGTAATAGTTGTCGGCTATACTTACGTGCCAGCCGGGAATATCTGTTCTGTCCGTAACGGAAATAAGAGAAGTGCCCGTAGCATTTTCTTCTTCTGATGCCGGAACGTAATACTTGGTATTTGGTTGTACTGTAGGTGTATTGATCATTTTGAATTCTCCCGGCTGAAGTTTTCCATGATAACCGAAGTACCCCGGTGATTGCACCGGATCTTCGGTTAATATTGCCACATTACCAGGAATTGCAGAACCTGTTATCCACAGATTAGAACCGTCCCAATCGTACCCCGGAACTAATTTTTTATAAGAATTACCTAAATCGGGATTCGGTACTTTCTTATCCTCGAGTATAAAATCTTTCCATGCTCTGATTTCGTCAACAGGTGCGTTGCCTATAGCAGACAGTTGATCGAAAGCTGTACCTAATTTTGTTTCGAAGTATTGCAATTCAGCTGTCATATTAAGCGGATTTTCACCGATCCGGTTTCTTGTTTCCACAAGTTTGGTGAAGAGTACGGGCATCTGACTGCCGATCTTTAACTTCAACGAATCATTACATTGTACCAACCGGGATAACTGACCCATCTTTCCGACAATCAGATTCTTAGATCCGGATTGGTTTGCATCATAATCAACAAGAACCTGTGTTTTAATTTTACAATTTTTCTGAGGAATATTAATGCAAACTGCCAGTTGTTTACTGTCATATGTCCAATATCCTTGCTTGGGGAGTTTCGAATAATTATATACTTTTCCGTCAACAATAATTCGCTTTGGAGGAAGTATCGATAGTAGTTTCAGTTCGTAACTTCTTTTCACAGGCATGTTATCAAAAGCTCCTTCACGGGCGTGTATTGTATAAACTCCCTCAAGGACATTTGTTTGCTGCGTAATTTTAGTTGTAGTATATTTTTCGTACTTGTATTTTTCGTTATCGCCTTCGTCTTCATAAAAGGAGAATGAACCGGATTCACCCGGAATAAACTGAATGACGAGAGTATCGGGTCTTTGTTTCAGGTGTTTGATGTTATCGGGATACATCGGTATGACAGATCCTTCTTTATAATAAAAAGGAATCTCATTTTGCGCAAAGCTCCTTAAATACTTTCTGTTCCCGTCTAGAATATTTCCCGTTTCGGCTTCCATCCATCGGCCCTCAGGCAGCCAGAAGTATTTATCGGATGTTCCTATAGCATCTTCGGATGCAGTAACTATAGGGGATACCAGAATTTCATCGCCAAACATATAAGATGTTTCTTGCTTATATGCTTCGTTTTCTTGTGGCGAATCATAATAAAGAGGTCGGCAGATAGACTCTCCCGTATCGTATGCTTTGCGTGCATATGTATATATATAAGGTATCAGCGCATATCTGAGTTTCAAAGCATCTCTCATAGAACTGAAATTAGGATATTTCCAGATTCGTCTTTCAATATGCGGGGCATTGGTTGCATGAGATCTAGTTACCGGAGAAAAGACTCCGAACTGTATCCAGCGCAGATATAACTCAGGATCGTTAGGTCCCGATTGGTTGTGTCCACCCAAATCGTGACTCCAATATCCATAGGCAACATTGGAAGCCGTAGAATTGAAATACACCTGAAATGCCAGAGTCGGGAATGTAGCCCATGTGTCACCCGAAAATCCGATAGGGTAGCGGTGGTTGCCCAGTCCTCCCCATCGATGAAATATCATAGGACGGCGTTCGGGGCGATTGATACGCATGTCGTTGTAATAAACATGATTGAGCCAGAATGTATTTCCAAGATCAGCCATTTCAGGCGCAATCAGCCACTGCTGCCAGTCGAGCCACCAGAAGTCAGCTCCGATATTTTCGTGAGGACGCAATATATCCTGGAAGAAGTATTTATAGAATTTCTGATTTTCGATATTCCATTTGATGGTTTTATCGTTAGGAAGTCCCAGATCGTTAGCTAATGTTTTGAAATTATCTTCGTCCGGAGCTATACCGTCTGCAGGATGCAGGTTCATCGTAACCTTGAGGTTCTTGCTGTGTAACCATCCGAGAAACTCTTTCGGATCAGGAAACAGACTTTTGTTCCATGTCCACCCTGTCCATCCTCCGCGGCCTGCGTCTCTTTTATCTCCGGCATAATGCCAATCCATATCCACTACCATCACGTCAATGGGTATGTCGTTCTGTTGTATTTCATTTACTATATCTTTAAAATCCTGTTCAGTATATCTGTCATATTTCGAGTACCAATATCCGAGAGAATAAAGAGGCGGCATAGGTATTTTCCCTCCTACTTTTGTAAAGTCAAGTAATGCTTTCTTATAATCGTTACCGTAAGCCATAAAATACCAGTCGATGGAGTTTCCGGGTTTGCGTTGTGCAACCCATTCAAAATCACCTCCCTGATTTTCAAGTAGGAGGCTTTTACTAGTATCACCATTCGGCTTGGATTCGTCTATCAATGCCCAACCTGATCGGGATAAGAGACCGTCTTCCATTACACTCCTCATATTATCGCCTTTAGAATGATCCAGAGTTCGGGATGTTCCTTTCAGATTAAGAGGATCTTTCTTTCCGGGGAACCAGTAGGTTGGTATGCCGTTGATATTGAAAGATACTTTTAGATTTTCGGAGCTTGCAGGATTGGTCTGTGGGTTAGTTCCTGTTTTGTATCTCAACTCCAGCTTTGCAGTCTTAATATACAGATAACCGTCTTTAGTTTCGCTGGTATAGGCAGGTACTGGTAAGTTTCTGTTTATGACAATGAAAGAGGCTCTGTCTTCGAATTGTTTAGAGTCACTCCATTCCATTCTTACCATTTCGGGCGTTAGAACTGTAAATCTCATATTCCCCGAGATAACAATTGCCCGAGGATCGGCGATAGGATTGTCTTTGCTGTGAACCTGAATAGATAAGACCAGAAGAAGAAACAAAAATGTTGTAGCTCTTTTTAAGATTGAGATCATATTTGTTGATTTTTAGTCTGATGATTTGAAAATATTTTCATAGTTTATTTTGATTAAGTAACAGAAGGTATTGAATGACATATTTCAATGCTATAATTTATGTTTTTATAGTCCATAAAAAGGTCTCAGATCTTGAGGTTGTAATTATTCCTTGTATTTATATCTATACATGTTTGATAGCAAAAAATACTTAAATCAAAAATAGTCTTATTGCTCCAGATACAGAGGTATAGTTTTTGTCAATTTCATGTAATTTTTAGCCAATAGCCAATAAAAGTGGAGTGTTTTGTAGTAGTTCTCAGGTAGTTTCTGAAATGATTTGTTTATAGAATATTAGATAGGTGAGTTGTGAAAAGGATGTGAAGTTATTCAGCAATAGTGTACAAATGGACATTCAGATGCTTAATAGAAAAAATGCTCTCCGAAGCCACGAAGAGCATTTTATTTTTAGAATTTTATTTTTTGAATTTTACCATTATATGAAATGGTTTTATGCGAAAACTGGCTTTTTCTGTTGTTTTCGAATACAATTAATCTGAATTGGCGAGACTTGAGCATGCCGGGGAAATCCCCTTCTCTGTTGCTTATAGTCAGAGTTTTTGAAGCATCATTCCAGTCGAATTTTATCGTGGAATAAATGCCTTTTTCATAATTATAGTTGTCATTTTCATCTTCATATAATGTAAAGCTTCCATTGGATCCCGGGTAGATACGTATTTCAATATCTTCCCATTTCTTTTCGGTTGCATATTGTACAGCCGGTCCGATGGGAAGTATAGATCCTGCCCGGATATATAAAGGTATTATATCGATAGAGGTTTCTTTGGTGATTTCTTGTCCTCCACTGAATCTTTCATTTGTCCAGAAATCATACCAGATTGATCCTTCGGGCAAATATAATGTCTTAGATTTTTTCGAGGTAAAATCGACAACAGTAGACTTTTCCTGAGCAATAGTCTGGTCTCTGTCCCATCCGTCTGTTTCGTTTACCTTCACAACTGTCTCGGGAGTATATTGAGCTTTTATAACGGGAGCCACTAGAATTGATTTGCCAAACATATACTGGTCATTCATATCCCAGACTTTCTTATCATTAGCGAAATCCATAACTAATGCACGCATAAAGCTAGATTGATTTTTGGTTACATCCCATGATGTGGAATAAATATACGGCAGCAGCGAATAACGAAGATGAATAGCCTTTTCGATAGCGTCATAAACAGGCTCACCTTTTTTTCCGAAATAATATATCTCTCGTTTGAGATCTGTACCGTGAGAACGCATCATCGGAGTGAAAGCCCCTTGCTGTATCCAACGGATATACAATTCCTGAAACATCTGGTTTTGGGCAGCAGTACCATCATTCCATTTTTTATTGTAAGATCCTGCGAAAAATCCTCCGATATCAGCATTGAAGTTGGGATTTCCGGTAAGAGTAAAATTTAATCCTGCGGGAATCTGATTTCTAAATGATTCCCAGGATGATCCTATGTCTCCCGACCATACATTGGCTCCGTAGCGTTGTTGTCCGGCAAAGCCCGACCGGGTCAGGATAAATACGCGCTTGTCTGAAGACTTTGCCCGCTGATGGTCATACACACCACCTACAGTCAACAGAGGATAAGCATTGCGTACCTTACGAAATGAGCCCAAATAAGTTTTTGTATCAAAGTCTTCAGATTTGAAGTCGAGATGATCGGGTTCTGTTGAATCCATCCACCAACCATCTATTTTCATGTCATGCAGGTGGTTCAGATATTTCCAGTATATATTACGGGCAGTAGGACTGTAAGCATCGTATACTCTTACTCCCGAAGGGTAATCCATATTGGGAGGCCAGCTTTCGAGCCCAGACTGAGGCCATGTAGAGAAATTAAATAACAATCCTTTTTCGTTGAGTTCTTTGTATTGCTTTGTCTGGGGACCGAATGAAGACCATATAGATATGATCATATGAGCGTTTTTTGCATGTACTTCGTCTATCATTTGCTGAGGATTCTGAAATTCAGGATTTAAGAAATCCATGGCATTCCATAAATAGTTATTTCCCCAATACTGCCAATCCTGAATAATACCATCGAGAGGTACTCCGAGTTCACGATATTTATTAACAACCTCTAAAAGTTCGTGCTGGCTTTTGTAACGCTCGCGGCTTTGCCAGAATCCATAAGTCCATAAAGGAAACATCGGAACCTGCCCTGTCAGGGTACGCATTTGTGCTATAACTCCGTCGGCATTTCCGCCGTACATAAAGTAGTAGTCGATACAGTCTCCGACTTCCGACTGGAAAGATGTTCCATCGGGGTTATCTTCGAATTTTGTCGGAGAATAGTTGTCCCAAAACAGCCCGTATCCTTTTACCGATTGGATAAATGTTACCACATCTTCCACATTGCCTTGTACAAGCTGTTTGGTTTGATTACGCTGCGACATTTTTCCATTCTGAAGAATTCCCAGTCCATAAACAGCTTCTTCTTTCTCTAATGCGAAAGATTGTTTTACAGAGAATGTTTTGGTTCCTGCATCATTGAAATCAATAAAATCAGGAGTCTTGTTCTCTTGTAATAAAGGTTTTGCTTTGATATCAGAGAAAGATATCTTTCCGGTTTTTAAGTTTAATAAAACTTCTATCCGTTTGCTTTTAAGTACCAGATCGTCATTTTTCTTATTCACGGTAAATGCTATAGTCTGAGGTTTTTCAATTACCGAAAGGCTCTCTTTGTTGTATTGCCAACCTTCAGGGGATTTTATGACCCTTATGGTTGATGGATTGTAAAACCGGAGTTCAATATCAATCTTGTTGATCGTTGTTTTAACTCCGTTCGCTGTTTTTTCATAGCTTTGTTGTGCTGTAATGATCAGATTGATACATAATAACAGCACTAAAAATGAAAGTCTTTTGATTCTTTTCATGGTTGCGTTTTTGGATAATAAATTGTTGAGACAAAATTATCGTAAGTGTAAAAGTCTGTAACAACAACCATGTTGAAACAAATGGTAATTATGTTGTTTTTCTTGTTTTTTCCGCATATTCAGTGGGGCGGCAGCCGTACATTTCCTGAAAACATTTACTTAGATAGCTGCCACTGCTGAATCCTACTTTATCGGCTATTTCGGCTATACTGAGCTCTTCTTCCAAAATGAGTTGGGCTGCCTTTTGAAGACGGATATTCCGGATAAAAAGAGACGGCGATTTGTCTAATAATGCAATAAGTTTGCGATACAGACCTGTTCTGTCCATACATAAGTCACGGCTGAGTGTTTCGACGGAGTAGTTTGGTTCATCAAGGTTTTTCTCAACAAGTTCTATTGCCCGGGACAGAAATTTATTATCTGCTGTACTTGGGTTCTTATTACTCTCGGGAAGTATTTCTTCTGATGTATTTTTTGTGTCGTTTGATTCTTTTTCCGCTTCAAGGATGTTGCATTGCTCTATCAGGTTTCGAATTCTGAGAAGGAGCATATCTTCTTTGTGTTGACGTTCGATTTTTTTTCGGCTGATCCGGATATACAGGTAGATGAACGAGAAAGTACCAATGACGAACAATGCCGCATATAGAGTGTAAGCGATGCCGGTTTTCCACCATGGAGCATGTATTGTTATTTTTAATTGCGTAACATCTCCTTTCCATTGATGATTATTTGAGGAAGCCATTACTTTGAGGGTATATTTTCCGTGGGGAAGATTGGTATATGAAATTCGTAAAATCCCATCAGAATCCTTATTATAGGCATCTTTAACGATCTCGCGCCAATCGGAATCGACTCCTTCCAACTGATAACGGTAATAGGTCTGGGATGGATTTTGATAATTTATTCCGGAAAATTCGAATGTAAGGAAGTTTTGATTATAAGAAAGATCTATTTCTTTAGTATAAGGCGGTGTTGAAGATAAAATAACATGGTGGCTGTAGGATTTTCCGGCTTCTATTTTTTCGCCATGCAAAAAGAAGTTCGTGAATACCGGACGAAAAGGCAGTTCAGCGTAGGAGATTTGCCGGGGATTTAGAATATTGAATCCGTTGATCCCTCCGAAATAGAGTAATCCGTCTGAACTTTCCATGACTGCTCCGTCGGTGTATTCGCCGTCTAAAGTTCCGTCAAACGAGTTGAATTTCAGAAAATGGATCTTTCCGTTCGACATATTTATTTCGGCTTTTGATATGCCGTAACTGGTCGTTATCCATACAGAATGACTTCGGTCTTCGAGTATACCATGGATAAAATTATTAGAGAGACCGTTTTCTGTATAGAAAATCTCTTCTTTTTTTCCGGGTCTGTCCAGCTTCAATCCATCTGCTGTTCCTTCCCATTTCCAACCCCGGCTGTCGTAGAGGAATGTATTATCGGCAGATCTGTTGAGCTTGTTCAAAATGTCTTCCGGTAGTATATTCTGTGAAATATTGAGCAGTCTTTTGTCACTTTCCGAAGTAGAATATTTATAGATGCCAAAATTACTTTTGATGTATATATTTCCGGCTTTATCTTCCGCAAACGAATATACGATAAGGTTTTTTATTTGCTGTTTGTCAGAAAAATACGCAGCTCCTATATAAGAGAACTTGTATCTCGATGGATGATAATACAATAATCCCTGATTGATTGTACCTAACCAAAAACCTCCTTGCCTGTCATAAAAAAGAGTACTTATTTCGGTCTCGATTATTTTACCGTCCACCATTTTTAATGTAGGTCGGTATTCTTTTTTATGATTCAGCAAATCTATTACCCAAAAGCCGGATGGACAACTGATATATGCTATATTTTCTTTGATAACTAATGTATTAAGGGTGTAATCTGTTTCGAGGAGTTTAGTCCATGCTTGTGTCTTGGTATTAAAAAAGAAGAAACCGCCTTTAGATCCGTTTTTGAGTTGATAGAAGCCGTTGGCTTCATTTACAACTAAAGATGTATTTCGGAAAAAAGAACTTTCTTTGTCTGAATAGGCGGTTTTACTGAATATCTTATTCTTTGTTTTCAGGTTATAGCATACAATCTCTCCCGAATCGTAAAATAAGTATAGATGATTCTTGTCTGCATCCAAATCCTGTAATTGTACCGAATGCTTGTTTATATTTATTTCGTAATCCGATCCGTCTATACTCAGAATACCCGAGTGTAGCAGCCACAGACGTTGCTCAGAGTCTATAAATATATCTTCGACAGGGTATTTGATACCTCTATTGGTGAAAAATTTGTTGAGATCCGGGATGTATTGTTCCCGAACAAGATCGACACACATCAATTTGTGGGTATCTTTTATCCAGAGCAGTGAATCTTTACTTTGATAAATCCTGTAAAATCCGTTGTATTCTCTTAGTGGGTAAATGTGCCGAGATGTGCGGTGAATATATTTAAAATATGCTCCGTCGTATAAGTTAAGGTTTCCACTTGTGGTGAAAACCATTCTCCCATCGGGAAGTTGAAGAATATAACGTATCTGATTGTCGCTTAACCCATGAGAGACTTCAATCGGGGTATATACAAAATCACCAGCCCAACAGGTAAGAATTGCCAGAAGAGACAAAAGGGTTATTCTTACTCGTCGGTTCATCATTCAGATATAAAGGTTTATGGTATTTAAACAGTTACTTAAAATATGGAGAAATCAAATATAAGCATTTTATTAGAAAACCGCCTTTTCGTCTCATAAAAAGCCTGCTTGGTCTCATTTTTTACAGCACTGATGGTTAAGAGTTTACTTTTGAAACAATTAAAAAAATAACTATCTAATGAATAAACGTGAATTATTAGCAGAAATATCAACTATGTCTGAGGTGGATACAGTCGATTGCGAAAAAGTGATAGATGCTCTGGAAAAAGTTTTGCAACGCGAGTTCAGCTCATCCGGATTATCGAGAGCCTTTGAGAAGTTTTGTAGCCTTATTAAAATGTTTAAAATTAAAATGATATGAAATTAGGTTCTTCAATCTATTTATTGATTTGGCAACTTGATTCTCAGTAAACAGTAAATAATAGGGCAGGCTACAATTCTTATCTAGGATCAAATTGGCTTTTCTCTTTTTTATCTATAAGGAAACAGAGGGTCAATACGAATATAAAGAAAAAAGTAACTTCTCAAAAAAGCAAAACGAATGTAACTTTTGTTACCTTTTTCATAAAATTCTCAGAAACACAGGTGATAAATGAAAGTAAGAGTACAGATTGGTGTAAGTTTATCGATATAACGGTCTGTTTGCCTTTTAACTACTAATTTGCATTATATATTTATCTTTACGCACACAGCGGTGACAGCGATTACTCTTACTTCTGCAAGATATTTTATTATCACAGAAGAATTTACTTAGCATGGGAAAACAATCTTTTATATATAGATTTTTATTAGACCGTCATTTTAGGATATGGAGGTATATTGTCTTATGTCTCTTTTTCGTTATTGTATCGATTAATGAGGCTTTAGTGGGATATATGGAGCTTATCCCCCATATAGGAGATAATATATATTGGGCTATAGGCGTGACAGTGTTAGTTTATATAATAAGTATACTCTTTTTTAGAAAATTAGTTATAAGCCATTTATTAAAAGGAAAATATCTCTTGTTTGCTGTTAGTGTTGTCCTGTGTGCCTTTTTATACACTTTTGTATCGAATGTCGTGTATGATCGGTATATGGAAGATTATGATTTTTTTTCGAAGGCTATGTTGATTGATAACTTATCGGCTATATCGTTGTATATATTATGCATATTAGGAGTTATTATTCCTGTCTTTCTCCGAAATTGGGGCCTATCTAATGAGTACCTTAGTAAATTGAAGATAAAACAAGCATCATCGCGGGTAGAGCAGTTTAAAGAGCAGATTAATCCCCCTTCTTTTTTCAAAATATTAAACGAAAGCAAAAAAACTGTTATGACTGATCCAGATAAGGCTTCGGTTATCCTGATAAAATTGTCTCAATTACTCCGGTATCAGTTATACGATTGTAACAGGCTATTGGTTCTCCTAACAGCAGAGGTGTCTTTTTTACGAAATTTTCTCGAATTGGAAAGGCTGTTTTCTTCCCGATTCAATTATAAGATAGAGACAGAAGGTAATATCAATGGAATTTTTGTTTTACCATCAATAATTTTGCCTTATGTACAAAGTGTAGTTAATAGCCTTGATCGGGATAAGGAATATCTGGATATTGGGATTCAATTCTTAAATCGGGATGAAATAGTATCTATTATTGTCAAGACATCCGATATCAGCAATAATATTCTGTTGCAGAAAGAATTATTGAAAGTCAAAGAGCGGCTTGCTGCTTTGTACCGAAGCCGGTATATATTAACAATCGAAAAAGATATAATTCCCCAAACTACAGAGCTAATCTTACAATTAAAGAAGGATTAAATACATGAAGGTAAGTAGTTATAATAATATTATTGTCAATTTGTTGGTATCCCCCCGATATAGGATATTACGTCATTTAGTATTGTTTTTTTTCATTCTTGCTCTTTCGGTAGGATTTGTTTATGGTATGGAAGAACGAGGTTGGAGTGCGGGATTTTTTGAGCAATTAATTTATTTCTCTAGCTTTGGAATTCTATTCTGGCTTGCAAGCTGTCTCAATATATATGTATTGACCCCAAGATTATTGTTGAAAAATAAATGGTGGCTGTTTTTTCTATCACTTGCGGTGCTTGTCTTATTCGTAATTACAATTATATTTATCATACAAATTACGAATATTGAATGGGAGGAAGATCCTTTGGATACGACTCATGCAACTCCTTATGAGTATTTCAAAGCGGTAATAAATCTTTCGTCAGCTTTTCTGTCTTTTCTCCTTCTGTTTGCGGGTACATCCTCATTTGTTCTTTTCAAGTATTGGATATTGGATATGCAGCAGTCCGAAGAATTGGAGTCGGAAACTTTACAAATGGAATTGAAATTATTAGAGAATCAAATCAATCCGCATTTTTTGTTCAATATGCTCAACAATGCCAATATTATGATAAAAAAGGATCCGCATACCGCTTTACATATTATTGAGAAGCTTGAGGAGATGCTAAACTATCTTATGAATGATAGTTTGAAAGAAAAAGTGTATTTACATGAGGAAGTCCTATTTTTGAGCGATTTTCTGGAACTTGAAAAAACACGAAGAGATTATTTTGATTATACCGTTTCTATTGATGGGGATATGAATGATAAGCAGATATCACCATTATTATTTATTGCTTTTGTTGAAAATGCTGTAAAGCATAATCAGGACAGTCAGACAGCATCATATGTTAATATTTCGTTTAAAGTATCGAAAGAATGTCTGATATTTATCTGTAAAAATTCAATACCAGCTAATCTTCCCAATAAACAGCAAGCGGGAGGAATAGGATTGGTTAATATAAAACGACGATTAGACTTGTTATATAAAAGCAATTACCATTTAGAACAGACTAAAACAGATGTAAGTTACACCGTAAAGTTGAAGTTATGAAATGTATTATAGTTGACGATGAGCCTATTGCTCGAGAAGGTATAAGGTTACTGATTAGTGAAATACCTCAATTGGCATTACTGAAAGGATTTAATAATGCGGGAGATGCGTCTTTGTTTATAAGTGAAACATCGGTAGACTTGATTTTTCTCGATATTAATATGCCCGGAGTTAATGGGATCGAATTTGCCCGTAGTGTACCTAAGCAAACACTGATTATATTTACTACTGCATATTCAGAGTATGCTCTGGACAGCTATGAAGTGGATGCGATAGATTATCTGGTAAAGCCGATTGATCCCGTAAAATTTCGGAAAGCAGTAAATAAAGCCATAGTATATCATTCGCTTTTGATTGATGAAGAGAAGAAGAGAATAGAAAGTGCTGATAGTGATTTTATCTTCGTGAAATCTGACCGGAAATATTTTAAGGTAAATTTTGAGGATATTCTCTTTATCGAAGGCTTAAAAGACTATATTATCATCCAGATCGAAGATCAGAGGATTATTACACGAATGAGTCTGAAAGCGATTCAGGAATTATTGCCTGAGACTCTGTTTTTCCGGATAAATAAGTCTTATATTGTCAATAAGAAGCATATCGAATCATTTGATAATAATGATGTTTTTATAGGCAAATATGAAATTGCCATAGGTAATACTTTTAGAGACGATTTTTTCAAAGCATTTACTAATAATAAGTTGATTTGATAGAAGAGGGGTTTAATATAGCAGAAAATGCTGCAATCGTATAGATTACAGCATTTCCCAATTTGCATATGAGAGAGTTTTCTCTCTGAAGGGTTAAAGTTTTTTCAATCCTTTGGTCTGGCTTTTGTCAGTTACCGGAACAAGGCTTATGGCATATCCTCCACCGGGAACAGATAATTGAGTCAGTTTCGATTTATTTGTTACGATTACCTTACGGATAGTGTAAGCTTGAGGATTTGTCTTATAATCCGCATTTTTTGCATCGGCATAGATAGTCGCAATGTATTCTTTATCAGAATCAAGGAAGTCAAAACCTATTTTAGAAGTGAAGGTATTATACCCCGCTGTGTTTCCAACAAACCATTTGTCCGTTCCTTTAGCTTTACGGGCTACAGTAACATATTCGGCAGGCTCAGCTTCGAGATATATGCTGTTGTCCCAATCCAAGGCTACATCTTTGATAAACTGGAATGCATCCGGAAAGCGATTGTAATTTTCAGGAAGATCAGCTGCCATTTGAAGCGGGCTGCTCATAGTTACATAAAGAGCCAGTTGGTTGGCAATAGTAGAGTTACAGTGAGAATGGTTGTTCGGATTGATTTTCTCGATATCCATTTCGAATATACCTGGAGTATAATCCATCGGGCCTCCGATCAGACGGGTGAAAGGCAGCACGCACACATGATTTGGTTTACTTCCACCGAATGCCTGATACTCAGTTCCCCGAGCAGATTCGTTCCCGATCAGATTCGGATATGTACGACAAATTCCGGTAGGGCGAACAGCTTCGTGGGCATTGACCATTATCTTATATTCGGCAGCTTTTTCTATTGCAAACTGATAGTGATTATTGATCCATTGACTGTAATGGTTCTCGCCCCGGGGAATGATATTACCAACGTATCCGCTTTTTACAGCCGGATAGTCGTATTTATTCATCAGTTGATATGCTTTGTCCATATAGCGTTCGTAGTTACGTACCGAGGCTGATGTTTCATGGTGCATGATCATTTTTACGCCTTTGCTTTTGGCATATCGGTGTATTTCTTCGATATCGAAATCAGGGTATGGTGTTTGGTAGTCAAAAACAAAGTCTTTCGAATGTCCGAACCAATCTTCCCATCCTGTATTCCATCCTTCTACCAATACTCCGTCAAAGCCATTCAAGGCTGCAAAGTCTATGTATTTCTTCACGTTTTCGGTGGTTGCTCCGTGTCGGCCATGAGGTTTTACTTTGCTATAGTCGGTAACACCCAGCTGAACACTTTTCAGGTCATTTGTATATGACCAGTCACTTTTACCGGTGATCATTTCCCACCATACACCCACATACTTCATTGGCTTGATCCATGAAGTATCGTCTATTTTACAAGGATCATTCAGGTTGAGAGTGATATTTGATGCTAATATTTCGCAGGCATCATCACTTACGATAACTGTACGCCATGGTGTTGTAGAAGGAGTTTGTAAGTGTCCTTTGGTTCCGTTTGCATCAGGGGTAATCCACGATTGGAAAATGAGGGTTTTGTCATCCAGATCGAGATGCATACAACCGTAGTTGATAAGTGCGGCCTCATGTAAATTGATATAAATACCATCAGCAGTTTTCATTTGTAAGGAAGTCTGAACACCTGTTTCGGAGAATCCTGTTTGAGACAGGTTGCTTGATCTGCCTTGCTGATTGATACTTCTTATTTCCGAAAGTTTCGATACATGGTAGTCGTACTCCTGAGTATCATAGTCACCAGGAATCCAATAAGCGGTATGATCTCCTGTCATGGCAAACTGGGTAAGCTCTTCTTTTATCACAAAGTAAACAAGATTGTCCTGTTGCGGAAATTCATAACGAAATCCCAGACCATCGTCAAACAAACGGAAGCGGATAACCATATTACGGTCTGTTGATTTCTGGTTCAGGGTTACAGCCATTTCATTATAATGGTTCCGTATATCCTTTGTTTCACCCCATACCGGTTGCCATGTTTCGTCAAAAGATGAATTTTTCACATCGCTAATGTTAAAACCATCGTACAAAGAAGTCTTAGGATCTTTATTCTTCTTTATCTTTGCACCAAATTCAGCACTTTCATTGCCTGTCAGTTCTAAACCCAGCTTACTAGGGTTGATAACACTTTTTCCTTTATATTTCAAGGAATAAATGGGTGATCCCTCCTTATTGAGCGAAAAGTTGAGCTCGAAGTTCCCATTTGGCGATTTTAATTCTTGTGCGTTTATTATTGTCATAACAAATAAATAACACAATGCCAGAGTTAATTTTTTCATTTTTTTTATTTTCCTATTAGAGTTTATACTTAATAAGTGTAGTATATTATTTGATAATAGATATTATGTTTTTTATGAGTTTATTGATCTCTTAGTATTTGTAATTTGTCACAGTGTAAGTTTTTCTGTCTTTTCCTACACCCTTTATTGATAATTTTTTCCAGTGTTTAGGTAATACTGATTTTTTCTGTATTATACCAGATGGGGTAACTTCTAATCCGCCAAAACCATTAATAACTGCTTGTAGTAGCCCTCCCGCACAAGTTGCAAAATATGGGTTTTGGCTTGTTGCGGTTTCTGCAAGCACATTAAATGGTGGTCGTACATTTGGTTGATAACACCGATAAAACATTTTGGTAGCTTTATCAATATCACCTAAATGCGCATATTGAACACAAAAGATAGAATAAGTCATCGCAGGTCCATGCACATTGTCTACTTTATGTTCGTAATATTCCAAGTCTTTTCTTAATCTTATAGTATCTGTAATAATATTTAAAGGATAACCCAGTAGGTTAGCATCAGCTTGTTTTATTATCTGCCCATCATAATCGATATACTCTTTGGTAACTCCATTTTCAAATGTGTGTATGGATATGTTTTTGCTTATATCAACCCATTCTTCAGGAGCTTCTTCTCCACAAATTTTGGCGGCTTGAGCCGCAAAGTCCAGAGCCTTTATTGCCGCACCATTGGTAAAAGCATTGTCTGTTTTACCCTCTGCATATTCGTCGGCTCCTACTACATTCTTTATAGAATAAGTTCCATCTGTATTTTTCTCGACACGGCTAACCCAAAAATCAGCCGCTTTCTTCATTAGCGGATAGCCTTTTTCTTTCAGCCATTTCAGATCTTTATTCATACAATAGTAATTCCAGCATGCAATGGCAATATCTGCCGTAATATGGTGTTCAAACTGTCCGGTAGTAGAATATATAGGTGTTGATTCTTCTCCAAAATCATCCGATTCCCAAGGAAACATAGCTCCTTTATACCCATAAGCATCTGCTTTTCGTTCTGCAGCAGCAAGTCTGTTTATCCGATAATTGATCATTGATTCGGCTATTCCCTGATTCAGAAATAACATTGGAGGGAACATCCATATTTCTGAATCCCAGAATATATGGCCATTATATCCCTGCGAAGATAATCCCATGGGGGATATACTAAGGTCAGATCCGGCACGGCAGTATGCATACAAATTGAATAATGCAAAACGGACAGTCTTCTGAGCCTCATCGTCTCCCTCTATTATTATATCTCCCTGCCATAAATCGGCCCAATGACGTTTGTGTGCTTCCATTATGGAGGGAATACCTTCATGCATGATATAAATAACCTGCCGCTCGGATTCGCTAGATGGGTCTACGAAATCGCGGGTCGAACAAATAGATCCCGCAAGAGAAAAAGAGATTTTTTCTCCTTTCTTCATATTTCCCGAAATGCTTGTTTGTTTTTTTTCTTTATTATCCAATTGAAATCTATCGGTAGGATAGATGAAAACAGAAGATGCAGCAACTTTTTGCATGTGCTTTTCGGATGATGCATTGACTTGCAGTATACTGACCTGTTTTCCTCCGGCATTTAATGATTTAAATACATGGTTTGCACCGACATATTCCTTTGGTATATCCATTTCATTTTCGATATTTAGAGAAATGTTGTCCAATGCGTTTACTGTAATATTTATTAAGCCCGAAAACGGAAGGTTTCTTAGGGCCGAGATAGTATATTCGATCTCAGCTGTTTTTCCTACTTTGAATGACGTGGTGTGGGTGGCTTCTTTCATGTTTATACTTTGTTTCCATCCACTAATGTTGGACTCTGTCACCTGTTCTCCATTTATACTCATCTTTAATATGAATGGATTTATACCTTTTAATACTCGAGTCACTCCATATTCGTCACTTATGTCAAATACATGATTCAATATTACATGGCGAATCGAAAAAGGTTCTTTCCATGGCAATATCCCGATTGTACCATTGGCTGTAGGTGCACCTGTATAATTCTGAGTATTCTTAGCTTCTATAATCCATCCTTGTTGTGATTCTTGAGCGGATAAATATTGAAGAGAATTTATACACAAAAAAATTATAATAAGTAGTTTATATTTCATATAATCAGTGTAATATTAGAATAGTTCTTTGAACAAGAGTTATTACTAATTATTTATTTGTATGTTGATTCTATTTCTTTGGTCCGGAATTTTTACCCAACATTCCATCGTAACCTCATTCCATGACCATTCGGTAGAAATTATATCCTTGTTCAAAGTCTCCGAGATAGATTGTTCTACTACATTTTTTATAACAATTCCATTTACAGTTACTGTTTCAGGCTTTTTATCCAAATGATATTTCAGTACGATATTTCTTTTCTGCGATTGAATAAACCCTTTGTCGTCCGGAGTTATACTTGTCGTATATCCGTCTTCAGAAGTTGTACACATAAATTGTGTTTTAGAGTAAATATCCTTCAGATAATCAAGATTCTCTCCATTATCCTCGTACAATTCAAAAGAAGTGCTTTCGTCCACATAATTCGGAAATATATGAACAAATACCGGATAATCCTTATTTTCGTGAATATACTGCATTACAGGCATCATCGGTATAATAGAGCCTTTTTTTACAAATATAGGAATTGTATTTAAAGGAGCCTTGTAAGCAATAGTTTGTCCACCCAGATAAACGGTTTTCTTATCATTAAAGTCGATCCATTCTCCATCAGGCAGATATACGCGTTTTACCCGTTCACCCTTTTTTAGAACAGGTGCGACCAAAATTTCTTCACCAAATATAAATTGATTGTCAATTTTAGCAGCTTCCGCATCGTTCGGATATTCCATAAACAGTCCTATGGTAATAGGTAATCCTGTATCGTGGGCTTTGCGTGAATAAGTATAGAGATAGGGGAACAATTGATATTTAAGTTCGATTGCAGCCTTACTGTTCTTTTCCACCACATCGCCAAACATCCAGGGTTCTACAGCATTATCGCCTTCGTGATGAATACGGCTTAGAGGACAGAATACACCAAATTGCAGCCAGCGGGTATACAGTTCACCCATTGCCTTGTAATCGGTAATATCTCCGCAGTAACCCGAAATATCGGTTGTCCAGAAAGGAATACCTCCTAATCCTGCGGAGATACCGACAGCTACCTGATTCTCGAGTTGCCCCCATCCTTCAAGAACATCATTTCCGTTTCCGCTATCGTTAGTCCATCCAAAAGTATATCGTTGCAGTCCTGCATAAGCAGACCTTGTCATCTGGAATATACGGCGGTTTGGATTATGTTTCTCGAATTGTTCTTTTACAACTTTATCCCAAGTTAGTCCATAGATATTATGAACTTCATTGTGCATTCCGATATGATGTTTCATAAACAGACGGTCTACATCTTCTTCGTTGCTCCAGGCAGGTTCACCCATATCAGTCCAAAAGCCGCTTATTCCGTCATCTATCGGTTTTTGCTGATATTTTCCCCACCAGTCGGCAACTTCGGGTATGCTGAAATCGACCACACCGCAATTTCCACCCCATGGCCATGGCATATCATAAGATTTTCCTGTGCGGACGTCTTTAACGAAATATCCAAGTTTATCGGCCTCCTGCCATTGCTTCTTATTTGCCTGAGAGACAACTGGATCTTGTGATACAATCATCTTAAAACCTTGAGATTTTAAATTCTGAAGCATGCCTTTAGGGTTGGTGTAGTTGCCTTTTCGCCATTCAAAATCCTGCAGATTCTGAGTCCAGCCGATATCCTGATAAATAATATCACATGGTATCTGGCGTTTACGGAATTCGGCAGCTACCTGTAGAGCCTGATCTTCTTTAGTGTAAAGCCCCCGGCATTGAGCAAGCCCCAATGCCCATTTAGGAGGCATGATCGGTTTTCCGGTCAGGTCAATATATTGTTCCTGAATTTCTTTATAGTCTTTTCCGAATATGAAATAATAGACAAATGCTCCGTCGGGAGCTTCGAATGAATAATATTCGTCCGATTCCGTTCCGAATTTAAATTCAGTCTTATAGGTATTATCAAGAAATATTCCGTAACGGTAGCTGCTCATAAAGAAAGGAATACTCTTAGCTAAAGGGTCTTCCGTTACGCTATAGCAAGGGCGGTCGCTGTTCCACATCTTATATGAATGTCCACGGCGGTTAAGCGTTCCTGTTTTTTCACCTAATCCAAAGAACTGTTCGTCGTTTCTTAATACTTTATACGCTTTTACAGCAGAAGAATCAGATACATGCCCTTTATCTTTGAAGTCACTGAAAACCAATTTCTGCCATTTATCGAATATCTGTAACTGCATCGGGTTTTTATTAACCCTGATGCGTAATTTTGATGTAAATATCTCGTAGCAGGCAGGTTCTTCATTAACATTGACTTCTCCTACATTCTCGAGACTCTCATTCACCACGGCGTAAGAATGGTTTTTTCGGGTAAGTTTACCTGACTGATCAAACCATACTTTTACTACCGAATTACTATTGATTGTCAAAGACAGCTTAGCCCCGTCCTTACAATTAAATATTACTTCATTTCCTTTCTTTGTATAGGAAATACATTCCCCGGCGAATAGAACCGCCGAAGAAAGTATTATCCCGAAAACTAGTAAACCTATTTTTTTTATCATATATCTTTATTCTTTTAGGCTGCAGATGGCAACCTTTATTTTCAATCAGGTAAGGCAAAAAAGGTAACACCGAAACATTCTACTTACTATTTTGTTACTTTCTTCTGATATTTGTTTTCCAGCCTTTTAACCGTCAAAAGGTAACAAAGGTGACGAAAGAATGTACTTTTCGGATGTACCCTTTTTGTTCTGTTTTATACTTACAACTGTATTCTATTGCATAGATAAAATTTTCAGTTGATCAGTTTCGATACAGTTTAGTATTCCAATACAACCATATCCCAATATTTAAGAGAAGGCACGGTTAAATTGATTTCATTACCCGATTGAGTAAAGTCTATGCTCTGTGCAACTCCTCCATTGATATCGGGAGAGGCTATCCATACCTTAGAGACTGTTTTTCCTGAGGATATACTGATTCCGATTCCGGAAACGGTTGTTGCAGCTGTTTGATTTCCATTTGTATCACGCCATTCCATCGAATTTGCATTCGTAAAGTTTATCAGGTGTAATACATCCCTGTTTGTAAATCTTTTCGAAACAACTGCTACTTCACCTTGCGATGCAGGCCAGTTATTGAATATCAGTTTATTGTCGGTAGATTGTACCTTGATGCTGGAAAAAGTTCCGCCATCACGCAACAGGTTCTGATAGGCAACCAGAAAATCGTAATAATAAGTCAGATTCTGTTTTGTCTCCCTTTTCATTTGTAAGTTCGAATTCGGGAAATATTCATTCGACAGATAATGTTCTCCTAATTCGAGGTGGGCACCTCCAAATGAGAATATGACCGCATTGGTCAATAATATACCTGGCATATTTATGAATCCTGAATTTCCGGACTTATCATAATTCATATAAGCTGCTAAAACAGTTTGTTTAGCGTTGTTACTATACGAATTGTTATTGATAATTACCTGAGCAAGGTCTTCGTAGGTTTTACTTTCAGACCAGACTTCAGTATATAAGAAGTCTATGTCCGATTTGGAGATGCTTTTCTCTTGCCCGTATTGGCTGACTGCATTCATCACCAGTCTTTTTTCCGGGTTAGCCTGTTTCATAGCGGCTATAAATGATTTATATGTTTCATCGAGTTTTACATCTTCACCGTTGTAATTATATACTGTTCCTCTGTCTCCTAACTGGTCGATGTGATATCCGTCGAAATTAAATACCGAGTATACATCTTTGTTTCTTCCGGCCAGATATGCCTGCCACTCGGTATTACCCGGATTGGTCAAATAAATGTTGCTGCGGAAAGGAGCATCTAACGGATGGTTGTCTTTTTCTGTATGATTTTTGTCCTTGAATAAGTACCACTCTTCTTTTACTCCGTCAGAAGCAGCATTATCCAATGCCCCGAAAGCAAGATTGTAAAACATAGCCTTCATTCCTTTGTTATGAGCTGCATCAATATAACCTTTTACGGTAGACTGATAGTTGGTACGTCCGATGAGGTCGAGCCACGATTCAGCAGGATTTTCAACTGTTCCGGCTAATGGGCGTTGATGATCATACATCCAGTCATAGAATTGAATACCATTGATGTGATACCTGTTTAATACTTCCACATTGTCTATGATGGTTTTGTCTGAAAGTTTACCGTATGAAGATAAAAATCCGTAACGAGGGAATTTCTTCCAATCCGACGATACGTCAACAGCTATACTCTGATATACCTTTTCTGTTCCGTCTTCAGTAGCATAAATATCTACCATGTAACCTTTGTAATCATCGGCAGGAGCCTGCCAGCTCCAAGACTCGGACGATAGGCTTTCTTCTTTCAGAACTTCACCTAAGTGTGAATATCTGACTTTGAGATTTCCCGAGGGTTTATCTTTCAGGGTAAACTGTACGGTTTCGCCCGGTTGATAACAAGCCTTGTCGGTTGTTAGTGTTGCATTGAAATATGTCTCTCCGTATATTACCGGATCATTTTTTGTATCGTAATAATCTTCACAGCCGGTGGTTAGTATAGCCAGACCAAAAGCCAAGGATAAATACGTCTTTTTCATGTTATTGTATCTTTAAAAGAGGAGTTTCTTAATCTGAGACTCCTCTGCTCTTGTTATTTAAAGAGGTCTGAGACCTTATTTTTTGATAATTACAGTTTGTTGCAGCTGATCCAATTCGATAGTATATGTTCCCGCACTGGAGATTTTCCATTTATTATCGGGATTTGCTCCGCCGGCACTGAAAATCATTTGCTCGGTAGTGCCTGTTGGTTCTTTTCCGTTTTCACTGGCTAAAAACCAATCGCCGTTCCAGTCACTTTTCTTGTCGCAGGTAAATTTTAATTCTCCGGCGTTAAGAGTTCCTGTCCAAGTGAATTTATATGGATTACCCGATACAACTGTCATTGGTGTCGCACTATCGATACTCCATCCGTTAGGAGCTGCGTCTCCTATCAGATAGATGAGTTTATATGGAGTGAACGGAACGATATCTATTTTCATGTCACGTGTATCGAGTTTTATCTTATAAACCCCTCCGGCAATGTTCCATTTATTGTCGGGGTCTCCTGCCCATTTGCTGACTTCAAGATTAGTTCCAGCTCCTGTTTGATCTACTGTAGGACGGAAAAATGCAGCATCCCAGTTTTGGGCTGTAGCTATTTTGAAATCACCTCCGGCTGATAAATCAGCGTTATAATGGAAGATAAACGGATCGGATGGATCTACAGTCATTGCTTTGAAGTTCCATCCTGTAGGGTTTCCTACCAGCCACAATTCGCTGTATTCAGGAGCATCCAGAGTCTCAATGCTAATCACCATATTAATGATGTTGAGTGAAATTTTATAGATACCAGTTGCAGGTATTGTGAATTTATCGTCTGCATCTTTATCCGATTCACGTAAAGAGAGTTTAGTATTATCACTTCCCTTATTGTATGATGGAAGGAAACTGCCCAATGTGGTGATAAATTTCAGTTCTCCGGCATTTAGTTTTCCTTGCCATACAAAACCTCCCGCAGCTCCTGATACGGTATTCATTTTAGTGGCGTTATCTGCACTCCATCCATTGGGTGCTGCGCTGCCGATAAGGTAAAGGGTAGATGATACGGGTTTATAAGTTTTAACTGAAACTTTTAGTACTTCTGAAACTTGGGGATCTATATTTTCCTGAAGAACTTTTGCTGTAACACGGGCTTCCAACTCAACCGAAGTATTGGTTTCGGCTCCAAGTTGATTGATGATTATTGCATTTAGTTCTTCCGTCTTATAAGAAACAGATGTTTTACCCTGAGTTAGTTTAACTTCTATTTTTTTGTTGAAATCAGTACCTCCGAGTCCAAGTTCGAATGTATATGTAATAGCTGCATTTGTATTGAAGTTAGATCCGGGTGTCCATTCGAAAGTAATGGCATTACTTTGGGGAGCGGTAACATCCAGTTCCAGCGAGGTATTATCCGCTGATAATGTCAACGGTTGATTGCCGAGATCTGTTTCTTTATAGTCATCATCACAAGAGATGAATAAAGCCGGAATAGTCAGAAGTATTCCCAACAGTATATTAGTTATATTTTTCATTTTGAATTCAGTTTTTAATATAAGTAAGAGACCTTAATAACCCGGATTTTGTTTAAGATTGGGATTAGAGTCTATTTCTTTTTGAGGAATAGGTAATAATAAATGCTTCTTCTGGGCATTGACTTTTCCTATTGAGTGCAAAAAGTTAAGAGCATATTGTCCATTATCCCAACGGATCATGTCAAACCATTGGTGGCCTTCGAATGCCAATTCAATACGGCGTTCATGTCTAATCTTTTCACGCATTTCCTCCTGCGATAGGTTTTCAATGTCACTTCTGTTAGTCAGTCCGGCACGTTTTCTTACTTGATATAGAGGTTCTATGGCATCAGACGTATTGCCCAATTCATTTTCTGCTTCTGCTTTCATCAACAATATATCGGCATAACGAAGAACGATAATACTAGCCGAATTGGTGTTGTAATCAGGTGAAACAGATGTAGGAACTAAAAATTTCCTGACATTATAACCTGTAGAGGACATGGTGCTTTTGTATTGCTTACCATCGAAAGAGGGACCTCCTTCGTAAAGGATTGTTTTATCTTTACGTAAGTCTCCCGATTCGTATTGGTTCACAAATTCTTGAGTAGGTTGATTCCAACCATAGCCTCCGCCAACCCATCCGGAGTTGCGAGGACCCATATAGGTGCTTAACCAGCAAGCCTGATTTTCATCGTCCCAGAAACCGGCTTTTGTCAAGCCATAATACTGTATTTCGAATAAAGATTCTGCTGTATTCTTGTTCTTCTCTTCTCCTCCGAAGCAGTCACTGTAATCAGAATTAAGAACGTACCCAAGGTTTTCGACCATATTGCACATTTCCAGGCTCTTTTGATACTGACCTATAGTAAGATATACTTTTGCTAACATTCCCGCGGCAGCTCCTTTGCTCGCTCTACCAAGATCTTTACTGCTGTATTCTTCGCGGCGAGGAAGTTTGTCTATTGCATCCAGGAGATCGGGAATGATGACTTCGTTATAGATACGGTCTTTACTTACTCTCTCAGGGAACAAGTCGTCTCCCGGTTTGGTGGGAGTGAGGCTTAATGGAACATCTCCGAATAATTGAACTAAAATAAAGTAATAACTCGCCCGTAGAAATTTAGCCTCACCGATACATCTGTTTTTGATACTTTCGCTGATGTTCATGTTAGGAACATTCTCTAATACCGTGTTACAGTAGAGAATGCCGGGATTGGGTCCACGCCACAAATCGAGAGCAGCAAAATTATCGGGACCTGTAACAAAGTTGGCCAGTTGGATCGTTTCTATTCCGTCGTCACCGCCGCCTGCTCCGACTTCACTGTTTCCGGCGACAATATCAAGTGCCCACATACGCATATTGTACAGTTTGGGGCGTTGCATAGGTTGATATGCTGCATTGGTCATGGCTATTGCCGATGCTTCATCCTTCACATTCTCGGCTGTAGGATCTTCGTAAGGTTCTTTATCCAAAAAATCGGAACAAGAAGAAAACATACATGCCAGCAGGAGACATCCTGTATATATTATTTTTTTCATGATTGTATTATCTGTTTTAGTAATAATTAAAACTTAAGATCAACTCCGAAACTTATTGTACGGGTCAGAGGATAATTACTGTTATCGACTCCGCCTTGTATTTCCGGATCAAAACCAGAATATTTAGTAAGGGTCAGCAGATTCTGAGCAGACATATAAAAACGAAGACTGTTTATAGAAGCTTTCTTAATCAAAGATTCCGGTAAGGTATACCCTAAAGTAAGGTTCTTCAATCTCAGATAAGATCCGTCTTCTATAAATCGGGTCGAAGTACGTGTGTTTTTGTTCGGGTCGCTGTAAATAGCACGAGGCATAGAATTGCTTGTTCCTTCTCCTGTCCAGCGATTCAGAACCTTTTTGGTTTGATTGCGAACGGTATACATTCCCTCAAGAGTAACACGGTTGGCATTATAAATATCATTACCAGCCACTCCTTGGAGAAATACCTGCATATCGAAATTCCGATACGAGAAGCTGTTAGTCATTGAAAAATTCCATGCAGGAGTTGGATTTCCGATATAAGTACGGTCGTAATCGTTTACAACTCCGTCGTTATTTATATCTAAAAACTTAATATCTCCGGGAGCTGTTCCATTAGCTGCATCTGTTCCCTGATATTGATATGCGTAACTGTTTACTTCGTTCCAATTTTGGAAGATACCATTTGTAATCCATCCATAGAACGAACCGACCGGAAGTCCTACTGTATGTTGTTGATATCCACTGTATATGGAGACGTTGTTGTTTAGTTTGATTATCTTATTCTTATTATAAGAGATATTGAAATCGGTATTCCATTCGAAATCTCCTTTTATATTCTGTGAAGCAACGGTTAGTTCCCATCCCGTATTACGAACCTTTCCTGCGTTGATCATAGGAGTGTAGATATCCGAATATCCGGTTGTGATCGGCACTACCATACTTACAAGCATATCGGTTGTGTTTTTGACATAAGCATCAAACGTAACATTGATGCGTTGTTTTAATAATGAAGCATCAAAACCGATATTGCCTTGTTTCACCGTTTCCCATTTTATATCGGGATTAGGCATCACCAATGGATATAATGTAGATACGGGTGTTCCGTTAAATACATACTGAGATGTTTTGAGACGGGTAACAGCTGCATAGTTATCCAAAACTCCCTGATTACCTGTAACACCATATCCCATACGGATTTTAATATCGCTCAATATATTGTTCCTTTTGTAAAAAGATTCTTCCGATAATCTCCATGCACCAGAGAATGAAGGGAATGTACCCCATCGATTTGCCTTAGTGATACGTGAAGTTCCGTCACGGCGAACCGTTGCAGTTAGTAGATATTTGTCATTAAATGAATAGTTTACGCGTCCGAAGAACGAAAGTAATGCCCATTCGTTTTTGCTGCCTCCGACAGTCGGATCAAGTAATCCATTGTTCAATTGATTATTACTGTCCGAAAGAAAACCCTGAATGCTTGCTTTCGAATAGTTATATGTGTTATTCTGGGCACTGGATCCTATCATTACATTCAGATTGTGTTTCTCGTTGAATGTATCCATATAGGTAAGGGTATTGTCCCATAAATAAGTTAAGCTTTTGTTTGACTGTTCGCTGCGGTAAGAATTTACAACCGGAATCGGCTGCCAATCGTATTTCGGAGTGAAATTATTTTCATCCCAGAATTTGAAATCAATACCTCCGGTCATTTTATAGGTAACCTTATCGAACAGAGAGGCTTCTCCATATAGATTTCCTAAAACATTATAGCCCTTGGTCGTTGTATTATTTAGGCGTGCGGTTCCGATCGGGTTGCGAAGGTCTCCGTAATATTGAGCTTCGGTTCCGGGTCCCGAATACGTGCCGTCTTCGTTGTATATCGATTGAGTAGGCAGAGATGCTAATGTATTTAATATACTGTAATCTCCATTCTTCTTTGTATCGTGGCTTAGAGTTACATTGTTTCCGAATTTCAGCCACGGGCGGACTTTCGATTCGTTATTGAACTGAAGAGTATAACGGCGGTAAGATGTATTTATTACAATACCATTCTGATCGAATACACTTCCCGATACGTAATAATTACTTTTGTCTGTTCCTCCCGAATAAGAAACAGAATAATTTTGCATTGCGGCTGTACGAAGCAAAGCATCAGTCCAGTCTGTTCCTTTTCCCCATGAGGTCGGATCTTCAAAATCGGGGCGTTGAGTCCGGTTGTTATTAGCCATCATGTCATTATGCAGTGATGCGAATTGCGAAGCATTCAACATTTTCGGAACACTTGTTGCATCTTGTATGCCCCAGTTTGCACTGACAGATATAATACCGTCTCCGCTTTTTCCTTTTTTAGTCGTAATCAGAACAACACCGTTTGCTCCACGCGACCCATAGATAGCGGTAGCGGAGGCATCTTTTAGTATATCAATTGTTTCTACATCGTTTTGGTTTAAAGCGTTCAGCGGCATATCAGTAGGTACACCATCTATTACCAGTAGTGGGTCGGTGCTGTTGATAGAACCAAGTCCTCGTATACGTATGCTAACATTGCTGCCCGGTGCTCCGGCATTAACGACCTGTACTCCGGCAGCCTGTCCTTGAAGGGCCTCTCCGATATTTGCCACAGGCTTGTCTTTAAGTGATTTTGCACCCACAGACGCAAGAGACCCGGTTAGGTCTTTCTTTCTCATAACACCGTAGCCGACTACTACAACTTCGTTTAGCATTTCGGTGTTATCTTTCATAATAATATGGAAATCAGATCGGTCATTTACGATAATTTCCTGAGTTAAGAACCCCAGATAAGAAACAACGATAACAGCACCATCCTTTACTTCCAGCGAAAACTTTCCGTCTATATCTGTTGCTGTGCCCGAAGTTGTGCCTTTTTCGGAAACCGATGCTCCGATTACACTTTCTCCTTTCTCATCGACAACAATTCCTGTTATCTTTTTTTGAGCAAACATCGATGATGATAAGGTTAAGACCAGCATAAGCATAAATGCTTTCCTGAAATAATCCCATCTACTTTTTTGAATTTGTTTCATGGTTTAACTTGATTAAGGTCACAGACCTATTTATTATTTAGGTAAATAAAATAACCGGGAATGGTTACTGAAGATATACAGCCAATTTTTATCCGTATTTTAAAACATACAATAACTAATAGTGGTTCTGACTGAAAAAAGACTATATCCTCTTCAAAACAAAAATATGAGAGACATGTATTTAAATAAAATTCACATTGACAAAATATAGATACATGATAGGATTAATCATCTTATATATAAGTGATCATTTATTTTTTTACTGCGAAAAATATAGATTGAGTATCTGTTATTTTTTCTTAACGGAGCTTATTTTCATTACCCTGTTTTCGAAATCGTCACGAGGTACTGCAGCCTTATTTCTTACTCTGGTGCGATAGCTGTAAATTGTATTTGCGGAATAATGGAGGAAACTGGCTATTTTTGAACTATCGGTGATACCCAGACGGATAAGAGCAAATATACGTAATTCTACGTTGAGTAACTCATTGGGTTTCAAAACAAATTTTTCTTCATCGAGGAGTAGCGAATTGAATTCTTCGACAAAGTTTGGATACAAATGTAAGAAGATATTATCGAAATTCTCATAAAGTTCTTTCAACTCATTGTTAATCATGTCGCTGGATTTTAGCATCTTGTATAATTCATCCAGCTTTTTTTCCACGGCCTTTTTGTTTAAGGTGTTCTGATACTTTTCCAATTTGTTGATGTATGTTGAACACAAATCGAGAAAATGTCCTATATAAGCTTCCTTTATCTGGTTTGCTTCGGATAAATTGGTGTTAGCTTCCGATAATTCTTTATTTACAATATGTAACTGGCTGTTTGTCCCTTGTAGCTCATCGTTTAGTTCGTTCAGCTTTACGTTTGTACGATATAATTCTTTCCTGATACGGGCAACCCTTTTCATTTGCCTGTAAGTGTATACAATAGCTAAGACCAGAAAGAACGATAAGATACATGCCAGCATGAGATATGACCGTAATTCGGAGTTCTTCCCATTTATCTTTTCCTTGTATGCCAAGTCGATGATCGGGAATATCTGAGAAGCTTCGTATGCCCTGAATCGTGCATTCGAAAACATAGCGTCTTCCATTGATGAGCGTATGCAGTCATATGCCCGTTCTATATCGCCTGTTTCATACAGAACAGTTGCCAGAGCTTGCATTGAGGCATTTTCTTTGATTGAGTTTTTTATATCGCATATTGCCGATATGGCATAATATCTCTTTTGTAAGTCGGTATTTCCTTCCTTCATATAGATATTTGCCAGAGCATAAGCCAATACTGCTTTCTCGTGGGTATCAGTTTTGGTCTGATTGAGCATGGTTTGCAGCATTTGTTTAGATTCGTTCAGCTTTTGCTGGTCATATAGCTTTTCGGCGTATACAATTTTATAGTGGTTGGATTTTTTATCCAGAATATTAAGCAGTGAATCTCGGTATAGATCACTAGTTGCTTTATAAGACCGTGTATAAGGATTATTTTGTGAGTAATTGCTATATAACAATTTATAGCAATCGTAATATTTAACTAATAACCAATCAGGCAAAGTTTTTTTATCGATAGACTTCAGGCTGTCTTTCGATTCTATATACATGCTCGAAAATATATACAGAGAGATAAGATCGAGTTTAGACTCGTTTATCCGGGTGATATCGTTTCTTTTCCTTGCGATTTTAAGGTTTTGCTCGGTATAGAAGATAGCCGAATCGGAGATGAAGGTCTTATATTCATCGTACAGTTGGTGGTTGATATCGTAACGCTGGCTATCGCTTATATCGGGTACTGCCAGCATCGATTTGACACGTGATATCTTATCTTTCTTTTGCTGCACATATATTCCCTTCTTTTCTATCAGTTTATATAGGGTACTGTATATTGTATCGGAGGTGGTATGAGCCTGAGATACAAAGGATATGAGAAGTAATAAAATTACAGGTGAAAATCTTTTCATAATCGCAGCTCTTCAATAGTCCAATCATTCTTTGCTGCCAAAGATAGTGGTTTTCATCCGATTTTTATCTTTGATGCTTATGACTATAAGATTCAGATTATGATTAAAAAAGAAAAGAGCCATCTAAGATTTTCTTAAATGGCTCTGCTTTCACTGCATTTTTATTTAAAAGCTGTTGCTATATTCCATTCTGTCTGCCAAGGAATATCGATCTCTCCGTTCTCTTTGAAATGGAGAGGCAGCCATATATAACGGGAGTTTATCAGGTCTGTTTTATTCCATTTGTCGAACATCGCGATATAGGCATTTTCTTTACCTTCGATTTTTAAGACATTGGTGCTTTGACCATAGAATGTAATGTCGGCATCTTTACCGGAGCAGGGATTACCTTTCACTGTCCATTCTCCAAGCATTGAATCTGCGACAGCGTATTCAGCCTGATTCGGGTCCCAGCCGGTACAACCCGATGACAGGATATAGTACTTTCCTTGATGTTTAAATACTGCCGGAGCTTCTCTGGACTGATCTATAAAATTACGGGTGAATTGTCCTGCAGGTTTAAGATAGTCGTCTGTAAGAAGGCTTATGTATAACGTCTTGTTTTCTTCCGAAGAATATATGTGATACGCCTTACCGTCATCGTCCTTGAATAGGGTCATATCCCTACTCATTTGTCCGTTAGGACGCATCGATCCGAGATACTCGAAATTCCCCGAAGGAGAATCCGATATGGCTACTCCGGCGGCTGCTTTAGCATAATCATGAGAATCGACATGAAGCCACATAACGAACTTTTTGGTCTTTTCGTTATATATTACTTTAGGCCTTTCAAGAACATTTGATGGATGGAGTTCCGAATTGATATCGGTTGTGTCGGGCTTAAGTACAACTCCTTCGAATTTCCAGTTGGTAAGGTCTTTTGAAGAGTAGCAAGAAACGCCTCCGGCCTCTGTCCTGTAGCATTCCCAGCTCGGAACTTTCGGATTCCAGTATGTCGAATCGCCTTTGTATTCTCCGTACCAATAGTAAGTACCATCATGGTATAGAATGCCACCTCCGTGTGCGTTGATTCGGTTCCCATCGGTATCGAGCCATTCTTCTCCCGATATGATCATTTTTGTATTGGGCTCAGTCGCTGCATCCGGAGCCTTTTTCTGTCCGCAAGCGACAATGACCAATAGAATGATCGAATAAAAAAAGATCTGTTTTTTCATATGATTAGAGTTTAAATGGTTTTAGTTTCAAATATACTCTGTAATTTTTAATCATACCTGTTTGATTCGATTCTGCACGAGGCAGATAAGAGAATCCTGTGATAACCTTTTCTTCATTCAGATCTATAACTATCTGATGAGGATGTTTCATCTTGGTTGTTGAGTAGTTAGTATGCCAGAATGTCGATTCTTGAAGATCAAATACATTACTTGCTATATTATTGGCAACCTCTGTTTCTTCGCTATCGGCATATACTACCTTCCAATGTTGGCGTGAAAGAGGTTTGCCGTCTTCACCTAGAATCTCGAGTTCGGCAATTGCAGAATAATCATCTCCACCGAATGAGTCAAGGGCTTCAATACAAAAATAACGGGCATTTTGTTTTTTATCAAACTTGATATGCTGCCAGCCGTTTCCAGGTTTGAAAGAGGATTTATAGAACGGAGTTTCGTTACTCAGATCAAGATTTTCGCCTAATTTGCGATGACTATATGCTGCATTTCCGGTAAGTACATCAAGTATCGGTTGACGTAATCCTTCTATTTTAGTTGCTCTTGGTGATGCCAGATCAAATACTATAATTTCGTTTTCGCCTTCTTTCAGCCAGCATCCCGGAACGTATAAAGTCTGTTGGGGTCCGATTTCCCAATAGCGACCCATTGCATGACCATTGACCCAAACCAATCCTTTGCTCCAGTCGCTCATGTTTAGGAATGTATCTCCTGTTTTTGCTAAGTTGAATGTTGCTTTGTAATAAGCAGGATGTTTCTGAGTATTCGAATCTTTCTTATAGATCTTGTCTTTAGCAAAACTGTAATCCACAGGAATATTGAATACCTGCCAGTTTTTAAGATCTTTAGTATTGCCATCTGAAGACAATTCTACTTTCTGGGTGATTCCTTTCCAATCATAAATACCTTTACCGAAATTCATACGTCCCATTGCTTCAACTAAAATATCCAGAACAGCTCCTTCTTTTACAGGAGGCAGGCTTACTATACCTTCACCTTTTAAGCGGCTTAGAGTTGCTATCTTCTTTCCATCGATATATACCTGTGTCCAGTCGTGGGCTTCGGTTATAGTCAGAGTTTGCTCTTTGTCGGATTTCTGAAGTTTGGTTCGATAAAGGATACTTCCCCATCCCTGATCGAAAAATTCCATAGGCTTGATATCTTCACTGAATTTGGGTGCAGGAAGATTCTCAAACAGATTAGCAACCTGAGTAAATTCGATTGCGGGTATGCTGATTGTTGGAATAGAATCCGGAATCTGAGGTAGTGATTGCCCTTCAGGCAGATAATTCTTCAATAATTCCCTAACTTCATAATATTTAGGAGTTGCTTTTCCTGATTCGCTGATTGGCGCATCATAATCATAAGATGTACAAGTTGGCGAGAAGTTTGGAAAGTTGGCTCCACCCCAATGTCCGAAACTTGTTCCTCCATGTGTCATGTACAGACTGAATGAAATATTCTGATCAAGCATTTCCTTTAATCCGTTGACTAATGCCGAGGCACTTCGGGTTTCATGTTTTGCTCCCCAGTGGTCAAACCATCCCGACCAGAATTCGCTGCACATAAGAGGAGTATCGGGTCGAAGTTCTTTCAGTCTGCGGAATTGGTCTCCGATATTTGCTCCTGTTCCGAAATTGATCGTCCAAAGCAAGCCTTCTAAGGCATTATTTTCGAAGTTGGAGTTCCAGTCGCATTGGAATAATGGAACTTCGTTGAATCCTGCTCCTTTTACTATATCCCTTATTTCGGCGATATATGGTTTGTCAGTACCGAAAGATCCGTATTCGTTTTCGACCTGTACCATGATGATATTACCGCCTTTGCTTATTTGCAGGTCAGCAAGCTGTTTTCCTACTTCGTTCATAAATAGCTTAGTGCGTTCCATGAAATAAGGATCTTGTTCACGCAGGCGGATGTCTTGTTTCTTTAACAGCCACCAAGGTAATCCTCCCATTTCCCATTCGGCACAAACATAAGGGCCGGGACGAACTATAACATACATTCCGTGTTTTTGGGCAAGGCGGCAAAATTCGGCAACATCTTTATTTCCCGAAAAGTCGTATTTGCCTTCCTCCTGTTCGTGCAGATTCCAGAAAATGTAAAGGCATATCGTATTCATGCCTAAGGCTTTGCTCATTTCTATGCGGTGTTCCCAATATTCTTTGGGTATACGCGGATAATGTATTTCTGCTGCCTTAATAACAAAAGGCTTATTGTTGAGTAAAAATGTTTTGTTGCCAACTTCGAATTTACCGGCATTCTTGCCCGGCGTGCAGGCAAAGGTGCTCAGAAGTATAGCAAACAAACATACTAAAGATAAAAAGGTCTTCTTCATTGGTATATTTTGTTTATGTAAGGGTTTTAGGTTTTTTATTGTCCGGTTAAGTAACTGTATTGATTATGCCAGTCTGCGAGCTCCGTCTTTAATGACAACATCGTATACTTTGGGTTTTATCTTGAATTTTTGTTCGTAAGCTTCTGTTGCTCTTTTTATAAAGCCATCATGTAATTCGTCTTTTACGAGGTTGATGGTACAGCCACCGAATCCTCCACCCATCACTCGTGAACCGGTAACTCCGCATTGACGGGCTACATCATTCAGAAAGTCAAGTTCGGCACAGCTCACTTCATATTTCCGGCTTAGACCGATATGGGTTTCATACATTTTTTTACCTACTGTTTCGTAGTCTCCATTTTTCAAGGCTTCACAGGCATCCTGCAGGCGTTGTATTTCTTCGATTACAAACTCAGCACGCATGTAATCTTCGGCACTAACTTCGTTGGCTACTTCTTTCAACATATCCAGATTGGCATCTCTCAGCAATTCTACTTCGGGATGATATTTTCTGATGTATGATGCTGCATTTTCGCATGATTCTCGACGCTTGTTGTATGCTGAAGATGCTAGCTCGTGAGCGACACATGTATTGATAAGCACCAAACGATAGCCTTTCGGATCGAAAGGAACATATTCATACTCTAAAGTACGGCAATCTAAACGGATCAATGAACCTTCTTTTCCGAAACAAGACGCAAACTGATCCATGATTCCGCATTTAACTCCTACGTAATTGTGTTCGGTGGCTTGTCCTATTTTAGCCAATTCGAATCGGTCGAATCCGCAATTGAATAAGTCGTTTATGGCAAAACCAAAACAGCTTTCGAGTGCCGCCGAAGATGACATTCCGGCTCCAAGAGGGACATCTCCCGCAAATACACAATCAAAACCGTGGAGTTTAGCTTCTCGTTTGATCATTTCCTGACAAACTCCGAAAATATATTTAGCCCACTGTTTTACCGGAGGTGTTTTCAAATCAAATTCAGCCATTTCCGAAAGATCCATAGCATAGGCTCGAATTTTATCCGATGTATCATTGGGTTTTATTATGCAGTACATTGCTTTGTCGATAGCTCCCGGTAGAACGAAACCTCCGTTATAGTCGGTATGTTCTCCGATCAGGTTTATTCTACCCGGTGAAGTGTAAACTATACCTTCAGTATTAAATAATGATTGAAATTTTTCGTGAAGGGCTTGTAATTCCATTTTATATGCTTTGTATTATTTAGTAAATAGATAGTTTCCTTCATACAAATATCTAAAATAAAACGGAAGGCATATAGTACTATATAAATCAGAACAGTGCTATAAATAGGTCATCTGCCTGAATTTTTCTATTTTGTGAATCAATAAAGAAGAAAAAACCGGACTGATTAAGAGTAATCAGTCCGGCATTTCCAAAAAGTTCGTAATTTTTTAAGTAACGAAAGCATTGTCTGACTCCTTTCAACATAACAACTGTTTGTGGTTGTTATGTCTTATCAGTCAATAAATAGTTGTGTACTTTAGATGTCTATAATTTATTAATTAACAGAAAGTATTTAATGATGTATATCAGAGAGATAGCTATCTGTTGCTTTTATGCTTGTAAAGTTACCAAAAAGGTCTGCGACCTTAATTGATAAGAGCCTATCGGGTAACTTCATCAATCAGGTAAAATATAGACTTAAAGTTAATGTCGCTGTACTCGCTCATTCCTATTTCGCAAGTACGGCTGGTTGAATATCCTTCAGTACAGTTCACGGGAATCTGTTCGGCCAGATGTCTCTGACCGTGTTTGTTTAATTCGGGGTAAGTAAAACCTCTGTCTCCGGCAAAACCGCAGCAATTACTTTCAACGAAAGCAACCTCTTTCGAGCACATTTTTGCCAGTTTCAGTAAGTTCTGTTCCATACCAATTTTTTTTACGGAACAAACAGGGAATACTGTTACTATATCTCTGGGTGATTTTACATCCAATTTGGGCATAACATATTTAAGCATAAACTCGATAGGATCGTATACTTTCAGATCCTTATTAGTATATGCTTCATGGAATGTATAGAAACAAGGACTCATATCGAATAGGATAGGGTATTTTCCGTTTTCTGAGGCTTTGTATAAGGCGTCTTCGAGTTCCTTCGATTTTCGGGAGCCTTCTTCTTTCAATCCCTTACTGCTGAAAGCCATACCGCAGCACAGATCATTCAGAGCCTCGGGGTAAATAATGGTGAATCCGGCGCGAATCAATAATTCTTCTGTTTTGCGTGTAAGTTCTACTTCGTCTTTTTTGTAACCTTTTGATTTGCCCATTGTCCTATTTATGCACGAAGGGAAATAAACAACCTTGTCGGCTTGTCCTGCATTAGCAATAGAATGTTTGATTTTGTGTGCGCCTTTGGGCATATCTTTATTCCATTTGGGTATAGCATTTCCTGATATCTTACGCATACCTCCGGCTATTCCCCCCATTAAACTATCGCCCAGTACAGTATGCCAGAAGTTAACGAAGTTGAGCCCGATACGTCCCGCTGATGTTACACGATCCATGTGACTTCCGATATAAGCTGCGTTTTTCTTTGCACTGTCGCTTGCTTCGAGATGCCTGTGATCTTTAATGAACTTACCTGTGTCGATTTTTACCGGACATAATAAGCCGCAAAGACCATCTGTGGCGCAGGTTTCATCAGAGAAATATTTTGCGTCTTTCAACATTTGTGTCAAACGGGCAGCATCTTCACCTGTCGATTTTAAACGAACTATTTCTCGGGCAATTACAATCCGTTGGCGTGGAGATAATGTCAGTCCTTCTGCGACACAATTCGGTTCACAGAATCCGCATTCCATGCATTTATCAACCAATTCATTAACCGCAGGCAGCGGTTTCAGGTTTTCGAGGTGTATTTTAGGGTTCTTATTGATAATTACCCCCGGATTAATTAGTTTGTATGGGTCGAAGGTGTCCTTTATACGAATCATTATATTATAGGCGGCTTCACCCCATTCTTGCTCAACAAACGGAGCCATATTTCGTCCGGTTCCGTGTTCTGCTTTCAAAGATCCGTCGTATTTATTAACTACGATATCAGCCAGATCATCCATCAATGTCGCATAGCGTTGTACTTCTTCATCTGTCGTGAAATCCTGTGAAAAAGTAAGGTGGAGGTTACCATCAAGGGCATGGCCGAATAAAACAGCATCTTTATATCCGAGTCTCTTGAATAAGGCTTTTATATCAAGGGCAGCCGGAGCAAGGCTTTCGACAGGAAATGCTACGTCTTCGATAAGGCAGGTTGTACCTGTCCTTCTCAATCCTCCGACTGATGATAGTAGTCCTTTACGAGCTTTCCAGTTGAAATTGTATTCTTTCGGGTCGGATGTGAAAGTATAGGGTTGTATTGTAGGATATGCTTCCACTCCTTTGCGGATAGCAGCTTCCTTGTCAGCCATTTCTTCCTGAGTATTTCCCTGTATTTCTACAAGTAATACACAGGCTGTCTCCGGCATTGTCCGGAAATAATCGGGAGCATCCGGATCGTCTTCGACCGACCTGATAGAGTCACGGTCTAATAGTTCTACTGCCGATACAGGGCTGACCTTTAATGCCGGTACTGCTTCACAGGCTTTCTCAATAGTTTCGAAGATCATTAGGGCACAAGCCTTGAACTTCTCGTCAATCACTGTATGGTAAGTGAGATTTGAGATAAATGCGAGCGTACCTTCAGCACCTACAATGAGGTGTTTGATTATGTCGAATGGATCTTCGTAATCTACTAATGCATTGATGCTATAACCTGTAGTGTTCTTTATCTTAAATTTGCGTTTGATCCTTTCGTACAGAACATCGTCTGCCTTTATATCGTCCCGTAATTTTATGATTTCCTTGATTATCTCAGGATGTTTGTTTGTGAATTCTTGTTTGCTTTGTTCGTCTGCCGTATCCAGAATTGTACCATCATATAGAACAATACGTACATCGGCTATTGTTTTATAAGAATTTTGAGACGTTCCGCAACACATTCCACTTGCATTGTTAGAGGCGATCCCTCCGATCATGGCGGCATTTATAGATGCCGGATCAGGACCGATTTTGCGTCCGTATGGCTGCAAAAATATGTTGGCTCGAGCTCCCGTGATACCCGGTTGAAGTTTTATTTTCAGACCATCGTCCAATATCCAGTAATTTTTCCAATTATGAGTTGCGACTATCAGTACGGAGTCTGTTATCGCTTGTCCTGATAAACTTGTTCCTGCTGCCCGGTATGTAACCGGTATGTTGCGTTTGCCTGTTTCGCGGATTACTTCTACGGCTTCCTTTTCAGAATGGACTTGAACTACCAATTTGGGTATTAGTCGGTAAAAACTGGCATCTGTACCGTATGCTAATAGTTGGAGAGGATTTGTAATGAGACGATTTGGGTCGATAGTTTTAGCCAATTCGTCTCGTAATTGTTGATAGTCTGCTGATAACATGATATATGGTGTTTTAGTTGATCGTTATTGAAAACACTCTGGTGTACGCAAGTTAAAAAACATATTTAAGAAAAAGAAGGAATAAGCAGAGAGATATTCCTTTTAATGTTAAAGAACATCTATTTGTTACTGTGATTACGTTGCGATGAAAAAAAGAGGAGAAAAAAATGACTTTTTCCCCTCCTTAAGGTATCCTTATCTGATAAAATGTAACTTATACACCACTATATACGATAAAGCCTCCATCGACAGCTATGACTGTTCCGGTGATGAAGCTGGCAGCTTTAGAACATAAGAATTGTACTAGTCCGTTTAATTCATCTATGTCTCCGAATCTTTTCATCGGTGTCTGAGCTAGTATCTTCTGGCTTCTTTCTGTTAGAGAACCATCGGGGTTAATTAATACTGCCCTGTTTTGGTCGCCGATGAAGAAGCCGGGAGCAATAGCATTGACCCGTATTCCGTCTCCGTATTTTAGAGCCATTTCGCAGGCAAGCCATTCTGTAAAGTTAGTTATTGCAGCCTTCGCGGCGGAATATCCGGGCACACGGGTTATTGCCGAAAGAGCAGCCATAGACGAAATATTGATAATATTACCTGTCTTCTGTTCAGCCATAACACTGCCGAATATCTGGCATGGGTATACTGTCCCGTTCATGTTCAGGTCGATAACTTTATCCCAGTCTTCCAGCTTCATATCGAAGAATGGCTGATCGGGAGCGAGGGTCGCACCGGGAACATTACCTCCTGCGACATTTACCAATATATCAATTCGTCCGAACTTGTCCAGAATATCTTTCTTACTTTGTTCAAGACTAGTAACATTCATTACATCTGCCTGAATAAAAGTGGCATCTCCTCCCTTAGCCAGAAGCTGAGAGACAAACTTTTCTCCTTTTTCCTTAGAGCGACCTAATACGGCGACTTTAGCACCTTGTTCTGCCAAGTGTTTAGCTATATTTGATCCTAAAACACCATAGCCGCCTGTAACAACAGCTACTTGTCCTTGTATGCTAAATTGTTCGTTCATTCTTTCAGATCTGCATTAATCATTAATTCTTCATCTACGGTCGCTATCACCCCGTCGAGTTGTGCAAGTGCATACATCCGTCCGAGAAATGAATAGCCGGGATTATAGCCTTTATTCTCATCTCCGAGCATAAGTCGTCCGTGGTCTACCCTCATTGGCAGGCTAGGATTAGCTTTTTCGAATATGCGCACCAGATCAATGAGGTGTCCGCGCCCTTTGAGGTGCGGAGCTTCGATAAAGTTTCCGTTCGAAAGGACGTTCGTGCTTCTCATGTGAATAAAATGAGTTCTTGATGCATACTTTTCGGCAAGAGCCGGAACATCATTGTGTATTCCCGCACTGAGTGATCCTGCGCAGAATGTTAAGCCATTACGTGGATGATCCACAGCCTTCAGAAACCACTCTATATCTTCGTCACTTGTAACTATCCGTGGCAATCCCAGTAATTGAAAGGGAGGATCATCCGGATGAACGCATAGGTTTACGTTGTACTTTTCACAAACAGGAATGACCTGTTCTAGGAAATATTTCATGTTTTGACGCAATTGATCTCTGTCGATGCCGTCATATAAAGCGAGTAACTGCTTGAATTTTTCGACCGGATTGAGCTCTCCCTCTTTGATATTACCATTTATAAAACCTTGGGTTTTTACAATGATTGTATCAATCAAAGCTTCTTTTTCGGCTTCAGTTATCATTGCTGCGAGGCTTTCAACCTTTTCCAGTTCTTCTGCTGTATAGGCCTTTTCAGCTCCTTTTCGTTCAAGGATATGACAATCGAAATATGCAAATTTGATCTTATCAAAATACAGCGAAGTGGTTCCATCAGGTGAAGGATAAGATAGATCGGTGCGCACCCAGTCGATGACAGGCATAAAATTATAGCAAACCGTTCTGATACCTGCCTGTCCTAAATTGGCTATGCTGGTTTTGTATTTCTCGATGAGCTCGTCCCTGTCGGCTCCTCCGTATTTGATAGACTCACTTACCGGAAGGCTTTCTACGACAGACCAGTGCAGTCCTGCTTCTTCAATGTACCATTTGAGGTTATTGATCGCTTCCAAAGTCCAGATTTCTCCATTAGGAATGTCGTGTAATGCCGTAACAATGCCTTCAACTCCAATTTGCCTGAGCATAGGGAGGGTTATCTGATCTTTTTTGCCGAACCATCTCCAAGTTTTTTCCATATGCAATTATATTAGATTTATTTTTTATCTGAAAAGCAAAAATAGGAATATAAGTCTATTATTATTCCATTTGATTCTGATTATTTATGTTAAAGATCGAAAACATCCTGCCGGATCTCTAAAAAATACGATTGCCGCGGCTCACGCAACAGACAATCGTATGTAAGTAGAGAATAAATAGAGTGTTATATAAATCAATCAAAAGAACCAATGTTCCGGGATATGTTTTATATCGCCGGAGAAAGTCAATAAATCTGATTGTTTTGAATTGATTCTTCCCATTAGCTGCATATTTTGCAACGTTAAAATTACATATTTAGAAATACTTGAAATGTGTGGAATTCTTTATCTGTTTTATACTATAAAACGCAACTTTTCCATAATAAACTGCTTGTTCAGACAGGTTCTTTTGTTGGTAAATCTATGAGTTGTAGGGTGACAAAACTTAATATGTGAATAACTTATGAGACACACCAACCTTTATAGATTATTTATTGTCTGGAAAATAGATTGAAATGTTTAATTCCTAATATATGCTGTCTTTTTAATCAAAACCAATCCCTTATACATTATCGTTGTTTACGATACAAAAGTACGGATTTATATGAAGATGTAGCAACGTGCTTGAGCCTTCGTCCGATTATTGTTCTTTAATTCTTTATATGGATAATTCTTTTTGTGATATATAATGAGTTGTCTATTAATTGTTTATTCTTTTTAATTCATTGTTTGGTTGATCAGTTTTTTTCTTTGTTTTTTAACTATCATGATTTACTTTTTAACAAAACACTGGGTGATAAACCGAATTGTTTTGTAAAACATCTGGTGAAATATTTAGGGTCATTAAAACCAACTTCGTATGCTATTTCGGCTATGGACAGATTTTTGTTTTCCTGATTTTTAAGCAATATTTCACGAGCCAGATTCAAGCGGTAACTTCTTATAAATTGCCCGGCCGACTGCCCTGCCAGAGTCTGCATCTTTTGGTGCATCAGGCTTTTTGAAACATTCATATCGCGGATAAAATTGCTTACTTCGTAGTCTGGGTTTTTATAGTTCTTTTTTATGATTTCAAGGGCTTTGCTGAGGAATATATCGTCTTTTGATTGCTTTTCGATATTAAGGTCATCTATGTTCATATACAACCCAAAACGGCGTTGATATAATTTTCGGGTTTCCAGAATATTATGGATGCGGGTAAGCAATACATCTTCGTCGAATGGCTTATTGAGATATTCATCGACTCCGATCCTGTAACTTGCGAGACGGGTTTCTTTTGACGTTTTTGCCGTCAGCATCAGGAATGGGATATGTGAAGTGTTAATATCTTCTTTTACTTTCTGCGAAAGTTCCAACCCGTCCATGACAGGCATCATGAGGTCGCTGACAATAAAATCAACGCGTTCTTGTTTCATTAATGATACTGCTTCTTCTCCGTTGCCGGCCTCTACTATCCGGTAATAGTCGGATAATATAGATGATATATAGCTTCTCATATCTATGTTGTCTTCGGCAACCAGTATGGTAAGTCTGTCAGATCCCTGTTGATCCGAATCAACAGTCTCTATACCTGAATGAGTTTCCGTATCTGCGGTTGTCTCCCGTATGATTGTTTCACTATTTGCCTCTTCTGTTTCGAGGGGTAAAAGTATACGGAACGAAGATCCCTTGTTCGGATTATTCTTTGCATAAATAACACCGTCCTGCAATTCTATGATGTTCTTACATAAGTACAGCCCGATGCCCGTTCCGCTCTGTCCCGATACCGTGTAAGACGGTTGATTTTTAGATTGATAAAAACGGTCGAATATTCGGGTTATATCTTTGTCTTCTATTCCCTGCCCATCATCCGAGACCGAGATATACAGCTTTTGTTCTTGCTTCTGGTTGGATATTTTGGTTACATAAATACGGATTATTCCATTTTCGGGAGTGAATTTCAGAGCATTCGACAATAAGTTGGATATTACCTTGAGCATTGCTTCTTCATCGAACATAATACAGGGATTATCAAGTCTGAAATGTTTCAATATCCTGATATTGCGTTCGTAGGCAAAAGCATCAAAAGGAATAATGAGTTCATCCAAAAAAGTAACAAAATTGCCGTTAGTTTGCATTATTCCCATTTGTTCCGATTCTACTTTCCTGAAATCCATTAATTGATTTACCAGAGAGAGTAAATGTCTCGAATTACGTGATACATATTGCAATTGTTCTATAACCCTTGGGTTGGTACTAAGTTTCAGAGCCTTGTCTATAGGCCCCATGATAAGAGTGATAGGGGTACGGAACTCATGTGTGATATTTGTGAAAAAGTTAACCTTATCATTCATGGCCTCCTGTATTTTATCAGACATCTTGATCAATTGTTTCCTTTGATTTAAGATCTTCCCATTCTGTTCGATAAGTATTTCATTCTGGCGTTTCAGTTCCTCTGCCTGATCTACAAGTAAATGTTTTTGATTTTCTAATGCTTTTGTCCGTTCTATCACTTTATGGTGCAGTTCGTCTTTTTGTTTTTTCAGCATGGATATTCTCCATCGGTACAGTCGGAATATTATAAAAGCTAAAGCTAATATCGATAACGATATAAACCAGAATGTTTTATAAAAATAGGGTCGTATTTGTATCGTGAGTTCTGTTATATTTCCGTTATCCGGTTTATTGTCCGGCGATATACTCCGTACCTGTAAACTGTATGTTCCGGGTTGAAGGTTGGTGAAACTGGCAAAACGGCGGTTGCTCGGGACATCCACCCATTTATTGTCGAATCCCACTAAGCGGTACGAATAAGCTACTGTCTGCGGATTGTCATAATCCAGAGCAGAAAACTCCACCGAAAAAGATTTATCATTTTCGTGCAAGCTGATCCGGTCTGTGTAAGAAATGTCTTCATGCAGATATTTACCTGTTTCTGTCCAGACTGTTTTGTTTAAAACCTGAAGTTTAGTAAATACCACTCGTGGAGGTTTGCTGTATGCTGGTTGCTGTCTATTCTGAATCTCGGTCAATCCATTCATACTGCCGAAATATATGGCATGGGTTGACGGAGACTTATAGCTGGCGTTCCAATAGAATTGGAGTTCATTCAGCCCGTCGTTTTTTGTATAATTGACTATACGGTTGTTTTGAGGGTTATAAGAAGATATCCCGTAGCCTGTACTCATCCACATAGTTCCATGCTGATCTTCGAGTATGCCCAAGACCATATTATTTGCTAACCCCTGATTGGTGGTATATAAGCGGTGTTTCCATCTGCCGTCTGTTTTTTCCAATATGCAGAAACCATATCCTTTGCTGCCCAGCCATATTTTTCCGTCTTTATTTTGGTATATGCTTGTGACGTTTTTCAAGAACAGGTCATCCATCATTTTGTCCTGTAGATTGAGGTAGCTTGCGGCGCACCTTACTGTTTGTTTATTCAGCGTGTTGAGGTTTATCATTATCAAGCCGTTTTCTGTACCCGTCCACAGTATATTATTGCTGTCGATAAAGGCTCCCGGCAGGTTCTTCCGGTTTCGTATTTCCTTAGGCAGGGGAGATAGTATCCGTTCTGAACCCAGATCATAGAAACAGATACCTTGCATTGCCCCGATCCATACACCGTTGTTTTTCTTATCGTAATTTAAACTCGAAATATAGGTGAGCTCCATGTTGTTCAATTTCGGTATAATTTGCCTGAAATGAGGTCGTTCTATTGAGGACAGATTGAGTATGTTAAGCCCCTTTCCCCATGTCCCGATCCACAGGTTATTATTTCCGTCTTCTTCCAGAGCACTCACTGTATTGTGGCTGAGAAGCCCTTCTTCGTATGTGTAGTGTCTGAATTCCGATTCGCCTTTTCGTTTCAGATTTAACCCTCCTTCTACCGAACCTACCCACAGATTACCCATATTATCTTCTGTAATTGCATTAACAGGATTAGACGAAATAGAGCTGCGGTCTTTGTCACTATGAATATAATTATGAATGATGAGCCGAGGTAAAGTCATTTTATTGATTCCTCCTGCTTCCGTCCCTATCCATAAAACGTTTCCATCGGATAGCAGGCAATTGATAAAGTCACTGTTTATTGTTTGGGTATTTGTTGTGTGCGAGATCCGCTCGAATCTATCTGTTGACGGATCGTAAAAGTTTAAGCCTCTCAGGGTGCTGATTACAAAAGATCCGTCCTGAGTGACGGCAAAGTCGGTTATCATGTTCTGAGTAAGTGTTTCGGGGTCATATTCCGAATGAAAATACCATTTGGATTCCTGCGTTGCCGCATTGTATTTAAACAGTCCCCTGTCTGTGCCTATCCAGATATGATTTTTGACTTTGATAATGGATGATATTGTACATTCTTTTCCAAAATCGGGAAGTCCCGGAGCCGGATGTAAAAACAAAATACCGTCTTCCGATACAGTGGCATTATAAACGACACCTTGTCTTGCAACCCATACTTCATTGTCGATTTCTACGAGTCCTGTAAAAGTTGTATTGTCTCCCTTGTTTAATCTTTTGTTTAGGGTCAGTACGTCTTTTACTGTACCGGATGTATCGAAACTGATTCTGTAAATCTTATTATCGCCTGTAATCCATACGTTTCCTTTGTTGTCTTTATGAACGGAATGGAGGTCATTTCCCCCGATACGTGATATTTTCTGGTTCTCGGTTATGGCATTGCTCTTTTGCATTGCCTTCAGGTCGATAATATCTAAGCCTAAATCGGATATGATCCATAATCTGTTGAAATTATCTTCACAGGTCTTTCTTACGAAATTACTTTTGAGGGCGACGGGTGAACTGTTTACATCGAGTTTAATAAACTCATATCCGTCATATCTTGATAATCCACCGCCTTGTGTCGAAACCCATAGGAATCCTTTACTGTCTTTATACAGATCATCGATGAAATTGATAGGCAAACCTTCGTCGATCGAAATAGTACTGAATACATATTTTGACAGTGTATTATTAAGTGCATAATGTTTTAGCGGATAAATTATCCAGGAAAGAAAGACGATGAAAAAGACAAAAATACCTTTCATGGCGATTACAGTTAAACAGGCTCTTGGTGACGTTTTTTATTTTATGAATCTACTCTGTTATACAGGTGATTAAAGATGAAAAGGTAACAAAAGTTACGTATGAAATGTATTTTTTTTATGCCATCTTTTTTTTGCTTGGACATCTGATTTGCCCCTGCAATTTGATTTAATGACTGACCTTGTATTCAAATTTAAAAGATCTCATCTTATAGATAAAAATTGATATTATATGACAGCAAATATTCGGTGATATATTTCGGGATCAATAACACAGATCTAAGACCTTTAGTAAAGATATATATTCTTCTCAAAAAAGAAAAACGATAATCTGGCGAGGATACTCAATTTGGCTATATGTTCACCCAAAATGGAAATTTGTCCACCTTTATTTCTTTTGTAGGATCTATTTTTGTCGTTGCTAACTTGCTTAGATACCATAAACTCCGATTATGATAAAATTGATACTCTCTTTTCTTCTTTTAAGTGCGTGTTCTTTTCTCTATAGTATGAGAGGAGCCGTTCAGGATACTACATTTGTTGTAGACGGTAATCCGATCATTAAACATAAATATACCGCCGATCCGGCAGCTTTAGTATATAACGATAAAGTGTATCTGTATGCCGGACACGATGAGTGCCCTGTCCCTGAATACAGGTATGAGATAAATGAATGGCTTGTATTTTCGTCTGATGATATGATTACATGGACAGAACATGCTGTTCCTCTAACACCGAAGGCATTTAGCTGGGCAAAAGGTGAAGCATGGGCTTCTCAAGTAATTGAGCGTAATGGTAAATTTTATTGGTACGTAACAGTCGAACATGGTTCTGTACATGGTAAGTCGATAGGTGTTGCTGTAGCAGATAACCCGTTAGGGCCGTTTGTTGATGCGAGAGGCTCTGCACTTATTGTAAATGACATGACTACCCAATATACTAAAATCTCGTGGGACGATATAGACCCTACGGTGTGGATAGATGATGACGGACAGGCATACCTTATATGGGGAAATACCCAATGTTATTACGCAAAACTGAAAGATAATATGATAGAGCTCGACGGGCCAGTTATGCCTATTCATTTGGATCATTTTACCGAAGCCCCGTGGATACATAAGCGTAATGACTGGTATTATTTATCATACGCCCAGTTCTTCCCCGAAAAGATAGGGTATTCTATGAGCCGCAGTATAAACGGACCTTGGGAATATAAAGGAATTCTGAATGAAATAGCAGGTAATTCTAATACCAATCATCAGTCTATTATCGAATTTAAAGGCGAATGGTATTTTATTTACCACAATGGAGCAGTTGAGCCTCATGGAGGAAGTTTCCGTCGTTCGGTATGTATTGATCGGCTTTATTATAGCAATGACGGAACCTTGAAGAGAGTACAAATGACATCGGAAGGATTAACCGTAAAGTAATCAATTTATACTGATCTTATTTTAGATACTCAAATACTGACTTGTTGATTATGGATTTTTTCTGTTGATGGTAGAGTTATTTAAAAATAAATGTAAAAAACACACTGAATATATTGGCGTGAAAGTTTTAATGCTTATTTTAGAGTCCTTGAAGCATCATGTTGCTAGTTCCTTAAATAGAAAAATCCATTAATATATATTAAAACCAATTATTTAATCAATCATGAAAAATCTCTGTAAAGCATTAAGCATTGCTTGTCTTCTCGGGATAACGCAGGCCGGATACTCTCAACAGTCGCCGTCTTACGATCTGACACTCGATACGAAAAAAGCAGGCACAGCGATTCAATCAACTATGTACGGTTTGTTCTTCGAAGACATAAACTTTGCTGCCGATGGCGGTTTGTATGCTGAGTTAGTGAAGAACCGTTCTTTTGATTTTCCTCAAAGCCTGATGGGATGGTATGCCTTTGGTAAGGTTGAAGTAAAAAATGACAATCCACTATTCGATAAAAATCCGAATTATGTAGTTTTATCCGATCCCGGACATCCTCATAAGCGTACCGGAATAGAGAATGAAGGATTCAGAGGTATGGGATTCAAAAAAAATGAGTCATATCGTTTTACTGTCTGGGCAAAATCTCTTAATACAGTAGAAAATCAAGGCATAAGAATCGATTTACTGGATTCAAAGAATGACATTCTTAATACTCAGAAATTAGTGATAAACTCTTCCGAATGGAAGAAATACGAGATAGTACTTACTCCCAAAGAAACAGACGCAAAAGGACGCCTGCGTATTTTCCTTGATTCTAAAGGATCTGTTGCTTTGGAACATGTTTCGTTGTTTCCGATAGATACATACAAAGGTCGTGAAAACGGACTGAGAAAAGATTTGGCGGAAGCCTTAGCTGATATTCATCCCGGAATTTTTCGTTTCCCCGGAGGATGTATTGTCGAAGGTACAGATCTGGATACCCGTTACAATTGGAAAAATACAGTTGGTGCAGTTGAAAACAGACCAGTGAACGAGAACCGTTGGCATTATACATTCCCTCACCGTTTTTATCCTGATTATTATCAGAGTTACGGACTTGGATTCTATGAATACTTTCTACTTTCTGAAGATATCGGAGCTGAACCCTTGCCTGTTGTTAGCTGCGGATTGTCTTGTCAGTATCAGAATGATAAGGAAGAGTGCCATGTGCCATTGAGCGAATTGGATTCTTATGTACAGGATGCTCTTGATTTGATTGAATTTGCAAACGGTCCTGTTACATCCAAATGGGGTAAGGTGCGTGCTGATATGGGGCATCCTGCTCCGTTCAATATGAAATATATAGGTGTAGGTAACGAGCAATGGGGCGATGAATATGTACAACGTCTTGCTCCTTTTGTGAAGGCAATACGAGCTAAGTATCCGGAAATTAAAATAGTAGGAAGTTCAGGACCTTCGGCTGATGGAAAAGACTTTGATTACCTGTGGCCTGAAATGAAAAAACTAAAAGTGGATTTGGTTGACGAGCATTACTATAAAGATCCTGAGTGGTTCTTGAAAAGTGCCAGTCGTTATGATAATTATGATCGTAAAGGACCTGCTGTATTTGCCGGAGAGTATGCTTGCCATGTTCCAAGCCGGGCTAATAATTTCCAGTCGGCACTGTACGAAGCTGCATTTATGACCGGACTTGAGCGTAATGCTGATATTGTGCACATGTGTACTTATGCTCCATTGTTGGCTCATGTGGATGCATGGCAATGGAGACCCGATATGATCTGGTTTGATAACCTGACTTCGATGAAGACTCCTAACTATTATATTCAGCAGATGTATGCTCAGAATAAAGGAACGAATACCGCTGCCCTGACTAGAAATAATCTTCCGGTATCGGGACAGGATGGTATTTATGCTTCTGCGGTATATGATAAAGACGAAAATTGCTATATCATAAAAGTCGCTAATACGAGCCCAGACTCAAAAGATATCAATGTTACGCTGACCGGATTGAAGAAGAATGCAGTTATTTCGTTAGGTGATTGTGTTGAATTAAAATCTTCAAGCCTTGACGATGTAAATACTTTGGCACAGCCTGCTAATATTACACCGCAAAAAACATCAGCACGTATTGAAGGAAATACCCTGAAAGTATTTGCCAAAGGCTTATCTTTTGCTTTCTATAAAGTAAAACTATAACTACAAGATAATAAGAATTCATATTGATGATTCTTAATCTCTTATAGAAAAGACAATCAGGATAATTAGTTAGTTTATTATCCTGATTGTTCTTCTTTCTGATCACCTCTTATCCGTTCAATTATTTTAGTTCGATCATAAATTACAGATGAGCTTCAAAGCGTATCTTTGACCCTCTTCATCCTCAATCACTTTTAATCTAAACTGCAAATGTTAAACATTTCTTTTAAAACAATTCAGAAGCTGGCATTGCTTGTCTCTACATCTCTGCTGCTGTCGTGCTCTAACAAGGAGCCTGTTTTCCGGATACAGAAAAGTCTCAATCCGTGGGAGGATAATTACAAAGATGTTTCATCCATGCGGGATTATAAAAAGTGGGGAACATACAATGTACATGATCCTTCGGTGAAGAAAATAGGGGATACCTATTATTCCTATTCGACCGATGCCATATACGGAGAGGATAGTGCCGCTATGAAGAATGATAACCTGCCATTTGGCTATATTCAGATTCGCAAGTCTAAAGATTTAGTAAACTGGGAGTTTACCGGATGGGCATTTCCTGAAATTCCGGAAGAAGCGGTTAAATGGGTGAGATTGAATAGTGGAGGAAATGGTGCAACCAATATTTGGGCCCCTTACATTGTTTCATATAACAATAAGTACAGATTATATTATAGTGTTTCGGCTTTTGGCCGTCAGACATCTTATATAGGGCTCGCAGAATCCGGATCTCCCGAAGGGCCTTGGAAACAAGTCGGATGTGTGGTGAAAACAAAAGATGGAGATGTGATGAATGCCATTGATCCGAGCATTGCGGAAGATAATGTTACCGGAAAACAATGGATGGTTTACGGCTCCTATTTTGGAGGTCTGCATTGTGTTGAACTCGAGCCTTCGACAGGATTAACCAAAACAGAATCGGATCAGGGACATCTTATAGCACGACGTTTTGATGGCAAGCGAAACAATATAGAAGCCCCCGAAATTATTTATAATCCGCAGTTTAAGAAATGGTACCTGTTTGTATCTTATGATCCTTTGGTGACAACATATAATGTACGGGCAGGGCGGTCTGATTCTCCCGAAGGTCCATTTGTCGATTTTTTTGGCAAGGATATGAGCGCCGAAGAAGACAATATGCCTATACTTACTTATGCCTATCGGTTTAATAATCATGCGGGATGGGCAGGAGTAGCGCATTGTGCAGTCTTTGATAATCACGAAGGAAAATTTTTCATGGCACATCAGGGGCGTCTCTCTCCCGAAAACTTTATGATGGATTTGCATATCAGGGAGGTATTCTGGACAGAGGATGGTTGGCCGGTTGTTTCACCGCAGAGGTATGCCGGAGATTTTCAGCGTGCTGTGTCAGAGAGAGACCTGCTCGGAAAATGGGAAATACTCTGTATCAGAGATGTCGGGAATTCGGATCTTGACCTGAGAGATGGTCAGGTAAAGCCTGATGACCTGCGCTTGACCGACAATAGAAGGAACACTCCGAAAGAACTAATAATATCTGCGGATAAATCGGTCGGAGGTGAGTTTTCCGGGTCATGGAAATACCGCTCAGTCGGTATTCTAGACCTTGTAATAGAGGGAGAAGAAATATCCGGATTGAGACTCTTTATCGGACACGATTGGGAGAACCACACAAATACGGTCTTGTTCACAGGCATTGATAGGAAAGGACAGTCTGTATGGGGTAAAAAAATACAATAAGTCCCGATCCCTTATTTGTAAAGGGTTTGCGAGGTGTCGGAAGATCAGATAGATAAGTGCTGTTTTGTAGAATTGTAGTGAAATGAACACTAATTAATTAATAATGTTTACTTTTGTGAAAATAATTAGTAGCAGAAGTATCTCATTGCTGATGTTTTAATTAGTATTTTACGCTTAAGTACATAGCATGCACTTGTTGCTTTAAGAGCTTAGGTAAAAAGAAGAAATAGGTTTTACACTTTAACGGGCTATTCGGATAATACACATGACACCATTATTTTATAAAGATCAAGAAAGATTCTATGTATCTGTAGACTGTCTTATATTAGGCTTCAAAAATGATAAACTATACCTGCTGATAACAAAGCGTAAGTTCGAACCGCTAAAGGGACAGGATTCTCTGATGGGAGGTTTTATCAGACCCGATGAGAGTCTTTCGGAAACGGTTACAAGGGTTGTGTATGAATACACCGGTATTCAGGATGTATTTATGGAACAGGTCGGCGCATATGGAGAAGTAGGACGTGATATCGGAGAACGTGTTATCTCACTTGCTTATTATGCACTGATTGATATACAATCGTTTGATGAGCAGCTTTGTAAAGTCCATAATGCACGCTGGCAGGAGCTTGAAACTGTAGGAGAGCTTATATTTGACCATAAGCAGATCCTTCAGGATACAATAGAGCAGTTGAGAAAGAAAGCTGCCGCCGAACCTATCGGCTTTAATTTGCTGCCCGAAAAGTTTACTTTGCCTCAATTGCAGACTTTGTATGAAGCTATTTATCAGACTACATTGGATAAGAGAAATTTCAGGAAAAAGATCCTTGAAATGGAAATACTCGAAAAGCAGGATGATAAAGATAAGTCATCATCAAAGAGAGGTGCTTTCTACTATAAGTTTAATAAAGAAAAATATGATCAGTTACTGAAAAAAGGATATTATTTCTCTTTGTAGCGCTCGGTTCTGATTTGGATCAGGAACAGAAACCCGAAAAGATATTCACCCCGGATAGATATTATTGATAATATGCTGTCCGGGGATGTTTTTTTCTGAAATATGTTATAAAACATGCGAGGTGTAAGTGTTTTATTAAACACTAATCGCTAACATTGCAAGTGTAACAGAAACACTTATTGAAATTTTAATTCAAATAGCATGTTAGAAGCATTAAAAGAAGAAGTTTTCAGAGCTAATCTCGATCTGGTACAGCATGGTTTGGTTATTTTCACTTGGGGAAATGTCAGTGCCATAGACCGTGCATCGGGTTTGGTTGTAATAAAACCTTCCGGCGTATCGTACGATACCATGAAAGCCGAAGATATGGTAGTTGTGGACTTGGACGGAAATGTCGTTGAAGGTAAACTTAAACCATCATCGGACACCGCTACACACGTCGTTCTATATAAAGCATTCCCTAATGTGGGAGGCATTGTTCATACGCATTCTACTTATGCAACATCATGGGCTCAATCCGGATGTGATATTCCGAATATAGGAACTACACATGCCGACTATTTTAAAGATGCTATTCCATGTACCCGTCAGATGACACCGGAAGAAGTTCAGGGAAAATATGAACTGGAAACAGGAAATGTAATCGTCGAACGCTTTAAAGATCTGAATGCCGATTTTACTCCGGGAGTCTTAGTCAATAATCACGGACCTTTTTCGTGGGGAAAGGATGCTCATAACGCGGTACATAATGCCGTAGTATTGGAGCAGGTGGCAAAGATGGCTTTTATTTCATTTAATGTCAATCCTCAATTGAAGATGAATGAAGAACTGATTAAAAAGCATTTCTTCCGCAAACACGGTCCGGATGCTTATTATGGTCAGTAAACACAAAATCGAAGAATATCAATAATATATAAACATAAAAAATATAATACCATGGATTTTAAAGATTTAGAAATTTGGTTTGTAACCGGAGCACAACTTCTTTACGGAGGAGACGCAGTTGTTGCAGTAGATGCACACTCAACCGAAATGGTTAAGGGACTTAACGATTCAGGTAATCTACCTATCAAAGTTGTATATAAAGGAACAGCAAACTCTTCGTCTGAAATATCTGCAATTATGCGTGCAGCCAACGGCGATGTAAAGTGTGCAGGTATCATTACCTGGATGCATACATTCTCTCCTGCAAAAATGTGGATTCACGGATTGAAAGATTTCAAAAAACCATTATTGCACTTACATACACAATATAATAAAGAAATTCCTTGGAATGAAATCGATATGGATTTCATGAACCTGAACCAATCGGCTCATGGCGACCGCGAATTCGGACACATTACCAGCCGTTTGCGTAAACCTCGCAAGGTAGTTGTAGGGTATTGGAATGATAAAGATACTCAAGGCAAAATTGCATCTTGGATGCGTGTTTGCGCAGGATGGGCTGATTCACAGGATATGCTTATCATCCGTTTCGGTGATAATATGAATAATGTTGCTGTAACAGATGGAGATAAGGTAGAAGCTGAAATTCGTTTGGGATACCATGTGGATAATGCACCTATCGCTACATTAGTACCTTACGTAAATGCAGTGACAGAAGCAGAAATAGATGCTCTGGTTGCGGAATACGAAAAAGTATATGATTTTGCGGCAGACTGTAAAAAAGGAACTGAAAAATATCAGGTAGTACGTGATGCTGCAGCTCAGGAAATAGGTCTTCGCCGTTTCTTGCAGGATAAAGGAGCTAAAGGCTTTACTACAAGCTTCAACGAATTGGAAGGTATGAAACAGTTGATGGGATTTGCTTCTCAACGTTTGATGGCCGAAGGTTATGGGTTCGGAGCTGAAGGAGACTGGAAATCGGCAGCCCTTGTTCGTACTATGTGGGTAATGGGTCAAGGTTTACCCGGTGGACAATCATTCCTTGAAGATTATACATTGAACTTCGATGGCGAAAACAGCACTATTCTTCAATCGCATATGTTGGAAATCAACCCGGATATTACAGGAGTGAAACCTCGTATCGAAGTACATTTCTTAGGAATTGGTGATGCAGGTGTTTGTGCTCGTTTGGTATTCCAAGCTCATAAAGGTACAGGAGTAGCAGCTACAATTGTAGATATGGGTAATCGTTTCCGTATGATTGTAAACGAAGTAGAAGTAGAAGAACCAAAACCACTACCAAAACTTCCTGTAGCATGTGCATTGTGGAAACCTATGCCTAACTTCGAAGTAGGTGCAGGAGCATGGATTCTTGCAGGTGGTACTCACCACTCAAGCTTCTCTTTCTCAGTAACTACAGAAATGTTAGAAGACTATGCCGAAATTGCAGACATCGAGCTGTTGATAATCGATAAAGACACAACTATTCGTGAGTTCCGTAAAGATTTACGTAACAACGAAATATACTACATGCTTAATAAAGCATTACAATAATTCAACAATGGTCGCAGATGGCATTGGGGGGAGATATATGATCCCTCTGGTGCTTCTGTTTTTAAATCACAGATCTTTCCTGTGATACTTTCTATCTTGGTATAAAACCTTGATATTTTCTATAACTTGCTTATTTCAACATTACATATATAAGACAAATGAAATATACGATAGGCCTTGACTATGGATCAGATTCTTGCCGTGCGGTTATTGTTAACGCCGAAACAGGTGAGGAAATAGCTTCATCCGTAAAATACTACAAAAGATGGGTTGCCGGTAAATACTGCGATCCTCAAAATAACCAATACAGACAGCACCCTCTCGACTATGTAGAAGGATTGATCGATTCTGTAAAGGAAGCTTTAAGCAAATCCCCTGCAGGAACTGCCGAAAATGTAATCGGAATGTCTTTCGATACAACAGGTTCTACTCCTGCATTGATCGATAAGGACGGACAAATATTGGCGTTGCGTCCTGAATTTGCAGAAAACCCAAATGCAATGTTTATCTTATGGAAAGACCATACATCGGTAAAAGAAGCAGCCAGAATAAATGAAATAGCCAAAAGATGGCCGATAGATTATACTGCATACGAAGGCGGAATCTATTCAAGTGAGTGGGTGTGGGCAAAAGTTGCACATGTGCTTAAAGAAGATGAGTCTATCCGTGATGCCGCTTATTCGTGGGTTGAGCATTGCGACTGGATGCCTGCTCTTATCACAGGAACAACAAAACCTGCAGATATCGTTCGCAGCCGTTGTTCGGCAGGTCACAAAGCGATGTGGCTTAAAGAGTGGGATGGGCTTCCTACCGAAGACTTCCTTGTGGAGATCGAACCCTTGTTGAAAGGTTTCAGAGATCGGTTATTTAAAGATACTTACACCAGCGATGTGAAAGTTGGAAACCTGACACCCGAATGGGCTGAAAAGCTGGGTTTAACAACCAATGTGGCTGTAGGAGTAGGAGCTTTCGACTGCCATATGGGTGCAGTAGGTGCAGAGATAGGACCTAAAACATTCGTTCGTGTTATCGGTACATCTACTTGCGATATCATGGTTGTGCCCTACGAAGCAATGCATGGCAAACTTATCCCCGGAATCTGTGGACAGGTAGACGGCTCTGTTATTCCCGGAATGATCGGGCTTGAGGCAGGTCAATCTGGCTTTGGAGATATTTATGCTTGGTTTAAGTCTGTTTTGGCTTGGCCAATCGAGAAATTAATAAAAGATTCTACTCTGATCAGTCAGGATGTTAAAGATAAGCTGATCGAAGAAACTTTGGATAAAATGATACCTGCTTTATCGAAAGAAGCAGAGGCTATTCCTGTTTCGGCAAGTTCGGTTCTTGCTGTGGATTGGATGAACGGACGCCGTACTCCTGATGCAAATCAGTTGGTTAAGGGTACTATTACCGGATTGAATCTGGCTAGTTCTGCTCCTAAAATATTCAGAGCTTTAGTAGAAGCTACAGCTTTTGGTTCGAAAGCTATTATAGACCGTTTCCTTGAGAACGGTATCGAAATAGAAAGTGTTATCGGTATCGGAGGTATTTCTCTGAAATCTCCTTTTGTGATGCAGACCTTGGCTGATGTGTTAGGTATGCCTATAAAAGTGGCTAAAGCTGAACAAGCTTGTGCATTCGGTGCAGCCATGTTCGCTTCAGTAGCAGCTGGTCTTCATCCAAATGTTGAAGCTGCACAAAAAGCAATGGGACAAGGTTTCGCTTTCGAATATCAGCCAAATGCCGAAAATCACAAAATATACATGGAGGTATATGATAAATACCTGAAATTAGGCAAATTTACCGAAAAAGAATTATTCAATCTAAATTAATATAATACTATGAATTGGAATTCTCATGAATTTATTTGGCTCGACTGGCTGATTATTGTAGTCGGGATAATTGCTGTAAGCTGGGCAGTATGGCGTTCGGTTCAAAAAGACAAACGTCTGCAACAAGGTGTCAATAGCGAGGATTATCTATTCGGTAAGGGCGAACCATGGTATATTATCGGTGCAGCTATCTTTGCTGCAAATATCGGGTCGGAACACCTTGTGGGACTTGCCGGTACCGGTGCTAAATCGGGAGTCGGTATGGCACACTGGGAGATGCAAGGATGGATGATCTTGATCTTAGGTTGGTTATTTGTTCCGTTCTATCAATTATTGAACAATAAAATGGGCAAAATCATTACAATGCCCGATTTTCTTAAATATCGTTATACTCCAAAAACTGGCTCGTGGTTGTCAATTATCACTCTTATAGCATATGTGCTTACAAAGGTGAGTGTTACAGCATTTACAGGTGGTATTTTTATGGAGAGTCTTCTAGGTCTGCCTTTTTGGTACGGTGCTATCGGCTTGATAGTATTGACTGGTATCTTCACCGTTTTGGGTGGTATGAAGGGAGTCATGACTCTTTCTGCAATTCAAACGCCGATACTTATTATTGGTTCATTCCTTGTGCTTTTCTTAGGATTATCTGCACTTGGAGACGGAAGCATAGGTGCAGGATGGGATGCTATGATTGCTTATTCAAAAACTCTGAATGTAGGGGCTGATGGTGTGGCACATGGTACAAATCACATGTTCCACTTCTCTACGGGAGATCCTATGTATGATGATTATCCCGGTTTCTGGGTATTTATCGGAGCATCTATTATCGGTTTTTGGTATTGGTGTACAGACCAGCATATTGTTCAACGTGTGCTTGGGCAACGTAAAGGAGAATCTAACGAGGTCGTAATGAAACGTGCCCGCAGAGGTACTATCGCTGCAGGTTATTTCAAATTATTACCTGTATTTATGTTCCTTATTCCCGGTATGGTTGCTGCGGCATTGGCTGCACGTCCTGATAGTGGATTCTCATTGGATAATCCCGACACCGCTTTCGGAGCGATGGTGAAATTTGTATTGCCCGCAGGTGTAAAAGGTATTGTAACAATCGGCTTTATATCGGCTTTAGTTGCTTCATTAGCAGCATTCTTTAACTCTTGTGCTACTTTGTTTACTGAAGACTTCTATAAACCGATGTTTAAGGGTCAGAGTGAGGCTAAATATGTTTTGGTAGGTCGTATTGCCACAATGGTTGTTGTAATACTCGGTATTGTATGGATACCTATTATGATGAGCTTAGGCAGCCTTTACGATTATCTGCAAGGTATTCAATCTTTACTTGCTCCAGCGATGGTAGCTGTATTTGCTCTTGGTATATTCTCTAAACGGATTACGCCAAAAGCCGGAGAAGTAGGTATGATAGTAGGTTTCATTATCGGTATGGTACGTTTGGTAACTAATATCTTTACCAATACAGGTAAAGACGTGATGACAGGTTGGTATTGGGAATCTACAGGATGGTTTTGGCAAACAAACTGGCTTATTTTTGAAATTTGGTTACTTGCCTTTATCGTAGTACTGATGATTGTAGTATCACTCTTTACAGCTAAACCAACAGCTCAACAAATTGATGCTATTACTTTCACTGATGACTATAAAAAGCAAATTAAAAATAGTTGGGATAAGTGGGATGTCGTTGCTTCATTAGGAGTAGTTGCCTGCTGTGCTCTCTTCTACTGGTATTTTTGGTAAAATGAGTTTATGAAGGTCACGACCTTACTTGATTACTAGTTATATGAAAAAGTGAGTCGGATAAAGAGATTCGCTTTTTCAAACAAAGTCTTATAGACTTTAAACCTTTCCTTATCTCGAATATTCTCACTGTTGTTTTCATGGTTAAATGACAGTGGGAATTTTCGTTCACTTTGAAAGGACTTTTTTATTGTAGATATAACCTAAATAATAGATAATTATGAAGAAAATACTTTATCTGGGATTAGTTCTGTGCTTGTTTTCTTGTGGAAATAAGCAACAGCAGGCTCCTGTGGCGGAGACTAATAATTCGGGGATAACTTTGATGCCCGATTCTGCTTTTACAACAACTTTAGATGGTAAAGAAATTAAGCTGTATACCCTCGAATCGGGTAATGGCATTACTATGCAGGTATCTAATTTCGGAGGGCGTGTAATCTCTCTGTGGGTGCCCGATAAAGAAGGTAAATACGAAGATATTGTGTTTGGTCACAATAATATAGATGAATATATTCACTATCAGGGAGAACGTTGCTTGGGACCTGTTGTTGGTCGTTATGCAAACCGTATTGCTAAAGGGCAATTCACACTTGATGGCAAGAAGTACCAACTTCCGGTGAATAACAATGGACAGACACTCCACGGAGGACCCGAAGGCTTTGATATGAAAGTATGGAATGTAGACAGTATCAGCAAAAACAGTATAGCTTTATCTTATGTTTCACCTGATGGAGAACAAGGTTTTCCGGGAACGGTTACCGTGAAAATGGTTTATACTTTGACTCCCGATAACGAGTTTAAGATCACTTATCATGCGACAACAGATAAGCCTACTCATGTAAATCTGTCTCATCACTCGTTCTTTAACCTGAAAGGAGGAGCTAATGGCACGATATTAGATCATATATTGACTATCAATGCAAGTGCAATCACTCCTGTTGATAGTGTATTGATACCTACAGGTAAACTGATGAATGTAGAAGGTACTCCTTTCGATTTCAGAAAGCCTACAGCTATCGGAGACAGAATCAATGCTGAAAATGAGCAGTTGAAAAACGGTGGAGGATACGACCATAACTGGGTTGTTGACCGCAAGTCTGATAAAGACATTGAGTTTATAGCAAGCTTATACGAACCTAAGAGCGGACGTGTAATGGAAGTATGGTCTGACCAGCCTGCTATTCAATTCTATAGCGGCAATTTCTTGGATGGTAAAGTTACCGGAAAATACGGCAGAGCCCATAATTACAGAGAAGCTGTAGCTCTGGAAACTCAAAAGTATCCCGATACACCTAATCAGCCTAAATTCCCTTCAACCCGTTTGAATCCGGGCGAAGAGTATACGCAGACTTGTATCTATAAGTTCTTGACTAAATAAGCCTGATAAACAGATATAAATAGAAGAGGGTAGACATGTGTTTGTTTACCCTCTTTTCATAGGATAATACTTATTAGAACAATACCTGAATAAAATGAAGACTGAAAAAGAAAAAATGGCAGCAGGAGAGCATTACGATGCTCATTGCGAAGAAATGGTTGAGGTGCGGAAAAAGATAAAGCCGCTTCTGCATAAACTGAATGTGACGGAGTATCATACCGATAAGTTCAGAGATGTGATGAACGAGCTTTTCCCGAATTCGCATAAGAGCTTTTATGTAGAACCCCCTTTCTTTTGTGATTACGGCGATCTGATATATGCCGGAGAAAAGGTCTTTATCAATATGGGGGCTATTATCCTTGATGGAGGAACCGTAACCATTGGAGATTATACTCTCATAGCTCCGGGTGTGCATATATACACTGCACAGCATCCGCTGGATGCCGAAGAAAGAGCCCAATGGGAAGACTGCAAACCCGTAAAGATTGGTGAACGTTGCTGGATTGGAGGGCATTCCACAATATGTCCGGGTGTAACTATTGGTGATCGTTCTGTAATTGGTGCGGGTTCGGTTGTTGTTAAAGACATTCCTGCCGATTCTTTGGCGGTGGGTAATCCTGCAAGAGTTATTCGCAAGTTGAATAAGAACGATAATCCGAGTGAGTTGATGAATAAGAAGTAAAGAAGATAAGGCAGAGTTTGAATCTGCCTTATCCCTTTTTACTAGATAGGCTGAGTCTTTGCTTTCAGCCATTCTGTTTCAGCATCTTCCAGATAGGGTGATAACTTATTGTATACTTCGGTATGATAGTTATTCAGCCAAGTAACCTCATCGTCTGTAAGCATCTCTTTGATGATAGGAGTTGTGTCTATCGGGCAAAGAGTGATAGTTTCGAATGAATAGAAATCTCCGAACTCTGTCTTTTTATAAAGTTGAGTTCTCATAAGGTTTTCGGTACGTACTCCGTATTTGTTGTCTCGGTATATACCCGGTTCATTGGATGTTATCATTCCTATATAGATATTCACCGGATTTATTTCGGGGCGAATGCTATGAGGGCCTTCATGTACACTCAGATAATGACCTATTCCATGACCTGTGCCATGAAGGAAATTGATACCTTCTTTCCACATCGCTTGACGTGCCAGAATATCTATTTGAGAGCCTCTTGTTCCCTGAGGAAATACAGCAGAAGCCAGCCCGATGTGACCTTTCAGAACCAGGGTGTAATCTCGTTTCATATCATCCGAAACAGCACCTACAGCTACTGTACGGGTTATATCTGTTGTGCCGTCAAGATATTGTGCCCCCGAATCAATCAGAAGTAAACCTACAGCTTTTACACTAAGACAATTGTCTGCTGTCGGATGATAATGATTAAGCGCACCGTTGGCTGCATATCCTGCAATAGTACAGAAGCTCTCTCCTGCAAAGTTCTCTTGTTTACTGCGATATTCAACCAATTTTTTGCCGATATTGTATTCAGTGACCATCCCTTTAGGAACAGCAGCTTCCAGCCATCTGAAAAAATGAACAAGAGCTACTCCGTCACGTACCATTGCCCGCCCGAATCCTTCTGTTTCTACATCATTCTTAATACTCTTCATCAAATCGGCAGGAGACAGCATATCTACTATTCTGCAATGCTTAGGAATAGCATTATACAGACTATAACTGATCTTATTAGAGTCGATACAAACTGAGCCTTTTAGAGTCTGAGCGAAGCTATATATTTCATCATAAGGCTTTACTGTGACTCCTTGTTCTTTGAGATACGTCTGGATAGTATCATCTAATTTATAAGAGTCTATAAATAAGATCGTTTCGGTACGTGATACATAGGCATACGATACAACTACCGGATTGTAAATGACGTCATTTCCTCTCAGATTAAATATCCATGCTATAGTATCGAGGGTACTTACCAGCAAAGAGTCTGCTCCTGTTTTTTCGATAGAGTCAGCAATGCGGGCTATTTTTTCTTTAGCTGATTCTCCAGTATATTTTTCGGGATGGATAAACGCTTTTCCTTTTGGTATGTCAGGACGCTCGGCCCATATCGAGTCGAAAGGGTCTGTGCTGTTTATCAAAGATATACCTTTCGGAGTCAATATTCTGATCAGATCTTGAGCCTCTTTTGCCGCATATACTTTTCCGTCAATTCCTACATTATCTCCATTCGATAATTCATCGATCAGCCAATCAGGAATCAAAGGTGTTTCCGGCAATCTTGCTTTGAATAATTTGATTTCTGATCCGGCTAATTCGCTTTCAGCCTGAAGAAAATAACGGGAATCTGTCCATAAGCCAGCCTTATCCATTGTTATCACAGCTATACCTGCCGATCCTGTAAATCCGCTTATCCACATTCGTGATTCCCAATGTGCGGCGGGATATTCACTCAGATGCGGATCAGTTGTCGGAATTATAAATGCCTGTAAATTATGTTCTTTCATAAATTGCCTCAATAGGGCAATTTTGTTGTTGGGCGGATTATTCATTGTTCGTTCCAGTTTGGAGTAGGTAGTCCTATAAGATTCTTCACAAAGAAATCACGGCGTTTACGTTCTCCGTATGTTTCTCCGAGGGTATGTCTTGCTCCCGGCAGTATAACAAAATCGAATTCTTTATTGCTTTGTTGCAGGGCATTTACTACTTGTAAAGTAGATGAAGGATCAACATTATTGTCCAACTCTCCTAATATCAGCATCAGCTTTCCTTTCAGCAGATGTGCATTTACCACATTCGAGCATTCTTCGTACTCTTTGCCGATAGGATATCCCATCCATTGTTCATTCCACCAGATTTTATCCATTCGGTTGTCGTGGCATCCGCAAGCAGCCACTGCCACTTTATAAAATTCGGGATGGAAAAGTACTGCTCCCATGCTGTTTTGTCCTCCGGCCGAGCCTCCGTAGATGCCAACTCTGGTAATATCCATTTCAGGGTATTTGTCAGCGGCAGATTTCATCCATGCTATGCGGTCGGGAAATCCTGCGTCTTTCAGATTTTTCCAGCATACATCATGAAAAGCTTTCGATCGGTTGGCAGTTCCCATTCCATCTATCATAACCACAATAAATCCGAGTTCAGTTAAATGGCTCGGACGATGAGCCAGAGCAAAAGATTTTGGAACGTGAGAATCATGAGGTCCTGCATAAATATACTCTATCACGGGATATTTCTTATTCGGATCGAAATTATTCGGACGGATTATCATCCCCCAGATATCTGTTTTACCATCACGTCCTTTAGCTGAGAATACTTCGGGCATACGCCATCCGGCAGCTAATGCTTCTTTTATATCAGGTTGGAATATTGTACGGATGATTTTTCCGTCCTTCGCCGATCTTAATACAGTTGTCGGAGGAAGATCGGTACGAGAATAAGTATCCACCATATACGCATAGTCTGAACTGAATGTTACGTTGTGATTCCCATTTTCAGGGGTTAAGGCTTTGATGTTTCCATTGTCTATATTCAGAAGGTAATATTTTTCGAGATAAGGATCTTCTCCCGCATCCATCCCGCATCCTTTAAACAGGATAGTCCGTTTACTTTCATCTACATGTACCACATTTTTAACAACCCACTCTCCCTTAGTCAATTGTTTTTTTACTTTTCCGGTCGGTACGTCGTACAGATAGATATGTCTCCATCCGTCTCGTTCCGATATCCAGAGTAGTTCTTTTTCGTTTTCGAACCAGTGCTCATATACTGCATTGTAATAGATAAACGTGTTACTTTGTTCATTTACAATTGTTCGCAGCTGATCTGATTGAATGTTTCCTCCGTAAATAACGTATTGTTGATGTCCCCGTTTATTGAAATGAAATGAAAAAGACGTACTGCTTTTATCCCATCGGATGTTATTAAGGTCGAATTGAGCATCTACATCAGGAACGTTATATTCAACAGATCGTTTTCCATCAATAAAGAATAGCACCGGTCTTCTTATTGGTAATGCGTCTCCAGGTTTCGGATAGTCATATTCTTCGGTTTTTGGCTGCAGCTGGTCTTTTGGTGAGGATGATATCAGCAGCAATTTTCTGACTTCTGCAGGACGATATTTACAGCAGATAATTTTCTTAGAGTCTGGAGACCAATAAATATTCGATGAGTAATAGTCGTACACCGAGCCATCGGTACTGATCGCTTTCGCTTGTCCTGTTGCGATATTGCGTATCCACAGATTGCCTTCGTTGATATATGCTTCGTTAATGCCATCGGGCGATTTGATTTTTTCTTTGCTGTTTTCTCGATATACACCTCCCCAGTAAGAATCTTCGGGGATTGCAGCTCCTTTTATGATTTTGTAATCAGCCAGGGTACACAGGTATTCTTGTTTATCAATAATAAATGACAGTGTATCGGTTCCTGCGAATCGAATTTTCTGAAATGGCAACTGGTACGCTTTAATCTCTTTATGCAGAAATGTTTCCAGTGAAAGAGCCAGACGTTTTTGATCGAATGCCGGAGTGGGTTCTTGTTTTTTTTCGGCATCGAGCAAGAAAAACTCTTTTCCGTTGGCTGTACGAGCCGAATACCAGAACTTAGGACTGTTTTTGATAGCTTCGATATCAGATAAACCTCGTGACATCGAACTGTATTTCGTATAGAACGAATCGGCTTTCTGATAGAGTTCTTTCATATCTTGCCCTTGTGATAATAGGGGGTATACGGCAAGAAGTGCGATAATTAATCTTTTCATTTATTCTCTGTTTTTGATAAAAGTCTCTGGCTTTATATATATTTCGTACCGAAAAGGTGACAAAGGTTACAATAAAATAACTTTTTTTCCAGTTGTGTCTTTTTGTTTTTGGCGAATATTGATTTGCCTTTACACATTCTTTTGTATAGATAAATTTCTGTATTGAAGAACCAGAAAGTATTTAATGATATACTTTCTGGTTATAAGAATCTCGGGTTGTTTTACTTTCCAAAGAAATAAACAGATCAGCAACCTTATTTTACTTCGAATTCATAAATGCCGATAGATTCTTTTACAGGCAATTGTACTGAAAGGCGTACAAATTTAGCGGAGACAGGCTCAAACTCTATTTGATTTTTCACGTCTTTCTCGCTTTTGTAGCTGCCTTTTGTTTTTACATCCAGCCATTGTCCGTTGGCATCCTGATACTGAACTTTCCACGACAGAGGTATACGGCAGCCTCCCCAAGGTGCATCGTCATACCAATATACAAATGCAGAGGAAAATGTTTCGGGCTTATCGAATTCGTATGTTACCCATTCTTCCGAATTATTTTTTGGCCACAAAGAGTAAAATGGAACATGACGGTCGTTTGAATTATCAGGCCAGTATCCGTCGTTAACACTGCTCAGCGATTTGTTGGGAGCCGAAGATGTTACCTTGGCACTTGTGCAAATAGTAGGTGGGGGTAGGGGACGTGTGCGCTCTTTCGTACGGGGTATCCATACAGCCATTTCTCCTGCACCCCTGTTAGCCCATGCGTAGTAAGGGATAGCTGTCAGATGTTTATTTTCGATTATGACTTCGTTATCATCTCCCCTTCGCGCGCTTTTGGCATCAGCTTCGAGGCGTACTATTCCATTCAATTCGTCCGGTATAAATGATGCTGTTATCGGAACATTATCTTCAAGTACAGCATTAAGAACCTTGTCTTGATTATCAGGCCATTCTAGACAATATACAATGGGACCCCGTTCTAAAGACACCTTTCCTCTGTCGTCTTCTACTTTATCGTTGGCTAAAGTGCGGTGAACATCCATCGGGAAGTCGACCACTATATTATCTCCTTTTTTCCATTTTCTGGAAATTGCGATATATCCGTTTGGCGATACAGTATTATCTGTTTCAACTCCGTTTACCTTTATTTTTACAGTCTCTTTTTTCGGATTCAGATAACTGTATAAATCACTGGGTACGGGCTGATTCTGTACCCATCCCGGTACACGGACAAGTACTTCGAATGTCTCTGCCTTTTTAGGATCAATAGTTATTGATACATTACCATCCCAAGGATAACCAGTCTTTTGGGCTATTTTTATATCGTTCTTATTGAGTTCTATATCCGATTCGCTTTCGATAAATAGATTTACATAGATTTTATTGTCTTTTTTAGCGTATACGTATCCGGGGATAGATGGCATAAAACGGCAAACGTTACTGGGGCAGCAAGCGCAGCCGAACCATTCACTGCGTCCGTGCTGTCCGACCGATTCCAACGGATTGGGATAAAAGAAATGATCACCCGAAAGGCTTATTCCTGAAATCAGACCATTGTAAAGCGTCCGTTCCAATACATCATAGTATTTAGAATCTCCATGAAGAAGGAACAAACGATGGTTCCAGTATACATTGGCGATTGCAGCACATGTTTCGCAATAAGCCGACATATTGGGTAGTTCGTAATTCTTACCGAAGGCCTCTCCATGACCTGTAGCACCGATACCACCTGTGATGTAATATTTTTTAGTCACTACATTGTCCCAGATATTATCTATGGCATGTAAGTAGGCACTGTTTCCGGTCAATGCGGCAACATCTGCCATCCCTGAATACATATAAGCTGCACGTACAGCATGCCCTACAGCTTCATCCTGCTCTATTACAGGTTTATGGGTCTGGCTGTATTCTCCGCTTTCGCCATGACCTCTCAGGTCTAGGAAGTATTTCGCCAGATCAAGGTATTCTTTTTTTCCTGTTACTCGATACATCTTTACAAGACCCATTTCTACAATCTGATGTCCGGGCTCGTAAGCCAATTTTCCGGGACCGAAGTCCTTTACCAGCAAATCTGCATTTTTGATTGCTACATCAAGCAGAGTTCTTTTACCTGTAGCCTGATAATGTGCTACAGCTGCTTCATACAAGTGTCCGCAGTTATAAAGTTCGTGGCTCAGGTCAGGATCTTTTTCCCAGCGTTTTGCTCCTACCCATTCATGGAGTTTTCCTGGTTCGGCAGCTGTTCGTGCGGTAAAAAGGTATCCGTCAGGTTCTTGTGCCTTCTGTATATAATAGATAAGAGTATCCATGCGAGCTTCCAAATCTTTATTCGGATACATTTGTATCGAATACGACATGCCTTCGAGTATTTTGTAAATATCGGTATCGTCAAATGTGAATTGGGTATCGAAATATCCCGGCATAAGACCTCCTGCCTTTTTAAAATTGTCAACACGTCCTGTTATATAACATTGTTTCAGAGCGATGGGTATAGTTACGTCCTGATTGGTTTTTATACGTGGTGCCCAAAATTTATCCGAAAATTTAACCGAAACGAAAGATACCGGCTGTATCGGATAATCTTTCTGGGTCGTTTGCTGCTCGTGATGGGTGTGTGCTGCTGCCGAAATAATGGGCAGTAATGCCAGCAGAAGACATAAGCGAAGCTTTTTCATAAGTATATTGTTTATTAGTTATTATTGATATTCTGATATAATTCCAGCACTTGATTTTCACTTAGTGGTATATCGTACATAGATAAGGAATGCAATGCTCCCCGAAAAGGATGCTCCCCATCGAATTTCATTCCTAATGTCAGCTTTTCGGAACTGCCTACACGAAGATAAATATCTTTACTCTTGACAAGGTGCCCGTTTAGGTATATTTTCTCCAAATATCCGTCAAAAGTCACTACAATGTGGTTCCATGTATTTACGGTCGGGAGCGAAGACAACCCCATATCTTCGTACCAACCGTAATGCATGGTTATACCACTGCGGGGACTTGTCCCATATCCCAGAATTATCTTTGACAGTTCGTTATAAGATTCGTTTACATCTATAATACATTCGTTTTCGTTGGGTGTCGATTGTGCCAATACCCAAGCCGAAAAAGAGTAAGGGGCATTGCCTTTTATGGTAGTCGGCAATCCGAAATCAGATTCAAACTTCTGAGTTCCGTTAAATACGAAAGCCTTTCTCCCTTCAATGTCCTTAATCTGAACGGCTGTTCCTACAGCATTGAAGCCTCGGGATGGTGTTTTCAGATCAGCGATCCGGCCTGCTACTGATCCACTTTGATAATTATCGGCATTTATTTCAAACAGAAGTCCCGAGGGATCAGCAGCAGCAACCGAAGCTTGTTTGTTGAACGGTTGTTCATTTGCCGGAAATGGATCATTCCCTTCCGAGAATACCTTTATATTCCATAAGGCAGGGAATAACCCGTTTCTTTCGTTACCTGTAATAGTTAACCGGATGTATCTGGCTTGAGCATTACCGCGATCAATCATCGGGCTGCCCGCCAATGTGTTGTCTTGTTTATCCGAAAATAATATCCAGTCATGGCCATTGGTTGAAACTTCTATCAGATACTGATAAAAAGATGTCGGATGTTCGAATTGTGTCCATACACGTTTGATTGGTAGATTCTTCCCTAAATCGATTTGTATCCACTCTTTTCCTCTGGAGTTAGCTGCCCTCCAAAGTGTAGCATTATTATTGTCATTGGCATATTCGGGTCTGAAATTCTCGTTGTAATAAGAAGAGGCGGTAATCTTTTTCCCGAAGGCAATATCTTTATACGGATTGCTGTCTTTCTGTAAGTAACCCAGTCCTTTGTGAGTAGGGGTTATTTTTACAATACGACCGTCTTTGTCGAATATGAGTTTATCTATAGCCACCTGACGGAAAAATCCACGTGTCGATTGAGGTATATTGTGCCTGTGATAAACTATATAATAATCATCTCCTTCCTTTAGTATACTGTGATGACCGGGTCCATGTATGGTACTATCCTGTGACGTTTCGAGAATTGGGTTGTTGTCTCCGAATTCAAAAGGTCCCATAGGTCCTACTTTGCTTGTGGCATATTGTACCCGGTAAGTATGGTCGTGACACGATCCTGACGAATAGGTGAAATAATAGATGCCGTTTCGTTTAAACATATAAGGGGCTTCGAAAAACTCTTTAGCCTGAGTATTCGGAATCAAAGTAGTATCGGTAAAAGTTTTCATGTCGGCATTGAGTTTACCTACTCCGCAGCCGTGATTTTTATAGATGCCCCATGTTCCCCAATATAGGTAAGTAGAGCCATCGTCATCGATAAAGCTCTGGGCATCTAGGGTTATTGACATTTTTACATAACGGTCGGGTATCAGAACAGCTTCGTCTGCGCCCAGTATATTAGTCCATGGACCGGTAGGGCTATCCGAAACCGCACAATATATTTTACAAGCCTGACTATAATAGAAGTAATATCGTCCGTCTGTTCCCAGCATGACATCCGGAGCCCAAACCTGATCGGCTGTCGGCCAATTCATAGGAGAGATAGTCCAGTTGACAAAATCCTTCGATTTCCATACCTGCGAAGGCCCTACTCCTAAGCCGGTTCCATCGGTTGTGGCATATATGTAATATGTATCACCAAACTTTCGGACTGTCGGATCGGCAAAATATCCCGGAAGCACAGGGTTACCTGCTCCTGAGGAGTTGTATTTGACTTCTTGTCCCCAAGCCTGTAATGTGAAGATAAAAAGCAATATATGAATATAAATATTTTTCATAGGCTGGCTTATTTTTCAAACGATTTAAGGTCTCAGACCTTTTTATTATCTATCCAAGTATAACACTGATTGATAGTTATGACTTTAAAATGTAACATTAGATACTTACGGTTACTTATTACATATATCCAACTTTATATTTTCAGGAAAATACTGCAACAGAAGATTATAGATATCCGGATCATATTCTTTCAGTTTTTTTGCAGTATTGATAGAATTGTGTACTCCATTAGGCTCGGTCGAATATCTATTGCAGTTGAAAAACGATTGTACAGCTTCTGCAAAATATTCATACTTATTGCTGAGGGCATATGTGTTTTCCCATAATCCTTTTGCCTTTGCTTTTTCCATAAGAGCTTCCAATTCTGTGTCGAAATCGGGTTTTACTCCGATGATACCAACAGTATGTACAATGTGGGCAAACTCGTGTACCATTATACTTTCTCCTTCGTATCTGTCTCCGGGCATGCACATAACGTTTTCTTCGCCGAAGCTTGCGCTGTAGTCATCTTCGGGAGCACCGCCGAAACCTCTTGCCCGTTTGTTCCAGTAGGCAGTACTGTCGGGGGTACATATTTTTGCATATTCGGGCAGATCACAGACTTCTTCCGTTGCACCTATTATCATTACACGACAGCCTTTGGATACCATGTAGTCTTTTACATCCGGACGCTTCGACAGCATTTGTAGAATAACGGTTCGTGTTCGTTCTAATGCTTCATCGCAGACTTTATCGGATGATACAACAGGTAAGCCTTCGGCATTGAGATATTTTTTATAGAAAGGGGCTAATCCCAAAGAATCCGGAACAGTCGATACTTTTTCGGAAGCAGCAGATGCCTGCTGTTCTTTTTTATTCGAACAGCAGACAAAAGCCAACATTGAAATAAGTAATATTGAGTTTAATAAAAGTGGTTTAATCATTTTGTTATATATTTAGAGTCTGATCTTTATGGATTTACTTTCCATTCTATTACACCTCCCGAATATCCTTTACGTCCTACATCTACGACCTGAGGTCCATTTTCTTCCGCTGCTTTTTCGGTTTTAGGTCGTTGAAGTTGTACCACCATTTTCAGTTCGGTTGTAGTTACGGGTTCGAAAGAAACTTTGTTGTATTTATCCAATTCCGTTCCATAGGGAGATGTATTTTTCACTTCTTTCCATGTATTTCCGGTTTTATATAAAAGTTTCCATGATTCGGGGGCTTTATAAATGACATCGTAGTGATCAAATGCGAGCCAATATACTTCTACACTCGAAATCCGCTCGGGCTTTTTGAATTTATAGCCGATAGACTCTTCTGTTCCCGCCTTCAGCCACCAGTAATGGTATGGAGTGTTTATGTCATCGGATGATGTCGGTTCAAACTGATCATTGAAGCCCCATCCGTCTACAGGCATTGCTGCGGATGCTATTGTAGGTTCGGGTTTTACTATTGCGTATTCTTTTGTAGCAGGAGTCCATACTACCATCTGTCCTATACCCCGGTTGTTCCATGTAGAGTATGGAATAGCCTTGAATGTAAGAGGCTTTTCTATTAACTTTCCACTGGCAGAATCTTTTTCTACGGCAAAGGCATTTCCTTCGAGAACTACGACTCCGTTTAACAGGTTCTTTTCGAAGTGAGACTCTATTTTCGAATCACGCGGAATAACTATATCAAAAATATAATCGCGTTTCTGGTCTATACTTTCCAGCGCATACAGTATCGGTCCCTTTTCCATGGCAAGCAAACCTTTGTCGTATCTAACCTGCGGATTTGCTTCTACCCTGCGGACGGGCATGTCCATCGTTAAAGTTACCTTATCTCCTTTTTTCCATTCACGTTCTATAACCCAGTAACCGGCACGTGTATGTTTTTTTGTTTCGCTTCCGTTTACAAGCACTTTTACCTGAGGGTTCGATCCGTCTACATAAGCATATAGATCAGAAGGTACAGGCTTATTCTTAGCCCAACCCGGAATGCGTACCAAGAGTGTGAATTTATCATTTTTATTGGGCGTCACATCTATTTCTACATCTCCATTCCAAGGGTATTGTGTTTTTTGTACTAACTCAACTTCGGTATCTCCTACTTTCAATTTGGAATTCCCTCCCACGAATAAGTTTACATATACGTCTTTTTTGTCGATGGCATATACATATCCCGGAACCGATGCCATAAAACGGGTTACGTTACCGGGGCAGCATGCACATCCGAACCATTGTTGACGGGCATGTCCTCCGGGGGTACCCATCGGGTTATCGTAAAAGAACTTGTCGCCGCTGAGTGATACTCCGGCTATCAGTCCATTGTATAGGGTGCGTTCCAGTACATCTATGTATTTGGAGTCTCCTGTTGCGAGGAACATGCGTTGATTCCAATATACATTGGCGATAGAAGCACATGTTTCACAATAGTTATTGAAGTTATTCAATTCATAATTGGGGCCGAAACCTTCTCCCTGCGGACGGGAACCGATACCTCCGTTCAGATATAGCTTTTTACTTGCCATGTTTTCCCATACACGATTGACTGCATCGAATAGTTTTTTGTCGTGCTGTAATGATGCTACATCCGTCACCCCAGAGAACAGATAACCTGCACGGACGGCATGACCTACGATCTCATCCTGATCTATGATCGGTTTGTGATCCTGGCTATAAGGACTTAGTTTGTGTCCGTCTGTACCTCGCCCGGTTTCGTCTACAAAGTAGCGAGCCATCTTCAGGTATTTCTCATCATCGGTTACATTATACAGTTTAGCCAAAGCCATTTCGATAATTGGGTGACCCGAGGGGACATGTTTCTGACCTTCGTTGGGACCGAAAACCTGACATACTAAGTCTGCATTTTTGATTGCTACATTCAACAATGTTTTTTTTCCGGTAGCTTTGTAATGTGCTACGGCCGCTTCATATAAGTGACCGCTGTTGTACAATTCGTGGCTGTTGATCTTTTCCCAGCGCGAACTTCCCCACCAGCCTGATAAACGGGTACATTTATTGGTTACGCAGGTTGTAAGGTATCCGTCGGGTTCTTGAGCCGCTGCAATTAAGGTTATTACACTATCGAGGTATGCATCCAGTTTGGGGTCGTATTTGACAGCCAAAGAATAAGATGCTCCTTCGATGATCTTATAAGGATCGGTGTCATCGAATGAAAAATCACCTTTGTGTTCGCCTTTGATAAGTCCTCCCGCCAGAGCGAAATTATCGAAACGTCCATTTATTTCGCATTGATGAAATGCCGAGGGAATTGAAACTGTTCGGTTGATTTCCATGCGAGGCAGCCAGAAGTCATCCGTAAAATGAACATCCGTAAAAGGTACTTCCTTTATTTCACCCAATTGTACTTTCGATTTTTCTTCTGTTGCACCACAGCTTATCAAGGTTAAAGTTAATAGGATTGTCGCTAATCTTTTCATCTCTCTGTGTTTATATTAAGGTCTCAGACCTATTGTTACTGACCGTGTGTAACAAGCTTCGGTATTGGAAGCTAACCGTTACTTAATTATTCAGGGTCTATACTTGCTTTTTATTTTGAGCAATGGTAAGAATACTACTCTTACCATTGCATTTGGTTATTATTCATGGAGTAAATACCGGATCCGTTGTAGGATTGGGGTTCTGTACCATATCAGAGTTATTAATGACTTCTTTTTCGGGTATCATCATTATTAACTTATTCGAATTCGCAGGAACGGATACATCATAGTAAAAACCCATTTCTTTAGTTTTAGTTACTGACTTCTGTAATCTCATCACATCGAAGTAATCAAGACCTTCTCCCCACATTTCTTTTCGTCTTTCGAGAAGAATTTCATCTATCAATGCATCTTTTGCAGTCACAGTTGAAACTTTGGCTCCTCTTTCTTTTTGGAGCTTGTTTAGTACTTGCAGGGCAGTTCCTGTATCGTTTTGTCTTGCAGCAGCTTCTGCTTCTACTAAATACATTTCTGCAGCACGCATATCAAACAGATCTCCGTATGGACCAGAATCTTTGAGTTCCCGAAATTTTGTTGATGCATATTTATCGCTGTAGAGGGGATTGACAATCGTTAAATTTCGAGGGTCGTCTTTCATTATTCCTTCCACAAAATGTTTTACAGGAATAAATAATTCGGCCTGCCATGGAGAATTGTTCTGCCCGAAGTCATACCAGCACGCATGAGAATCGTACCACCAATAATCCTGACTAGTTTGTATATACCCAACTACCCATTCTTTATTAACAGTCGAGAATCCGGCTTTATATTCATCCATCGACATCAGCGAATATGATGTTGTTATATAATGGGCGTATTTTTCGGCATTAGCCCAATCGTTCATGGTCAGATAAACATTTGCCAAGAGAAAACGTACAACGTCTATGTTATAATAATCCTTTGTCGGGCGTGTATATTTTGTCAATAAAGTTTCTGCTTCGGTCAAGTCGTCTACAATTTGTTTATATACTTCGGCAACAGTCGCCCGGGCTTTAGGAGTAAGAGTCGGTTCCAGATAGACCGGTACTCCCGGTTTATCTTTAGCAATAATGTAAGTATGCTGATAAAAACGCACCAGATTGAAATAGCATCGAGAGCGTATTGCCAAAGCTTGTCCTTTGATCTCATCCTTAGCATCCAGATCTCCGCTTACATTGTCAATATTTGCTAATACAATATTTGCATTGCTTATTATCTTATACATGGCATTCCACATATTGATAGGGATGGGTTGTGTAGCATCGTAACGTTGCATGCTAAAGGTAGTAAAATACCAGAAATCTCCCACCTGTTCATCATTAATCATAATGTCTATACCTGTAGTTGTGGATAATGCCATAATTCCTTCCGGACTGTACACATTAGGACCATAACCAGCTCCATCTCGCATAAGTCTGTATGTTCCTAATAATTCGGATCTTAATCCGGCGACACTGGTTATGATTTGCGAATCAGACAATGATCCTGTAGGGGATGTATTCAGAAAATCATCGCATCCTGACATAGTCAGTAATGTAGATCCTAACAGGAAAGTGTATAATATATTTCTAATTTTCATTGTATTACTTTTTTTGGTTGAGTAACAAAAAGGCCTGAGACCTTAGAATTGAATATTTAGACCAAAGCTGTAAGTCTTTAAGGCAGGAACACCTGATTCTCCATCTATGACACCTCCTGCCACATTGGTTGCATTGAAGTTTTCGGGGTCTGTTCCATGATTTTTCAATTTGCCGAAAGTCAGCAAATTATCTCCTTTTACATAGAATCTTAAAGAGCCGATACCCAGTTTTTTGACCAGATCACGCGGAATCGAATAACCTAATACTATATTACGCAGTCTGGCAAAGTTGTTTTTGAAGATAAACTTGTCACTGTAACGTGCATATGAGCTGGCATCGAAGCATCGGTAAGTGTATATTTTTGCAACATCTGTAACATCACCCGGTTTCTGCCAGCGGTTATCGAGATAATCGTAAGCTGCGAAATTTTCTCTTAAGACTGTGCTTTCTGCATAGTTATAATCGTATACTACGCCGCCAAGACTGTAATAAAGCATAACTGACAGGTCGAAATCTTTGTAACGGAAGTTATTGGTAATACTGCCATAAACATCCGGCAGAGTAGATCCGGCTTTGATACGTTGTTCTGCTACATTGACTTCGCTGTAATTTTCGGTCTTTTCTTTTCCTGTAATTTTACCGGTTTCATCGAATGTATATTTATACCATCTGTTACGTCCGTTTTCGGGATTGACATCAGCCCATACCGGAGCATACAGATCGTAACGTGATGCCCCCTCTTTCCATTTGAATACACCTACACCTACATTAAACGTTTCTTCTTTAGAAGGCAAACGGGTTATTTCATTCTTGTAGTGAGTTGCATTCAGTCCGATATTCCAATCGAAATCTTTTGTCTTGATAGCATTGTAATTCAGTTCGATCTCCCATCCTGTATTTTTTATGTCTCCGATATTTTCCATAATCGAAGACATTCCCAATGATGGAGCCAGAGGACGGGATAGCAATAAATCTTTCGACTTGCGGCTGAATACTTCGAATGTACCATTCACCTTATTATTAAATATCGAGAAATCAAGGCCTAAATTAGCCTGTACGTTCGTTTCCCATTTGATGTTCTTGTTCGACAATTGGGATTGTACAACTCCGAATTTTCCTCCATAGCTGCTTGTTTCGAATAATCCCAGATAAGGATAATATCCGACATTATCATTTCCTACTTCTCCATAGCTGGCTTTGATTTTTAGATTGTCCAACCACGATTTTGTACTTTTCATAAACGATTCCTCAGTAATACGCCATGATGCCCCTACCGAGTAGAATGTCCCCCAGCGGTTATCGGAAGCGAATCGTGAGGAGCCGTCGGTACGAATGCTGCCTGATATATAATAGCGGTTTTTAAAATCGTAATTAATACGGGAGAAAAAGCTCGCCAGAGCATAATTGTCGGTACCCGACCATGCTGTAGGATCTTCTTCGGCGGTAGATATTTCTGTAAATATCGGAAGGTTTAGACCTTTACGGTATGCCCCGAATCCATTTGTTGTATATTTATAAGCTTCCTGTCCAAGCATTACATTGAGATGGTGGTCGTTACCTAACACTTTGTCATATACCAGAACATTGTTTATGGTATGTGACGTATTACGGTAAGCTGCACGAGTTACAGAACCTTCTGCCGGAATGAGAGTTCCTTCTCGTTCGGGGCTTCTCCAGTTATTATTGTATACATTCTGCAACTGGAAAGAATAGGTTGTTTTTAAAGTCAGTTCGGGAAGAATCGTAAATGTAAGAGCCGAAACGGTCTGAACATTGTCGTTCCAATTTTTGACCCTTTCGTTCAATGCTCCGTAAGGGCTCCATTTTGGCCACCAGGCACGTCCGTTGTTCCATCCTTCATCCAGTACTTTTCCTCCGGTATATTCACTTACTGCGTATTGATTGTTCTTATGATCCCACAGGTATGCTGAATATTCCGACGGATACACTCTGAACACACGTGCCGCAAATCCTCCGTTATAGTTAGTGGATGATGCGAACAGGATGCTGTTATCCATAGAGAACCATTTACTGAGCTTTGATGTTAATGCTGCACGTCCGGTAAAACGTTTGAAGTGGTCGGCAATGAAAATACCCTTGTCATCCAGCATAGAGATAGACATGAAATAGCTGTTCTTATCGCCTAGCGATCCGCTGATATCTACTCCATAATCTTGTTTCAATTTATTAGAAAATGCCTGGTCGAAAAGGTCTTCTTCCCAAAGCCGTTTTGCATCGGGCTTGATCTTACCGTCTAATCCGACAGGATTATCCATGTTCCAACCTGATCGATACTGACGTACAGTGCCGTCATTGAGAGTGACGGGTGAAGTGTTCCAAAATACTTTAGTTACATTATCATAGGCATATTGGCGGGCTTGCTGATCGTTCATACTCATGAAGTCGGTTGCGTCATTATATAACCCTTCGAAAGTAAGTTCGTATTGTTTGGCTGCAGAAACTTTCTTTGGAAATTTTACAGCAAAATCGCTTGTAGCCCAGCTTGCCCTTAGGTTTATGGTTGTTTTTCCTGATTTACCTTTTTTTGTTGTGATGAGTATTACTCCATTTCCTGCTCTTGATCCGTATAACGATGTCGAAGCAGCATCTTTAAGTACTGTGATTGATTCAATATCCGAATAAGAAATTGAATTGAGGGGAATGTCTGACGGCACACCATCTATTACATACAGCGGGCTGCTATTGGCTGTCATAGAACCCAATCCGCGAATTACTACAGTACCATCATCACCGGGGCGTCCCGAATTATTTATAACCTGTACTCCTGCGGATAAACCTTGTAGTCCTTGGGTAATATTGACGGGTTGTAAAGCCTCCAGTTTTTTATCACTGACGATGGACGCAGAACCTGTAAACGATGATTTCTTTTGCGAGCCGTATGCAGTAACAATAACTTCATCAAGTTCTTCCGAGTTATCCGTTAGTTCTATTGTCAGAGTTTTTCGACCATTTAATGCAATATCCTGGCTGACATATCCCACATAAGTGATAGAGAGTGCTGCGTTTGGGTTGGATACAGCAAGGACGAATTTTCCATCAAGATCAGTAGTTGTTCCGGTGGATGTACCTTTTTCTTTAACTGATACTCCGATAAGAGGTTCACCTTGATTATCGGTGATTGTTCCCGACACCGAACTTTTGGTTTGCTGAATCTCTGTGATATGAGCGGCATAGCTGTTTGCTGGGTATGCCAATGACAATAAAGTCATACATGACAGTGCTGTCACATTCAAAAAGACTTTGTCTTTAAATTTCAATTGTTTTCGATTCATTTTTCATTTGATTTAAGGTCACAGACCTATTTATTTATCAGTGAACGAGTAAACAAGTTGAATACATTTTACACTTGCTTACTTATTTAGCCTGTAGAATAGGCTTTCGTGAGGTTCGAGGGTCTTTTTCAGTCTCGTTTGAGTATCACCTTCATTTTGATGAGTCCAAACATTGCGTACGGTTCTGGGAGAGCGTTTCATATAAAGTGCTCCGTTTTCGAGGTCACTGTCATAGACGGTATCCATGTTCCAGTCATAGTCCAGGTCAATTTTGAAATTATTACGGTTAATAAATAAGAATGCTGCATCGCCGCCTGACAACGGCTTTACGAGAATATCTATGCCATTCAGATGCAGGTATCTGAATGCTGAGCGTCCCAGCTTATCCTGATTGATCGCTATGGCTTCTTTGTTGGTTAATAATTCTTTTGTGAATGAGTCCATTTCTCTCAAGTCGTTTCCTGCCATTAGAGGTGCAGCCATTATACACCAGATAGCAAAGTGAGATTTGTACTCGGTTTGAGTTTGTCCGCCATTTCCGATTTCGAGCATTTCGAGATCGTTCCAATGTCCCGGTCCTGAATGTTTATCTATCGTCATGGCCTTGTCTAATATTTGCAGAACGCCGACTCCGCCCCAGTTGAACTGGCAGTCGAAACAATCGCGGATATCGGCTGTTATCCGCCAAAGATGTCCGATGCCTTTACCCCACTCCCAAGGTTTGTTTTCTCCCCACTCACAAATGCTGAATACAATAGGGCGTCCAGATGCTTTCAGTGCATCGCTCATTGTTTTATAAGCCGATTTGGCATCCTGATCTTCGTTATAGCACCAATCGTATTTAAGATAATCTACTCCCCATTCGGCGTACTGGCGCGCATCCTGAAACTGATATCCTCTGCTGCCCGGTCTCCCCTGACAGGTAAGGCTGCCTGCGCATGAGTATATTCCGAATTTTAAACCTAAACTGTGAATGTAATCTGCTACCGGTTTCATTCCATTCGGAAAATGTTCGGGATCTACTATTATATTTCCGTTTTTGTCTCGTCCGGTTTGCCAGCAGTCATCAATAACTACATATTCATAACCTGCGCTTTTCATACCAGATGATACCATGGCATCTGCCATTTCTTTTATAAGTTTTTCGCTTACCCGGCATCCGAATTTATTCCAGCTGTTCCATCCCATGGGTGGAGTTTGTGCTAATTGGTCGAAAGTATTTTCGCCAGATTTGTCTTTGGTTCCGAATTCTTGTTGACAATACCCCGACAGGGTAATCAAAAATAAACTTGTTGTTAATAATATTTCTTTTAATTTCATAGGATACAGGTTATAAAGTTTTTTAAGGGAGTAGGAGTATAATTCTTATTTCACAAAATTCGTTAAATAGAAGGCTTTCCTTATACTAAAAAACTCCAAAATGATACAACTTTTCTCTAATATTCAGTCGGTTATAATTTATGTTATAATATTGTATTGTGGTGGTTAATAAATAATTAAGTTTTAAATCATAGGATTGTATTATTCTTTTGGAGTATTTTGCGATAGATTACAGAATCATAAAAAATTGCGATATTTAGGATTATAGATCCTTTTGTAGAAAAGAAAACAACCATTTATTCTTTTTATCTATGCAGAAAAGACGGGCAGCCTCTCTTGTTTATAAGGTATTCTTCCAACAATTGGAAAAATTCGGTAATGAAAAAATCAGCCAATAAAGGAAAAGGTTTACAAAAGTGAGTAACCTTTGTCACCTTTTTGAAATAGCTCCAAACCCTTGAAATGGCTTGTTTAGGCGGTAGTAAAATTCTCCTTAAGGAGCAGAGGAGTGAAAAGTAACAATAGAAAGATGTGCAATTTTGAGGTTATTTTTGTTACTTTTTTGAGAATAAGTAACAGAAAGTATTTAAAGATGTATTTGTAAGTGGTAATATGTTGTACATATAAAGTGGATAAATAGGTCTGAGATATTAAATTAGAAATCCGGATATTATGAAAAAATATATATGGCTATCTTTTGTAACTTATTTTCTGAATATAGTTTTCGGACTGTCAATTTATGCTATTGACCTCAATTTTAAGACTTATCTTGTCGAAAACGGATTGTCTTCAAATACTGTGTATTCAGCTTTGCAAGACACAAAAGGTTTTATGTGGTTTGGAACAGAAGACGGGCTCAACCGTTTCAACGGATATGAGTTCAAAACATACCGTAATGTACCCAGGGATACTACATCTCTGATTAATAATTACGTTTACTGTTGCTTCGAAGACAATAGCCGCATTTTATGGGTAGGCACGGAGAGAGGTGTCTGTACCTACAATCCGCAAACCAATAAATTTAAGGCTTTCAAGATGAAGGCGCAGGACGGTACATGTATCAACGACCGCATCCAGAATATTGTGGCTGATGAAAAAGGAAATATCTGGATAGCGTCGTACCGCCAAGGGGTATTTTTGTATAACCGGAAATCGAATAGCTTGAAACGATATTCATTTTCGAAATATACTGATCCTTTACAATCGTCTGATCTCATAACCTATTTATATAAGGATAAGGATAATACTATATGGACATCGGTCAACTCTACGGCATATCAGATTTATCGTCTCGATAAAAACTCAGATCGTTTTATTCCAGCTTTTCCTCATATTGCTCCATCCGAATTGAAAAAATTATCATCATATAGTATAATAGAAGATACATTCGGAACTTTATGGTTTGGTACATGGAATAACGGGTTGTACGAAGTGGATAAGATAAGCGGGATAGTAAACAGTTATCTGAATACGGAAAATGCAGATAAAATTGTACATATACATACTATAACCGAATATGAGCCGGGAAATCTGTTGATCGGTTCTGATGATGGGTTGACTTCTTTTGCTGTTTCGCCCATTATCGGAAATAGAAGAGTGTTTCATTTACAGGAGCCTGATATCTCGAGCCGGTTTATTTATCCGATCTATCAGGATCGGGAAGGCGGGTTGTGGATAGGTACTTATTACGGAGGTATAAATTATGCGGCTCCCAGCCGTAACTATTTTGCAAGTTATACTCATGATCCGAATAAGAATTCGGTATCGGGAAACGTTATCAGTTCTTTTTGTGAGGACGAATCCGGTAATCTTTGGATAGGAACCGACGACGGAGGGTTGAATTACATGGATAAACGTTCGGGGCTGTTTACCTCCTATAGACCGCAGAAAGGAAAAAACAGCATTTCTTTCCATAACATACACGGGCTGTGTTTGGATGAAAATAATCTCTGGATTGGGACATATACCGGAGGATTGAATGTGATGGATGTGACAACAAAACAATTCAGATGTTATAAGAATAACCCCAATGATTCGACCAGCATTGATGTCAATAATATCTTTTCTCTTTACAAGGATTCCCGTAATAATATATGGGTAGGGACTACTCAGGGGATAAATCGCTATAATAGATCTTCTGATAATTTTAACCGCATAAGAAAGCTGTCGGCTGTAACTATCGATATACTTGAATACAACAAAATCTTGTGGTTTGCTACTATCGGAAATGGTTTGCATGTTTATGATCCGGCTACCCGCAGGTGGACAAACTATTTGTTTGAATCAAAAAACAAAAATTCGCTGATTAGTAATGAGGTATTATGTTTATGTACCGATGATAACAATCAACTATGGATTGGAACGAACAGCGGACTTTGTAAGTTTAATCCCCAAGAGAATAACTTCACTAATATTTTACTCACTACACAAAGCAATACGATTTATAAGATTATCAGTGATAAAGAATTCTTGTGGATTACCACAGGCAGAGGGCTGATCCGTTTCGATACCAAGCGTAATCAGTTGCGTACATTCACAAAAAGCGATGGTTTGTTAAGCGATCTCTTTATTCAGAATTCAGGTATTAAAACATCCTCGGGACGTATTTATATCGGTACAGCTAACGGATTCAATGCTTTTTATCCGAAACAAATAATAACCAACAGGTATATTCCTCCGGTGGTATTGACCGACTTTCAGATTTTTAACAAATCGGTGGACAATCCCGAAGAATACATGTCTGTCTCCAAAGACAGTATTATGCAGTTGACTTTGCCTTACAGTAAAAATGTATTCAGTCTCGAATACACCGCACTCAGTTACTTTGCACCCGAAAAAAACGAATATGCCTTTATGCTTGAAGGTTTTGATAAGGAATGGAACTATGTAGGTAATCAGAGACGGACAACGTATACTAATTTATCGCCCGGAGAATATACATTCCGTGTCAAGGCTTCGAATAATGACGGTATATGGAATGATGCAGGGCTTACACTTAAGATCGTAATTACGCCTCCTTTCTGGAGAACTAATATTGCCATAGTCCTGTATATAGTCATATATATAGTGGCAATGATTATTATCTCGAAATATATAAGGAAAGTGAATGCTAGAAAGGACAAAGCCAAGATGGAAAAAATGCGGGCAGCTCATGAAAAAGAAATACATGATGCTAAAATCAATTTTTTCACAACTATAGCTCATGAGATACGTACACCTGTCAGCCTGATTATAGGTCCTCTCGAAAAGATAATAGAGATATCTGATCAATTTCCAGAGAAGATAAAAAGCGATTTAAACATTATTGACAGGAATAGTCAGAGATTACTTTTTCTTGTAAATCAGCTGCTGGATTTTAGGAAGATGGAGCAGGAATCTGTTCAGATGTCTTATTCGGAATGTAATGTAGATGAGGTACTGTCGAACATTTGTGAACGCTTCCGTCCTTCCCTTGAACAACGCAATATCCGACTGGAGTATCAGAGTGATAATAAAGACTTCAAAGCCGTGACGGATGTGGAGAATCTGACAAAAGCGATCAGCAACTTATTGAATAATGCTGCAAAATTTACACGGGATTACATCGAGCTATCTCTGAATACAAATACTGATAACAATACTTTTTGTATACAGGTTACGGATAATGGGCGTGGTATTCCCGACGAATACCGGCAAAAAATATTTGATCTGTTTTTTCAGGTTCCGGGAAATACTAAATCGGGAACTGGTATCGGTTTGAATTTGGTGAAAAGGATTGTTGATGCTCTTGATGGAACAATAGAAGTGCACAGCATTGAAGATGAAAAGACCATGTTTACGATTGTACTTCCATCAGGGCAATGCAAGGAGGATATAATACAGCGTTTACAGTCGGAAGCAACAGAGCATATCCCTGTGGAACTGAGTGGTAATGATACATGGCGAAATGAATGTCCGGAAAAGTCGGGGAGGGCAGGACGCCTTACAATTTTGGTTGTCGAAGATAATATGGATATTCAGGAGTTTCTGTGGAAAAATCTATCGGATACCTACCGAATATTGCTTGCCGACAATGGAGAAGAAGGAATTAAGGTATTACAAGAAAATGAAGTGAATCTGATAGTGAGCGATATAATGATGCCTAAAATGGACGGAATAGAATTTTGCAGTTATGTCAGAAATAATATTTTGTGGAGCCATATTCCGATCATATTGCTTACTGCAAAAAATAATACCTCTACAAAAGTAGAAGCCATGGAAAGCGGTGCAGATGCTTATGTCGAAAAGCCTTTTTCCATTCGCTTTTTAGCAGCGCAAATCCGTAATCTGTTATCCATCCGTGAGGCATTGCAGAAGAAGTATGCCGAAACTCCGCTTGTTCCCCTAAGCAGCATAGCAGGCAACAAGACTGATAAAGAGTTTCTGTCGAAGGTAAATGATATTATTGAGCACAATATTTCGAATGAGAACTTCTCTATGGATGATCTTGCTGAAGAACTATGTATAAGCAGCTCCGGACTTTTTGCCAAGATTAAAAATATTTCGGGATGTACTCCTAATAAGTTATTATTGCTTGTCCGTCTTAAAAAAGCCGCAGAATTACTGCAGCAAGACAATTTCCGAATAAATGAAGTCTGTTATATGGTTGGGTTTAATAATCCTTCTTATTTTGCCAAATGTTTTCAGAAGCAGTTTGGGGTTTTACCAAAAGATTTTAAGAATAATTCGTGATCTTATATGTGATAAAATATTTATGATTACGTATTTTAAGTGTTGATTGGGCCTCGTTTCCGTTGGAAATATTTTATAATATATTCATTAAAGACAATCCCGAATACAATCAGGAAGAGTCCGATATAAGTCGTTATGTATATGTGTTCGCCTAATACCAGGTGAATAAAGAATAATGAAAGGAAAGGCGATAAATAACACATTTGATTGATCAGTGCAGAGTTATCTGTTTTACGTATTGCCAGACCAAAGAATATGAAGGGAATGCCCATTTCGAATGCTCCGACATACATACTGGATAATACCCCGGGAATTGAATGTAGGTTGACGCCGACAAAAAATGAGGCTATCAGCAGATACATCGACCCGAATAAGAAACTAAGGAATAGTGTAACTGTACTGTCAATATGTTTGTTCATATTATTTACGATCCAGTACGATGCCCAAAGAAAAGCACTCAGTAAAGCAAGCAACAACCCTCCTACCGGAAGTCCCTCTCCTTGTAGTCCTGTACCTCCAAGCGAGATAAACACAACTCCGGTTAAAGAGAGAGCCATTCCTATATACTTGAGCGCAGGTATCTGCTGATGGGCAAAAATGGCCAGCAATACCAATAAGACGATAGGCCAGCAATAATTTATAGGCTGTGCTACTTGCGCCGGCAGCAGATTATAAGCCTTGAATAGTACAAGATAATACGCCACAGGATTAAGTAAGCCGATCAAAGCGAATTTACCCCATTGGCGAGAAGGAAGAGATGATAATAATGCCCATTTCCGTTGAATGGTCATTGTTACAGAGAAAATACATAAAGCTGTGAAACTGGCAATCAAAAGCATCTCGAAATGAGTAAAATTCCGTAATGCTACTTTAAACATCGTTGCAACGGTAGACCAGCTCAATACAGCTATCGCTGCATATAGAATTGCCTTATTAGTGTCTTTCATAAGTTCTGATAAACAATATATAAAGGGGGTGGGCTCTTATCTTAGAGCCTCAACCTCGTCTGTCGTTAAAGGTATTTTTTTACCTAACAGGTGTGAGCCTGTATCGGTGATCAGATAATCTTCTTCGTTGCGGATACCGCCGAAGTCCTTATATGTTTCGAGTTTATCGTAGTTGATAAAATCAGTGAATTTTTTCTCACTGCGCCAGAGATCAATCAGTTCTGGAATAAAGTATACTCCGGGTTCTATGGTTAGAACAAATCCGGGTTCGAGTTTACGTCCCAAACGTAATGACTTCCGACCGAATTGAGCGCTTTTAGGCTCTCCGTTGTAGCCGACCCATACTTCACCCAGATTCTCCATATCATGAACATCAAGTCCCATCATATGACCGAGACCACAAGGAAAAAACATAGCATGAGCTCCTGCATAAACAGCTTCGGCAGGATCACCTTTCATGATTCCTAACGATTTGAGACCTTCGCAGATAACCTGAGCCGATAGTTCATATACCTCTTTAAATGGTATTCCCGGACGTAGAGCCTGTACTGCAGCCAGATGCGATGCTACTTGTATGTCGTAGATCTCTTTTTGGCGGGAAGAAAATTTCTTACCGGCAGGAATTGTCGAAGACATATCTCCGGCATATCCCATGGATGTTTCAGCTCCGGCATCTATCAGCAGCATGTCTCCTTCTTTTATTGTATTGGAATGACTGTGGTTGTGCAAAGTCTGTCCGTTGATTGTTGCTATGGTTGGAAATGACAGCCGTCCTCCTGCTGCTGTAGCTACAGACTCAAGAGCCGCCACTACTTCATATTCCTTCATGCCTATTTGCGCACAACGCATGGCTGTCATGTGCATGTCAGCCGTGATATTACAGGCTTTTTCTATCTCAACGATTTCCTCTGCCGATTTGTATATCCGTTGATTTACCACAGCTCTGATAAAGGGTACAGAGCCTTGTTGCTGGGGTACTTTTAAGTCGAGCCATTCCGAAAACTTTAGCTTATGTTCGGCACGATAGGGAGGAAGATAATGAACGGTTTGTCCTTTGTCCAGAGCTTTTTTCAGATACACCCTGATATCTGCAGAAGGCATGGTCTGGCTTACTCCTATTTTTTCGCTTTTTTCTTTAAGAGTCGGCTGAGTACCCATCCATACTATATGGTCGATAGATAATTCGTCCCCGAAAATAATTTCCTTATCTTCGTCTATATCTATTATTGCAGTTAATCCTGCATATGGCAATCCGAAGTAATATAAGAATGTAGAATCCTGACGAAAGTCATAAGTATTATCTTCATAGTTCATTCCCGATTCTTCATTTCCGAGAAAAAGCAATATTCCGGAGCCAACCGCCTTTTTTAGAGAGACTCTTCGGTTGATATAGGTTTGTTTACTAAACATTTTTAGTCGTTTTTTTATGACACAAAAAGAGATTTGAAATCAAAATCTTAAGTATACAAATTTACACTTATTTGTTGTTGTTTCGGAGATTTGTCCCATTTTAATTTTTATGAATCTATTACTTTCTGTATAGATAAATATTCACACAGTTTATGCCGGATAAATGCGCCTGTTTTCGTTAAATAAAGTAATAACTCGTATTTAATATGTATTTAAAGTTTATAACAGACTATGGCTTCTATACTTACCAAAATAACAAAAAGGGATGAGACCTTGAAGTAAATTTTTAAGTTAACTTTGAGCATATTAAGCTTGCAAAGTTAATAAGTGGGTCTGAGACCTTAAACTAATATTTAAAACATGAGAGTTGCTTCACCATTTTCTCATCCTCTTTACATAATGCTTAAGCCGATTGGAGCTGCATGCAATCTGGCTTGTGACTATTGTTATTACTTGGAAAAATCAAAGCTATATAAAGACAATCCAAAGCAAATAATGAGCGAAAGCCTGTTGGACAAGTTTATCGAAGAGTATATCAATTCTCAAACCATGTCTCAGATACTTTTCACGTGGCATGGAGGAGAAACATTGATGCGCCCTATTTCTTTCTACAAAAAAGCGATGGAGCTGCAGAAGAAATACTCGAAAGGCCGTATAATTGATAACTGTATACAAACCAACGGAACTTTGCTGACCGATGAGTGGTGCCGGTTCTTTAAAGAAAACAACTGGTTGGTAGGTGTTTCTATTGATGGACCAGAAGTATTTCATGACCAATATCGCCGCAATAAGCAAGGACTTCCGTCTTTTGCCAATGTAATGAGAGGTATTGAGTTACTCAATAAGCATAAGGTGGATTGGAATGCTCTGGCCGTAATCAATAATCTCAATGCTGACCATCCGTTGGACTTCTATCGATTCTTCAAAGAGATAGGCTGCCATTACATGCAGTTTACACCGATTGTTGAACGTATCTGCAATCATGATGATGGACGTCATCTGGCATCACTGACCGATAGTACGATGGAGGTTGCCGACTTTTCCGTAACACCCAAACAATGGGGTAACTTTCTATGTTCACTCTTTGATGAGTGGGTGAAGACAGATGTCGGCACATATTATATCCAGCTGTTTGATGCTACTCTTGCCAACTGGATGGGCGTACAGCCCGGAGTTTGTACTTTAGATAAGACTTGTGGACATGCAGGCGTTATGGAATTTAACGGAGATGTCTATTCGTGTGACCATTTTGTGTTTCCTGAATATAAACTGGGAAACATTCAGTCCAACACATTAATTGAAATGCTTTACAGTGAGAAACAACAAAAGTTTGGACACAATAAATTTCATACTCTTCCACTGCAGTGCAGGCAATGCCAATATCTGTTTGCATGCTACGGCGAATGCCCCAAGAATAGATTCTGTAAAACCAATACCGGAGAACATGGTTTGAACTATCTGTGTGAGGGATATTATCAATTTTTCTCTCATGTAGCACCATATATGGATTATATGAAAGATGAATTGAGTAATAACCGTGCTCCAGCAAATATAATGGATGTTTTAAGATCTGATTTATTTGCCCAATAAATTGTCAGAGACTTTAAGTCCAAAAATCGAAAAAATGATGAACCGGACCGTGACCTTTACCTATCTCGTATTCCGATCCGGCTAGAATGGCTTTATTCATATATTCTTTAGCTTTTCTTACGGCATCATTCAGGGGTAAGCCATGAGCCAAAAAAGCTGCTATGGCAGACGAAAAAGTACACCCTGTACCGTGTGTATTTCGGGTGGAGATCCGTTTCGAACGAAGTTTTATGATCTCGTCTGTTTCGGCATTGTAAAAAACATCAATCAATTCGTCCTCGGTCAGATGTCCAGCTTTGAGAAGTACCGATACCGATCGTCCGAAAGAAAGATCCTTAACGACTAAAAGCAAATCTTCCTGACTTTGGATTTTCTTGCTCAGTAATATTTCGGCTTCGGGTATATTGGGTGTTATAATTCTGGCATAAGGTATCAATTCGGTTTTCAGTGTACTAATAGCTTCGTCCTGTAAGAGTTTATCGCCCGATGTGGCAACCATCACCGGATCTAATACAATATTTTTGATATCGTATTTAAGTAATGTTTCTTTTACTGAACGGATAAGTTCAGACGAATGCAACATGCCTATCTTTATGGCATCAGCACCTATATCGTCCAATACCGATTTGATCTGTCCGGCTACAAATGGAACAGGAATAGGATGCACACCTGTTACACCAACAGTATTTTCGTCCACAACCGCCACTATGACCGTTGCTCCGTAACATCCACATGCCGAGAATGTTTTCAGGTCGGCTTGAATACCGGCTCCTCCACTCGGATCACTGCCTGCGATAGATAATGCTCTTTTATATTGTTTCTTCATTTTACTACGGTGTTTATATTTTCCATTGTTCTTCCCTGTATGCACTTTCCCAAAACATCCACTCAAATTTAGAACACATGACAAACGCTCGGGTCATTGCTTCTTGCCCGGCTTTGGTACATTGTCCTGCAATTTCATCACAGATAGATATAGCCTCGGATACCGATCTTTCAAAATCGTCACCGCCATATGTATCTATCCAGCTTTGATATGGATTGTCCCCTTTTATCTGGTTTTCGAGAATATAATCCCCTACCTTCTTATAAATCCAGAAACAAGGTAAAACGGCAGCCAGTGCAACTTCAAGAGGTGCATGTGCTAATTGCTTATGCAGATATGAGGTATATAACAGGCAGCTGGGAGATGCTTCGGTTTTCACGGTTTTTAATTCATGGATAAAAGATTCATGCAGGGCCTGTTCCACACTGATGCTGTCTCCTGCAAATTTGATAAATGCCGAAATATGTTTAGCATTATTCAGTTTCGATGCTATTCCTGTTAATACTTTTCCATACTCAGACAGATATACAGCATCCTGTCTTATGTAGAATATAAATTTATCGCGAGATAATGTTCCGGTCATTAATTCCTGTATAAACGGAAGTTCTAAAATCCGATTATAAACCGGTGTTGCCGAAATCCATGCTTGTTCGCTCCACTTCATATGATTGTATTTATTTAAGTCGTTTTTGTAATATCTTATTTATTAATGTTGTATATGCAAAAGGTAACAAAGGTTATAAAATCAATGAACAGTCAACAGTTATCAATTATTCCTCATTGATTTTCAATTTAGAAAAGGTTACAAAAGTTACATCCTTTATGTTCTTTTTTGCAGGTTTCCCTTTCTTTTATCATCACATTATCATATTTGTACATTATTTCTTTATAGATAAAAATTATCCTCTGCACTCGATCAGTTCCGATAATTCATATGCTGCTGATCGTGGATCATCGGCAGACATAATAGCCGATACCACAGAAATTCCATCAGCACCGCATTTTATAATATCATGGGCATTTGCTCGATTAATACCTCCGATACCTACACTCCGATGTTTCGATATCTGTGTTATCTGGCGAACACCCTCTAAACCTATAGCCTGAGCCGTGTCTGTTTTTGTAGGAGTGCTAAAGACCGGCGATATTCCGATATAGTCCACATCCAGCTTATTGGCATCTATTGCATCCTGTATATTTTCTACGGATAAACCGATAATCTTATCCTTTCCCAGCAGTTTTCTTGCAATATCATAGGGGATATCTCCCTGCCCGATATGTAAGCCTTCGGCATCGCATGCAAGTGCAATATCCAGCCTGTCGTTTATAATAAGCGGAATATTAAAAGGTTTCAGGCAGTTTTTCAATCTGATAGCCAATTCGTAAAATTCTTTGGATGAACAGGTTTTTTCACGGAGCTGTACCATTGTAACTCCGCCTTTTACGGCTTCTTCTACTATATATTCGAGAGGTCTGTTTAATGATAGTGATCGGTCGGTTACAAGATACAGGCTCAAGTCTAAGTCTTTCATGGTTTAATATTCTTTCTTATGGCTTCTTCATCAAGATTAAATAATGTATCCAGAAAGTTTATTTGTAAACTTCCGTTGCCTTTTGATATTGAGGCTGCAATCTCACCTGTTATACCCATTACGGCCATGCCATGCGCAGCCGCTTCGAGCAGGTTCTTATTTACTGCCGAAAATGCTCCGACAATAGCGGTAGCTGTACATCCCATCCCTGTAACTTTAGCCATCATCGGGTTGCCATTCTTTACTGTTTCTACAGTTGCTCCGTTGGTAGTGTAATCCGTTTCGCCGCTTATCACTACTACTGCATTTGTTTGCAGAGCTAATGCCTTAGCCGAATTGAGAGCCGAATCGGAGGTATTTGTGCTGTCAACGCCTTTGGTCTGTGCCTGTGTATCGAGCAATGCGATAATCTCGGAAGCATTGCCCCGTATAATAGATGGTTTGCATTCTTCGATCAACTGCTTGCATACCTTCGACCGATAGGTTGTAGCTCCGGCTCCAACCGGATCAAAAACAATGGGGGTAGATTTTGTTAATGCTGTTTTTCCTGCTATTAGCATAGCTTCTACCCATGCAGCCTCCAGTGTTCCGATATTTATTACCAAAGAAGAGGCTATGCCTGCCATTTCTTCGACTTCGTCAACAGAGTGAGCCATTACGGGAGATGCCCCTATTGCAAGTAAAGCATTGGCTGTATTATTCATCACCACATAATTGGTTATATTATGTATGAGCGGCGATTGTTTTCTGATGAGATTAAGATCTCGGATAAGGTGTTCGATATTTATCATTCCGGTTTGTTATTAAGGTCTCAGACCTTTTTGTATTATAAATGTATCACTCAATAGTTATTACAAAGAAAGCCGTTTCGTATATACGAAACGGCTTAATAATAATTCTATATGTTACACTGATATAGTCTTCCTTGATTCCGTTTCCCTACGATGTCCATTACAACATATCAGGTTCAAGGGTCTAATCTCAGCTCTTATGACCGGCAGAAGAATCTGCTATCTATAAGAACACCCCTAACAGAGATACAGCAAACTTACGTATAAATAATGAATAATGCTCCCGTATTGTGATGAAATTTTCCTGAGCTCTTTTATTTGTTTGGTTTTAGTGTTTATGTCAATAACCAAGTTGTCCGATAAAAAGATTGAAATTTTTTTCACTTCTCCATGCAAGATTTCCTGATTTTGGGATTTACTATATGAGTACTCACAAAATTCATGTTTAATAATTGAAAAACAAAAAAATGAAAAATCTAAAGAAAATATCAGGGTTATTACTTCTTTTTAGCTGTCTTGCAATTACTTTTGCATCATGTGATGATGACGATGATAATAATACTCCCCTACCTCAGGTAAAGGTTGAAGATGTTATTGGAAACTACTCAGGAAAACTGCTAACAACACAAGGTAAGACTTCTAATGAAGTGACTGCATCTTTCTCCGCAACCAAGGATATTATTACATTTACAGAATTACCTGTAAAGGAAATTGTAACTTCTGTAATAAAGGATGCCACAAAAGCAGAAGCCGCTTTGAAAGAATTGGGAAAAGTTAAATATGAACTTAACTATACTGCTGCGCTTACAAGTGCGAAGACTGCTGTAGAATTGACTTTTGCTCCTAAAGCATTAGAAATTCAATTGCCGGTTGATGGTGCCAAGAAAAAAGTTGTAGTAACTTTCACTGCTAAACAAAAAGGAGTCTATACTACTGCCGGAAAGGATAAAACATTAAAGTTAGAGTTTACAGCAGAAAAAATATCTGTTGATGGCACTAATCTGACTCCACTCGATGCTATCAAATATGAAGCACCATTATCAAAAAAACAATAAGGCGGCAGATTTTTAGCAGCCCTAAATCCGGTCGGTAATCAATCGGATTTAGATCAGAAGAAAGAGTCCCGGGTTATGCCTTTTCAAGAGAAGGTGTAACTTCCGGATTCTTAATCTGAGGTAACTTACTTAAACAAAGGAATTGTATCTGTTTTATAAATGATACAGGGAGAAGATAAAGAACAAGACCTACTGCAACAAATTCTTCGTGGCGATATAATCGCTATGAAAGAATTATATAACAATTATTCGGGATACCTTACGGCTGTCTGTTCCAGATATATCACTAATAGAGACGATGTAAGAGATGTTTTACAGGAAAGTTTTATTAAAATATTCAGTTCTATCGGTAAATTTGAGTACAGAGGTGACGGTTCTCTGAAAGCTTGGATGAGCCGTATTATCATAAATGAATCATTAAAGTACCTCAGAGAAAATGAAAAGTGGGATATAATCATCCCGACAGACGAACTTCCCGAGATTGTAGAAGAAGACGAGCCCGATTTTGATAACATCCCGACATCGGCGATAATGAACATGATTAGATCGCTTCCGGCGGGATATCGGACTGTTTTTAACCTTTATATCTTTGAAAGGAAAAGTCATAAAGAAATAGCAGCGATACTAAATATTGCTGAGAATTCATCGGCATCACAATTACATAGAGCCAAGATTACGTTGGCAAAGGAAATCGAAAAGTACAGGAAAATTAAAAAAATGGAGTTATGAATAATCACTGGTCAGATAATCTGCGCAAACGGATGGAGGCTCATGAGGAACCTGCTCCCGACGGATTATGGAAAGACATTGAGCAGGCAATGATCAGTAAGCCTGCTTTAGATGTTTTACAGAAGAGAAGATCTCTGTTTTTATGGGTTAGACGCATGGGGGCTGTGGCCGCTGTTGTTTTATTTTGTCTGACAGGATATTTTATTTTCGACAAAATTACGGTGGAAATACCTAAACCCTCACCGGAATTTGTGCAGAAAAATCAGCAATTACCTTCCGATACGGTCGTTGAAGAGGAACAATTTCACAAAGAAACAGAAGCCCTTGTTGAAAGTATTAGTAAGCCTTATAAAAATGTCGAGCGGAAGGAACCTAATGAAGTGACGGAATCTCTCTCAGGCGGAGATACCGGGATAAAGGAAGACTCCCCGAAAGCAAACGAGTCCGAAAAAGAAGTTCCGATTAAAAAGGAATCTAAAAAATCAGCGGAGAATCATTCTAAGATACTCCCTGATAATAAATCTGATTTTGCTTTAAATTCGGATAAAGGAGCTAATGAAACTGCACCATCAAAATGGGAAACAAGCCTTTACGCGTCTAATTTATCTTCGGGATCGGCAAATAAATACAGAGGATATGGTAATTTAGTTTCAACTGAGTTTTGTTCTGATAATGAGGAACCTCCCTCTGTCGGACAAGGTGTATTAGGCGATATTTTCGTTAATAATAAGTCACAGGACGTTTATACCGATGTTAAACATAAGCAGCCAGTTACATTCGGCGTGTCTGTAAGCTATCATTTGAATCAAAAATGGAGCCTTACAAGCGGAGTGACTTATACGATGCTCTCGTCAGATTTAAGGTCGGGTAGCAGCAGTTACTATTATTACAGTAAGCAGACGTTTCATTATGTCGGTATTCCTTTAAATGTGAATTATAATGTCTGGAAAAATAAAAAAATCTCCGTTTATACATCCGGGGGGGCACTTGTTGAGAAGAATGTCTCGGGAAAATTAAAAACTGATTATATTCTGGATAATAGGGTTGAGTCAAGTAAAGAGAAAAATATATCAATAGATGATTTGCAGTGGTCCCTCAATGGCGCAGCGGGTATACAATATAATTTATCTCAAAAGATTGGAATATATACAGAACCGGGAATTAGCTATTATTTTAAAGATAAAAGTGAGTTTGAAACGATTTATAAAGAAAAACCGCTCAATTTCAGGCTTCAATTTGGGTTTCGGCTTTCTTTGGGCGAATTATAATGCTTATTTCGAAACAATCAGCTAAATAAAGACAGTACAGAAAAAAACGAGTAGGGGACTATAAGATAATATCTTACCTTTGTTCTATGAAATCAGAAGATCAGAACAAAAGCATATTATCCAATCTAGCTATTGATAGCCTGAACGAGATGCAGATTGCAGCTCTGGATACGATAGTTAAGAATCCCAATATATTATTATTATCTCCTACCGGTTCAGGGAAAACTCTGGCTTTTCTCTTACCTGTTCTTCATCTGTTAGATGAAGGTATAACAAAAGTACAGTGTCTGATAGTTGTTCCTTCGAGGGAATTGGCTCTTCAGATTGAACAGGTCTGGAAGAAGATGGGAACTAAATTCAAGGTCAATGTTTGCTATGGGGGACACTCTATTGATACCGAGCTGAAAAACTTAAGTAATCCACCTGCTTTGCTTATCGGGACCCCGGGGCGATTGACTGACCATCTGGATAGAAAATCTTTTGATACGGATTTTATTCAGACTTTGGTGTTGGACGAATTCGACAAATCTCTGCAATTAGGCTTTCAGGATGAAATGGAAACAATTATCGGTCGGCTTCCTCATTTACAGAAAAGAGTACTGCTGTCGGCTACATCCGATGTCGAAATTCCGAGCTTTGTGAAGATGGAAGCTCCTGTAATTCTGGATTATATTGAAGAAGAAAAAAACGAATCTCTTTCTGTAAAGCTTGTTTTGTCTCCCGAGAAAGATAAAATAGAGACCTTGTTTAATCTTATCTGTTCTCTTGATTCGGAGCCTGCTCTTATTTTCTGTAACCACAGGGAAGTAACCGAACGTATCAGTGACTTATTGATTCAGAAAGGGATACAAACCGGATATTATCATGGTGGGATGGATCAGGATGACAGGGAAAGAATTCTGGTTCAGTTTCGAAACGGAAGCTTAAACTATCTGGTTACAACCGATTTGGCAGCCAGGGGGCTGGATATCCCCGAAATGAATCACGTAATACATTATCATCTGCCGTCTAAGGAGAGTGAATTTGTCCATCGTAATGGGCGTACGGCTCGTATGCATGCTTCGGGAACCGCATATATTATACAATTCAAAGAAGATAAGATGCCTGACTATGTTTCGGACGATTTAGATGTTTTACAAATCAGCAAAGGAAAGTCATTACCTAACCGTCCCGAATATCAGACAATTTATGTGAGTGGTGGTAAAAAGAATAAACTGAATAAAAGCGATATTGTCGGTTTCTTTTTGCAGAAAGGCAAACTCGATAAATCCGACTTGGGTCTGATCGAAGTAAAAGATTTTATCTCTTTTGCTGCTGTTCGTTCATCTGCAGTAAAAACTCTTTTATCCAATATAAGAGATGAAAAGATGAAGGGTAAGAAATATAAGATAGAAGTGGCACGGAATGTCGTAAAAAAGGATAATTGACAAGATAGAAAGTGCATATATCCTTATTTTATTACAGTTTATATTCCTCTATTTTTCGGTACAAAGTTGCTATCCCGATTTTGAGAATTCTTGCAGCTTCGGCTTTATTCCCCTTTGTGTAATTCATGATTTTTCTGATATGCAGTTTTTCTATATCCGATAATGCCATGGTTATTATAAAATCAGAAGAACTGGTATCGGGATATTGTATATCGAGTGGGAGCGTATCGATTTTTAAAGTATCATCATCTGTCAGAATTACACTGCGTTCTATCACGTTTCTTAATTCTCTTATATTTCCTTTCCATACGTTCTGTTCCAATAGTTTTAAGTAGTCCGTCGAGATGGTCACGATTCTTTTGTTTGATTTAGCAGCAAACAAATGTACAAACTCATTGACAAACAATTTTATATCAGAGACACGTTCTCTTAGAGGAGGTAAATGGATTTGAAATACCGATAAACGATAAAACAAATCCCGTCTGAAATGTTCTATTTCAATCTCTTTCTCTAACGTGCGATTTGTCGCGGCAATAATCCTTACATCAATCTTTTGAGATTTGGTTTCTCCTATTTTCAGAAACTCTTTTGTTTCGAGCACCCTTAATATTTTAGCCTGTAAATCAATCGGCATTTCTCCTATTTCATCCAGAAAGATAGTGCCTTCATGAGCTTCTTCAAAAAGGCCTTTCTTATCTTTCAATGCCCCTGTAAATGATCCTGCTCTGTGTCCGAATAGTTCGCTTTCTAATAGTTCTCTGCTGAAGGCAGAGCAATTGATTGCAACAAAGGGTTTATTCTTTCGAAGGCTGCCGTAATGTATCGATTGGGCAAATACTTCTTTACCCGTTCCTGTTTCTCCGGTTAGTAATACAGTCGCATCTGTTTGTGCCACTTTTCGACCCATTTCTATAGCCGATAGAATAGGTGCGGATTTTCCTATAATATTGTCAAAAGAATATTTCTGCTCTATTTTTTCTTCAAGCCGGTTTACTCGTTTAGATAGCTCAGCCTTTTCCAAAGCTCTGTATACCAACGGTATTATTCGGTTGTTGTCATCTCCTTTTGTAATATAGTCAAAAGCTCCGTTTTTGATAGCCTGAACACCATCCGGTATATTCCCGTATGCCGTCAACAGTATTATTTCGGTCAGAGGTTGTATCCTTTTTATTCGGGGTATCAATTCTACACCGTTGGCATCAGGAAGCTTGACATCACAAATAATAACATCAAAATCATGTTTCTCCAACAATTTCAATCCTGCTGTCGCATCTTCAGCCTGATATACTTCTATCTTTTCCAACTCGATTATGCGAGCCATCAGTTTACGAAGTTTTTCTTCATCGTCTATCAATAATATCTTTTTCATTGTAGATGTTTCTTTAAATTCTGAGATTTTAGCTCTTACTGTACGGTATTATAAAAAAGAATGTACTGCCCATACCCGGAGAACTCTCTACTCCTATCGTTCCTCCTTGTGTTTCGATAAACTCTTTGCTGATAGCTAAGCCCAGCCCTGAACCCGATTTTGAACTTCCGGGAATTTGGAAATAACGATCGAATATTTTTTTTCTGTATCTCAAATCGATTCCTTTACCAAAGTCTTTTACCGAAAACAAAGCTCCTTTGTCATCTTTTTGCAAAGAAACTACAATTTCGCTGTCTTCCATCGAATAACGGATGGCATTAGTCAGGAAATTGATAAGTACCCATGCTGTTTTTTCGGCATCAGCAATAATATCAGGTATATCAGTTTCGACATCAATCTGAAGTTTAATCTTCTTTTGTTCTGCTTGTAACTTTGTTGTATCAATAGCATATCTGACGATGAGTTCCGGATCTGTCGATTGTATATTCAATTGAATATTTCCGGTCTCTACCTGAGACATATTTAATAATTCTCCGGTGATTTGCAGGAGGCGGGTACTGTCTTCCTTTATACCCTCTATAAGTTGTTTTTGCTCATTGTTCAAGATTCCGGTCTCATTGTGCTCTAGCAGTTGTGTACTCATTTTTATCGAAGATATCGGAGTCTTTAACTCGTGTGATATAGTTGCGATAAAGTTTGTCTTAGCTGAATCTAATTCCTTAAAGATGGTGATGTTCTTTAACAGTATTACATAACCAATCAGTTCAGTTTCATTCTCTCCTGTTTTATTGATTTCTATATGGATGATTTCTTTCTCAAAAAAAGACTCTTTCTCATCAGAAAAAATCTTCAACGGTGCTTCATCTTTTTTTGCCGAAGGATTAATCAGATCTACAATAAGTGTACGGATCAGATCATTTGTCACAGCAATATCCTGAACAGGTTTATTTAGTATTTCATTGCGGGATAAGCCTGTTGTTTTCAATGCTTCGTCATTAATAAAAAGAATTACTTTATGTTCATCGAGCCCGATCACCGGATCGTGCATATTATTGATGAGTGTTTCTACCCGCTTCTTCTCTTTGAGTATTTTTTCGAGTCTGCTATTTGAATATTCTTCCAGCTTCTCGGCCATTATATTGAAAGATCTGGCTAAATCTCCGTACTCGTTATGGCTTTCGTAGTTCAGGCGTTGGCGGTAATTCTGATTTGCTATTTCTTTTATACTCTCGGTTAATGCAAGAATAGGATTAGCTACGTTTCCGGGTAGCTTCACAAGCAAAGCAAATGCTATAAGGAAACATAAGCCTCCGGTAATAATAATCCAGATAATAGCATTTTCTGCAGTATTATTTGCGATATGGCTTTTCTGTACAATCGCATTCATATTGAGTTTCATCAGAGCAGCAATATCTTTTCGTATTATAATTTTGAGGCTGTCATTTTCTGTATTAATTTTCAGGTCAGAGAATAGGTTGGATATCTGAAATGTTATGTCTGATTCTCCTATTTCCGTTTCGTTTTTGAGTTGCTTCTTTAGATTTGTTTCAAAAGTAGAAACAGCCCTCTGATCGGTATTCATTTCATCTAAGGCCAGAAGCATATTGCGTGAGTATTCGAGCGTATTGTAATTCGCCATGAGTATGTTGCCTGTATCTTTTCTCAGATCATTTATATACCAGATACTAACACCTGACAATAACATGATCAGACAGAAAAGCAGTCCAACTCCGAATGTTAACTTGGTTTTTATTTTCATGATAAAATGATTAGGTCTATACCTTCTTTTTTTAATTCCCTTAATATCTTTTTATATGTCGCCATATAGAGCAGCATTCGCCACCGGCTGATGTACGGCATTCCGATGCAGACGGTGGATACGTCTTTTTTTATAGCTTGTTCGATAATGGCTTCCGGTATATTTTTATGTTTTAATTGTATTACTTGTCCTCCTAATTCAACAGCCATCTTGAAACTGTTTATTAATTTCCGTTGGCTGTTTAAGGCTATCTTATCGGCTTCTTCTTTCGGTGTCTGGACGTACAAAACATACCATTCGCCGGTATAGTAGCTGGCCAGGCGTGCTGTTTTGCGGATAATATTATTGGCTTTCTTTCCATTACTACCTATGCAAGCCATAAAGTTTTTATGTAGTCCGGGTTGGGAGGTCAATGTTTCTCTTTCCGCTTTTTTCAATACATGACTAGCTACTTCTTTTAAAGCTAATTCCCTCAAGCGGAGTATGTGTTCCGTTTTGAAGAAGTTAGCCAGTGCTGCTTGTATCTTATCAGACGGATATATTTTACCATCTTTAAGCCGATTTACCAAATCATCGGCAGAGAGGTCGATGTTCACGACTTCATCAGCCATAGCTACCACACGATCAGGAATCCGTTCTGCAACTTCTATCCCTGTAATCTTCTTCACTTCTTCATTCAGACCTTCTATGTGCTGAACGTTTACTGCACTGATTACATTAATACCCGCTTCGAGTATTTCGATAACGTCCTGCCAGCGTTTCTCGTTTTTACTGCCTTCTATGTTGGAGTGTGCCAGCTCGTCAATAATTACGGCTTCGGGGTGCAGGTTTATAACAGCCTGCACATCCAGCTCATCCAGTTCTTTGCCCTTGTAAAAGATTTTCCTTCTCTGAATTACAGGTATGCCTTTCAGAAGAGCCACTGTTTCTCGTCTGTTATGAGTTTCTATATAGCCGATTTTGATGTCTACTCCTCCTTCCAGCAAGATGTGTGCTTCCTGAAGCATTCTGTAGGTTTTACCAACACCGGCAATCATCCCGATATACAGTTTAAATTTCCCTCTTTTTGATTGTTTGATCAAATTGAGAAAATACTCAGCACTTTTTCTGTCATCATTCATTGCTCGAAATTATCAGGTCTGGTTTGGAGGATGGTAAAAATAATAAAGGTATGCATTAAAGTCTTATTTCTTTAAATTATCCAAAGCAATATTTAGTTTTAATATGTTGATCTTTTCAGGGCCGAATAAACCAAGTAAAGGTTTTTCTGTTTGGTTTTCAATTAGTTCAAGTAGTTTGTTTTCGCCTATCTTGCGAATTTTTGCTATACGTTTTACTTGCACTTTAGCAGCCTGTACCGAAAAATCAGGATCGAGCCCACTTCCGCTGGCAGTCACTAAATCGACAGGTATTTCAGCTTTATCCACCTCCGGATTGTGTATAAGAAAAGTATCGATACGTGCCTGCACCTGTGTCAGATATTCTTCATTGGATGGTCCTTTGTTGCTTCCTGCTGACCCCGCTGCATTATAATCGACAGAAGATGGTCTTGACCAGAAATACTTATCGTCTGTAAATAATTGCCCAATATTCGAATAGTACTTTTTGCCATTGTGTTCTATGATCTCTCCTTTTCCTTGATTCGGAGAGAATTGAGCAATTCCCCAAACCGCTATAGGATAGATAACTGCAAAAAATATAATAGTAACAATTGTAAGTCTGATGGCAGGGATAATATGCTGTTTCATTTTTTATATTTTTATCAGATGAATAATGATACAATTATGTCTATCAATTTAATTCCTGCAAATGGAACGAGTATCCCTCCTAATCCGTAGATAAGAAGATTACGTCTTAACAGAGCGGATGCTCCAATCGGTTTATAGGCAACTCCTTTCAAAGCCAAAGGAATTAGGATAGGGATAATGATTGCATTGAAAATGATGGCTGAAAGTATAGCACTTTCGGAACTACTCAATCTCATTATATTGAGTCTTTGTAAAGCCGGAATAGCTGTTATAAATAAAGCCGGAATGATAGCAAAATATTTAGCGACATCGTTAGCAATACTAAATGTGGTAAGTGTACCTCTTGTCATTAACAATTGCTTGCCGATTTCTACCACCTCAATCAGTTTGGTCGGGTCGTTATCCAGATCGACCATATTTCCCGCTTCTTTGGCTGCCTGTGTTCCGCTATTCATCGCTACCCCGACATTGGCTTGAGCGAGAGCAGGAGCATCGTTTGTACCGTCACCCATCATGGCAACCAGCCGTCCTTCATTCTGTTCCTTTTTTATATAGTTCATTTTGTCTTCCGGTTTCGCTTCGGCAATAAAGTCATCAACTCCGGCTTTTTCCGAAATATATTTAGCGGTTAAAGGATTGTCTCCGGTAACCATTACTGTTTTTATACCCATCTTACGCAAGCGTTCAAAGCGTTCCTGTATACCCGGTTTAATAATATCCTGCAATTCAATCGTACCAACAATCTTATTGTTAACCGAGACAACTAAAGGTGTTCCTCCGTTCTCTGAAATTATTTTTACCATATTAGCAACATCTTGAGGATATAGATTACCGTTCTTTTCAGCTAATGCCCGAATAGCATCGGCAGCCCCTTTGCGGATTTGCATATCTCCGACATCTACACCGGAACAACGTGTTTCGGCTGTAAATTCAATAAACTTAAAACGGGATGCAGGCATATCGTAATTTGAAGGATTCACTTGAGCCAATTCTACAATTGATTTACCTTCGGGTGTCTGATCTGCTAATGAGCTGAGAACAGCAACCCTGACAAACTCATCGTTATTTACTCCATCAGCAGGATAAAAGTGAGTTGCTTTACGGTTACCGATTGTAATGGTACCTGTTTTATCTAAAAGCAAAACATCAATATCACCCGCAGTTTCTACAGCTTTACCGCTCTTGGTTATCACATTTGCCCGCAATGCCCTATCCATACCTGCAATACCGATTGCAGACAACAATCCTCCGATAGTGGTAGGAATCAGACACACAAACAGTGAAATAAATGCAGCAATTGTAATAGATACATTCGCATAGTCGGCAAAAGGTTTTAATGTAACGCAGACTATAATAAAGACAAGTGTGAATCCTGCAAGCAAGATCGTTAAAGCGATTTCATTGGGCGTTTTTTGTCGGCTTGCACCTTCTACCAAAGCGATCATTTTATCCAAAAAACTCTCTCCGGGTTGAGTGGTAACCGATACAAAAATTTTATCAGATAAAATTTTTGTTCCTCCTGTAACCGAGCTTTTATCTCCTCCGGCTTCCCTGATAACGGGTGCCGATTCTCCGGTAATGGCACTCTCGTCTATGGTTGCTAACCCTTCTATGATTTCACCATCGGCAGGAATAATATCTCCGGCTTTGCAAATAAACACATCTCCTTTTTTTAATAAAGCAGAAGATACAGTCCTGCCGTCTTGAAGTTTTGCAGGGGTTTCTTCTCTTGTTTTGCGCAAACTGTCTGCTTGAGCTTTTCCGCGAGCTTCTGCTATTGCTTCAGCAAAATTGGCAAATAGCAGAGTAATGAATAGAATGATGAAGACAGTGAAATTATAACCGAAACTACCTTGTCCGTGTGCTCCGGCAAGTGTCCCGATGCTGACAATTAACATTACAAGCGTTCCGATTTCTACAGTAAACATGATTGGATTGCGGAACATTATTCTAGGATTCAGTTTCACAAAAGATTGTTTCAGAGCCTCCTGAATCATCTCTTTTTGAAATAACGATTTATTATTCATATTTTGAGTTTCTTTGATCAATTAATAATAAAGAGAAAAATATTCCGCAATCGGGCCTAAAGCCAATGATGGAAAGAATGATAATGCTGTAACAATAAAGATTACAGCAAAGACCATCAGCCCGAATGTCGGCGTATCCGTTTTTAGTGTACCTTCACTTTCTGGTGTAAATTTTTTCTCGGCCAAAAGTCCGGCAATAGCTACAGGACCTATTATGGGGATGAATCGAGACAGGATTAAAATTATTCCTGTACTGATATTCCACCACTGTTTGTTATCTCCTAGGCCTTCGAATCCACTTCCGTTGTTTGCTGAGGATGAGGTATATTCGTAAAGTATCTCACTGAATCCATGAAAACCAGGGTTATTGAGTGTTTCGGCTGTAAAGTGAGGAAATGCCGTTGCTAACCCCGTGCCGATAAGGATAAAGAAAGGATGTATTAGAGCAATAATCATTGCTATCTTCATTTCTCGCGCTTCTACTTTTTTTCCTAAGAATTCGGGTGTGCGTCCGACCATCAATCCACTGATAAATACAGCGAGAATGATAAATATGAAGAAGTTCAGAATGCCAACACCTGCACCGCCGTAAAAGCTGTTTATCATCATAGCCAATAATTGGTTCATTCCTGATAGGGGCATCGTACTGTCATGCATGGTATTGACCGATCCTGTAGAAATTGCAGTAGTAACAATACTCCAGAAGCCGGAAGCCGCTGCTCCTAAGCGGATTTCTTTGCCCTCCATTGCCCCCAGCGAATTGTCGACACCCATTGCCGAGATCGCCGGATTGCCATTCGTTTCCATTCCGATATTCGGGATGGTAAGTAATAAAAAACCGACTGTCATAACACCGAATATCATCCATGATAATTTTTTGCGTCCAATAAAATAACCGAAAGCAAATATCATTGCCAGAGGAATTATCATCTGAGCAATCATCTCCACCATATTGGTGAAGTAACTGGGATTTTCAAGCGGATGGGCAGAGTTCGTGCCGAAGAAACCTCCCCCGTTTGTCCCTACATGTTTAATGGCTATAAATGCAGCTGCGGGACCTCTGGACACTTCTACGATATTTCCCTGTAGTGCGGTAATACAGTCTTTTCCTTCAAAAGTCATCGGAGTGCCTTGAAACAATAATATAATGGCAACGATAAAAGATACCGGTAAAAGAATGCGGGTACAGGATTTTACAAAGAAATTATAAAAATTTCCCAATTGAGTAGTTGTCTTATCCCTGAATGCCCTGAAGATAATAGCTGCCGCCGCCATACCTGTTCCAGCCGATACAAATTGGAGAAACATCAGCCACATCTGACCGAGATAACTCAAACCTGTTTCTCCTGAATAATGTTGTAAATTACAGTTTACCACAAAAGATATGGTTGTATTAAAAGCCAGATCGGGAGACATGCTTGGGTTATTATCGGGGTTTAGCGGTAAGCTGCCTTGGATCATTAAGATTAACATTCCCAGTAAAAACCAGACAAAGTTAATAGTTAGCAGTGCCACAAGATGTTGTTTCCATGTCATCTCTTTTTTCGGGTCAATACCGCTTGCCTTGTAAAAGAATCTCTCGATCGGATTAAAAACAGGATCTAATAAGGTTTTACTTCCTGCATAAACTTTTGCAATGTATTTTCCAAAAGGAATAGCTAATGCTACCGACAACGCAAACATTGCTATAATACCTAAAATTTCTGTATTCATATTCTTACTGTTTTACCAATTTTATTGAAGATCAGATTAATAAAAAGGGATTTCCCGAGTTATCTTAATCCATTCTTTGTTAAAATTTCTCAGGACGTACTAAAACGTAGCAGATATAACTGAATACAGCAATCGCTACAATAAATAATATTGCCATAATTATTATATTTTATATTTTATATTTTTTCAAAAAAGTCTATTGACTTATAAAATAAACCGAAGCAGGTCGTACCTGCTATTATTAATATTAGAGTAAGCATATTCTTCTTTTTGAGTTGTACATATAGATTTGTTTTTAATATCTATGTGCTATTTATATGCCAAAATATTATAATAGGGCGTATGTGGTTAGTAATTAGTGTTGTATGGTTTTGTTCCTGTTTTTTCAGCCTATCATTTTGATATATATATTATCAAAATGATAGGCTGAAAAAACAAACTGAGGCCTTTGTTTTTATTAAAACATCACTATAAGTTGGTATCAATAGCTATAATTTTAGTAAGTAATAGGGATTGAAGAGTATTCGTTCAATCCGTAAATTTGCGCCATGTCTGACAAAACAACATTAGCTTTTAATGTCAATAAGATGGATAATAGTTTCATTGAGTTCGAAGCTGTCTATAATCTGTATTGGAAAAAGCTATATTCTATTTGTTATAAGAGTATTGAAGATCCGGATATAGCAAAAGACCTTGTTCAGGATATTTTTATATCGTTGTGGGAAAGACAAGAAGAGTTAATAATCAATGATTCTCTTGAAAGATACCTTGTAAAGGCAGCCAAATTTAAGGTTTTTGAGTATATCAGAAACAAAGTCGGACATGAAACCAAACTGGAAACACTCTCCTATTACCAAACTTTAGAGCAAACAACTTCAAGTCAGGAACTTGTCGAATACAAAGAGTTACAAGAAAGAATCAACTCCGCAATATCGTTACTGCCCGATCATTGTAAGAATGTATTCTTACAGAGCAGGATCGAAGGACTTAAGAATAAAGAAATAGCACAGTCTCTACAGGTCACCGAAAGAACTGTGGAATATCATATAACTAAAGCTTTGGCTCATCTGCGCATCAGATTAAAAGAATATGCACATCTGTTTTTATTCTAAGTTCAGATTTTTCTTGGTTCTTATTTGTAACTTGCAGCTTTCTTTTTTGATACTGTCTGTATGATCAACAAAATATACTATTGTTCTATTCTTTTCTTGAGTTTATTGTACTCCTGTGGCAACGGACAAAAAAATATTAGTGATTCATCTTCGCTATTTGATATTTATGTTCGTTGTGGAGATCCTTATGACGAATATATTGTCAGGGTAAATAGTCTCTCGGAAGGAGAGATTGATCCTTTAAAAGAGGGGACAAAAGTTTCCAAAGAAATTCATTATGGATTAACCGTTCGGAACGACAAATATTACTATTTGAATGAACGAACCCATTTCATAAAAAAATATCAAATACAGAATAATATTTTTGCGGCATCTGATTCTTTACCTGTAACTAAGATAGAATGCCTTGAGAGTATACTCTGGATTTCCAATGATACACTTCTGATGATAGGCTTGAACAAAGACCTTATTCATCCGGCATATGCTTTGGTCGAAACCCGAAACATGTCGCTGATATCGGAAGGTGTTATTGATATTCCGAAGCCCGAAACTATCAGCTGGAGCACAATCGGTTTTTTACAAAGGCGAGATTCGCAATTATTTATGGGATTTTATTCGAAACCCAAGAGTAGTGATAGCACTACTACTGCCAATAAGATGCATATTGCAATTCTGGATTTTCCCGGAATGCGGGTTAATAGAGTAGAAACAATGGATCAATTCGGAAGGACATTGAATGATAATCGCTATCAACCATCATCGGTGCATGACGAAGATGGCAATATTTATTTCTTATCGTCAGGAAGTGACAGGCTTCTTGAATCCGAAGATCAGAATAAAGGGTATCCTTCGGGTATCCTGAGGATAAAAAACGGATCAACTTCTGTCGATCCGGAATATTTCATTAACACTTGTACTGCTGAGACCCAAGGGCATGTGTATGGTATCTGGTATATCGGTCATGGTAAGGCTATTATAAAGTGTGATGTTCCTCAATTAATAAAGAACTGGGACGATTACGATGAGTATGCTTATATATACTACGAAGTTGATTTAAATACTAGATCTTTGTCTAAAATCAATATACCTCTCGATAGAGGTTGGTATCTTGATAATGTTTTGGTCGAAAACGGTTTGGTTTACATCGCCAATAAAGCAGAATCAAACGAAAACTACATTTGGATATATAACCCTGAAAATAAAACCACAACGAAAGGCCTGAAAGTAAATGGCGACTTCCACTATTTTCGCCGAATAAATAAGGTCAAATAATAAATTTCATTTTTTTTTTGAAAAAATATTAATTTCTCATTACGGTACAAAGCTGGTTATGCTACTTGATATTAGTAACGATTAAAAAGTATGAATAAGGAAGATAACATGAATAGAGATTTATTGGAAAAATACTTCCGGAATGAATGTACTTTAGAAGAACGGGAGCATGTCCAGAAATGGCTGAATTCCGATTCGGATAAAGATATTCATACCTTTTCATCTATGACTGAAGAAAAGAAAGTCAAATCCGAAATCTGGACATCTGTATTGCAAAGGATAAAGCAAAACAGATCGGGTTCTATCTCTCGTATCTTCGTTATGAGGACAGCTGTTGCTGCTTGTGCCTCGGTTCTTCTTATTTTACTTTTTGTCAATAAAATTAATTCAGGTAAGGATAGCTTAAACGAAAGTTCTCCCCGAACTCTTCAATTCTGCGAAAAATTGGTGCTTACACCTGATACCGATCAAGAAATAACCTTTGTTTCGAACTGCAAGGCCGGAAACGAAATCTCGCGGACAGTCACATGTAAAAAAGGTGAAACTTATCTTGCTCTAAATTTCAGATTCAGAAATGATAATGAAATTATAGTTGTCAGTCAAAACCAATTTCATGAATTACCCCACGATCTACGAATCAAAGTAATGAGAGAATTAAATAGTTAACAAATAAATTTTCGATGAAATTTTTTAAATTTTGTTTTATGGCTGTCATTCTGATAGCCCCTGCCCTTCATATGTCTGCACAGACCAAATCGGCGACCATTTCGGGAATTATAAAGAACAGGCAAAATCAACCGATTGAGTCAGTTTCGGTATATCTCAAAAGTACGACAAACGGGGTTCTCTCTGATAGCAATGGGGAATATAAGTTATCTGTAGCTCCAGGAAAGCATACTGTGGTTGCATATATACTAGGCTATAAATCAAAAGAACAATCGGTAACTGTAACAGGCAATGAAAATCAGACACTCAACATATCATTAGATGAAGATGAGACATCCTTAAAAGAAGTTTTGATTACCGGAAAAACATCAGCTCAGACTGTGCGTGAAATGCCTTTTTATGTGAATGCAATAGAAACAAAAAAATATACAAACACATCTTCTGATTTAAATCAAATACTAAATAGAATCTCCGGAGTACGTATACGTGAAAGTGGTGGAGTCGGTTCCAACTTTACCTTTTCACTCAACGGTTTTTCGGGAAATCAGATCCGTTTCTTTATCGATGGAGTACCCATGGACAATCTTGGATCATCCTTTCAGATGAATAATATTCCGATAAATCTAGCTGATCGAATTGATGTATACAAAGGCGTGGTACCCATTTCTCTAGGGGCAGATGCTCTAGGTGGCGCAATTAATATAATCACCAACCCCAATCGGGAAAATTATCTGGATGCATCTTACTCTTACGGATCATTTAATACACATAGAACTTCAATCAACTTTGGATATACTACCAAATCGGGATTCACAGTACAATTAAATGCTTTCCAAAACTATTCTGACAATGATTATAAAGTGGATGTAGAAGTTGCTGATTTAGTAACCGGGCTTTACACCCCAATGCGTGTAAAGCGTTTTCATGATACCTACCATAATGAAACGGTTATAGGAAAGGTCGGATTAGTAAACAAATCATTTGCCGATGCTCTATTAGTCGGAATAACTTTAGGGAAAAATAAAGCTGATATACAAACCGGAAACCGTATGTATGATGTATATGGCGGGCGAGAGACCAAAGGGGATATTATTATGCCCAGTATACGATATGCCAAAAAGGATCTTTTCACAAAAGGGCTTGATGTCAGTTTAAACGGAAATTTCAACTTTGGTACCGAACAGACCATTGATACCTTATACCGACAATACAACTGGTTAGGCCAATTTGTATACAAAAATCCAAGCAATCCTAATGCGGTGGGTGGTGAAAATAGCAGAACTCTTTATAAATACCGTAATAATAATGGTCTACTGGTTACAAACTTTAATTATAAGTTGAGTGATCAACACCTGTTTACAGTAAACCATACGCTCAATACATTTAACCGAAAAGGGGAAGATCGACTCAATCCGGATAATCAAGCCAACAAAATGCCCAAGAAATCTGATAAAAATATTATCGGCTTGAGCTATCAATACATATATAATGAGAAATGGACTACGATGCTCTTCTTGAAAGAATATTTTCAGCATAATAAGTCACACAGAGTATACAATGATGAATATTATATACAATCGAATAATATAAATAAATCGGGTTATGGTATAGCTTCAACCTACTTCTTTAATCCTGATTTTCAGATTAAAGCATCGTATGAGAAGAGCTTAAGGCTGCCCGAAAATGATGAGATGTTTGGAGATGAGGTAAATCTTGAGTCTAACTACGACCTTCGACCCGAACATGGTAATAATTTCAATTTGGGAGGAAGTTATAATCTTCACTTAAATCAAGTCCATACTCTGTATTTTGAAACGAATCTCATATATCGTAATACTACCGACTTTATCAGAGCTCAGGTCTCAGTATCGGGAGATCGTGCCAAAAAGAAAATGGTGAATATGGGTAAGGTCGAAACTAAAGGTATAGATGCCGAAATAAGATATTCATACAAGAAAAATTTTGTAATAGGTGCAAACATTACATTTCAGGATATAACAAATCAGAATAAAGCAGACGGTCCCGTTTACCAAGATCGGATACCTAATATTCCTTATTTGTATGGAAATGGAAACGTCTCTTATTTATTGGAAAATATTGGTAAGAAAGGTAATTCTCTTCGATTCGATTATAATCTGTTATATGTTCACGAATACTATTTAAGGTGGCCTAGTCAGGGAATAAGCAGCAGTAAAGCAACAATACCGGAACAAATAGCCCATGATGTCGCAGTCATATACTCGTTTCATAATGAACGTTATAATCTGGCTTTCGAATGCCGAAACCTTACAGATGCCACTCTGTATGATAACTTTAGTTTACAAAAGCCAAGTCGCTTTTTTAGTATAAAATTCCGCTACTTCATATCAAAATTTTAATATTTCACATTAAATAAATAAAATAATGAAACTAAAATCGTTAATACTAAGTTTATTATGCTTAATTGGGTTTGCTGCGTGCGATAGTGACAACAATGATCCTGTTCAGGAAGAAAATTCAAACGGAAATAATAAATACATATTTGTAGCTTATTCTGTAGGATCAGAGGGAGTAGAGTCTGCTCCATATATTATCTCGACCAACTCTCTATCTTCCGGTACCCTTGATTTATCTAAAGGTATTGAAACCGATGCTTACTCGTTTATTGTTCAAAATAATACATTGTTTGCGGCTGTGTATGGATTTGCCGGACAAGGCCCGATCACTCCATACAAACTGAATTCGAAAGGTGCGGTGGAACAAATCGGAAATAAAATCAACGCGGTTACAGCTGCCATTTATGGTACGGTGAATAATAATGAATGGATAGGTGGTGGATTTACAGGAAGCTCTACAAGTCCTAACGCTACATTGTTCAGAGTAGATGCTGTAAATCTTCAATTGGCAGGAACAAACTCTATTGATCTGACTCCGTTAGCTATTGATAACGAATGGCCATCGTGGCATGGTGTATTTCAGGTTGATAACGATAAATTATTTATCCCTTATGTAACCAGTACCGATAATGGAGATTCTAAACATAAAGACAGAGCTAATATTTTAATTGTAAACTATCCTGAACTTACATACAAAAAAGCAATACACGACACACGTACAGGTGAACTTGGGAGCTGGTTTGGTATGCAAGGACTACAACAAATTGAAGATGGGGATGTTTACGCTTGGTCTCCTGCCGCTGGAGTAGATAATCCGTCTGCATTTATCCGTGTAAAAAAAGGTGCTGAAGAGTTTGACCAAAGCTATTTCTTCAATGTAGAAGAAAAATCAGGAGGTTTGAAACTTTCAAGAGCTGAATATTTAGGTGGGTATAAATTTCTTACATCTTTCTTTGTAAGTGATGAACAAGTAGGGCAATGGAATGGTAGAACTAAATTGGCTATTGTAGATGTACAAAATAAATCGATCACATGGGTAACAGGTGTTCCTGAACATGCACAGATGTCATACAAACAAAAAATATATGTGGAAGATGACAAAGCCACTGCTCACTATGTACTAAAAGATGACAATAACAAATTCTTTGTTTATAACATTGATATAGCATCTGCACAAGGTACTAAAGGTTTAGAGATTATTAATGCGGCAGATGTCACAACAATCTCTAAATTGACATATTAATAATACTTTTAGTCTAAAACCTTACAAGCCACTGTAACTCTCAAGCGGATTATAGTGGTTTGTTTTCTATAAACTATGTATGAAATTTAGGAAAATAGCATATCAACTTCATCTCTGGATCGGATTGGTTTCAGGAATTATTGTTTTTATCGTATGTCTTACGGGAGCCATTTGGGCTGTGGGTATAAACGGGTGGATCGGTTCTGCTAATGAAAGCCTGAAAGTTCCTGTCGAAGATTCCCGTTTATTGCTTCCATCCGAGTTATTCGAATTGTCGAAAGACAGTTTAAACGGGTATTCCCCCCAATCGATTTCTTATGGTAAAGGAGAAGCCGTATCCATCCGCTCATACGGAGACGATTACAGTTTGGAAATATCTGTAAATCCATATCATGGAGATATTTTAAAAGTTAAAAACAATAGACAAGATGGAGAATACAAATATACATTCTGGGATTACATGAGATGGGGACACAGGGCTTTGTGGTTGCCATGGGAGGTCGGTCGAGTAATTGTCAATTACGGAACACTTGCATTTGTAATAGTTCTCATTACAGGACTTATTATATGGTTTCCTAAATCAAAAAAAGCAGCGAAAAACAGACTTTGGTTCAATTGGAAAAAGACAACTCCTACAAAGCGAAGAATATTTGATCTGCACAGTGTTCTGGGATTTTATATTTGTTTTATTTTATTAGCGGTTGCCATCACCGGCATGGTCTGGGGACTTGAATGGTGGTCGAAAGGTCTCTATAAAATAACATCCGGAGGAAAAGATCTACCGGAATGGAGAGTAGCCCAATCAGATTCGTTAAATATTAATAACGCAATGACCGTTTACTCAACCGTAGACCGTGTATTCGAAAAACTGGTCAGCGAGAATCCCGAAGCGGAGTATATAAATATAAGTATTCCGGATTCTACAGATAAAGCTTCAGCAGTAGGAGCAACTGTGTATATAAATAAAGATACATATTATAACTCTGATAGATATTCTTTTGATCGTTATTCCCTTGAAGAGATAAAAATAGATGGTCCCTATAATGGAAAATATACAGAAGCTGACTTTGGAGATAAATTCCGTAGAATGAATTATGAAATACATATTGGTGCGATATTCGGAACTCCGGGACGCATTCTGGTTTTTCTTTCAGCATTGTTCGGGGCTTCATTACCTGTATCAGGATTATACATTTATATAAAAATGAGAGCTAAAAAGAAGAGAAAAAGATAAAGAACGATAGAACTCTGAATAAGCATATCGAAAGGGTATTTTCGGTATTCATTGAAGAGTAATATTGTTGAACAGGATAGTTTGTGATGATATTAAAAATAAATTATTAGTCTGAGTCTTGATTATTTGACTTAATATCTTGGCACGTATTTTGTTTTATTATCTTTAAAATAATCTACATGACATCCCAAATAAAAAAGAGACTAAAACGGACGATGATAATTATACTTTCTATATTGGGCATACTTACTATTATTACAGTTATATTCCTGAATCAGGCTAATTTCGGTCGTACGCCCACCGGAGAACGCAAGGAAAGAGTAAATAACTCACCTAACTATCGAGATGGAAAGTTTCAGAATCTGAGTGAAACTCCTCAACTGACAGGAGATAAGGGTTATGCCGCTATAATGTATGATTTTCTTTTTGGTGATTATAAGCGGGTGACACCAATCGGGGAGATTCCTTCTGTAAAAACTGACTTGTTAAATTTAGATCGCACAAAGGATGTACTTGTCTGGTTTGGTCATTCATCTTACTTCATTCAGATAGACGGTAAGCGGATATTAGCCGATCCCGTATTAGATGGAGTGGCTTCTCCAGTATCGTTTCTAAATAAGCCTTTCAAAGGGAGTGATGCGTATAAGACAAAAGATATACCCGACATAGATTATCTGTTTATATCTCATGATCATTGGGATCATCTCGATTATGAGAGTGTAATGGCTCTGAAAGATCGTGTTGGAAAAATAATCTGTGCACTTGGAGTCGGTGAACATTTCGAAAAATGGGGTTTTGATAAGGATAAGATTGTCGAACTGGATTGGAATGAAGAGGCTTCTTTGGGAGAAGGATTTGTAAGCTATTGTTTGCCTGCACGGCACTTCTCGGGTAGGGGATTATCTCCAAATCAATCATTGTGGGCCTCATTCTTACTGCAAACACCTTCAATGAAGATCTATTTGGGAGGAGACAGCGGGTATGATACTCATTTCGAGCGGATAGGAAAACGATTTAGAGGCATAGATTTAGCAATCCTGGAGAATGGTCAATATGGATCGGGGTGGAAATATATACACATGATGCCTGATCAGGTTGTACAGGCAGCTAAAGACTTAAATGCAAAAGCATTATTGCCTGTGCATTCATCGAAATTCAAATTGGCAAACCACCCTTGGGATGAGCCTTTGATACATGTTACCGAGACTGCAGAAAAAGAAAACCAACGCATATTGACACCGATGATCGGAGAAGTGGTTAATCTGAAGGATAGCGTACAGGTTTTCTCTAAGTGGTGGGTCGGAATCGAATAGACTCCTTGTTTTGTAAAATTACTATCTTTGGGATACATGAAGATAATATCTGTACGGGAACATCCTGAATATAAAGACAGGATCATCGTTTTCTTGCAAAAGAGCTGGTCTGAAGTTTTGCCGGAAATATATAGAGATTGTATTGAACATAGCATTGGTTCTCCCAACCCTTTACCGCAATGGTATGTTTTGGAGTCAGAAGGTCTGTTTATTGGCTGTGCCGGGTTGATAACGAATGATTTTATAAGTAGAATGGATCTGTATCCTTGGTTAGCAGCTGTATTTGTCGATGAGCGATTCCGAGGAAATGGATATGCCCATTTGCTTATAGAGAAAGCAAAAGAAGATGCGAAAAAAGCAGGGTTTACGAAGTTGTATTTATCTACCGATCATATAGGCTATTATGAGAAATATGGTTGGAAATACATAGGGAACGGTTATCACCCATGGGAAGAGCAATCGAGAATTTATGAAATAACTTTATAAATAAAAGCTGAACAACACTCTGTTATTCAGCTTTTATTTTATCAGGAACTTATTTTTACAACGGTTTTACCGGAATACATATATCCACAATGAATTTATGCTCAGGGTGTTCGTTGTAATCATTGTGATACAATTCGTAAGTGGAACCTTCTCCCGGTTGATATCCGCTTTCGGTCAGCCATGAGCACATGGTATTCCATGCCAGCTCGAATTCGGTTTCTTTAATTTCGAAATGTCCGATAGCATATTTTCCTGCTGAAACGGTTGATTTTCCAATTTCACCTTCAACCTTTACATCTTTTTCTACAATGATGCTGGCATCCTGACGCACTTTTTCGACACCTGTGACTGCAGGATCATCATGATAAACAGTAACTGTTTTAGTAGAAGAAGTCACAAGACCTCTGGGAACAGCCCATTTAAATAGCTTCTCGTAGGCTTGACCGATCTTATTAAATGCACCCATATGGCGACAATAAATAAGGTTTAGTTCAGGCATTTGTTTGATTTCAATTTTTGTGTCCATAATTATTAATTCATTTAGTTCGACACTGCAAATTTGCTCATTTACCTGCTGTATATTTTTACCTATTTTGCTAATCGGTTTACAATTCTTGCTATATCTGATTCCGTTCTTAATATATATTGCTTTATCAAGCCGGCGAAACTCTTTAGCACTTACTCCGAAAAAAGATTTGAATGCTCTGCTGAAAGATGAGACATTTATAAATCCACACCGGAAAGCAATTTCGCTAATAGTATCTTTAGTGCTATCTTGCAATAGTACCGCTGCTCTTTCGAGCCTGATACGGGATACGAAGTTATTGGGCGTTTCTCCGGTAATGAATGTAAAGATCCGATGGAAATGATAAGGCGAGAATGATGCAATATCGGCCATTACGGATAAATCAATAACTTGACTTATATTTTTACCAATATAATCCATTACCCTGTTGATACGTGCTGTATACTCCTGTCTGCTTAATTCTTTATAATCCATAATGATATAAATTTGTAAATATACAGGATTTTAGAGCATCTGTCTTTGCGAATCTTGCTGATATATAAGTCCCCGTGTTGTCTTTTTTTTCTGTATTATAGATTCTTTATTAATTCTTCGATATCGACTCTGCTCGTGTAATCAGCATCAACAAAGCTATAAGTAATATTGTAATCTTTATCGATGACAAAAACCGCAGGTATGGGAAGTGCATTTTGATTATTGCCATTATGCACGTTTAGGTCAATGCCCAACTGTAAGTAATAAGGTACGACAAAATCTTGTAAATTGAAGGAGATACCAAACTGATTTGCCAGAGTATTATCTTTATCAAATAGAATATCAAATGATAGCTGATTTTTTTCTCTCATATCAGAACTGTATTCTTGTTTTTGGGGTGAAACAGCAATTAATTTAGCTTTCTTATTTTCTATTCGAGAGAGTGCTTCTTGTAATGCCCTTAACTCCAAATTGCAATAAGGGCACCAGTCTCCTCTGAAAAATACCAGAATAATCTTATCGTATTCACCTAATAGATTATCAGAGTTTATAGTCTTTCCTTGGGATGATTTTAAACTAAAAGAACGGGCTTTCATTCCTTTTCTGAAAGAGCGATCCTCTATCCTATCTTTTTTCAAATCGGCAATTGAATCAGCAAAAGCATTCAGTATTTCCTGAGGAAGCTGTGAAGACATTGTTTGATTCAGATTTTCGATTTGTTTTTGTAGATTTGTCATATTCATTTGTTTAAGTAATAGTAAATATTTAATGTTGTATTTTATGAAAACTGACTATTGCTGTTATATTTGAATGGATGATAAATTGGTCTGAGATCATAAAATCGTTTAGCAAAACTCTATATTTTAGTTGAGATGTACAATAACGCATATTTTTATGCGGTAGAGATAAAAAAGTCACTATTTGATGAAAGAAGGTAAAAGAGCCATTGTCGATAAAATATGTCCTCTTGAAATTGCTGTAAATACAATATCCGGAAAATGGAAGATCCCTATTCTCTGGCAAATGAACGAAGGTAAAAAGCGTCCGAGCGAATTTCTTCGGGGCATTGAAAATGTTGACAGACGAGTATTGAATCAGCAGTTAAAAGAAATGGAAGCTGACGGCCTTATTGTTAGAAAATCATTTAACGAGTTACCTCCTCGGGTAGAATACACTTTGACCGAACTTGGAAATAAATTAGTGAAGGTACTTTGGGAACTAAACGAATGGGGTAAGTTGTTGATATAGTTATTGTTTTCTGATTTAACAACGTTATTAGCTTTCATTTACGAATGACTAATGGCTTTTTATGATATTACACAGAATTAGTTATGACTTATTGGCGAGTAAAAGAATCACTTGTTGTGTAAAAGAGGGTAGTTATTGAAAGAGTAAAACCGTAAAACATCTGTCTAATAAAGAGTCTTTTATTCTTAAATCTGGAATAGTCATAACTTAATATGGAGCTGCCGATAAAACAGTTTATGTTCGTTTTAAATTATGTCTATGAAACTCTTAATTTGTAAAAAGGATGATATAGGCCTGTTGGCTCATAAAACTGAATATCTATTTGTCCAAATCCTAGTTTAGCTAATAATTTTTGAGAGGCTTCGTTATTTGGATTGTGTCCTGCATATATATTCTTAGCATGCAGTTCCTCCAATGCATAACGGATGCAATGCAGTGCTGATTCCCCGGCATATCCGTTGCCCCAAAATTCAGGCAGCAGCTGGAATCCTAATTCATAAGAATCTTCTTCTTTGCGAGGTTTTAATCCGCAGCAACCCATGAATTGAGTTGTACTTAATTCGTATAGTTTCCAGTATTGAACATGATGTGTTTTATAATTATTGATTTCTGTTTCTAATCTTACCCTTATTTGTTCTTCATTATAGAACCCATTGGATGAAAGATATTTCATCACTTCCTTGTTTCCCCATAAGGCATAAGCCAGTTCCAAGTCAGTTTCTTTCCATAAAGATAATCCGATCCGATTTGTTTGACAGATAATGTTCATAACCAATATTTAGACGCTATTTTTATTTTCTGCAGATCCTTGTAAATACATAGGATGCTTATCTTTGATAAAGATAGTTATAATAGTTATTTCAGAGAACGATCTGTTTTCCTAATTAAGGACTTATATGCCTTATCTTTTTTATTCCTCACCCGAAAAAAGTGCAGATACTCTTACTCAAAGAATACCTGCACCATTTAAATAGAAGTTAGAATTTTATTCTGTTTGTCAATTATTGAAAGAATTTCTCTCTACTTTTTTTGCGATGAAAAATGTGTAGCCATAGAATTCCTTGTATTTACGGTATAATACTTCTTCATGGCTTTGAGATGCTGCTAGTTCTTCTGCCATTTTATTGCCTGTGTGGCTATTTAGAAATATTTTTGTAGCTGTGAGTTTTGGTGCAAAATAATTCTCTGTCCAACAGGTTTCAGGAAAAACAAAAGTGGCAACAGGAAGATATCCAGCCTTGTGTATCTTAGCTGTCTGATTCGGAATAGTATCTATTTCTGAATAAGCATCCACCCAAAAATCATTGATTTCGGTAGGGCGTTCGTCTGTAAACCACGAACTTTCAGATACAGCAATATAGCCTCCTGTTTTCAAATACTTACGCCACTCTTTGAGTCCTCGTTCGAAGCCGATATTGTAAATGGCACCTTCACTCCAGATAAGGTCTAGAGACTCCTCTTCAAAAGGGAGCTCATTAATCATAGAGGCTACAATTCCTTTTACTCTATTTTGTACACCTAAGTGCTCGGCATTGCGATTAAGGATATCGATAAAGTCGGGGAACAGATCAAGTGCAGTAATTTTTCCATGGACATGTTTGGCGAGTGTCATTGTTTGTCCTCCTGTGCCGCAACCTATATCCGCAATAAGGGATGTCTCGGTCAGATTGTCTATAAAGCTCAAAGCTTTAAGAGTTACATCGGGGCTGCCGGGGCCTTGCCGTTCCATATTTGAAAAAAAATCGCAGATTAAACTAAAATCGAAATCGTGTATTGTTTTATTTTCGTTACTCATTTCATTATTTGTATTTGCATACATGCGAAGACATTACAATGCTTCAGCCATTGTACACAGATTAAAAACTAAATTGTAATAATATAGAAAATACCCTCGAAAAGATTTATCCGAGAGAAAACGAAAGGACAATCTGTACTAGGAATACAGATTGTTTACTACACCAAATCCGATTTAGAGATCTTAGTCATCTTTCAAAGATATGCAAAATATCTTATAGTTGGTGTCAATCGTCTTCATTTGGACAGATATAGCGGGAATAGTTTTGCTCCTGATGGAAATTGATACATAGATAACAAGGTTGGTCTTAACTTTTGTGCCAGTCAAAAGTCATGTGTACATAAACGAGTTGTTGGTGTAATCAGCACAGTATACTTCTACCGTAGGTTACCGATAGAAGTCACTGAGCTTAAAGTTTTGTAAAGATGAAGGAGAGCATTTAGGTGTGTTTTCGAACCTTTCGTATAAATTTGTAGGCATTTAATGAAACATCCTCATAAATACTGTTGTATGCATCCCTTGAAGAAGCAAGTTGCTGTAATAAAAGATCATATTGGTTAAGGCTATCCTCCAGACGGACCAACTCTGTCTCCAGAATTTTACCTTCATCAATAATCTCTTCATTAGAGCTTTTTTGCGATAGCTCTTTCAGTTTTTCCAAGCGTTCAGTCAAAAACTTATGTTTTTGTTTATTTATGCCTACAATCATATCGTTATTTGTGTATTATAATACCATTCATCCAGCCTTGTCAGGTCAGAGAGTCAATCGGATCCAGTCATTATTGTTTTTCTTATATTTTCGTCCACGTTTTTCCCATGTTGATAATGAATATTTACTTTCAAATTAAAGATCGTTCATGGTGCGTACACTTTGCTCCATTCCAACCGGGAGAAATAATATCGGTAATCATTTGTTCATTCCCATTTCTGCAAAGGAATATATACACTCAAGCCACTGTATTTTGAAGGATTAATTATAAACTTGTTATCTGTACCAACCATAAAAGAGGCAGTGGCTGCTTTGTATAGGACAGTCCGAGAGAGTTGTTCTTCAAAGGAACTGTATTCTTGAGTTGTGCTGTTTTCTTTGATAAAATTCGCAAAATCAAAAAAGATCTGTGGAATATACTTCGTATGATATGTTTGTATACTGTCAGTTGATATATTTCTTATTTCCGGCAACTTCCCCGAAAGAATTCGTTTTGTTTCGGCATACAATCCATCCAGTTCTTTTGTATCTACTAAGGTAATGGTTGCCGATCGAAGGATTTCATATTTCATTTCATTATAGTGCCTGTAAAAAATTGTACAGGCTTCAGTCAATTCTTTTTCACCACCAAACATCAATGGCAGAATTTTGTCATAGGGAGCACCCGAGGCATCATAAGCGGCTGCAAATAAAACTTCAGTCGGTGAAGCCACAAGGTATCTCGACTTGTTACGAAATTCATACAGGCCTTCTATCGTCCCCATTAGGCAAACATCAAACCATATATATTCGGTTGCTCCATCTGGTAAAGCTTTTGCAATGGCATCTACTTCCATATAAGAAATAGAACTATCCTCTATATTGGGATTCTCATCAATGGCTACATATTTCAATCTGATGCTTTCATCCGTTTGTTCTTCTATGTAGGTAGCAGGATACCATCCCATCGAATGAGACCAAATTACTAGTCCGAATCTTTCTGAAGGAATTAATTGCTTTGTTTCCTGAATAACACGTACTAATGTTTCTACATCTGCAGAATTCTCCTCTTCATAGCTTTTCAGGACTGTTTCTGTTCCATCCCGGTTGACTTTGAATAGTTGCGGAGAAGCGTCTTTCCTGTCCAAATACACAACTGCTGTCCCAGCGCTTTTTTTAGCACCTTCTTTTATCTTGCTAATCGTATAATCCACATCATTGTCTAATGAATTATCAGCTGCCAGATAGATTAAAGTAGTGTATGAAACCGGATCAAGAGAGATAAGTTTATCATCATCTGAAGAACATCCTGTCAGAAATAATACTCCAGATAGAAATATTATAAATTTTCGGACTCTGTGCTTAGAATGAATGTATAAAAGATCATTATGCATATGAAATTATATAACGAGAATTACCATTTACTACTTAATGTTTCTATCGGTTTTATAACTATTCCATCCACAAGTATTTGACATGTTACTTTTTTATAATTATTATTTTTAATTAAATCAATCACAGCATCATAGTTGGTTTCTCCATTCACCAAGATATTTCCTGTTGCAAGATCCGTTATAATCTGACATAATCCATTCAATTGTCCCCCGGCATTTGTTACTATATCCCAGTCTATAGTTAAATATGGGGAGAGTTCGCCTACATTCATTTCGATAGAACCTATAGGTGTTAAATTTGTATATTCTAGTATTTCTAGTTTAATTTTCTCAACTCCTGGAAAAACATTTGGTGTATAGAAAAAGCGAACTTTAGTATATTGTTCAGACAGAGGATCTGGTACAGTATCTGCAGGAACATCCAAAAATAACGTTTCGGAAAGTTGTAAAAGATTTATTTTACTTTCTCCTGTCTCTAAAATAGATAATGATTGAGTAAAAATGGGTTCTGTTGTATTTTGTTCATATATTTTCAAAGTGCCATCCAAACCATTCACTTTTTTATAATAATTCAGACCTTTGGTTAATTCTTGTCCGTTTAAAGTTGCCTTGTATTTGTCAGAAATGAATTGGATATTATTTTGAAAAGTAACAAAATCCTCTTCTCTATAAAGTTCAATGTTTTGTCCTGATAACTTAATCAAACGGATTTTTTCGCCAGCTTGACTAATATTATAATCATTGATAGTCAATTCAGCGATATTATTACCTTTCGGAAATATCTTTAATTCTCCTTTCTCGATATTCCTGGAAAACTTGGTATTAGAAATATCCTGTCCGTTAAATTCTGCGATATAGGTAGATCCTAATGGATAAACAATATCTAAGCTTAATTCATAAAATCCTGCTATATCGTCATTAAGTTCATCATTTTTATCACATCCAACAAAAAGTGTCGATATGAAAGTAAGTAACACAAAAAAAGGTATTCTATTCATTATTATTGTAATAACAATAGCTGGATGGTTGTAGCATAAATACTCACCGTCCAGCTACTTTGGTTTATAAATACTTAATAGACATTCGATTTTATTTAATCCAGCTGTCTTGTAACCAGCTCGCTACACGTGCATTTTTGTCAATGGCTCCTTTATACTGCGTATTAGTAAACCACGAGTCTGTATGAGTGTAGTAACTTCCGTCTATTGCTGCCCCTCCGGTAGGTCTCAATGCATTAGAGTTATAATAATCGCCAAATGGGGTATCAAGTATCAGATTATTCCAAGCTCTAGCAAGATTACTTACATCAGGTGTAAATGCATTAAATTCTTGATTTGCAACTGCAGATGAAACTACATTGTTCAATAATATGAACGAATTAGTTGTTTCTTTAAGTATGCCTGAAGGAAATCCATAAAGTATACTATTAACTAATGTAAATTGTGTATTTCTACGGAAATTGGCTGCAGATTTCAAAGAAACACCTGCATTAGTTTTGCCTGTTTCTGTTCCTACAATAGTTAAGTTACTTAGTACAGGACGAGTAAAAGGTTCGGCTCCTGATGAACTTCCATCATTGTCACACTCAATGCCATTAGGATCACTTGAATAGCTTAATGAAGGGTCAATCGTTGAAACTGCAAACTGGATGCGTCCCCGGTAACCAAAGTCGAAGTCAAAAGCGTCATCATCTGTTGCTGTAGAAACCAAATACTTAGCATCTACGGTTCCTCCGAAGAACTCAAATGCATCATCAGCTCCCTGATATGCCTGTAAATGGTCTAATGTAGTTCCGCTGCCAACACCGCCAAAAGTAAATGCGTTTAATTCATTCGCTTCTGAGATTTTTGCTCCAGCATATTCGACACGTACATAACGTAGTGTTCCCGAATTATCATTGGCAGTACCTAGTCCGGCTCCGCCACCTCCATAATACACATCAACTCCTGATGGAACCACTGTTGGGTTAATACCTTCTATTAACTGGTCAGTTCTGTTAAGAGGAGCTTTACCGAGAAGAACAAGTCCACCCCAACCACCTTTCAGCCCGTTCTGTGCTGTCAGGATTACTGGATTTGTAACAGTGCCTATAGCACTAATTTTTGCCCCACGTGTTACAATTAAAGCAGAGGCTAATTCCGGATTAGAATTGTATACTCCTTTTACGGTTGTTCCGGCTTGAATAGTTAATGTGGCAGGAGCCTTTACATAGACTTTACCATTTAGGATATACTCATTAGTATTACTCCATGTAACATCCGAAGTGATAATGGTGTTGTGTGGTATAGTTACTGTTGCTTTTGTTGCTATATTTGCAGGGCCTTCGTCCGAGAATTCGTTAGAACATCCTGTAAACAAAATAGAGACTGCTGTTGCGGTCAAGAAAAAAATAAGCTTTTTCATTTTTTTTTACTTTTAAGTGTTTCTTAATTTCCCCTTTTAATTAACTTCTTCGGTTTTTACTCCCAGCTGAGAGAAGCGGATGTGTTTTCATTTCCGGTGCAAAATGTCCGTAAAACGACCTTCCAGAAAACATTGTTTTGTTGCTTTGCGGAAAACGATGAACATGCCTTATTATGTATTGGTTTTTCCTTTAAGGGTAAAAAACCTCTTATATCTGTCATTGTATATTCCAAGTTTCGGCAATCCTCAAAACAATAATCGATTCTCTCTACATACTTGATAAGTACTTATCTATTCTTATATTGGTGACGTCTCACCAGATGGTCATTCTTTTCTAAAATTTATAACTTGCATTTATTGATATATTTATGCCTTTTTTTATTCGGTTCATAACATAATCCCCTTTATTATAATTCATATCTTTTGTTAGATCGAGATAGGTGGTTCCCGGCTTTCCCGTTTCAGGATTAGGATTTTCTGTAGTATAGTCTACTACACGTGTATTTCGATACACTATAATATCTTGGTTAAAAATGTCTGAGATATTAAACTTTAATTCTAAGCGTTGATCTTTCATCAAACGAGCCGAAAGTTGCAAGTCTAATACATCCCGTGAATTTTCATACTGATCGTATTTGGTCTCTTCTCCGGCATAGACCAATTTGCGTCCATTGCGATTATAGTTGGCAGCAGCACCTATTATACTTCCCTCATAGGCAATTCCCAAATTGAAGGTATAGGGGCTTAATCCCTGTAAGGGCCGGTTACGGTCGAAGTCGGGATTAGAATCTTCTATGTTCGGATTTAATAGTTTTTCCTGATTGTATTTCACATTAGCTTTCATCCAGGTATAGTTTCCCGTGAAATAGAGGTCATGCAATAGCGGAGAAATAAAGACTAATTCTTTTCGCCAGTTAAACTCAAAGCCTCTGGCAGTAGAGTTATCAAGGTTCATACTATACATTTCGAAATTCTGCATATCGCTTAACATTCGCATTACCATCTCCACCGGCTTGATAAATTTTTTCTGGAAATAGCTGACCGAGATTACCTCTCCCGAACGTGGATACCATTCTACTCGTATATCATAATTATTAATACGACTTTGTTCGAGATTCGATCCATTTATTACCCATACACGGTCGTCTACATTATAATAGCTTGATTGAGATAGCTCTCTAAAATCCGGTCGGGCAAGTGTTTTACTGTATGAGAATCTGGCGTTTAATTCGGGAGTAATGCTATAGATAAGAGTTGCTGCCGGTAGCCAATCCGTCTTCTTTATCGTGGTTGTGCTATCTATAATACCACCACCAATTGTTTTTTCCAGCATTTCAGTCGTTACTTCCATATTGTTTCTTTCCATACGTACACCACCTATCAACCGTATTTTTTTTAAGAGGCTAAAATCTCCCATCAAATAACCCGAATGAATGTCCTGTTTGCCTTCGTAATAATCAGCTTTGGTTCCTTGCATTCCAGAAAGTTCATAGATTAAAGGATTACCTCCAAAATGCTCAGATGCATAAAATTCTTCTATTGGCAAAGAATTTATAGAGTTATCTATTTTTCCTTTCATTGCTTTTAAGTATTGTTGTTCAAAATCAGCTCTGCGAAATGCACCTGAATATCCAGTCTTAATACTCTGGCGGTTACCTTCTATGATAAAAGGATATTCGAGATTTGCTCCAATATTCTTTTTAGTTTCATGCAGCTTGCTGTACATGATATGCCCACTCCCTACATTAAAACTATTTCCATAGTCGGTAGCCCATCCCCAGTTAACAAAGCTTGCACCTTCCGGAGACTCTCCGACAATAGAGCCTTGAGCCATGCGGTCGTCAGGATTTGTTCTGGTGATATTGTTATAAGAGGCATTCCATGAAGCGATCAGCTTTCCTCCGAAGAGGTCATGTTTTCCGTCTAGTTGAGTTTGCCAAAGGCTACTTACTAATGGTACACTGTATTGTTCTACAAGTTTATAGTTTTCATAATATTTGTGGATAAACCGTTGCTGGTTGTTATGATTGAACCTATTATTGAATAAGTTTCTCCAGGTAATATTGTGCCCTGATATTCGCCATCCTGCATTTAGTACAGCTCCTATACTTGTGGTTGCTCTGTAACGATATGAACCCTTACCGGATGGACTAAAGATACTGTCGCGAGTAATCATATTCCCTTCAAGAATCTTTTCTGTATTTTCTTCATGTCGATAGGTTAGAGCTGCTACAACACCCAAAGAGTTTTTACCCATATGGATCGGAATCCCGGCTGTGAGACTGTAGCTCTGCAAAGGCATGGCTGTATATTTACCCAAACCATAGGTGTTTTTTTGTCCCGCATTAATGATATTCTGCGCTGTAGCTGATTCATCTCCACCTGAATACCATTTACGTTTGTCGATTTCGCCAAGAAACCAGTCGGAGCCGAAACGTTTACTGCTGTAAAAATCTTTTCCTGTACTGATTGTATTCATTCCTGTTCCAATTCCTAGGTTCAGAAATTTTTCTTCGGGAACCGCCAAAGTATTTACTTCTACCAATCCTCCTGTAAATTCACCCGGCATATCTGGCGTAAAGGTTTTGCTGATAGTCACATTATCCACCAGACTGGAAGGAATAACATCAAAGGCAAAATTACGACGGTTCGGTTCGGTGCTCGGAAGCGAGGCTCCGTTGAGTTGTACATTGTTGTAACGCTCGCTCATACCACGTACTGTTACATATTTACCGTTATCAATGGTAACTCCCGATACACGTTTCAAAACTTGTGCTACATTATTATCGCTGGTTTTCTTTATCATATCGGCACTCACTCCATCGCTTACAACAGCTATATTCTTTTGTCTTGCGTATAAGCCGGAAGCGGACGCCTCACTATATGTTGCAGTTACTACAACCTCCCCGAGTTGGGTTGTAGCTTCCTTGAGTACAACATCCAGCGGAGTTATTTTACTTGATGTTATCTTTACATCTTTTACGAGTAATGTTTCAAAAGACATAAACGCGATCTGTATGTCTGTGACTCCCGAAGGTATATTTGATAATTTGTATTTTCCATCGGCATCGGTAGTTGTTCCGATTGTTGTACCGGGAACGCTGACCGTAGCTCCTGTAATCGGTGATCCCTTTTCATCGAGTACTGTTCCTTGCAAGATTCCCTTTCCCCGGGGGGCAGCTGTATCGTTTACTTCTTTGGACAGTCTTTTGATTACAATAGAGTTATCGGGCATACTCTTGAAGGTAAATCCTGTTGATGCCAGGCTTTTAGATAATAATATGTTGATATTCCGGCTTTCTGAATTTATCGCAGGCACCTGAATATTGCTGAATAATTTGTCGTCATAAATAATGTTTCTACCGCTGTTTGTTGCAATCCACTCTATACGGGATTTTAATGATTCCTCAGGTAGTTGAATTACTTTATTCTGGGCATTAAGCCATGCTGGTAGTGCCATTTCTAATACGAATAGTAATATGTACCCAAAAATCTTTTCTGCTGGAAAATGTTTCATCTGCTATTTTTCTTTTTTTTATAAGTTGCTTTGTATATATTGAGTATTCATCTTGTTTTAAATTCCTGAAAAAAGGACAAGGCTTGAGCTGTTCTTCTTTTCTCAGAAAAACTGTATTTATAAAAATTTATAGACAAAAGGGGATGATGAACTACTCTATCCTTGTTGTGTTAATATGTTTTATTTGTAAATAATAACTTTTTGAGGGTTCTCAAATTTATACTTCACATCATACACTTCAGAAATATTCTGTAAAACATTTTCGATCTGTGCATCTGCCGGATAAGATGCATTGAAATGGTTTTGATTCAGGATTCCTTCTAATATAACCAAATCTACGCCATAAATCTGTCTCACCCTCAGTTTTAACTCATCTACATTAGCTTGTTTAAGAACTAGTTTATTGTGCATCCAGGCGGCGGCATCCTCCCAGTTTCCCAAAGTTTCATTATATTTTCCGGTTTCTGTATTATAAGTAATTTGCTGGTTGGCAATGAGCTTACCGATTGTTTTATTACGGCAAATCACTTCTACTTTACCCGAGCGGACTGATATTTCATTTTTCTTTATTTCTTTATAAGCTTTTATATTGAAGGAAGTGCCTTTTACTATTGTTTCTATATCTCCGGAATGAATAATAAAGGGCTTCTCAGGATTTTTTGCTACATAAAAGAAAGCTTCTCCGTCTTCAATCCATATTTCCCGTTTGTTAACATTGAATTCTTGTTCAATATATAAGATACGACTATTACGGTTTACATGTAATATGGTTCCGTCAGGCAGTGTAACCTGTTTTAGTTCATAATTGTCTGTCTGGCAAAGCAGATCTTTTGAAGTATTGCCCGTTATGGCTTTGTCTTTATGATCAGGAAATTGATTAAGCATATATATTCCTGAAAGAATCGCTATAATCAGAATTGCTGCTACTGCAGCATATTTACTGAAGAATATAAAGCGTACCTGCATTTTCTTCTTTTTATCCGGGTTTGGAATTCCAAGGGCAGCAAATACATTTTCTTTAACCTGTCGGCGTCCTTCTGCCAATAAGTCTTCGTTTCCGCTATAATACTCAGACGTATCCTCCGGATTCCAATCTTCTATTAACTTCTCATTATTCTTATCTAGTTTTCCCTGAGTAAAATGTTCGAATATATGTGAGGTTAGGAGTAGTTTCTTTAAATACTCCAGATGCGATTGCTTCTTTCTATTGTTTACGTTATGCATTTTCATTCATTTTGTGGAGAATATATCCTTTTGTCGGAATTTATATTGCTCTATAAAGATAAACGAGTCGAGTAAGGCTAAATCGGGCAACAAAACTGTTAAGTGATTGTTTCGAATTTGTAACAATGGATTATTTGTTTGTTTTACAGTGTTTTATAGGCGCGTGTTTTTCTGAAAAAATGTTTATTTATAATTTTTAATTTATTAATACTGTCGTAACATATAAGAAATACATTTACTTCCGGAATATACCAAATCATTATGACTATGTCTGATAAAGAATTGTTAGAGGCTATCGCTTTAAAAGATGAGCAAGCTTTTAATACTTTTTATGATAGGTATGAGAAACTGCTCTATAAATGGGCATATAACCGTACCGGGGATATTAATCTGACAAATGAGATCACACAGAATTTTTGGATTAAAGTGTGGTCGGAGCCAGCTTTAATAAAAACCGATGATAAGGATTCTGCCCGTAACTTCTTGTTGCATCATTATACTTATAGGATGATTGACTATTTGAAGTCTTCTTATTTTAAACTGATAGGTGGAGAAACCCGTAAAGACCTAGACGAAATAGATGCAGTTATGCCTTATACACATGTGGAAGAAGAATTTAATTTCAAAGAGGTTAATAATATAATCAACAGTATACTTGAGATGTTACCAGAGATTGATCGGGAAGTAATAACCCTTATCTGGCAAGAAGAATTGTCTATCAAAGAAATTTCCAGATATCTGAAGATAGATGAACGAACTGTCCATTATAAATCTAAAGACGGAATTTCATTTATAAAAAAGAATATAAAAAAGCTATACAATATAAAGGAGCAACAAAATAATGAAAGTAAAGATTCAAACCTGTTTAATGAAATTTCATCCTGATAATAAAACACTCTTAATACATGTGAAAATATTAGCAGAATTGTAATAGTTGAGAGATTCCTCAGTAATTGTATTTATGTTGCTTTGACAAGTATATCAAAGACATATAAATAAATTAAATACTTGTTATGAAGCTTATCAGTTTATTATTTAGCTTACTGCTAATTGTTGGCTTTAATGTAACTCTTAGTGCACAGCAGAACAGAATATCCGGAAATATAACAGACGATAAAGGCGAAGCCTTAGCCGGAGTTAGTGTTGTTGTAAAAGGTTCCCGAATCGGCACTAACAGTGATCAGCAAGGACAATTCAGTTTATCAAATGCAAAGAATCAGAATATCCTTGTATTTTCTTTATTGGGGTATATAACGAAAGAAATGGAAGTCGGTGAAAATATGCGGGTAACTTTGCAAGAAGATACCCGATTACTTAATGAAGTTGTTGTTACTACTCAAAAGAGAAGCCAGAGCAATATTGAAGTTCCGGCTGCCGTAAACGCTTTATCAGGAGAAAGTCTTACAACCTTGAATGTGCGTCAACTAGACGAACTGTCGGAATATATTCCGGGGATGCAGATGCAACTGCAAAGTCCCAATAATCCCGGCTACGTTATTAGAGGTGTAACATCGGACGATGGAGATTCACGTTCTCAACCCCGGGTTTCGGTGTTTCAGGATGGTATATCCATTTCCCGGTCGAGGGGATCTGCCGTTGAATTATTTGATCTCGAACGTATAGAGGTTGTTAAAGGACCTCAAGGAACACTTTTTGGCCGAGGAGCTGAAATTGGAGCATTACATCTGGTAAGACATAAACCTGTAAATACTTTAGGCGCAGAAGTTACTCTTGGATACGGATCGCATAAGGATAAGCTGGTTACAGGATTTGTAAATACTCCCATAGTAAAAGATAAATTATTGAACCGCTTTTCGTTCAATTATAACAATAGAGATGGTTTTATAAAGAATCTTTCAGGAGGTGATCTGAATGGAAAAAATACATGGGCAATCAGAAATTCGACACGCTTATTTGGCGGAGAAAAAACTGTTGCAGACCTTATTCTCGATTATCAGCACGATAATTATCCCGGAACATCTTTCAAGAACGGGCAATATGCTCCAACGGGCGGGAATACAGATCCGAATACAATGGCTGATCTGGAACAAGGCAGAAACTTGTATATAAAAAGAAATGTGGGAGGTGCGGGTCTGTTGATAGATCACACGATTAATTCTAATTGGAAGTTTTCATCTATATCGGGATTCCGAGCTTTCGATTCCGATGAGTCTTTTGATGCCGATGGTACTGCTGCTCCTATTCTTTGGGTCTCGGAAAAAGCTAAGGGTACACAATTGAGTCAGGAATTCCGATTCAACTATGATAATAAAGATAATTTTTCGGGTTTTATCGGGGCAAGTTATTTTTATGAAAATAATTCTCAGGAAGTACCGATGAGAATCAATGAGCAAAGTCTTTATCCTGCTTATATTTCGCCGATATTGAAGAAAATGTTGACAGAACAGTTTGCAGCAACTGGTTTTTTATCGGAAGAGCAGGTTGCGGGTATTGCAAATATGCTGTTTCCATCTATTCCTACATTAACGGATGGTAAGCCTAATTATGTAACTAATATACCTAATATCAGAACTACACTGGAGCAGGTGTTCAGTGCTCAGATGGGTATGCCTCTTAAGTTGGAGCAAATATTTGCAGCTTTGCCTGCCGAAACTCAGAAACAGCTTATCGGAACCATCGATTTATTATCGAACCATCCGATAAATGAGTACCACGAAGAGTCTTCTAAGAATACAGGAGTAAATAATGCTGCTGAGTTTTTTGCCGATGGAACATATAAAATTACACCAAAATTGGGACTCACAGGAGGCATCAGGCTGAGTTATGAAAACCAGAAAGGCTCATACCAAGCAGCAGCTTCGGCACAACCCAGTATATTTGGCCAACTGATGAATGGTTCTCCTAATTTATTGAATCCTGTTTCTGCTGGAAAAATCTCAGCATCGAAAGATTATTTTTCATATGTCGGACGTTTGGCTTTGAATTACATGTTTGATCGTAATAATATTTATGCGAGTGTATCACGCGGAAGACGTCCCGGGGTAGTTAGTATACTACCTTCAGAAACAACATATCTCCAACCTGAAATTATATGGAGCTACGAGACAGGAATAAAAGGTAATGTATTGCAGGGGAAACTTAATTATGACTTTACGATGTTTTATTATGATTGGAATCATTTTCAGACAACTTCATTAAAAACAATAGAAGGCAGTCTTACTCCCCAATATCAAGCCGATGATGCAGGTAAGGCTCATAGCTTCGGAATTGAAACCGGATTGAAATACCGTTTTTTACCTCAGTTAAGTGCATTTGCCAATTATGCGTATATTGATGGTAAATTCAATGAAAAGGATGAAGACGGAAACCCCCAGGAATATGCAGGAAATCGTTTTCGTCTGACTCCCAAGCATACATTTTCTGTAGGTATCGATGCCAATATACCGATGAAAGGAGGAAAAACTATATTCTTTCGTCCGGCATATTCTTATAAATCCAAAGTATATTTCGAAGATGATAATACCGAGTTGCTAAGCCAGAAAGGTTATGGACTGTTTAATTATACAGCCGGAATAGGATTTAAAATGAATAAAATGTATTGTGAAGTCAGTACTTATGGTAAAAATGCTTTTGATAAGAAATATATTATTGATGCCGGAAACAGTGGTAATACAATAGGTATGCCCACATTTGTAGGTGGTAGTCCCAGTCAGTACGGAGTACAGATTAAAGTAGGATTTTAAAAGACAATACAACAATGAAAAAAATATTATTATTTATCGTATTAGCTCTCTCGTGTTCGGGAATCAAAGCTCAAGTTAAAACCAATCTGCAAGATTATGCCGGACGTTATATTTTTCCTGAAGGCAGCCTCACGGAATCGGCAATTATCTCAATCGTAAACGATACAGTTTTGAACATTTCGGCCTCTATCGGCGAATGTAATCTGAGATACTCGAAACAAGATGCTTTTGACTTGCCTCAATATGGTGGTGATATTGTATTTTACCGTAATTCAGCAAATGATGTTCAGGGTTTTAAAATCTCAATACCTATGGCAGGGATAGAAAATCTAGAAGCATATAAAGAAGCAAAAGTTGTTTTTGAAACTCATGGACACAGAGGTAATAGGGGAGGACAACCCGAAAATACGATTGCAGCTATGATAAGTGCCATGGATATTGGAGTGACAACTCTAGAAATGGATTTACAGGTTTCTAAGGATAAAAAGATAGTCGTTTCTCACGATCCATATTTTAATGAAAAGATAACTACAACACCGGAGGGTAAATTCTTATCGGTTGATGATGCACACAGTAGGCTGTTATATACAATGAACTATGACAGTATCAAAAAATATGATGTGGGCTTAAAGTTCAATCCTGACTTTCCTGATCAAAAAAAGATAGCAGCTAATAAACCTTTATTATCAGATCTGCTGCAAGCCACCGAGACTCATTCAAAAGCGATTAAACGCCCAGTTCTTTATAATATTGAGATAAAGTCCGATCCGGCAGGTGATGGTATAAAACATCCGTCAGTAGAGGAATTTACAGATCTGGCGATGTCTGTAATTACTAAAGCAGGAATTAGCTCGCGGACAATTATTCAGTCATTCGATAACAGAGCTTTGCAGGTAATGCATCAAAAATATCCGGATGTAAAGTTGTCTTTATTAATTGAGGAAGATGATAAAAGGTCTGTTGAGCAAATGATAAGGGATTTAGGTTTTGTGCCGGAAGTGATAAGCCCTGCATTTGAACTTGTAACTCAGAATATGATACGATACTGTCATTCAAATAATATACAGGTGATTCCCTGGACTGTAAATAATGAAGATGATATCACACGACTTAAAGATATGGGTGTTGATGGTATTATTTCTGATTATCCTGATCGTTTAGTCAAAAGAGCTAGATCTTAAATTTAATGTATGGGGTAGGTTATTGGGCTATTTGTAAAATATGTTCGAATTTCTTGCTTCAAAGTATAGGGGGCAGTCTTTCTCTCATCTCTATTGCTGTTTTTATAAAGCTTTTATGTTATTCATGATCCATAATCTTTTCTTTTGATCAGATGGATAATACTATCTCTCCCCTGCCTCTTATGTCTATGGATTGGCAGAAACATATCTTTCAACGAATTCATAATAAAACAAGCTATTTTAATCAATCGTTTGAAAAATAAATCTTTACTTCGTATACAAATACTCTTAAATACGAAAAAGGTGGAAATATTATCTAAAATATTAATAGGACTTGTAGCTCTTGAGCATATCTATATCCTTTGGATCGAGATGTTTGCATGGACAACAAAAGGGCGTACGACATTCAAAAGCATACCGGATGAATTATTCGGGAAAACCAAAGGTCTGGCAGCTAATCAAGGGTTGTACAATGGGTTTCTTGCTGCCGGGCTTATCTGGTCACTGCTGATAGAGAATCCCTATTGGAGTCAGAATATAGGATTGTTCTTTCTTTTCTGCGTCGCTATTGCAGGAATCTATGGAGCGATTACTGCTCAAAAATCAATATTTTTCAAACAAGCTTTGCCGGCTCTGATTGCAATTGCAGTCTTATTATTGAAATGATGAAAGTCCATGCATGAACAACTGATAAAAGATATTTCAATTAAGTATAAAATACAAACACAGGATATTGAATTGTGTAAAAAGCTATTTCAACCTATTTTGATGCCTAAGAACAGAATTCTGGAAGAAGAAGGGAAAATTCCTCAACATCTATATTATATCGTATCTGGATTTATGCGCCTGTTTTATTATAATGACAACGGGGATGAGGTCACCATACATATTAACTGTCCTCATGGCTTTTTTACTTCATTTTCAGAATTTACAAACCAAATAAAAGCGTTGGTAAACGTTGAAACAATTACCGAATGTCAGTTACTTCGCATCACTAAACAGGATTATGATACTCTAATGAGAGAAAGCTCTATCTGGAAAGATTACGGAATGTATGTATTGTTAGATTCTATGTCTTATAATGAAGCGCGCTCTAAAGACTTGGCTACTTTAACAGCAGAGCAACGTTATCTTAAACTGATGAACTCTCACCCTGATATTCTTCAAAATGTACCATTACAATACATTGCGTCCTTTCTTGGTATAAAACCTGAAAGTCTCAGTCGCATAAGACGAAGTCTGATTAACTAACAAAAGTCAAGTGTAATTGATTTTTCTATTCTGAATTTTGTGCCATAATTATTAAATATAAAAATGATGACACAGAAGAATTTTGTTTTAGTCACAGGAGCAAACGGACATTTGGGTAACAACTTAGTGAGATTATTAATATCTAAAGGTTATCAGGTAAGGGCATCTGTACGTAATATAAAGAATAGAAAGCCATTTGAGGGTCTTGATTGTGAAGTAGTACAAGCGGACATAACCGATAAATCTTCAATGATTCAGGCTTTACGGGGTGTAGATACATTTTATGCTGTAGGTGCAGTTTTTAAACTATGGGCAAAAAATCCTCAAAAGGAAATCTATGATGTGAATATGGAAGGCTGCAAGGTTATGATAGAAGCAGCCGCAGAAGCAGGAGTTAAACGGATTGTTTATGTCAGTTCGATTGCCGCATTAGATTACACAAAAGGAATTCCTATCAGTGAAGGATCAGGTTATAATCCTGATCGCAGGGATATGTATTATAACTCCAAAAATGATGGCGAAAAGCTAGCGTTTGAACTGGCTAAGAAACATAATATAGAATTGGTTGCCGTATTGCCTTCTGCTATGATAGGTGGCGTTATTACAGATCGTTTGAGTAATTCGAATGAGATATTAAAAGCGATCTTGAATAATAAATTGCCTATTGAAACCAAAATAACCTTGAATTGGATAGATGTGAATGATGTAGCTGAAGGTTGTATTTTAGCAGCAACCAAAGGGCAATCGGGAGAGCGGTATATTCTGGCGAACGAAAAATGTATGACTATCACAGAGTCCATCAAACTGGCAAACGAATTATTCCCCGAACTAAGACTGAAAAAGCCTCTTCCCGTACCTAAATTTGTGTTGTTTGCGTTCGGAGCTTTATTAAGTTTGGCTGCTAAAATATCCGGTAAAGCTCCTGCAATGACGACTAAAGAGGTTAATATGTTTTACGGTCTAGTACAAGATTTTGATATTTCTAAGGCTAGAAGGGAACTTGGCTTTAATCCAAAACCATCCGGGCAGGCATTAAAATCGGCTTTATCGTATATGTGGGAAGAAAGAGAACAGCTGTTGAAATAATCATTTAATAAAAGTTGTCAACGCCTAATCTAAAATCGGTTGAGATTGTTTTATATGATAAAAAGCAAATGATTATCTATCATTTTTTCTGTATTCGAGTTTATAGAACGAGCTGTTGAGGTATCAATCGGTGATAGCCGGTACTAATCATAATAACTAATATTTATCTATATGAGAAAATTTTTAAACATATTACTTCCTGTAATTATCTGTTTTTTAGTTGGATTTACAGCCAGTTATTTTCAATCGGAATCTATACAAACATGGTATCCGACATTGAATAAACCGGAAATAACCCCGCCCAATATAGCTTTTCCAATTGCATGGAGTATAATATACCTATGTATGGGTATTTCTATTGGATTGATATTGAATTCAAAAGATCGCAATAAGAATTTTTTCATTTCATTATTTGCAGTTCAGTTGTTCCTTAATTTTACATGGAGTATTTCATTCTTCTATCTGCAAAACCCTCTTTTGGGTTTTATCAATATTATTTTGTTGGATTTGTTTGTTTTATACTATGCTCTCAAATGTTATCCGGCGCAAAAAGTGAGTGGAATCTTGTTTGTTCCTTATATACTTTGGTTGTCTTTAGCAACATATCTAAATGCTTATATCCTGATATACAATTAAAATCTATTGAAAAGAGATTAATGAATTATTTGATTTTTACCATAAGCTGATTGAATCATACAGTATCGATGGGCTATATACTAATATCTTTGTGTTGTAATTAAAACTATTGAATTATGTCACAACAATCAAAAATCGCATTAGTAACAGGCGGTAGCCGTGGACTAGGAAAAAATATGGCTATAAACATAGCCCGCAAAGGATTGGACGTAGTCCTTACCTATAACAGTAAAAAAGAAAGAGCTTTGGAAACAATAGCAGAGATAGAGCAAATCGGACAAAAAGCTATTGCTCTTGAACTCAATACTGCAGATGTAAAAAGCTTCGATTCTTTTTTCGAATTACTCAAAAAGGAACTGTCAGCCAAATTTGGTACTCAGAAAATAAACTATCTGGTAAATAATGCAGGTATCGGAATTAATACTCCTTTTGCAGAAACAACGGAAGAGGATTTCGACATTCTTTTCAACATCCATTTCAAGGGTGTTTACTTCTTTACTCAAAAAGCATTGAGCATACTCGAAGACGGAGGTGGCATCATTAATATCTCAACAGGACTGGCTCGTTTCTCTCGCCCGGGATATTCCGCTTATGCTTCAATGAAGGGAGCTATTGAGGTATTAACAAGGTATCAGGCAAAAGAACTTGGAGTCAGAGGTATTCGCTCTAATTCTGTTGCTCCTGGTGCTATTGCGACCGATTTTGGAGGAGGCATTGTCAGGGATAACGAGGATGTTAATAAAATCACCGCTGGTACAATTCCATTAGGAAGAGTCGGATTACCGGAGGATATTGGTGGAGTCGTTGCATTTTTATGTACAGATGATGCACGGTGGGTGAATGCTCAACGGATCGAAGTTTCCGGAGGTCAAAATATTTGAAAAGGTAAAGAATATTTAAGTTCGTATTATAATGGAAAAGGCGTTGTCATTAGCGGATTTTTATCGCATTAAATTAGGAATCTTACCGAGTGAAATTATCGGGAAGATAGGTCAGTTCAATGTCTTTTCTTTGGATGATTATGTACATCCGGATCACACAATCCCATATAGTCGTAAGGATTACTATAAGATAAGCCTGATATCCGGTAGTAATACAGTTCATTATGCCGATAAAACGCTGGTTGTAGAAAATAACATGCTTCTGTTTGCAAATCCACAGGTTCCCTATAACTGGGAACCTGTGAGTTTTGACAAGACAGGTGCATTTTGTGTTTTTACTGAAGACTTTTTCAAAGGATATGGCGATTTTAAAGCCTATCCGTTGTTTCAGCCTCATGGAATACCTATATTGGATCTGAATGATGAAGAGTTCAGTCAGGTATGGATAATTTATGATAAAATGTTTGCGGAGATTGCTTCCGATTATATGTATAAATACGATGTCCTTCGCAATCTGGTTATAGAACTTATTCACACCGCTTTGAAGATGCGTCCTGCTATAATACAGCCTGTAGAACATAAAGAATCTTATGCTTCTGACAGAATCTCAGCTTTATTCCTCGAACTTCTGGAGAGACAGTTTCCGATAGAATCCACAATACAAAGTATCCGCCTCCATTCTCCAAGTGATTATGCACAGCAGTTAAATATCCATGTCAATCACCTGAATAAGGTACTGAAAGAAGCCACAGGAAAAACTACAAAGCGATTGATCTCAGAGAGGATTGCCTTGGAAGCAAGAGCCTTGCTGAAGCATACCAACTGGACGATCAATGAGATCGCTTTCTGTTTAGGATTCGAGGATCCTTCACATTTTATTAAGTTCTTCAAGAAGAGTGAGCAGGCTACTCCCAATGTATTTAGAAAAAATGAAGTATGAGTTATAGTCTCTTTTTCTGAGAGATCGAATTTATTGATGCCTGGTTTTTGATAGGGGAGTATCCGGAATGATCTTTCCTGTGAGATTGCCTTTAACTGACAGTCTTGTTCACTTATTTTTCACTCAACTACTGTCTTTCTCTGACTTTTATTGACTTTGGTGAAAAAGAAAAAAGTCTGTTAATCTACTGATTAACAGACTCTATGTCTTTGCTTGGCTTTTGTTGTCTTTCGACCTTTTTGCCATTTCGTGGGCGTTGACGGATTCGAACCGCCGACCCTCTGCTTGTAAGGCAGATGCTCTGAACCAGCTGAGCTAAACGCCCGATCTTTTTTGATCTCTTTTAGAGTAGCATTTCCTCTCAAATGCGATGCAAAGATATGTCTTTTTTTTCTCTCTCCAAATATTATTGTAATTTTTTTTCAAAAAAAATACTTGAAACCCGCTACAGTAGCTCCAAACCGAATTCGTCCTTCAATTTTTTTAAGCTCTCATTTTCTTCCATCATCAGATTGAACTTCTCGAGAGAGGTAAAGCCAAGTTTCTTTTCATTATCTACAGATATACGAACTTTCATTTGGATATGGGTATTCCGCAGATTTTTTCTTAATACAGTCAATATCGTTACAGCATTATCTAATAATCGCTGCTCTTGAACCGGATTATTGACTACAACCTCAAACGCATCTCTGTTAAGCAGCGATGGCAGACAATTGATCATTGTATTCTTTAGATGATGCTCTTCGATTAAAGTTTCCGCATAAGCCTTCCATTCATTCAGCAGTTGGATAGGAGTAAAGGTTTCGGTCATATCCTCGAGAATCTTTACCTCCGTTTTCTCTACAGTCTCGGTTTTCTGGGATAATGCCGAAATGGAAATCCCTAGTCCCGATATTGAAGGTTTTTTCACTGCGGGTTTGACTCTTTCCTGCGGTTGAGTGTTTGACGCAGCTGCGGATGATACAGGTGCAGCAGAATGAGTTTTTACAGCCTGATTCGTTGTCTGATTCTCTTGAGGTTTAGAGAAAATAGGTTCAATTACGGCTTTTTTTTTTCGTCCACAATTTGTGGATTAGCCGAACACTGGCACAAGCGTATCAGCATCAATTCTATCAACAGCTTTTTATTCTTGCTGTTTCTGTAGTTGAGGTCGCATTCATTGACCAGCTCTATGGCTTTGTAAAGGAATTCATTGGTACACCGCTGCGATGTGGAAACATACCGTTCACGGATGGATGCTCCGACTTCAAACAATTCGGCTGTACGGGGATCTCTGCAAACGAGCAGATCCCGAAAGTGGGAAGCAATACCTGTAACAATATTATGCCCGTCAAAACCTTTATTCAGAATATCATTCAATATAAGCAGAGAGTCAAAAACATTGCCTGCCAAGATTGTATCGGTCAGCTTGAAATAATACTCATAATCGAGGACATTCAGATTTTCGATTACGGCTTTGTATGTTACATTACCTCCTGTAAAACTGACTACCTGATCGAAGATAGACAATGCATCACGCATACCTCCGTCGGCTTTCTGAGCCAGAACATTCAGTGCTTCAGGCTCGGCGGTTACGCCTTCCTGAGATGCAACGTATTGAAGATGATCCACCGTATCGGCTATGCTGATACGGCTGAAGTCATAAATCTGGCAACGAGATAATATGGTTGGCAGTATTTTATGCTTTTCGGTTGTGGCGAGAATAAATATAGCATGATGAGGAGGTTCTTCCAATGTTTTAAGGAAGGCATTAAAGGCTGCCGATGACAGCATATGCACCTCATCTATAATATATACCTTGTATTTGCCGATTTGTGGGGGAATACGTACCTGATCGATCAAAGCACGGATGTCGTCCACCGAGTTATTCGACGCGGCATCTAGTTCATGGATATTAAAAGACCGTTGTTCGTTGAATGCAACACACGATTCGCATGAGTTGCAGGCCTCGCCATCTTCAGTCGGGGACATGCAGTTGATGGTTTTGGCAAAAATACGGGCACAGGTTGTTTTTCCTACACCGCGGGGACCGCAGAACAGATAAGCATGAGCCAGCTTATTAGATGCGATAGCGTTTTTGAGTGTAGTTGTCAGAGAACGTTGTCCGACTACCGAACGAAATGTCGACGGGCGGTATTTACGTGCTGAGACTATATAATTATCCATGAATACAATATTTTTTTCTTTTACAAATTTACATTTTTTTTCTGAGAGTCTGTTTAAATTTTATTATTAAGCTTTTTATAAATCCGGTAGGCTTTGATAATTAGAATTTTAAATAAAAAAGGTTACAAAAGTGACAATAAAATGAGTTATGAGACTTCATTTTCGCAGGTCTGCTGTTCCGCTGCTTTTTGTTCTGCTGATTCCCGCAGCCACTTTTGATACTTTCTCTCTCTTTCCTCTTCCCATAATTGGTCTTCCA
>OGZT01000003.1_pt1 | contig 193409 bp, 141 predicted proteins | sample 1576891 | NCBI WGS metagenome assembly OGZT01 (sample SAMEA3541521, study PRJEB24748) | human gut metagenome | biome: human gut; feature: human-associated habitat; material: faeces | place: China | collected 2012 | reverse complement strand
TCTCTCTCTCTCTCTCTCTCTCTCTCTCTCTCTCTCTCTAATATTTCACACGACATAGCCAAACCCAAAATGTTAAATTTTAGATTAATCTCGACATTTATATATGTGAAAATCGAAGTCATAATTAATACACAGAGAAATTTTATGTGACAAATATAAATATTTATTTGTTAAAATCAAAGAGCCATTCAGCAGCGAATGACTCTTTGATTTGATGTATATAAGAACATTCTACAGATTATAGGACATTCCTAATGATACATATATATTATTCATTTTAAATGGAACTGCTTTGAAACTATTACTAAAAACAGGAGTTAACCCGCAATTGAAGCTGCCTGACAAACTGAAACGATGATTTATTTTCATGTCGCATCCTGCCAAAACTCCAAAATCAAAGGTTCGTATTTCATCCCCGAAATAAAAAGTAGCATCTCCTTTATTCTCGATTAATATTTCAGAACCTGTTGGGTCGGGGGCCCTCATATAACCATCCCATACTTTACCTTTGAATGAAGTACTATAAGCATATGAAGCATAGCCGCCTGCACGGATATTCCATTTTTCATTAATTTTGTAACGCACAAATAAGGGTATGGTTACATATGCCATTTTTACGGTTGTTTCATTTTTGCCCGAAAAATATCCGCTAAGATAGTTCCCGTCAGCTTCCAATTTTACTTCGGTATAAAGATATTTGACTTTATCTCTTACCCCCATTCCTTTATAATCAAGAAGAATACCCGATCCCAAGGCCCACTTATTATTGGTGTTGTATATAATATGGTATCCCAGTTGTGGAGTGAATTGAGGCCACCAAGCTCCTATCTTTCGAACTTCACGGGGAATAGAGGTCGGAGTTGTAGCTCCGAGGTTAAATCCTGCTACAATTTTATGTTCAAGGTTTTCTTTTTGGAAATCAAGGCTGTATGCAGATAATGAAAACATACAGATTACAGTAAAACAAATATATCTGATCATTGTATTAAATACATTTATAATTTAACAGTCTCTTCTTTTAGATTCGGATAAGCTATTTTTATTGAGGTTCTTTTGATGAATAGGCTTGACACACAACCTCTACTTCATCGACAGTTAGTGTACTTCCTACAGCTCCTCTGTAGAAATCGCCTTCTTTGCTTGAGGCAAATACTACAGCCAGTTTATAATCATACTGGGTATAATCGGGAGTTTCTTTGTACCTGAAAGGTAGATCAAAGTGTGTATATTCTCCTTTCTCCGAAGTATCGTCCAACTTGGCAATAGCGACTATTTTATCAGATGTCAATATATTATTTCCATCAAGAAACTCATCATTCTTTGTTCCTATCACACCTTTCGTTACTTTATAAAATACTGCATAGATAGAACACTCATCAATCCGTCCAGGAATAATGTTGTCCTTTTCGTCATAAAAAGGATCACCCACTTTATATTTATAATATCCTTTGAAAGATACAGGCCTTCCCTTATCGAAGGGATGAGGTTGTCCGAATTTTACAGATTTGGCAAAATCAGACATCACTATAGGTCCGAATTGCCCCCTGAACAAAGATCCCGAAAAAATAGGTATCAGAAAACCAAAATAGTTGCCTCCACGTTGGGTTTTCAGCCTGGCTGCATATTTTCCACTATAAGCATCTGTCGTAAAATCTGTGGGAAATTCCTCTACTTTTCCGAATTTAGCTAATGCAATACCCTGATTGGCAGTAGCCCATGTATCATCCATTAATTTAGGATAACTCATTATACCAACTCCCCCGGTACCCCATTCTTCAAAAGGAAAGGTTAAAGGAAGGGTTCTGTTTATTAGAACTTTATATACTCTGTTCCATTCTTTATTTTCTGAATATACCGTGTAGCTTACCGTATCGGAGAAGTCTTGATATTCATTGGGTGAAGGATATACCGTTGCCCCTTCAGACAGTTTTATTTCAGGGCGCAAACTCGTAATGTCAATTTGGGAGGTATCCGTCACTTCGAAAAGGATAAGGTTGGTTTCTTTACTTGGAGATACCTTTAAACCGGTATACTCCGGAAATTCAAAACTTAGAATATCAGCTTCGATATTTTCAGGTTCATCTTTAATACATGATGAGAATGTTGTAAAAACCACGATGAGAGTGGTTAATGTTAGCTTGGATTTCATTGACTAAAAAAAATAGTTGTTCGTCATTAAAACGATATATACATCTGTTTGTTCAATACAAAACAAAGAATGTTATTTTATCTTGTCGTATGACAAACATTACAACCATACTATTTCAAGTCAGGAGTTTAATCTTGTATTTTTTTAGATAACGAACTATTGCTGTTATACTTGACCAATTCAGAAAAAGGCTTGAAGCCTTAAAAGTTTTCTGTATTATATTTAGGTAAACCAACTTAATTTGTACCTTTGTATTATTCTATTTTTCAGAGTGAGTAACGGCAAGAATTTGATATCTAAACATAACTGACTATTGTTGTTTACTTGATGAGTTTACTAAAAGGTCTATGGCCTTAAAATTTGTTTGAATATGGAGAATCTTATAATATACGGAATTGTGGCGATAGTTGTTATTGTAAATATTGTCCGCAATTACCAGAAAGAGGCTAAAAAGAATAAAGAAAGGGTATTAACCCAAGCACGCCCAAGACCAGTATCTTCAGCTAGTCAAGAAAATACAACACAATCTAGTCCCGCTCCGTTTTCGAGACCCAGAACTGTACAATCCGAGATTTCGGAAGAAAACAAACCAATAGCTCCCATACTAAATCCTGTAAATAAATATCAGACACTTACTTCTATGGGGTATGACTATACTCAGGAAGGCGTTTCGTCGGTAATGTCAGATATAACTGATGATAAAAAAGAAATGGCACTGATATACGAAGAAAAAACAAATAGTAATGCTGCTCAGGATTTGCAGCTGGAGACCTCTGCTGATCTGAAGAGGGCATTTATTCATTCCATTATTTTGGAGCGTAAATATTAAAACAGAGTTAATAAATAGGTCAGAGACCTTAAAATAAATAATCAATTAATAAAGCAATGGCATTAAAGTTTGTGAGTGCAGATGAGGCGGCGAGCCTTATCAAAAATGGAGATAATGTAGGTTTCAGTGGTTTTACTCATGCCGGATGTCCGAAGGTAGTACCAACCGCTATCGCTAAGATAGCCGACGCAGAACATGCAAAAGGTAATCCTTTCAAAATCGGAATGTTTACCGGAGCATCTACCGGAGACCTTCTTGACGGAGTTTTAGCAAGAGCACATGCTATCAAATTCAGAACACCTTACCAAACAAACAAAGATTTAAGGAATGCTATTAATTCAGGCGAAGTTCCTTATTTCGATATGCACTTATCGTCTCTAGCACAAGAGATTCGTTATGGTTTCTTAGGAGGTGTAGATGTAGCCATCATTGAGGCTTGCGATGTGACCGAAGATGGAGAAATAGTTCCTACCTGCGGAGTTGGTATTTCACCCACTGTAGCACGCTTGGCAAAAACAGTCATTGTTGAACTTAATACATGGAATCCGAAAGGAATGAGAGGAATGCATGATATTGCAGAATTACAAGATCCTCCTCACCGTGGCGAAATTCCAATTTATTCGGTTAGAGACAGAATCGGAAAAGACCATATAAAAGTTGATCCGGCTAAAATAGTTGTTGTAGAATCAAATACACCTAACGAAGGTGGTGGTTTTGCTCCGGTAGATGAAGTTACTACTAAAATAGGTAATCACGTAGCACAGTTCTTTATTAAAGAAATGGCAGAAGGGCGTATGCCAAAAACATTCCTTCCTGTACAATCAGGTGTAGGCAATATTGCAAATGCAGTATTGGCTGCAATGGGAGAAAGTAAAGAAATTCCGGATTTTGAAGTTTATACCGAAGTTATTCAGGATGCTGTTATCGACCTGATGGAATCGGGACGTATTAAATTTGCCAGCGGCTGTTCTCTTACAGTAAGTAACCCCTGCGTAGAGAAAATTTATAAAAATCTTGAATTCTTCAAAGAAAGAGTTGTCCTTCGCCCTTCTGAATACTCTAATAACCAAGAAGTTGTACGCCGATTAGGAGTAATTGCTATCAATACCGCATTGGAAGCCGATATATTCGGAAACATCAATTCTACTCACGTAATGGGTACTAAGATGATGAACGGTATCGGTGGATCAGGAGACTTCACTCGTGGAGCATACGTATCTATATTCGTTACACCATCGACTGCTAAAGACGGAAAAATCAGTGCATTTGTTCCTATGGTTGCTCACGAAGACCACAGCGAACACTCAGTGAAGATTATTATCTCGGAATATGGTATTGCTGACCTTAGAGGTAAATCTCCAAGAGAGCGTGCTGAAGAAATTATCGAAAAATGTGCGCATCCTGATTACAGACCATTACTTCACGAATATCTGAATAATCAAGTGAAAGGACAAACACCTTTCGATCCTTATAATTGTTATGCTTTCCATAAGGCTTTCCTTGAAACTGGAGATATGCATAATGTAAAATGGGAAAATAAGTAATATTATTTTTTATAAAAGAGCAAAAGCAGGTTATCAATAAATGATAACCTGCTTTTTTTTGTATGAAGTGTTAAAAATAAACATTTTAGATATTTCGCTTTATGGTATTTATAATCTTATAGATAGTAAATTCTGTATTACAACAAAGGACATAAAATATTATTAGGGCAGGTGAAATTATTTTCGATCTGCCCTTTTATTTTTTATCTATAAAGAAAGTGTTCTTTAAATGGCTGTGAAAATCCGGAATAACGAAAAGGTATCATCGAAAAAAGTATAATTTCGCTGTTACCTTTGTAACCTTTTTTTATGAACTTTTGTCGGGGTATATAATTACACACCTGATGTTCAACTAAGGCAGAAGATTTCACCCTTACCATGTCGGTTATCTTACTTAAACGTAAAAAAGGTGTCATTGAAAAATAATCATAGAGCATGTTACCTTTGTAACCTTTTTTAAGTAATTCAATTAACTGAACACAGTTGATCGATCTATCAAATCTCTTTATTCCGCCAATTGGCTTTTTTGAGGTAAATAAACGAAAGTATCATCAATGTACCCCAATATACATATTCAACAGTCCAGCATATTGCAACCTCCGATTTGTTGTGTATCACTATTATATACATGGCCAATACATACAAACAGATAGTGATAAGCTCGAATATAAGAGCCCAACGAGTATTACCGGTTCCCGAAATCGCATTAAATAATACGGTTCCCAAACTACAGATAGGAAGAGCAAATATCAGGACATAAAGAGGTTTAACAGTTTCGTACACCAAAGACATATCTTTATTCGAAGCTATCAGGGCGATCCACAGCTCAGGTTTTATTGCTGTTATGATACCCATTACAACAACTATAGCCAGATTGAGTATACATATTTTGCCTACCAGTTTTAATACATTATCATACTGTTTTGCCCCGATAGTATTGCTCACCAACGTATTAGCCGTTGTAGACAAAGCATTCATCGGAATAAAGTATATCATATAAAATGTACGTATAATATTAGTGATGGCAAGATCTCTTTCTCCATGATTTTCTATTGCAAGAAAGAAGATAAACCACGTTGACATCGATATTGCATACTGAGCCATCGTAAACACCGATATATCGAGTATACGACGCACAATAGAGAATTTAAACCGCATTTTCTGAAACCCATATTTTTTGAGGTCTACAGTCTTCGCTGTATAAATAATAAAGAAGATAATAGAAGCAATCTCTGCCAATACCGATGCCATACCTGCTCCGGCTATACCCATCTGAGGAAACCCGAAATTCCCGAATATAAGGACATAATCAAAAATGATATTCACAACGGTCATTACAGCAGCATTCAATGTCAACACTTTGGTACGGGCAATGCCGACATAAAATGCACGGAACATAATATTGACCGATGCAAAGAAAAAGCCGAATGTCCGCCATTCGAGATACTCCGCTGCTGCCTCATATACATGGTGTGATTTGATCAGAATAGGCAGCAGATGCGATGAAAAAGCATTAGACGCAAAGTATAGCAATGCTGCGAATAACAGCAAAAACATCATTCCCTGCATTACAATTGTACCTATCTGGTCGTAATTGCGCTCGCCGTTGCGTCTGCCTATCATAATCTGCGCTCCGATACTGAAACCGAACCCCAGCATAAAGAAAGCTATATAATATATACCTGCCAGGCCGGCAGCTCCGAATTCAACCTCTCCTACCCTTCCCAAGAAGATGGTATTGGTTATTTGCATTATATTTTGAGTAAGCAGTCCGAGCATAATGGGCAGACTTACCAACCATATATCCTTATAAGAATATAACTTTGATTCCATAGAGTAAATATGAGCGTGTTCGATATTCTTACAGACAAGAAACGGGATGATTCTGTTATTGGATCACCCCGCTTCATCTGTATAATTTAGTCTTTAAATTTTACTTAATCAGCTTATTGGTGTTAGTGTCAGGAAATACAATCCACGGCTTAAAAGTCTTAGCTTCTTCAAAATCCATTATAGCATACGATATAATGATAATGACATCGCCCGGCTGCACCTTACGTGCAGCAGCCCCATTCAGGCAAATGGTTCCGGATCCACGCTCTCCCTTGATTATATATGTTTCGAGGCGTTCTCCGTTATTGTTATCTACAATACATACTTTTTCACCTGCAATCATATTGGCTGCATCCATCAGATCTTCATCTATCGTGATGCTCCCTACATAATTAAGGTTGGCTTCAGTTACCGTCACCCGATGTATTTTCGATTTCAGAACTTCTATTTTCATTTCTATTTTAAGTAACTATTTATTAAAGTAGGTAATATTATCAATCAGCCTCACATCTCCGCAAAATACGGTTATACAACCAACGGCATATGAGGTATCCGACCAATTATCTATTGTCTGCAATGTATTTCCATCCACGATCTCAAAATATTCGACTGTAAGGGATTCTACATTGTTTATATCATCAATTACATTCTTGAGCGTTTCTTTCACGGAATATCTACCGCATTCCGATTTACTTTTGAACAATATTCGGCTGATAGCTACAGCTTGTTCTTTTTCGGTTTCCGATAATCGTTGATTACGACTGCTTTTAGCTAAACCCGATGGCTCTCTGATTATAGGCATGGGTACGATTTCGATTGGGAAATTATACTGCTTAACCATATCCCGGATAATAGCTAGCTGCTGGAAATCTTTTTCTCCGAAATAGGCTCTATCTGGCTTTACAATATCAAAAAGACGACTCACCACCTGAGCTACACCATTGAAGTGTCCGGGGCGAAATTTGCCTTCCATCACCTTATCCAATAATCCAAAATCAAACTGGCGGGTATCCGGCTCGGGATAAATTTCTTTGACCAAAGGAGCAAATACAATATCTGCACCGACACTCTCAAGCAAAGAGGTATCCTTATCTAAAGTTCTCGGATATTTAATAAGATCTTCCTGATTATTGAACTGGGTAGGATTTACAAAAACACTGACTACCGTGATATCATTCTGTTCAATACTTTTCTTAACTAAAGAGACATGTCCTTCGTGCAAGGCTCCCATAGTAGGAACGAAACCGACAGACTTCCCTTCTTTTTTTAATGGAAAAATGGCCTTTTGAAGGTCTGAAACCGTTTCTAAAATAATCATAAACGCTTAACCTAAATTTGTTATCCAAATAACAGTGCAAAGCAACTAAATATTTATGAAATATGAAACTTTCGGGGCTTTCATTTCCTAAAAAACAACATCATTTATGACTCTTGCATTTTTTGATTCACAGAAAATTGCTAAAAACCAGATTTTTTTTTATTATCTTTGTAACGTAAAAACGAAACAACTACAATGAGCGTAAAAAGAGTTTTATTCATCACACAAGAAATTTTCCCGTATCTACCCGAATCTACGATAGCAGAAACTTGCAGAAATCTACCTCAGGCAATACAAGAGAAAGGCAAAGAGATCAGGACTTTTATGCCTAAGTTCGGAAGTATAAATGAACGTAGAAACCAATTGCACGAAGTTATTCGTTTATCGGGCATGAACCTGATTATCGACGATACAGACCATCCTCTGATAATCAAGGTAGCATCGATACAAGCAGCTCGTATGCAGGTTTATTTCATTGACAATGATGATTTTTTCAGCCGTAAATTTACTACTGAAGACGAAAACGGCGTAGAATTTGCCGACAATGAAGAACGCAGCATCTTTTATATAAGAGGTGTATTAGAAACCATAAAGAAACTTAGATGGATACCGGATGTTGTTCACTGCCACGGATGGATAACAGCTTTGGCTCCATTGTATCTAAAGACTGCATTTGCAGATGATCCTTGCTTTAAAGATGTGAAGATTGCATACTCGCTATACAACGACAACTTTAAACAGCCTTTCTCCGATAAGTTTGCCAATAAACTAAAGCTTGCAGGTATAACAGACAAACATGTGAAAGACATTGCAGCAGCAGAGGTCGATTATGCAAAACTGACTCAGTTTGCAATGAAATACTCCGATGGAGTTATACAACAAGAAGCAACTGTGGATCCTCAGTCTTTAGAGTATATCGAAAAGAATAAGATCAAATTCTTACCATACAGCGGAAATGCTTTGGAGGCAGCCGATGCTATTAATGAATTTTATGACACCATTTAATTCATAAAAAAAATGAAAAATATGTATTTGCTTTTGCAAGTACATATTTTTTATGATCTTTGGGCATCTTTAGCAATTGTAAAATATCAGATACACTAATTATCTCTAATAGACAAAACACTTGCCAAAGATACTTACTATGTATCAAAACCTTAAGAATGTAAATTTTTAATAAGCAGGATGAAACTAAGCACGCTATTATCTCTAGTCTTGACATTTTCTATCACATTATCTCTAGCGTCTTGTGATGATGATTTAAATAACATCGGAGGAACATTGCAACCTCCCGGTGATAATATTACTGCAGGTACAGATACTCTGTCCGTTATAGCAAAAACTATTTCCATGCAGGATTCAGTATACGCCCAAACAGTAAACGGAATATTAGGCAAATATGAAGATGATATTTTCGGTTCTGTCAAATCTGATTACTTGTGCCAATTTATGTTTCCTGACAGTGCTAAATTCAACGAAAAGATTGCATCTATAACATCCGTCAATCTGGTTATCGGATATATGAATTTCTTAGGAGACACAATTTCTCCCATGGGACTATCCGCATATAAAGTAACCCAACAACTGCCCGAATATTTTTTCACGAATGCAGATCCTAAGAAATATTCCGACATGAAAACGCTTTTGGCAAGCAGTACTTTCTCTGTTGCCGGTTCCAAAAAGGTTAGTTCGACATCTAACTACAGACAGATTTATGCACCAATGGATTCCGCTTTTGCAAAAAATCTTAATCAAGCGATTAAAGCAGGAACCGTTACTGATTCAAAAACATTTAACAATTATTTCCCCGGACTATACATAACTACAACATTAGGATCCGGAACACTTATCCAACCAATACAAACGTCAATTATAATAGATTACAAGTATTATACTGCAAAAGCAGACTCACTAGGAAAAGGCTCATTCACACTAACATCAACAACAGAGGTTAATCAATTAATCCATATTGAAAATAAAAACCCGAATGGATTATTTGATCAAAATTCGGGCATGGTCTATACCAAATCTCCTGCAGGAGTATATCCTGAAATAGTATTTCCGATAAAGAAGATCAAAGAGAATATAGCAAAGAATAATTTTGCATCCATCAACACTGCACTGTTCAGCGTAACCGGTTATACAGAAAAAGAACCGACGGGCACTTTCTCATACCAAAGACCCCAGACTCTTCTTCTTATAAATAAGGATTCTGTAGATTATTTCTTTACACATAAAAAACTACCGGATAGTAAGACGACTTTCTCAGCGACCAGGGTCAAGGAAACGAACTCTTACAAGTTCAGCAATTTATCTCAACTGATAACATTATACAAAGATAAGAACCTGACAGAAGATCCCACATTTGTATTAATACCCATAGAAATAGCATCAATAGACTCTTATTATAACAGTCAAACGGTTAGGGTATATAATCAAATGTTCCCAACAGCATCTATCTTTAGAAATAATATAAAGGATATGAGACTTACACTCATATATACGAAATTTGAATAAATCATAAAGAAATCAAATCCAATAAAAAAACTCAGGAAGAATCTTCCTGAGTTTTTTTATTGGATTTTTATTAGAAAAAAGTTTTTATTTTCGGAAAATTATACTTATCCAACCTTCTATAATTTAAGAAAACTTTTCATTTTCAGCAAATACTATCAAAAATATTTTCGGAAAACTTTTAAGCAGAATCAAAAAATTAAACTACTACAAATCAATATATTAAAAATTATTTTAGAAAACTTAGAACTTTGTTGAAAAGAAATTGTTATAAAATTTGTGATCTATGATCAGTATTTCTATTTTCGCAGTCATAAAATATATAACATCAAGAAAACATAATGGAACGTACAGTTTACACGTTTAATGAAGCTTATGAAGCCACATTAGATTACTTCGAAGGGGATGAATTAGCCGCAAAGGTTTGGGTCAACAAGTACGCATTGAAAGATGCCGAAGGTAATATATACGAAAAAACTCCAATCGACATGCATTGGAGACTTGCCAATGAAATTGCACGTATAGAGAAAGTTTATGAAAACGGACTGACATCTCAACAGCTGTTCGATTTGTTTGATCGTTTCAAATACATCGTTCCGCAAGGAAGTCCGATGACCGGAATCGGTAATGATTTTCAGATTGCATCTCTTTCTAACTGTTTTGTTATCGGTATCGATGGTTCTGCCGATTCGTATGGAGCTATCATGCACATCGATGAAGAACAGGTTCAATTAATGAAACGCAGAGGGGGAGTTGGTCACGATTTGTCTCACATCAGACCCAAAGGTTCGCCGGTAAAAAACTCGGCTCTGACTTCTACCGGACTAGTTCCATTCATGGAAAGATATTCGAATTCAACCAGAGAGGTTGCTCAGGACGGGCGACGCGGAGCATTAATGCTAAGTGTATCAATCAAACATCCGGATGCAGAATCGTTTATCGATGCAAAAATGATAGAAGGCAAGGTTACCGGAGCGAACGTTTCGGTGAAAATTGATGATGAATTTATGCAAGCTGTAGTCGATCAGACTAGCTACACTCAGCAATACCCGATAAACTCAGATAAACCATCTACTGTTAAAGATATAAACGCTACACAACTTTGGGAAAAGATCGTACATAATGCTTGGAGATCGGCTGAGCCCGGAGTTCTGTTTTGGGATACAATAATAAGGGAATCTGTTCCCGATTGTTATGCTGATCTAGGTTTTCGAACTGTTTCAACCAATCCTTGCGGGGAGATTCCACTATGTCCTTATGATAGCTGCCGTTTGTTAGCAATCAATTTATACTCTTATGTGGTAAATCCGTTTACAAAAAAAGCTTACTTCGATTTCGATTTATTCAAAAAACACGTTGCTTTGGCACAGCGTATCATGGATGACATTATTGATCTTGAAACTGAGAAGATTGATCATATTCTTAAAAAAATTGATGAAGATCCGGAAATAGAAGAAGTAAAATTCACAGAACGAAATTTATGGAATAAAATCCGTAAAAAAACACTTCAAGGACGGAGAACCGGAGTTGGTATCACTGCCGAAGGAGATATGATAGCTGCAATGAATCTTCGTTATGGAACAGAAGATGCTACAGCATTAGCCGAAGAAGTACAACGTACCCTTGCTATCGCAGCGTATCGTTCATCAGTAGAGTTGGCTAAAGAAAGAGGTGCTTTTGAAATATTTGATATTGAAAGAGAAAAAAACAATCCATTTATAAACAGGCTTTGTGCTGCAGATCCTGAACTATATTCTGAAATGGAAAAATACGGTAGACGTAACATCGCTTGTCTTACAATAGCTCCTACCGGAACAACAAGTTTGATGACTCAGTCAACATCAGGTATCGAACCTGTATTTTTACCTGTTTACAAACGTCGTCGCAAAGTAAACCCGAATGATGCTCAGGTTACTAAAATTGACTTCGTTGACGAAAACGGAGACTCTTGGGAAGAATACATCGTATTCCACCATAAATTCGTTACATGGATGGAAGCAAAAGGATATCCTACAGCAAAGAAATATAGTAACGAAGAGTTGGATAAACTTATTGCCGACTCGCCTTACTACAAAGCAACATCGAATGATGTTGACTGGCTGCAAAAAGTAAAAATGCAGGGACGTATACAAAAATGGGTCGATCACTCAATAAGTGTTACGATTAATCTACCTGCAGACGTATCAGAAGGCTTAGTAAACAAACTTTATATTGAGGCTTGGAAAAGCGGATGTAAAGGATGTACCGTATATCGTGACGGATCAAGAGCCGGTGTGTTGATTTCAGCTGATGATAAAAAGAAAAGCAGCAAAAAAGAAGATTGCGGAGATTGTTTCGAGCGTCCAACTGTAATTCCTTCAAGACCCAAAGAACTCGAAGCAGACGTTATCAGATTCCAGAATAATAAAGAAAAATGGATCGCCTTTATTGGTATGGTTGACAATCGTCCATATGAAATATTCACCGGGTTGAATGATGATGACGAAGGTATTATGCTGCCAAAACATGTGAACAAAGGTATTATCATCAAACGTACTGATGATGACGGAGAACGCAGTTACGACTTCCAGTTCAAAAATAAAAGGGGCTATAAAACCACTATCGAAGGACTTAACAGTAAGTTTAATCCTGAGTTCTGGAACTATGCAAAATTAATATCAGGAGTACTACGATATGCTATGCCAATAGATCAAGTCATTAAACTTGTACAGGGCTTAGAGCTGGATAGTGAAACTATTAATACTTGGAAAAACGGTGTTGAAAGAGCCTTGAAAAAATATCTGCCAAATGGGGCAGAGCTAAAAGGGCAAAAATGTCCTGTTTGTGAACAAGAAACCCTTGTATATCAGGAAGGTTGTTTAAAATGCAGCAATTGTGGAGCATCAAAATGCGGTTAATAAAATAACTCTCCATCTATATAAAAAACTCCGGAAGAATCAATTCTTCCGGAGTTTTTTATGTATTGCTATGAACCAATCCTAATCCAGACAAACAATACAGGCACAAAAAAACCGCAGACATCATCTGCGGTTGTATTATCTTTAGAGAAATATAATATCAGATAGATAATCCCATAATTAAAGAAGGGAAAAGACCTATTACAATATTCAGTATAATAGCTATCGATGCAACAACAACATAACGAACATCTACTTTCAAAGGTTCCGTTCTAACAGAATCTTTAGTAAACATAACGTTTGCTGTTCCAAAATAATAATAGATAGCTATAATAGAGTTTATCACCCCGAATATTACAAGAATCAGATAGCCGGAATCTATCATCTGACTAAACATAAATAATTTAGCGAAGAATCCGGCAAAAATAGGAATACCTCCTAAAGAAACCATTGCACAAGTGAAAATACCAGCCAGATATAGTTTATCTTTAGCCAGACCGAATATATTAGATATGTCCTCGTCTTTATCTCCACATACAGCCATAATAACGGCAAATGCAGCAATACCGGCAAAAGCATATGCACATGCATAATAAAGAATCGCATTTGTACCTGTACCGTTAGATAAGAGATCCATCATCATAAATCCGGCATGCGATATACCCGAATATGCCATCAATCGTTTCAGGTTTCGTTGACGAAGTGCAGTAATATTACCGACACTCAACGTTAAGATAGTAAGAACAACAACTACGATTTGGAATACTGGAGTCATTCCCGCCGAAAAAATAACGAATATTTTATAAAGTGTACCGATAGCCGCAACTTTCACCAACGTACTCATCAATGCAGTAACTAATGTGGGGGATCCTTCATAAACATCCGGAGCCCAAAAATGAAATGGAACAACCCCGGCTTTGAAGAATAACCCTACGGCAATCATTACAAAACCGATATTAAACCAAATAGGTAAATGTCCGGCCTGTGCCGTAGATATAGCAATAATTGTTTGGATATCAAACGAACCGATAGCTCCGTATACTAAAGCAATACCAAACAGAATGAAACTGGAAGCAAAAGCCCCCATAATGAAATATTTCATTCCTGCCTCATTGCTCTTTTTATCTTTCGGGTTACTTGAAGCCAAAACGTAAGCTGAAATAGATAATACCTCGATACCGATGAAAAACATAGATAAGTTTCCAAAAGAAACCATTGCTACTGCTCCAGCCAGCATAAAAATTATCAAAGATACATAATCAGCAATCTTTGTTATCCTATCTGCATAAAACTTTGGGCTCATCACTATCACAAACATTGTCAATATAATGAATAAGCTTGAAAAGCCCCGTGAATAACCCGTACCGACAACCATATTATAACTGTCGATATCTAAAAAAGATTTATCCAGATAAAACTCAGCTAAAGTCATACCTAATATTCCGGCCAAACCTAAAACGACTACCGGAACAAGGATTTTTCTCAAATTTAAAATCTCAAGTAATAAGCTCAGTATACCTAATCCCGAGACTGCTATCAATGTACTCATTATTTATTTTGCTATATTTTGTTCACTAAAAAGGTCTGATACCTTATCTGTTTATATACATCATAATTTCCTGCAAACTTGGAGATACCAAATCTACAATGGGTTTTGAATATATCCCAAAGAATATAAGGACTGCTGCCAATAAAACAAAAACCAAAGTTTCATTCACTGTCAGATCCGAAAATGAAGATTGCTTATTGTCTCCTAACATTACATACTGATACATACGCAGCATGAAGAATGCACCCAGGAACATGGATGTTCCTATTGCAAGCAAGTATCCTATATGTACCTGATAGATACCATACATAATGGTAAATTCTCCGATAAAATTAAATGTCAGGGGTAAAGCGATAGAAGCCAGCACCATAAAAAAGAATGCCAGTGTAAATTTGGGAGCACTGCTTTTAATACCTCCCATCTTGCTGATCAATGGAGTTTTTAGTCTTCGATGTATCACTTCAGCAGAAAAGAACAATCCGACAATACCAAATCCATGAGCTAGAATAAGCAGCACTGCACCTAATAGCCCGTCATAGGTTAACGAATATACGCCGGCTGCTATAAATCCGACATGAGAAAGGGATGCATAGGCAAAAAAGCGTTTAAGATTATCCTGTCTCAATGCTATAATTGCACCGTATATAACTCCAATTATCGAAAGTATCAGAACAAGCGAACGAAGTTCGTGTGACGCATAAGGAGTCACCGGCAACTGCCAACGTATAACACTGTACAATCCCATTTTTGACATGAGTGCTCCCAACAAAAGGGTTCCCACCATAGGTGCTTTTTGATAAACGTTTGCCTGCCATGTATGAAAAGGAAACACAGGTATCTTAATTGCATAAGCAAGAAAAAATGCAAGGAATATCCAGATTTGTTCAGTATGGCTCAGGTTTGCATTATATATGGCATCCAGTTCGAGACTTCCTACTTTCGAATACATATATATAATTGCAGCCAACATAAATAACGATCCAGCAAATGTATATATAAAGAAAGTCATAGCAGCTCTTCGGCGTTTAGCCCTTTCACCATTCCCCCAAAGCACAACAATGAAGTAAATCGGTATAAGAGACATTTCCCAGAATACATAATACACCAAAGCATTACTACTGAGAAATACGCCAGACATAGCAAAAGACATAAACAGAATAAGGCTATACAATATTCTTTCGGACTTCACCGTATGAGAAATACTTGTCAATATGATAATCGGCAGGAGTATCGAATTTAACAAGACCATAGCTATCGACAATCCATCAGCTTTCAATGAAAAGGATATATTGGGCTTACTAATCCATTCTAACGTAAAAGTATACGGTGCTGCAGCCGGATTATGCTCCAATAAAAGCGATATTGAAAACACAGCTCCCGCTATAGCAAATAACATAGCTACTTTCGATGCAAACCGGTTACCCGAAAAGTATGTCACAAATGATCCTGCTAATAAAATAAGTAATATAATAGCGATATTCATATTTTTATAAAATTGTAAGGGTTTCAGACCCTTTTATAATCATTTATTAGTAAACGTTTCCCCCAACTGATTAACTAGACAAGAAATAGGTAAGCTGCAATCGTACAGAACCCGATAACAAAGAAGAACAGGTAAACCCCGATACTTCCATTTTGGACGGCTCTTAAAGGAATTGACAATGCACCGATCAGGTAACCAAAACCGAATACGATAGCATTCATTACTTTTTCAACTATATTCTTGAAAAAGTTTGCCAATACATAGAATGGTTTTACAAATGCAGCATTATATATCTCATCAATATAATATTTATTGTAAGCAATTTTTGCAAATCCTGTGATTTTATCATCTTCTTCTGGTACAACAGATTTTAAGATGTACTGATAATAAGCAACAGCTAAACCAATGAGGGCAATTGCTATTGAAATCGCAATCAATACGATTTGAAGTGTACCCGCCCCATGAGCTTCAGGTATACCTGCGGATAAGACGGGAGAAAGATAACCATTCAGCCAGCTATATCCGAAAGGCAAACTGATAAGACCTCCCACTGTAGCTAAAACAGCCAGAATAATAAGAGGAAGAGTCATTACCGACGGAGATTCGTGTAAATGACGTTTTTGCTCTTCAGTGCCTCTGAAATCTTTATTAAATGTAAGAAACAATGCTCTGAACATATAAAAGGCAGTCATCAGAGAAGCTAGAGCAGCTAAAATCCAAAGAACTTTATTGTGTTCAAAAGCAGTAATCATTATTTCATCTTTCGAGAAGAACCCGGCAAAGGGAGGAATTCCCGAAATAGACAGTGTAGATATAAAGAATGTAGCAAATGTTATAGGTAATGCTTTACGCAACCCACCCATTTTACGCATATCCTGTTCGCCGCCCATGGCATGTATTACCGAACCCGATCCAAGGAAAAGGCAAGCTTTGAAGAATGCATGAGTTATAACATGGAATACTGCTACATGATAAGCACCTAACCCTACAGCCAAGAACATCAACCCCAACTGAGATACGGTGGAGTATGCCAATACTTTCTTAATATCAGTCTGAAACATACCGATAGAAGCAGCAAACAATGCCGTAACTGATCCTATGACAGCTATAATCATCTGTACATCGGGAGTCAGATTGAAGAGGAAATTTAGGCGGGTCACCATAAATATACCGGCAGTCACCATCGTTGCAGCGTGTATCAATGCCGAAACAGGAGTTGGTCCGGCCATCGCATCAGGCAACCATGTATATAGCGGTATCTGGGCACTCTTACCCATTGCTCCGACAAAAAGACAAAATGTTCCGACACTTAACAATCCGCTCACTCCCAAATTAGAAGTAGTCGTTACCGCTAATTTTAAAGAATCAAAATCAATTGTTTTGAAGATATATCCAAGGGTAAATACTCCGGTAAGAAATCCGAAGTCCCCTATCCTATTCATAATAAACGCTTTCTTTGCTGCATCATTGAACTTATGATTTTTATACCAGAATCCTATAAGTAAATAAGAGCAAAGACCAACTCCTTCCCATCCGATAAACATGATAGCCAAATTGTTAGCTGTCACAAGAATAATCATAAACAGGATAAACAGATTGAGATAAGCAAAAAAGCGGTCGATATGCTCATCGCCTTTCATATAACCGATCGAATACAAATGAATCAATGTACCGATACCTGTTACAAACATCAACCAGATTAGAGATAATTGATCTAACAATAAATCGAAATTAACAGTAAACTCAGCGAAACTTACCCACTGAAACAAATGGATATGAAGAGCCTCTCCGGTCGATAATATCTTAATGAAATAAATTAACGTAATAACAAAACTACCAGCTACAGCTGTTGTTCCTATAAGCCCCGGTAGTGTCTTTCCTAACTTTTTACCCCCAAACAGATTTATCAAAAAACCTATCAGCGGAAAAATCAAAAGTAATAATACCAATCCTGTCTCCATCCTTAGTTATAGTAAGTATTTAAAGCATTATTAAAAAATAATAACTATATATTATATTGATTTACAATTCTACCTTGTTTCAAATAAAAAAGCCTGCGGCTTATCCTTTCAAGTTTTTTAATTTATCAATATCAATAGAACCGATATTTCGGAAAATTGAAACTAAGATAGCCAACCCAACTGCTACTTCAGCGGCAGCTACAGCCATCGAAAAAATGACAAATACCTGAGCACTGGCATCCTGATGATAAACCGAAAATACAGCCAACAACATATTGGCAGCAGCAAGCATCAATTCTACAGACATTAACATGACTATCGTACTACGCCTGTACAGCATACCCAGTACACCTACACAAAACAGCAAAGCCGACAGATAGATGTAATTATTTATTCCAACTTGTTCTAATATATCTTGCATAGCTTTTACGCATTAAGGCTTTAGGCCTTTTATTATATTTTCTTATCTATTTTCTCTCTTGGATATTAATACCGCACCGATCATCGAAGCAATAAGCAATACAGATGCAAACTCGAATGGTACTAAATATTCATTCAGAATAACATCGCCAATCACTTTTACCGACTGAAAATCAACCTCTGCATTCTTGTAAACCTCTATCTGCGGTGTAGCTTTCAATAGAGCAGCCAGCATAACCACCACCATCAGGCATGCAGAAACTGTTGCAGCAACCCTACTCGCTATTTTTTTAGCGGGCTCATGCTGTTCATTCAGATTCATAAGCATTAAGGTAAACAGTAACAGCACCATAATTGCTCCGGTATACACAATAATATGTATTACAGATAGGAACTGTGCATTAAGCATCAAAAAGTGTCCGGCAATTGAAAAAAAGCAGACAATCATATAAATTGCACTATGTACGGGATTTTTAGACAATACAGTCAACAGACCCGAACCTAATGTAATTGCCGCCAGAATATAAAAAATTATTGTAATCATCTTTTTTGATTATTCAATTGTATCTTTTGTTTTTACCATCTTCTACCGAGATTACCAGCTTATCTTTTCCATAGATAAAGCTCTCACGATTAGTCCCTACATTTACATGCTTCTGCGATTTAGTCAAAAAGATGGCTTCTTTGGGACAAGCATCTTCGCACAATCCGCAAAATATACAGCGCAGCATATTTATCTCATATATGGCAGCATATTTTTCCTCACGATACAAGTGCAACTCAGCTTTTGTCCGTTCTGCAGCCTTCATAGTTATAGCCTCTGCAGGGCATGCCAAAGCACATAATCCGCAAGCCGTGCAACGTTCACGTCCTTCTTCGTCACGCATCAATACATGTTGCCCTCTATACACAGGACTATATGTACGCTTCTGTTCAGGATATTGAATCGTCACCTTTTTCATAAAAAAGTGCCTAATTGTAATCATCATACCTTTTACGATCTGCACAAGGTAGATACGTTCCCAAAAAGACATCTCTTTATTGGTTACCGCTGTTTTACGTCCTGATAATGATATATTTTCAATAGCCATTTTTATACCTTAATTAAATATAAGTACTCCTAACCCTACCAACAAGATGTTGACAATAGCAAGAGGGAATAATATTTTCCAACCCAGATTCATCAATTGGTCATAGCGGAATCTAGGAATAGTCCACCTAACCCACATAAAGAAGAATATAAAGAACGATGTTTTTGCTAAAATTGATAATACAGCTAATACATTAGCTATGTTTATACCCCAATTAGCAGCAACCCATTCCATTCCCGGATAATTATATCCTCCAAAGAAAAGAATAGATATCAATGCAGACGAGAAAAACATACTCACATATTCCGAAAACATATAAAATCCCATTTTCATAGAGGAAAATTCGGTATGGTGACCATTTACCAATTCCGACTCGCACTCAGCCAAATCGAAAGGTGTACGGTTACATTCTGCAAATGCACAAACCAGAAATATCAGGAAAGTAATAGGCTGAAAGAAAATATTCCATCCGAATCCGGCTTGCTGTTCTGTAATCTCACGAAGGCTTAAAGTACCCGTCATCATCACCAAGGCGATTAATGAAAGTCCCATCGCAACTTCGTACGATACCATTTGAGCTCCGGCACGAATACCACCCAATAGCGAATACTTATTGTTAGACGCCCAAGCCCCTATTACGATACCATAGATACTTGTAGACATAACTGCTACAACATATAATAATGCAATATTTATTTCTCCTACCTGAGGAACATATTCTACTCCGGCAATTACAAACTTTTCAGCCCACGGTATAACAGCACTACCCAAAAGAGAGACTGTCATTGCGATACCAGGTCCTATTATAAATAAAAACTTGTTGGGTGTATTCGGAATGAATTCTTCTTTCGAAAATAATTTGGCTCCATCACAGAGAGGTTGCAAAATACCAAATATACCAGCACGGTTAGGACCATAACGGTCTTGAATAAACCCTGCAATTTTCCGTTCTGCCAATGTAGAATATAAAGCAAAGAACATTGTAACGGCAAATACTATAAGTATAAGAACCAATTTTTCTATTATAAATGAAATCTCCATATGCTTATGACCTTACTCTTCTTTTACTTTTTTAATTTCTTCAAGTTCGGTTTCATCAAAAGGAAAGCCCGACATACTTATTTTCTTCTGATCCTGCTTACGTCCTTCCAACACCAAATCGTCAGTTTCTATCTTCACCTTCTTCAATGAACGAGTATAATTATTGACATTCAGTACCGAATCCTTCTCAAATTTACGAGGACCTTCAATTACCCAGTCTTCGGCTTTTTTATGATCGAAACGACATTCGTTACAGATAAATTCTTCTACTTCGTGATACTGATCTTTACGAGCTGTTACCCGTTGTACATGATCACCAAACATCCATAAAGTCACCTTGCCGGAACAATGAGAACAATCACGATGCGCATTAAAAGGCTTATTAAACCAAACACGAGATTCGAAACGGAATGTCTTATCAGTCAATGCCCCTACCGGACATACATCTATCATGTTACCTGAAAACGAATTGTCAATAGCTTTTGATATATAAGTTGATATCTGGGCATGATCGCCACGTCCGACAACACCATGTACACGTTCGGGTGTCAATTGGTCAGCCAGTTTCACACAGCGATAGCAAAGGACACAACGGTTCATATGTAGTTGAATATAGGGGCCGATATCTTCCGGCTCATATGTTCTCTTTTGTTCAATATATCTGGTCTTGAAATTTTTATTGCCATATGCAAGATTTTGCAAATCACATTCTCCGGCCTGGTCACATACAGGACAATCCAAGGGATGGTTGATTAGCAAAAATTCAGTCACAGCCTGACGGGCTTCTAGTGCACGTGGCGAAGTGGCACTTTTTACCTCCATACCATCTTGTACGGACGTCACACACGAAGGCTGAAGTTTCGGCATCGGACGAGGGTCCCGTTCACTGCCTTTTGTAACTTCTACCAAACAGCAACGACATTTACCTCCACAATCTTTCAATTTGGAATAGTAACACATCGTAGGAGGAACACAGTCTCCACCAATCATCCGTGCAGCTTGCAGGATGGTAGTTCCCGGTTCGACCTCTATTGTATGTTCATCTATCGTAATTTTCATTTTCTAAACTCCTAATCGTTGATCAACTAATAGATGTCTAACCTTTTGCATCGGTTCATCTACAAAATGATTTCTATTTTTTACCTTTTCAGGAAATCTTACATGATATTCAAATTCTTCACGGAAATGACGGATAGCTGCCGCAACCGGCCAAGCTGCTGCATCTCCCAACGGGCAAATTGTATTCCCTTCTATTTTACCCTGTATGCTCCAGAGCAGGTCGATATCTTCTTCACGCCCCATTCCATTTTCGATACGGTGCAGAATTTTCTCCATCCATCCTGTACCTTCACGACAAGGTGAACATTGTCCGCAACTCTCATGATGATAAAACCTCGAGAAATTCCATGTATTACGAACAATACAAGCCGAATCGTTATAAACGATAAATCCTCCCGAACCTAATGATGAACCTGTAGTGAATCCACCATCAGCCAAAGATTCGTATGTCATCAAACGATCTTCACCGTTAGCTGTCTTGAATATATATTGTGCCGGTAAAACGGGGACAGAAGATCCTCCCGGAATAAACGCTTTCAGTGGACGATCATCGATCATACCACCCAGATATTCATCAGAATTCATAAATTCATCAACAGATAACCCCAACTCTATTTCGTAAACACCGGGATTTTTAATATGCCCTGATGCGGAAATTAATTTTGTTCCGGTAGATTTACCTAAACCTATCTTAGCGTATTCTTCACCACTGTTATTTACAATCCATGAAACAGCAGATATAGATTCAACATTATTCACTACTGTAGGTTCAGCCCAAAGACCACTTACAGCAGGAAACGGAGGTTTGATACGAGGATTTCCCCGTTTACCCTCTAATGATTCAATCAATGCAGTTTCTTCTCCGCAGATATAAGCTCCAGCTCCACAGTGTACGTATAAGTCGAGGTCGTAACCTGTACCTAATATATTTTTGCCCAGCCATCCATTAGCATAGGCTTCCTTTATCGCTTTTTCCAATATCTTGAAAACCCACATATACTCACCTCTGATGTAGATGTAAGACAAATGAGCTTCCAATGCAAAACTCGAAACAATAGCTCCCTCTATCAATAAATGAGGAATATGTTCCATCAGATAACGGTCTTTGAATGTACCGGGTTCCGATTCATCGGCATTCACCACTAAGTGACGAGGTTTCCCCGATTTTTTATCAATAAAGCTCCATTTCAATCCCATAGGAAAACCGGCTCCACCACGACCTCTAAGTCCCGATGTTTTTACCTCTTCCACAATCTGATCAGGAGTCATCGTCTTCAAGGCTTTTTCAACAGACCTGTAACCTCCGTTTTTACGATAGACTTCGTAATCCTTTATTCCCGGAATATCTATATTTTCGAATAATATCTTTCTAGCCATCGCAACCTCTTAATCTAGTTTTATTTTACCTTGTTTGCAATCTTCTACAAGAACATCAAATTTATCTTCAGTGAGATGTTCATGATAGAAATCTCCCAATTGAAGCATCGGTGCATATCCACACGCACCCAGACATTCTACACCGACAACACTAAACAATCCGTCTTCGGTAGTTTCACCCTCCTTAATTCCTAATTTATTGCATGCATAGTCAATCATATCCTCTCCTCCACGAATAGAACAGCAAGATGTCCGGCAAAATTCAAATGTATATTTACCTCTAGGTTTCTGATTGAACATCGTATAAAATGTTACCACTTCATATACCTCAATAGGACTTACTTCAAGTATTTCAGCAACTTTATTCATGAGTCCTACACTAAGCCAGTTATCATGAGCATCTTGTACCGCATGTAAAACAGGAAGCATCGCCGATTTTTTCTTATCAGCCGGATAATGACCGATAAGCTCATCAATCCGCCCCTGCAATTCAGGTGTGATATTTATTTCTTGTTTATATTCTTTTATTTCCATTGATACAATAGTTTATGCGTCAAGTTCTCCGGCTATAACATTAATACTTGATAATGTAGCCACTGCATCTGAGAACATTCCTCCTTTGATCAGTTCAGGGAATGCCTGATAATATATAAAACACGGGCGACGGAAGTGTAAACGGAATGGAGCTCTCGATCCATCAGTTATCAGATACATTCCTAATTCGCCATTTGCACCTTCAACCGAATGATATACTTCGGCTATAGGAACGGGAACTTCCCCCATAACTATTTTGAAGTGATTAATCAAAGCTTCCATGCTGGTATAAACTTCATCTTTGGGCGGCAGATAATAATCCGGAACATCTGCGTGATACTCTCCTTCGGGTAAGTTATCTTTTGCCTGACGAATAATTTTCAAACTTTCTTTTATCTCTGCTGCACGCACACACCAACGGTCATATGTATCGCCTCCTGTACCAACAGGTATAATAAAATCGAAATCTTCATACGAACTGTAAGGTTGTGCAACACGTACATCGTAATCTACACCAGTAGCTCGTAAGTTTGGCCCTGTAAATCCATAATTAATGGCTTTTTCTGCCGATATAGCTCCTGCCCCCACAGTACGATCCATGAATATACGGTTACGAACAAATGCTCTCTCTAACTCATCCCATGCTTTAGGGAATCCTTCGAGAAACTCATCCAATTTCCGCCATGCAGCCTCACTCCAGTCACGCTCGAAACCTCCGATACGTCCCATATTGGTAGTCATACGTGCACCGCATATCTCTTCGTATATTTCGTAAGCCAGCTCACGATATTTCATTACATATAAAAATGGAGAATAGGCACCCAAATCGACCCCTAATATGGAGTTACAAATGAGGTGATCGGTTATACGTGCTATTTCCATAATGATTACACGCATATATTGAGCCCTCTTCGGCACTTCTACACCAAGAGCTTTCTCTACAGTCATCCACCAACACATATTATTTATCGGTGCCGAACAGTAGTTCATACGATCTGTTAATGGAGTAATCTGATAAAAGGTTCTATTCTCGGCAATTTTTTCAAAAGCCCGATGAATATAACCAATGGTGGTATCAGCATCCAGAATGCGTTCGCCATCCATCAACAATATATTTTGAAATACACCGTGCGTAGATGGGTGTGTCGGTCCAAAATTCAAAACCGAAAGTTCACGTCCATCTTCAAAGCGTTGCTCTCTGACAATCTTTGCAAAAGGGTGCTCTTTATCTATAAATAAATCTGACATTCTGAGACCTTATTTATTAGTATTTGGATCATAATTATCTGGTGTACGACCAAAGAAACGGTCATCTTTATCGGTACGCCCCGAATCTTCCAGCGGATATTCTTTTCTCATGGGGAATGAAATCATCCCTTCGTCATTCAATATACGCTTAAGCTTTGGGTGCCCTTGAAACACAACGCCATAGAAATCATAAGTTTCACGCTCCATCCAGTTAGCTGATGCAAAAATATCCGAAACGGTATCAACTTCAACTTTATCTGCCGAAAGGAATGTTTTAACTCTTACCCGTACATTATCAATCCAGTTATGAAGAAGATACACTACAGCAAACTGAGCTTTCACTTCATTATCAGGATAATGTACTCCACAAAGATCCGTCAAGAAATTAAAGCGTAAAACTTCATCTTCTTTCATAAACCTGATTACTTCTTTTATTACCGATGAAGTTGCATCAAACGTAAGAATATCCCGTTCCATCCTGAAGTTTAACACTTCTTCTCCGAAACGACTACTGATTCTATTTTGAATATCTGTAATTTCTAGTGACATTATTCAAATTTATATGATTCCAATAATTCCTGATATTTTTCCGAACCTCTTCTATGGATCGATTCGCTTTTTACAATCTCTTGCAATTGCATAACGCCATCCAGGATTTGTTCGGGACGAGGCGGACAACCCGGCACATATACATCTACCGGAATTACTTTATCTATGCCCTGTAGTACCGAATAAGTATCGAATACTCCTCCGGAAGAAGCACAAGCACCAACGGCAATCACCCATTTGGGTTCAGCCATTTGCTCATATACATGACGCAAAATAGGCGCCATCTTTTTAGAGATAGTGCCCATCACTAACAGCATATCTGCCTGACGAGGAGAAAAACTGTTACGCTCTGCACCGAAACGCCCCATATCGTATGTAGACGCCATGGTTGCCATAAATTCTATACCACAACAAGATGTAGCAAATGGCAATGGCCACAGAGAATTTGCCCTAGCCAAACCGATCACATAATCGAACTTAGTGGCAAAGAAACCACTGCCCGAATAACCATCCGGAGCCGGAGCTATATTTATTTTATTAGTTGAATCACTCATGGTTAAACCTGCTTTAGTTGCCGAAAAAGATATATCTTAACGATATAATAACAAAAGGGTCTGCGCCCCTATCTTTCCCAATTGAGGGCTTTACGTTTAACAATATAAAGGTATCCGACAAGAAGCATAGCTATAAAGCCTCCCATCTTCAACAAACCACTCAATCCGATTTCTTTATAATTAATAGCCCAAGGATACATGAAAATAATTTCTATATCGAAAAGCACAAAAAGAATAGCTACAAGAAAATACTTAACAGCGAATGGAGTCCGGGCATTGCCAATCGGCTCCAGACCGCACTCAAAATTTTGATTTTTTCTTGAGGCTTTGTGTTTTGGACCTAAAAAATTTGAAACTAAAATTGTTCCGAAAACGAAGACCGCAGAAAACGCTACCTGCATTAGGATAGGAACAAAGTCAAATAAGTTTGATTCCATCTTTAGTTATTTAGGATCTATAAAAATGACATTTCGTTACATTTCTCTTACAAATATAAACAAAACACTTTCAAAAACCATCTATCAAGCCATATATTTTATCAATATGTCACACGCTGTCAAACCAGGAGCGCAAAATACAGTCTTTTTGTTAAACAGACTTAACAAACTGAAGATTACAAGTAGTTTTTATAAGCTAATAAACAAAAAAAGCATCCTTTTATTTAATAAGCAGAACTTATTATATGTCTTTTTATAAAATTTATTATCTTTATCAACAACAAATAAAGCCCAATCCAAATAACATTATATTTTCAAAAAGAAAATATAACATCTAAACACCTACACATTTGATTATTTATTTATATTTGCACTTTACATTTTAACACTACATATATATAGCACTAATTAAAATACAAATGGAATTATTATGAAAACATTTAGAAAAACAATCTTATCTTTTTTACTTGTCTCAGCTTTCTCTTTCACTAATCTTTATTCTCAGGACATAAGTTCGATTTCCGAACCCGAATTTATAGGAGAGGTCGTTATTATCCGAGCTGATAATACAACCGAAGCCTTGGAAAAATCACCAGTACAAACAAAGACTAAAGCCGGAGCCAGCCTGTATATCGTCGGAATAGGCAATGTAAAAACAAAAATGAAAATCGCAGGCTGTTGCGCAGGAGTAAGAGCCAAAGAATCGGACAAAATCCGTTTTATTATCAAAGCGGCGGACAATCATACCGATCCTTTAGCTTTTATTAAAATATTCCAACTTGAATCGAAGAAAAAAGAAAGAACTGCTGAACTTGCTTCTGTTTCTACTTTTGGAGGAGCATCAAAAAACAATTTACAAGAATTACCTTTTACAGCAAAAAAGTATGGAACAAGTTCTTATCTGATTACCATCACTGAAAACAGAACTGGGGAATTCGGTATTGTGACTATGAACCCTAACGCTTTGGATGAAAAAGCAACAATAATTTCGAGTTTTGGGGTAGATGCTGAATAAATAAAGTATAGAATATTATATACAAAAAAGAGAGTTAATAAAACTCTCTTTTTTGTATATTAGCACAAACTCAATCTTCATTATTTATATTTTTTGCTAATCCGCCATGCGATGTCTCTTTATATAGGCTGGGTAAATCGTGTCCGGTTTCTTTCATTGTACGAACCACTTTATCGAAACTGACCAGATGCTTTCCATCCGAAAGCATGGCATAAGAGCACGAATCCAGAGCACGTACCGCAGCAAAAGCATTCCTTTCAATACAAGGAACCTGTACTAACCCACAGATGGGATCGCAAGTCAAGCCTAAATGATGCTCGAGTCCCATTTCGGCTGCATATTCAATCTGGGAGGTGGTTCCACCGAAAAGCTGTGCACCGGCAGCCGCAGCCATTGCACATGCCACTCCGATTTCACCTTGACATCCGACCTCTGCTCCCGAAACGGATGCGTTCTCTTTAACTATATTACCGATTAGACCGGCCGTAGCCAAAGCTCTCAGAATTTTCTTGTCACTTACATTGTGATGACTGCTATGCAGATGATATAAAACAGCAGGTAACACTCCACACGAACCACAAGTAGGAGCAGTTACGACCTTTCCTCCGGAAGCATTTGTTTCGGACATAGCCAGTGCATACGAAAAAAGCAAAGCACGGCTCATCATTGAACCATTGTATCCCTTCGCCTTAACAAAATAAGATGAAGCCTTCCGTTGCAAACCTAGTCCACCGGGTAAGATCCCTTCTTCTTCTATGCCGTTTCTAATAGCAGCCTTCATTACAGTCCACACATCATTCAGATAATCAAATATCTCGGTACCTTCTGTCTCTTCGACATATTCCCAAAATGTTTTTCCTGTTTTATGAGTCCAATCGAGAATTTGTTTCATCGTATGTTTGTCATAAATCGGCTGAACAGATATTTTTGTTTTTTCATCAGCCAGATCACCTCCTCCTATACTATATATTGTCCAGGTATCAAGTATATCTTTATCAGAGGATAAAGACCTCAAGATCATCCCATTCGGATGAAAAGGCAATTCTTTTTCAGGTATCCACTTTATTTCTACGGATTTCGGAGCAAACATTTCGGCTATAGCAACATCAGTCATATGCCCTTTTCCGGTTGCCGCCAAACTGCCATACAAATCAACCGTATATGAATCGGCCTTAGGATTTCGCTCCTTAAAGATTTTAGCAGCATTACTTGGTCCCATAGTATGGCTGCTTGACGGACCAAAGCCTATTTTAAATATTTTCCTAATCGATTGCATATAACATTATTATTATTTTTTCGAAAATTATATGAGCTGAAAGTATTTAATATTGTATTTCAAAACGAAAACGAACTACAATAAGTATACGGATAAAGCCAATAAGAAAGCCTACGGCTTTAATGCCTCAAAGTTAGCTATTGTAATTATAAAACCCGCATTTGTAGTGCGGGTTTTATAATTATATACAGAGCCTTTTAACATCAAATTATTCTTCGGACAAACTTTTCCATCGAAGTAACACATAACGAATAAAAAACCACATCGATACAAATGTCAAGCAAACATTACCTAATACAAATTCAGCGATATGATCATCCATAAAACGATACCATATACAACCCAGCGTATTCTGATTAATTCCATCACTGTCATAGCATCCGGAACTGCATATCGAATAAACAAAAAAGAACAGAATGGCAGGTACAGCCGGTATAAACCACAATAAATGGTTGACATATATATTTGATCTTCCTTTATTCTGCAAATTTGAATTTCGGGATAATATGTTGGCGAGTTCTACTCCAAATAAAATCAATAAGACAACATGATATGCAAAAAATCCCGAGACACCTGAGATTAGAGAAAACAACCCATCAACAAATAAGAAGATTCCTAAAGATACAAATGCAATCAGCCATGCCTTACCGGATGTCACACGATACGAAAATATAAGCAATGAAAAACCTCCTGATACGCATAAAACAATCAACAAAGCAATAGGATTAAAAAGAGGTGTATCGTATGCATCGAAGACTTTTTCGTAACCACTTTTCAATTCTTCAAATTGGACATAGTATTCGATATTATTATAGCTATTGCTATTGTTTGATTTATAATTATAAGATCTATAATTATATTCGCTATTCTCTAGATTATAAGGTCTGATCAAGTTAAAATCTCCAACCGGATATTTCGATGGATTATAAACCAGCTTAAGCCATAAATCTCTGTTCAGATTAGTTTTGAGATGTCGATCGGTATGTAATAACAGAAAATCATCCATTAAATGAGCTATTTTTTCTTTATCCTGACCTTTCAGCCATTCTTTTACTGTCTCCGAATTCTTTAATCCGTAATGATCGTAGCCGCTCGACACATATATAGGTGTATACTCCTGATAATTAAGCAAAGACAGTTGAGCGAAATCTGGATAATTTTCATAGTATACATTTTGCCCCTCTGCTAATATCACAGCCGAATCTAAAGACATCGTTTTTCTTTTATTCTCAATGATGGCTGTTTCTTCATCCGGATATTCTCTATAATAATTAGTTTTATCGGTAGGAATAAGTATTTTGATCATATTCAAAGTTTCGACAGCTTTTAAAGCCTCCTTCTCGGTTGCATACGAACGCTTTTTCATTGTACTTCCGACATTCAGAGAAAAGAATGGCAATATAGACATAAAGATAATTGTATATATTAATACCCATTCAAGATACAGGGACTTAGCCGACCGAGGATAAAAAGATTTGAAGGCATTATTCTTCGAATAGAATATAAGCCATATAATAAGTGTCAGTACACAGATTAAACCGATCGAAAAATAAAGAATTCCCGAATCTATAAAATCATCATAGTAATTCGACTTTGAGAAATCAATCGAAGAAGAGAAATACCCTATAAGAAAGAACAGGACATTAACCAATATTGTAAACCCCAACACGGGTACAATCCGTATATTCCAGAGCAACGGATGATTCAGTAATAGATATTTTTGTATTTTGTCTAGCATCTTGTATAAGCTTTAGTAAAAAAGGAATAATTAAGGGCTTAACCTTAGTTACAGAAAGAAACGGCGTGTGGAATTAGATATATTCCTGAAATAGCTCAAAGGAATATTTTTATCTACAACCAGCTGTAAAAAATGATTAAGAGTAACACTTGCAGAAAAAATCGCGACATACGTTCCTCCTTTTAGCTGAAGGCTTTCCATTCCGATAACGGCTAAAGACTCACGTATCAGATCCTGTCCCCAATCGCTTTCAAATTCAATAATAAGTTCAGGTATAGCTTCTTCCTTGTCTTTAACGGACAGAATATCAGATCCTTCCGTCGCACTTGTATAATTAATACTTTGGGGTTTTCCTTGTTTCAGAAACACAACCCGATCCGATGTCTTCTCAACTTCGTAAAGTTGTTGAGAACTTAAAACGATACCCAGAGGACGGAAAAGTGACTTAGCAATATCGCTGAAATCGTCAAGAACAACTTGCTGTGCCAGAATATCCAGATTGGCCAAAGGTTCGTCTATTAACAGTAGCTTAGGCTTCCGCAGTAACATACGAGCCAGCTCGAAACGCATCTTATAACCCGAGGACAAACTTTTCCAATTAAGATGACGATATGCTCTTAATCCCATACGAGCAATAACCAGCTGAACCAAGTATTCATTTTCTTCTCCACGAATACCATAAGACGATGCCGTAAATTGCAAATTGGTTAAAAGTGAGCCATGCCAGTCTTTTGTTCTCTGAGGAATATATACCAATTGAGTGCGCAGATCGTAATTATCTTTACTCGGAAAATTATAATTGATAGTTCCTCCGGTAATCTCCAACTCCCGGCACAAAGACCGTAACAGGGTGGTTTTTCCATTTCCATTCTCACCAACCAATCCGATTATCTCACCTTCCGATACTGATAACGAAATAGGACCTAAAGAAAATGACGAATTTAAATATCCCTTCGTCAGATCTTTTATTTCAAGGAGTGTATCACGTTTCTTTATCTCTTTTCTGCTCAAGACATCTTTTAGCTCTTCGAGCATCGATCTGAACTTAACCTGAATTTCAGAAATATTCTTCTGATTGCTCTCCAGCCAGTCAAGCAAATCATGCATTTTCTTATAATATACAAGATCTTCTGTATCCAGAGTTAAATCAATCAATCGCTTCAGAAGTCCTGAGTAATCTTCATAATCAAGCAATTGATATATGTTTTTGTAGTACGTTTCAAATATTTGCATATTGTTGTTTTATCTATGACAGATGCTAAGATATAAACTTTCTATTAATTCAATCGTGTTTCAGGCTAATTTATCCGTTAATCGGCAAATGCCGTTATTCGATCGGGATGTATGACTGCCCTGTGAGCGGCTTCCTGAGCTATTCTAATTTCAGTTTCAGTCAAAGATGCCGGAGCGAATGAATTGCCTATTACATTGCGCCCTGTCAATTTTTCGTACCATGTGCATGCCGCAATATATCGTCCGATAATCAAATTGAGATGATGCCCGTCTCTACAAAAAGTGTCTCCCAGATATGATGTTCTCGCATTTTGAATTGCTGTTCCTGATGGAATCACAATATTAATAGCGACCTTCTCTGCGACCTTATTTACAGTTTCAACAATAGCTGTGTACATCTTTATCTGATCATTATTGTAATTCGCAAATCCGGCGTGCTTTGAATCTTTTGCATACGCCCATGTCATATGCAAAATGTATTTTGTATCAGGATTGGAACTCCTTGTTCTTACATAATCAAAAAGGTTGGAAAGATAGGGAAAGTAAGTCTCATATTTACCTGTATTGGAACTTACTTGCTGAAATGAAATATAATCCCACTTCTCGCTCGGAATGATTTCCGATAATCTGGCACCTCCAAGCACTTTTTTCGCTCCATCGGACTCTGTTTTCCGGTATGAATAAGCAGGCAGATTATTAGCGGCATTATTCCAATGCTTTTCAAGCGAACAGCCTCCAATCATTATATTACCTATAATAAAAGTAATGCCGTCGGCTTTACCCAGATCATAGAGGTTATTTTCGACAGCGTCTTCGGAGAAACTATTACCGATAGTCAAAACCCGTATTGTGTCATTAACACAAAAAACTGAAATACTGATAAATAAAATAATAGATAATAAGGTAATTTTATGAAACATAATATAAGTAATAGTAAGTATTAATGATACATATAAATAGATTCACTTAATTGTCAACTAATCTACTTATTTACAGATTAGTAACAAAAACAACTAAGACCTTAATACAATCAGATAAATATAATCTAATGAAGAAAAATGTGCTGCTATATACAAATATCCGGTTGAACAACCGTAGTTTCGATATTTAGCATATCTTTGTGTTCTTCGCCGTCAAAAATACTAAATAGATTTTAAAGAACCTCTAATACTAAACAAACTCATATTATAAATGAAAAAAACAGAAAACAATATCCTTTGTTCTCTATTTCAGGTTTTTATCGAATAGTTAAGGATAGAATAACCTTTTTATGAAAAACAAAAACTAGAGTCTAAGGCTTAGTACTATGAAAATATTGCCTGATATAAACAAATCCAATCATCATGGATTTATATAAGTTGTAAAAATACACAAGTAACAGAAAGTATCAATGAATACAGTAAACAAGTATAAAAAAGATATTAACTCGTTTACCCGTTTCCTTGTAAAAATCGTTTACTGATAAATAAAAGGTCTGAGACCTTAAGCAGCAAAAAACCGCGTCTATATCGGACTACCATGAGCGAAAAAGAAAAATTATACTTGCTTTCTCGAGGAAGCAATGAGGCGTTCGAACACATGTACTATCTGTACAGCGGCAAGCTATACAATTTTATATTGAAGCTTACACAAGGAAATACTCATGTCGCAGAAGAATTGGTACAGCGCACTTTTATCAAAATATGGGAACAGCAAACTAAAATAGATCCGGAAAGGTCTTTTCTGTCATACCTATGTACTATAGCCAAAAATCTGCTGCTCAATGATTATGAACACGAAGGGGTTCGATATATATACACCGAATACGTAAAAAACAATGTAGATATGCTATATGATAATGTGACAGAAAAAGAGATCGACCGTAAATTACTCGAAGATTTTATAGATAAGCTTACAGAAGAATTGCCTCCCAAACGAAAAGAAATCTTTATATTAAGCCGTAAATATGGATATTCAAATAAAACCATTGCCAGGCAATTACAGATTTCGGAGAGTACCATTGAAACCCAATTAGCTAAATCATTGGCTTATATGAGAGAAAAGCTGAAATATTACATCATCTATATCTTATTTTTATGGATGTTTTTTTAACTTTAGATAGTGGAAAAGTTAGGTATAACTGTATATTAAGTAAAGAGATGAATTAATAATATAGAGCAAACGAGTTGACAGGTAAACAAGTATAAATACCTATACCAGAAAAAAACAGCAAAGAACAGTCTAAATATATGAAACCGGAAGAATGTGTAGAACTTTTTGAACGCTATGTATATGGCAAAGCTTCTGATATGGAAATTGCCAGATTAACTGATTGGATAAAAAACAATCCGGAACTTTCTTGTTGGCTCGAACAACAGATCGAAAACTCACCTTCCGAAATAGATCCTACTATACAGCATAGGATGCTCCGCAATATACAAAAAGAAATAAAGCAGGAGGATGAACCTCTACATTTACCTGCCTCCAAGAAAAGATGGTGGCTTGTGGCGGCTGCCGTACTGCCTATACTAACGGCTATGGGGATGTATTTCTACTTGACGGCGAAAGGATCAACAGATAAAACGGACTTGTCTCCGTATACAATAGCTGTTGAACAAGGACAAAAAGCATCCGTTACTTTACCTGACGGGACTAAAGTATGGCTCAACTCTAAATCTAAACTAATATGTACTCCCGACTTTAATATCAAAGACAGAGAACTGAGTCTCTCCGGAGAAGCCTATTTTGAGGTGGCTCATAATAAGGATAGGCCATTCAGGGTGAAGTGTAATGATATTTTGGTAGAAGCATTAGGAACTGCATTTGTAGTAAGGGCTTATGACGACGACGAAACTGTATCTTCAGTGTTGATAAATGGAAAAATAAGGGTTGGTACTCCGGGAGGAGAACTCCTATTATCCCCTAACGAAAGAATAGAGTATGACAAGCATACACACTCCAATGAAGTCAAACAAGTGACCAATGCAACCGACTTTACAGGATGGAGGGACAATCAGTTCCGCTTCGAGCATGCTTCACTCAAGGAAATAGCCAAAAGTATCGAACGGACATACAATGTACAGTTGATATTCGCATCGAAAGATATCGAGAATCAATATTTTACGGGTACAATAAATAACAGCAGCCTCGAAAGTATGCTGAATATATTAGCACTGACCTCATCGTTAAAGTTCAGGATAGAAGATCAACAGGTTATTTTACAGAAAAAATAAATAAACCCCGTCCGCTTTCAGTATTGAAAGACAGTCAATACAAAACAGCACAAAACACTATATACAAATTGCTTACATCAAAAAAAGAGTAACCGGATATTATTTAGGTTGCTCTTTTTTTGATATTAAAATGTTAAAAATGAAAACCGGGTAGTGGATTTTTCCGCCTCAACTGTATACATATAAGAGAGTTTTATTTAGAGCCTGTTTAAATTTTAGCGAAGATTTTCATTAAGGCTCTCCAAACTAATTCTTAGCTGCTTTTTTCTGCTCTTGTGAGTCTATTTTTCAATTTATCTTCTTGGTTTAGCGGGCTAAACCTTTAAAAACAAATTGAAAAATTCATCTAACAACTGTTATAAAAAAGCTTTGCTATAAAATTTAAACAGACTCTAAACCTTTTTTAACTTTAAATTTAATACGTATGAGAATGCAAGTAAATGACACTGTAGGAATCAGATGGCGACATTCTGCCATGCGGTACCTAGTTGTATTGCTATTGCTTTTTCCGTCTTTTGTGAGGGCGCAAATCAGCATTGAAGTAAAACAACAACCACTGAAAGAAATTCTGAAATTGATAGAATCGAAAAGTGAATACCGCTTTTTCTACAATGAAGGACTAACAGGCTTAGATCAGGTGTGTACACTCAAAGTAAACAACACATCCATTGATAAAGTAATGTCTCAGCTTTTATCACAAACAAGTATTAATTATAAGAAAGACAAAGACAATCTTATCGTTCTTTATCAGAAAACAGCAGGGCAGCCTCAGGATGTACCGAATGAAACAGCAAAAAAAAACGGCAAAGGCATCACAGGTTTCGTCAAAGATGAAGAAGGACAGCCACTTCCGGGAGTAACTGTTACGGTTAAAGGAAACAAGCAAGGTGTAATGACCGATTTAGATGGAGCATATACAATACAGAATATCGAAGATAATTCTGTTTTGGAGTTCTCCTTTATCGGTATGAGAAAACAAGAAGTTGCCGTAAAAGGTCAAAACAGTGTAAATGTTGTACTACAGGATGATGCAATAGGGCTTAATGAGGTTGTAGCTGTAGGTTATGCTACTCAAAAAAGGGTTAATGTTATAGGATCTGTGGCAACTATCAATTCTAAATCACTCGACAGCAGACCTGTCACAAACTTATCATCCGCTCTTGCCGGATTAGCAACCGGAGTATACGTACGCAATACTTCGGGTAAACCGGGAGGTGACGGAGCGGATATTCTGATCAGAGGGACAGGTACTCTAAACAGTACAGGACCATTAGTAATCGTTGACGGAATTGCCGGATCTACAACAGGAGTTAATCCAAATGATGTAGAAAGTATATCGGTATTAAAAGATGCAGCAACAGCAGCTATATACGGATCTTTAGCATCTAATGGAGTTATTCTGATTACAACGAAGAGCGGAAGTCAAGGCAAAGTATCGGTTAATTATTCTGGCAATACATCCATAACCAAACCAAATAATCTACCGGGATTCGTATCCGACTACGCACAGCATATGCAGCTAGTTAATCAAGGTTACTCTAATATCGGACAGGCACCTGTATACACAGACGCAACCATTGCTCTCTGGCAAAATGCGAAGGCAAACCCCAACGGATTGACATCCGAAGGTATACCTAATTATGTAGCTTATCCCAACACAAAATGGGCAGAAGAAGTATTCCGCAATAAACTGCTTCAAAATCATAATATATCGCTGAGAGGGGGTACCCAAACTACGCAATTCTTATTGTCTGCGGGTTATATGAATAACCCCGGAACGATGCCTAATACAGGAGCCGAACGTTATCAGCTTCGTATTAACCTCCAATCTAAAGTTACGAATTTCCTTACCGTAGGAACGCAGACATTCGGGTCGGTACAGAACTCCAGCGTAACCGATATGAATACTGTATTTCAATATCTGACGGCAACCGTACCAGGAGTATATTCAAAATATAATGGCAAATATGGTTATCCTTCAGCTGCTGAAGAGTCCGCAACAGCAAATAACCCATTGGCTTCATTATATTCCTTAGGAGGAGATAATACTACAAGCTTATTAAACACCACCGTTTTCGCAAACTTTGATATTATAAAGGGGCTGAGCATGGAAGCCAAAGCTCACTATGACAATTCGTTCACTGAGAATAATATGCACAATGTACCTCAGGAAAGATGGAACTTTGCAACCAATACAATAGGTAATGCAGCTACAAGTCCCGGTCAATTGTATACTCAATACTCCTTATACAAAAACTACAATGTGATATTGGAAGATGTATTAAAATACAATACAACTATTGCAGAAAAACACGATATAGGGGCATTGGCAGGATATAACCAGCAATATTTTAAGTTGTATAATTTCACAACCCGAAAAACAGGATTGTTAGATGAATCATTAACAACACTGAATACTGCAACCAACATGACTTCAATATCCGGCGATGCGTATGACTTTGCTTTACGGTCGTTTTTCGGAAGGCTGAATTATGCATATAATCAACGCTATTTATTCGAAGCTGTATTTCGGTACGATGGATCGTCAAGATTCTCAAAAGACAGCCGATGGGGATTTTTTCCGGCATTTTCCGGAGGATGGAGAATCTCTGAAGAACCATTTATGAAAAATTTCAGCAAGTATATAGACAACTTAAAACTACGGGCATCGTGGGGCAAGACGGGAAATAATGCATCCGGAAATTACGATTATCAGGCAACTTATAATACCACTCAATACTCATTCAACGGCGTTGCATCTAACGGGCTTATCCAAAAGAAAAGTGCTAATCCGAATTTGAAATGGGAAACAACTACAACGACGAATTTAGGATTGAGTGGTAATCTTCTGAAAGGTGCATTAAATTTCGAATTGGATGTTTACCGAGGGTTTACCGAGGGTATTTTATTCGTGCCGACCATACCTCTTACAGCAGGCACAGCAACTGCTGCAACTCAAAATATTGCACAGGTTACCAAGAAAGGGATTGAATTTACACTCGGATACAATGGACGATTCAACGATTTCAGATATAGTGTATCAGGTAATATCGCCTATAATTACAACAAGGTCAAGAAGTATAAAGGTACTCTTGAAGAAGGTTATTTTATCAATGCCAATGGCGAAAGGGAATATTCTTCAAATCTGGGATCTGTTTCTACTGGAACCACCCAGCGTATTATAGAAGGTCACCGCATAAACGAATATTATCTATATCCTGTATATAAAGGAAACGGAAGTTATACTAACAAAGACGGATCTGTAAATATAAATGGAGGACCTAAAGATGGTATGATCAGAACCGAACAAGATATGGATTGGTTGAAAATGATGATGGCGGAAGGTTATATCTTCCAACCATCGGGAGATGTAAGTAAATCTAAAATATGGTATGGAGACCTGATCTACGCAGATACCAATGGCGATGGTATTTACGGAAACTCCTATGATCAGAAATTTACAGGGAAAAATGCATCTCCGACAATAAACTACGGGGTCAATATGAATTTTGCATACAAAGGATTTGATATGTCTATGATATGGGCAGGAAGTGCCGGCATGTCATATTACTGGAATGAATTATATATGAATCAATCAATTGTTGCGTTGGGCAAAGCAGTGCCGACTCTGGTAGCCAACAATCATTATTATTATAATGAGACCAATCCTTCAGATCCGGCAAATAATACATCGGCACATTACCCCAGACTAAAAACAACTGATCCTCAAAATACCAGAGCCAGTGATTTTTATCTATACAATGCTTCTTATCTGAAACTGAAGAGTCTTCAATTGGGCTATACTCTTCCTGAGCAATTAACCAAGAGAGCATCCATGAGTAATGTAAGAGTATTTATCGGAGGAGAAAACTTATTGACTATAACAGATTATCCGGGTATGGATCCCGAAGTCGGAGCTAGTATAGCTTACCCGACAATGAGACAATACACTCTGGGTTTAAACATTACTTTCTAAAAAATCAAGGATATGAAACGAATATTTATATATATCAGTTCAATTATTTTAATAACAGGCTGCACAAGCGATCTGCTCGATACGTCACCTTATTCGGCTATATCGTCCGAAACCATGTGGACAACCGATAACCTAACCAACCTCGGTATCACGGGAGTTTATGCATCTCTACGGCTTGGTAACGGCAGCAGTAGCAGCAGCTCGCCTTACGAATTATATGTGATGGATAAATACTCATTTACAGGTCAAAGCCGTTTCGATGAATCATTATTACGAGGCACTATAACCTCTAGTGATGGTATGTTTTCGACCATGTGGCAAAATTTTTACGAGGGTATTCAAAGAGCCAATGACGGTATAAAAAATATTCCGTTGAAGTCACCTTCTGTAGAAACAAAGAAAGCCAGATACATTGCTGAATGCAAATTTTTCAGAGCATATTTCTACTACAGATTAAATCAATTGTACAAGGGTGTACCTATCTATCTGGAGCCATTTACAGCAAAAGAAGCAACTAAAGCACGTTCGACCGAAGATGAGGTTTGGAATCAAATTGTAACTGACCTTACGGATTGTATCAACGAAGAAAATCTTCCGAATATATACCCATCAGGAAACGCAAATTACGGACATATAACCAAAGGAGCAGCTTATGCTTTGCGCGGTAAAGTATATATGTATCAAAAGAAATGGGATTTGGCAACGAATGATTTTAATAAAGTAAAAGAATGCGGCTACTCTTTATTCTCTAATTACAAGACTTTATTTACAGTAGCTAATGAGCAATGTCCCGAAATGATATTTACCATTCAGAATATCTCGCAGCAGAATTATGGCGGAACTACTCAATTATATTATGGTAGTCGGTCGGCATTTACATTCGACTGGAATTATTATATGCCGACACCTGATTTAGTTGACTTGTACGAAAATACAGATGGTTCTAAATTCAATTGGGACGATGTAATTCCCGGTTATTCAAACCTTACAGTGGCAGAAAGAGAGGTATTCTTTTTACGTGATAACTTAACACCTGCTGAAATAACTGCTGCGACATTAAGAGGAGCAAAAATGAGTTTATACCTTACTACAGGCAACGAGGCTCGTGTATTAAAAGCTTACGAGAACAGAGATCCCCGCTTAGCGGCAACTTGTATTACCCCTTACTCAACGTTTGTCGGATCTTATAACAACACGACAACAGTCACAATATCGACTATGAGGTGGCCATACCGAGGACAAGCATTAGTCGGTGGAGACTTACAAACCGATACCCAGAACTACTTATATTACCTGTATCGTAAGTTCGTTATCGAAGGTGTTACTGATATTATAGATCGAAATTACAGCCCACTGGATTTACCGGTTATCCGTTATGCTGATGTACTTCTTTCTTGGGCAGAATCTTTGAATGAACAAGGTAAAACCTCAGAAGCCATCGAAAAAGTAAACGAAGTGCGTAAGAGAGCCGGCATTGCCCTCTTAAACTCAAACACTGCAACAACAGTAACAGGTCAGGCTGATTTAAGAATCAGAATACAAAACGAGAGAAGCATTGAGTTTGCGGGAGAAGGAGTCAACTACTTCGATCAACTTCGCTGGAAAATATGGAAAGACCGCAACTTTTATAACGGTAATGGCTCTAAACAACCTTGGGGTGGAATAGTAAGCCCATATTCTTTCAAAGGAGATTATATCTACACATGGCCTATACCGGCATCAGAAGTTCAAATAAATCCGAACCTGACTCAAAACGAAGGTTGGATCGACTAATCCATAATTACCTGAGGGCACAGACCTGCTTATTACTTTAGTTAGTGATATAAAAACAGGTCTGTGACCTTCCTTAAACTAGTCTTTATGAAATATATTTTAATAGCTGTATCTCTCCTTTTATTTACAGCTAAAGCCTCTGCTGTTCAACCTGTAAAAGAATTTTATGTATCTCTTCAAGGCAGGCTCGGAAATGACGGGAGCAAACAGTATCCCTTTAGTTCTCTGAATGAAGCAAAAGAAGCGGTACGAAAATACATCGAAAAGAATAGCGACACAGATATTAATGTATGGGTAAGAGGTGGAACATACGAATTGTTAAGCAGTTTCGAATTGAACAATGACAATTCGGGTTCAGAATCTTGTGCTATCACTTATCAATCTTATCCGGGTGAAAAAGTCATTCTGACAGGAGGACGGATTATTTCACCCAAAAGAGTAAAATCAATATCGAACAGTTCCACTAAGAACAGATTTACAGACCAATCAGTTGCAGATAAGATAAAAGTCATAAACCTGCAAGATTTAGGAATTACAGACTATGGTAACATCCAGATAACAGGATTCAGACGACCATACGTAAATGCAGCCATGGAACTGTTTATAAATGGGCAACCGTTCCATCTGGCAAGATACCCGAACAAAAGTCAAATACGGATACAACCCGATGAGGTTATAGATGCCGGAGTTATAAAAGCCGAAAAAGAGTTTTACCCCGGTACAATACGTTTCGATAAAAAAAGGCTCGCTCTATGGGGCGATGCACAAAATATATTTACCTGTGGAAATTTCAAATATGCGTGGGCAACCGACCAACTCAAAGTAAAAAGTATAGATGCAAATAGCGGAGAAGTAAGATTCGAAGACTCACACATGTTTGGTATTTCAGGAGAGCATAAATGGAATCAGTACTATTATTTCAATATCCTCGAAGAACTGGATGCTCCGGGTGAATATTATATCGATCATAAGAAAGGGCTGTTATATTTCTATCCTTTTTCTAAAATAAAATCGTCTGACACTATTATGGTATCTCTGCTCGAAGAACCGCTAATAGTTATGCAAAATGTAAACTACATCAGTTTCAGAAATATTGATTTCGAAGCAGGACGGGGAATCGGGGTATATATGGAAAATACAGAATCGAATAAAATAGAAAGCTGTACTATACGCAACATGGGAGTAGTAGCAGTTTCTATAGGCAAAGGAAGCAAACCCGCAACAATATACGGACATCCCGATGAAACGAATCCCTTTCTTCCCGGCGAAAAATTATCGGGAGGAATCGGCAGCCTTTATGATTACATATACGAAAATACCACCTTCAACCGCGACGGAGGAAAGAATAACGGTATCATCAACTGCCTGATCGAAAACACAGGATGCGGAGGCATCAGCATAGGAGGAGGCAATCGCCTAACATTGGAAAAAGCCGGAAATTATGTTTACAACTGTGAGTTTAGCAACTGCGGACGATTGGATTACTCTTACAAATCGCCTGTAAATATAGACGGAGTAGGTAACAAAATACAGCATTGCCAGTTCAATACCTGCCAGGCAACAGCCATCTATATACATGGAAACGATCACATCGTCGAATATAATGTCATAGACGGGGCATGTAAGTTTATGGACGACCAGGGAGCTGTGTATCTTGGACGAGATCCGTCGGAATTCGGAAATATAATCCGATATAATTTTCTGAAAAACATAGGTAATATAGGAGTCACCATGGGAGTGTATTTCGACGACGGGGCATGCGGCACGCAGCTATATGGCAATGTCTTTTACAAAGCCGGTACACGCAATGTTCTTGTAGGCGGTGGACAATATAACAAAATAGAGAACAATATTTTTATTGATGCCGAAATGGCGATACATCTCGACAATCGTCTGGAAAATTGGGCTAAGAACTCATTAAGGCCAAACGGTACATTCGAAATAAGAATGAATGCAATGAATTATAAACAATCTCCTTTTGCAAAAAAATATCCTGAAATGATTCGTTATTTCGAAGACAGCCCGGCTATACCCAAACATAACGATGTCAAGAACAATGTTTTTGTACGGATCAAACTAATCAATAACGGAAAAAAAGAATGGGGTCCCGTACTTGATCAAAATATGATCACCGACCAGGATATTGGATTTGCGGATTTTGCCCATCAGGATTTTTCTTTGAAAGACAATTCTATTGTTTTCGAGAAATTACCTGAGTTCAAAGCCATTCCTTTCAGTAAAATAGGTAGAATACAATAACCCTTACTCCTATCAAATTAACATGAAACACATATCATATATTATCTGCATTATACTTGCCTCAACATTCGTATGCGCCTGTAACAGGCAATCCGTAAAAGAAGACTCTCCTTCTCCCAACGAAGTCGGAACAAAGAGTGTACTGTCATTATCCGACACAACATGGAAATCACTCTCTTTACGTGAAAAGATCGGACAGCTCATGTTGATGCTTCCCGACAGAAAAAAAGAACTGCAACTCGGAGACGGTTCATTATCCGGTTTTTTCGAAAAATATCCGGTTACAGGTTTCTTTATGGGATGGAAATTATGGGATAGTGTACAACGTGACCAATATCTGGATCATATTCGAAAGACATGTGCGGAATATCAGCAAGCCAGCAAATTACCTTTAATCTTTCAGGAAGATTACGAAAGCGGCGTTACTTTACCCGGAATGACTTCATTTCCAAACGAAATGGCATTAGGTGCAGCCAATTCTACGAAACTGGCATATCAATACGGAAAAACCGTAGCACAAGAAAGCCGTTCGGTAGGAGTACAGTGGGTATTGCATCCCGTTGCCGACCTGAATATAAACCCGTTCAACCCCGTCACCAATACACGCAGTATTTCTGATGATCCGGATAAAGCAATAAGACTGCTGACCCAGCAAATAAAAGGGCTGCAAGATAACAGCGTAGCTGCTACAATAAAACACTTTCCAGGTGATGGCGTAGATTTTCGGGATCAGCATTTATTGACTACATGTAATTTTTTACCATATGATGTCTGGAAAAGACAACATGGAAAAGTATTCAAAGCCCTGATCGACAACGGTGTCAAATCAATCATGCCGGGACACATCACTCTGCCCGGTTATCAAAAAGAAAAGAAAAACGGGCAATACTTACCTGCAACCTTATCAAAAGAGTTGTTGACAAACCTGCTGAAAGGCGAAATGGGTTTCAAAGGTGTAGTAGTGTCGGATGCAATGGTGATGGGTGGTTTTCGGGGTTGGTATGATAATCAGCTGGAAGGAGAAATACAAAGTTTTCTGGCTGGAGTGGATATCCTGTTGTGGCCATCGTATGAGTTTATGGATACTCTGGAAGCACGAATACTAAGAAAAGAGATACCTGTTGAAAGGCTCAATGATGCTGTCAGCAGAGCATGGAATTTCAAAAAAAGCCTTGGATTGATGGATAGAAATCATCAGTTGATAGTACCCATGACTCCCGAAGAAAAGACAAATGCACTTTCTGTTTCGGAACAGATCTGCGAAAAAGCAATAACACTTATACATGACCGAAACAACGCACTGCCCCTTAAGAAGGATAAAGATAAAAAGATTCTGGTGGTTGGCGTAACTCCCATCAGCAGAAAAGGAGGAGACGCTTCTCTGACCAGAATAAAGTCGTTCAGCGACCTGCTCCGACAAAAAGGTTTTGAAGTAGACTTTCAGCATAATATTCTATACGAAACCCAAGGATGGACAGAAACTGCAACCACCCAATACGACCGCATACTGTTTTTAGTAGACCGGCATATGCATGCACCATTCGGACCTCTCGAATTTTGGGACGATGAAGCTCAAACTGTCTGGGGAATAAATGCAATGCCAAAAGAAAAACTTATTGTTATTTCATTAGGCAGCCCCTACTCTATCAATGAGTATTTCGAGCGGGTAAATACATGTATCAACGCCTATTCTAATACTGCCGTTATGCATAATGCGCTAATCAAAGCTCTGATGGGAGAGATTAAAATGCAAGGAACTTCTCCCGTCAATCTGGATATGCAAGGTAAGTTCAAATTATATTGATTTTAAGTAATATTTGTCGAAATGAAAAATACAATAAGTTGTTTTATTATCTGTTTTGTATTATCCGGTCTGTCCTTTTTAGTAAAAGGACAGACTACTCAGAACAATGATTTTACATCGAAAGAATTACAGATCAGGAACGGATTATCCAATTTTACGGAAAAAGTAAATAAAAAAGATTCTATCAGGGTTGCATACTTAGGAGGGAGCATTACGGAACAAAACGGATGGAGGAGGTACTCACTCGAATGGTTCAGACAATCATTCCCGAAAGTTAAGTTTATTGAAATAAATGCTGCAATAGGAGGCACAGGATCTGACTTTGGAGCATTCAGGCTGCAAGATCATGTGCTGAAATTCAAGCCCGATCTTGTGTTTGTCGAATTCGGGGTAAATGATAATGGTGTTGCTCCAGAACGAATAACCCGCTCTATGGAAGGAATTGTCCGGCAGATATGGTTAGACAATCCCTCAGCAGATATCTGCTTCATTTATACAATTATGGATGGATATATGCTAGAAGAAACGGTAGGAAAACTTCCGCAATCTATACAGATTATGGAAAAGGTTGCCACAAAATACTCTATTCCCTCTATCAATTATGGATACGAAATATGCCGCCGGGTTGAAAATAAACAGCTCATATTTACAGGCAAATCAGAAGAAGATAACGGTATTATGGTCTTTAGTCCCGATGGAGTACATCCTTTCCCTAATACAGGTCAGAAAATTTATCTAGATGTGCTTACCCGTTCATTTAAGAGGATTATGCAGAATTCTACTCAAAAAAATGCAAGACAGATACTACCTCAGCCAATAGATCCAAATTGCTTTGTCAATACACAGATGATAGACATTTCTGAAGTAAACCTATCAAAAGAATGGAAGATGCTGTCAATTAAAGACAATTCTCTCTTTTCTGAATTTACCAAATACGTACAAACAATCGGGCAGGCAGAACCTGATAGTAAATTGAATTTCAGATTTAAAGGAAGGTCGTTCGGTATATTCGATATTATAGGTCCGGGATCGGGAAGTATAGAAGTTACAGTGGACGGTAATGTAACAGATACAATTATGCGCTTCGACCCATACTGTACCTATTGGAGAAAGCACTATTTCGTGATAGATCAACTGAAAGATACAGAACACAAGGTATCCATCCGTGTATTATCCGACCAATTTGATAAAGTATCCATACTCTCTAGATTAAATCGTACAATGAAAGGCCCTCAACAATACAAAGAATACAATTGGTATGCCGGCAAAATTTTAATTGACGGCTCTTATAAATAATATCAATTTTAGTCGCCTAAATCTCAACTTAAGGTCTTAGACCCTTTTTATTAATCAATAAACGAGTTTACTATTTACGTCATTAAATACTTTCTGTCACTTATGAAAAAAACATTATTTATCTCTTTTATTTTATCATTGGGCTTACACTATTCGTATGCTCAGGAATACAAATCGACCTGGGAATCGATTGACAGCCGGCCTATTCCAGAATGGTTCTCGGAAGCTAAATTCGGAATATTTATCCATTGGGGATTGTACTCCGTTCCGGCATGGGCTCCTACAAATGGACCTGTATATGAAAAATATTCTGAATGGTATTGGGCCAGACAAAACCCAAGTGATAAACCTTTTCCTGCATTTACAGACTTCCACAATAAAATGTACGGAGAAAAAATAGGCTATACTGATTTTGTAAGCGGGTTTAAAGCTGAAATGTTCGATCCTGCAAAGTGGGCTGAAATATTTAAACAATCAGGAGCAAAGTATATTGTGCTGACCTCAAAACATCACGATGGCTTTGCCTTATGGCCTTCGGAACAAGCATGGAATTGGAATTCGGAAGAAGTGGGACCTCATCGCGACTTAGCCGGAGACTTATCAGAGGCGATAAAACAATCAGGAATGCACATGGGTTTTTATTATTCGCTGTACGAATGGTATAACCCGTTATATAAAAAAGACCTGCCAAAATATGTATCCGATCATATGATTCCCCAGATGAAAGATTTGGTTAACCGTTATCAGCCTGATATAGTATGGACTGACGGAGAATGGGAATTAACCAGCGATCAATGGAAAAGTACCGACTTTCTGGCATGGTTATATAACGAATCACCTGTAAAAAATACGGTAGTCGTAAATGACAGATGGGGCAAAGAAACACGTGGAAAACACGGAGGGATCTACACTACAGAGTATGATTTGGTGGGGGATCTGGCAGCCGATAGAGTAAAACCAGGACATCCGTGGGAAGAATGCCGGGGCATAGGAGGATCTTTCGGTTACAATCGGAATGAGAATCTCGAAAACTATGAAACATCCGAATCCCTGATACGGATTCTTATCGATAAAGTTTCGATGGGAGGCAACTTGCTGCTAAATGTAGGTCCTACTGCCGATGGACGAATTCCGGTTATTATGCAGCAACGATTAAAAGATATAGGGGACTGGCTTTCGGTAAACGGCGATGCAATCTACGGAACCCATGCTTGGAAATATACAGCTAAAGAAAAAAAGAAAGAACAAACCATATTCTTTACTGCCAAAGGCGATGATTTATATGTCATCATCACCCGCTGGCAAAATCAACCAATAAAAATAGAAGGTGTATCTAAAACTGATGCTGTGAACATGTTAGGATTCAATCGAAAAATTAACTATACTGTCTCTAAAAACAGTATAACAATTCATCTGCCGGAGGTTTCTCCTGCGGATAACTTAAGCAGTTATGCATGGGTATTTAAAGTTACAGGAGGAGCAAAATAAGGTTTCAAAACCTCTTGAGTTTACAATTAACCTAGATCTCATACCTTTTTATAGCTTTGGCTAACATAACAAACTGAACTTATTATAAGTTGAAAATGTATTATTAAATATTTTCTATTATTTACTATATGAAGACAAACTATATTTTCTTTATCTTTATCATAACATTCTTATCTACAATGGCATCCTGCGGTGAAGATAAGATTTCAGTCAAAAGCCCGAACGATAAGGTATCAGTTACGATAGATCTTACAGATAATCAATTGAGAATGAATATTTCTAAAAACGGAGATATTTCGTTATCCGATTGCTTATTAGGTCTGACAGTCGATAATACAGACATTGGTAAAGGTGCAGCAATCAACGGAAAGGTACTAGAGAAAACAATCAATGAAAGCTATCCTGTCTATGGCAACCACAATAAAGCCCTAAATCATTGTAAAGAAATTACTATACCGTTAAACAATAGCAAAATAAGCTATCAGATTCTTGTAAGAGTTTATGACGATGGTGTTGCAATCAGATACATTATACCTGGTGCAAAAGACAAAATGATCAACAATGATAATACGACTTTTAATATACAGGATTCCACGTTATGTTTTTGGGCTGATTACGCAGACAGCAATGAAGAATTGCACAAGGTATCTAAATTCAGTGAATTACCCGAAGGACAAGCGATTGTTGCTCCGATAACTGTCAAAACAGACAATGGCTATCAGGCATTCAGTGAAGCCGAATGCCTGAACTTTCCCGATATGAGCTGGATAAAACAAGGTAAAGGTATAAAAGCAAATTTTACCACTAACCCTCAAGGATGGAAAAACTCGGGAGATACAATTATCTCCCCATGGAGATGTGTTATTCTGGCAGATAATCTAACTCAGTTAGTCAATAGCGACCTGATAATCAATCTGTGTAAAGCTCCTCTCGACGGTACCAACTTCGATTGGGTCAAACCCGGACGTGTATTGTGGCAATGGTGGAGTGTAGGTGCACCTCAATTTGCCGATCAGAAAAAATGGTACGATGCAGCGGCAAGGCTTACCTGGGAATATTATCTGGTGGATGATGGATGGAGAGATTGGAAACAAGCCGGTAAAGATCAGTGGCAATGCCTGAAAGAAGTAATTGATTACGGTAATTCAGTTGGTGTAAAGAGTATAGTCTGGGTAAATTCCGAAGAAATGCGTGATAGAGAGGGCATTCGCTCTTATCTGACGAAAGTAAAGGAAGTTGGTGCAAAAGGCATTAAAATAGACTTCATTCCACCTGCTACTCCCGAGATTATGCAATGGTACGAAATAGCCCGTGAAGAAACATATAAACTCCAACTGATGTGTGTATTTCATGGTTGTGCAAAACCGACCGGATTACAAAGAACATGGCCTCACGAAATGACTAGGGAAGGTGTACGGGGCAATGAGTATCAGATAACACGTTATGACCGATTGATGCCCCAGGATCAGGATGTAATAGTTCCGTTTACTCGTTTTCTAGCGGGACCTGCTGATTTCACACCTGTTATATTCGAAAAGAAAGAGCTCAGAGGATATACTTGGGCACATGAGTTGGCACAGGCTGTAGTTTATTATTCGCCATTGACCCACTTTGCCGATAACTATATCAATTATCTCGACAACCCTGCAGAAGATTTACTGAGAGATATTCCTGTGGTATGGGACGAAACAATTGTACTAACCTGTTCGAAAATAGGAAAAGTCGTCGCCTTTGCCAAACGAAAAGGCAGTGAGTGGTGGGTTGGAGTGATGAACGGCAAAGAACCGGCAGATATATCATTTCCATTGGATTTTATTACAGACAAAGCTTCAGCAATTATTCTTTCGGATAAAGATAATGTCCCCGATACCTTTGCTCGTCAAGAAAAAACTATTCAAAAAGGAGACTCTGTATCTATACAGCTACAACCCGGCGGAGGATATGTAATGAAACTAAAAAACATCAAATAAAATGACTAAATTATTTTTATCCATACTAATTATCTATTCATCCGTATGTATGGCTCACCAAAGCTCCATGCATCCTGATGCCCAAATACGTTATGTGAAATCACAGATAAAAGAGAAAAACGAGCCATATTACGGAACTTATCAACAACTGATATACACGGCTGATTCTCTTCTAAATGTTTCGCATCATGCAGTTGAGGATTTTTCCGTACCGGGCTTTTATTTCAATGCACAGGCACACAGAGCTAGTTCGGCGACTCTTTCCGGTGATGCCTTCGCTGCGTATGCATGTGCCTTATCCTACCGGCTATCGGGTAATCGAAAGTACGGAGAAAAAGCCTGTTACTTCTTAAACTCATGGTCTTCAATCAATAAAAAATATTCTGAATATGATGGCGAATTGGTTATGGCTTACAATGGTTCGGCACTACTGATGGCTGCGGAATTGATGTACGACTCAAATATATGGAAGGCTAAAGAAAAAGAACAATTCAGTTTATGGATAATCTCTGTTTACCGTAAAGCGGCGAATGCCATCCGAACCAAAGTGAACAACTGGGCAGATTGGGGACGTTTCGGATCTCTACTTTCCGCATCTTTTCTGAATGATAAAAAAGAGGTACAAACCAACATACAGCTGATAAAATCGGATATCACCCATAAAATAGCTCCGGATGGCAGTATGACAGAGGAAGTTAAACGGGAACGGAACGGAATATGGTATACTTATTTTTCCTTGGCTCCTATTACGGCTTCCTATTGGGTTATCTATAACCTCACAGGAGAAGATCTATTTACAACGGAAAAGAAGGGCAAATTAGTCAAAAATGCACTCGATTATCTGCTCTATTATACGGAACATCCCTCTGAATGGCCGTGGTTTAAGAACCCTGGAAATGGGGTTCGAGAACATTGGCCTGAAAATCTATTTCTGGCAATGGGAGGTATCTACAACGATAACAAGTATATAGAGTTTGCTCTGTCAAGAAATCCAGTGATACACCCTTATCACCATCACGCATGGACTTTTACAGCATTAATGCCGGTAAAGAAAAATTTCACCTTGTCCAAATAACGAAATTATGAAACACTATACAATTTTTATACTTTTCTTATGCTTTTGCATCACTGATACTATCCAAGGACAAGATTTTATCCGGATATGGAATACATCTAAGGTGCCGAACAGCAAGGGTATAGAAGTAACAGAAAAGATGAACGCAGAACTGATAGAACAGGTATCTGTTCCCGGAGTTTATGTATTCAAGCCTTCAAAGGCCGAAAATAAAGGTGTAGCTGTACTCATACTGCCTTCGGGTGGATATTCGGTTCTGTCATATGCTACCGGCTTTCAACTTGCAAAATGGTTTAATACCATTGGTATCACAGCTTTCGTTCTGAAATACAGATTGCCACACTCACCTGATGTTATAGAATCTTACAAAGCCCCCTTACAGGATGCCCAAAGAGCTATGAGATTAATCAGAGCCAATGCTGCAGAATGGGGATATGACAAAACTAAAGTCGGAGTGATGGGAGCTTCGGCCGGAGGACATATCGCTGCATGCCTTTCAACCATCACCGACAGTTGGTACGATCCTTCAGACTCTATCGACACGAACAGTTTTGCTCCTTCTTTTGCCATTTTGATATCTCCGGTTATATCCATGTCAGAAGGTACACATATTCCGAGTCGGAACACACTTTTGGGTAAAAATGCATCTCCCGAAATGATAGACAAACTTTCGTGCCAGCTACATATCAATGACCATACCCCATCCTCGTTTGTGATACATGCAGAAAATGATGAAACTGTATCTCCAATAAATAGTATATTGTATTTCTCCGGTTTATTGAAACACGGAATCAAAGGGTGTTCTCTGCATATATTTCCTCAGGGAGGACATAGTATTCGGGTAAGGAAAAATCCCGGAATTACCGGATTTTGGCCTGTATTGGCTGAAAAATGGCTGATCGAAACGGGAATAATTAATTAAGGTCTCAGACCTTTTTGTAACTAATGAGTAGACTAGTAAACAAGTCTAAAATGTGCATCAGTTCGTTTACTAGTTTACTTATATGTATAAGTAAATACTTTCTATTACTTAATAAACTGAACTATGAAACAAATTGTATTAGGATGTATTCTAATTACGGGACTTTATATGCCTCCGGGACTTCACGCACAAAAAGGGGATACAAGCATACGGCGAATGGAATGGATTAAATATCTTGATAAAATAAGTAACCCCGTAATGGCAAATCTGGCAAATAATCAGTTGCATGAAAAGATGCCTGTATCTGTACCGATTATCAGCGATGATCCGGTAAACCGAAAAAAAGTAGCTTATCTCGAAATTTTCGGAAGGACTCTCAGCGGCATCGCTCCGTGGTTAAATTCGGAAGGAGGTTCTGCTGAAGAAATTTCATTACGAAACCAATACCGTCAATGGAGCCTGCAAGCAATAGATAATGCGACAAATCCCTCTGCTAAAGATTATGTAGCATGGACTGCCCACATACCTCAACCGCTGGTCGATGCATCGTATGTGGCTCTGGCCCTGATCAGGTCGCCTTGGCTTTGGAATAACCTCAGTGCTAAAGTGAAAAAACAGGTAGTTGCTGCCCTCAAAGAAACCCGGGCTACTGTTCCTGTATATAACAACTGGATACTATTTACCTCAATGATCGAAGCATTCTTCTGTAAGTATGATATTCCGTATGATGCCGTACGTATTGATTATGGTATACGCGAGTTTATGGAGCACTGGTATGTCGGAGACGGGATGTTCTCGGATGGCATTCCGTTTAACATCAATTATTACAACAGCTATGTCATACAACCTTATATGAGTACAATTATGGATGTAATGATAGAAAAAACAGGGAGGTATAGGCAATATAAATCGAAATTGGATACGATTACTAAGCGATATGCCGAATTACAGGAAAGATGGATAAATACAGACGGTTCTTACCCTCCAACGGGACGGTCTATCGTATATCGGGGTGCAGCATTTCAGCATCTGGCAAACATGGCTTTGATAAAAAGATTACCGGCATCGATAACCGAAGGTCAGGTAAGAGCGGGACTTACTGCAGTAATCAGAAAAACATTGGATGCTCCGAACACCTTTTCATCCGAAGGGTGGCTCAATTTGGGAATATATGGCGATCAACCGGGCTTAGCTGATGAGTATAATAATACAGGAAGCCTGTACATATGCACCAACATTTTTCTGCCATTGGGATTATCGCCTGATGATTCGTTCTGGACTTGCGAAGATCAACCTTGGACTTCTGTAAAAATATGGTCGGGACAAGATGTCCAAAACGACCATGCTCTGGAATTAAGATAACAGTTCTTCCTCTATACAATTTTATCTAGGGTCTCAGACCCTTCTGTTGTAAAATTTTATCTATAGAGAAAGAAGGGGAAAACAGTTAACAGTCATCAGTTAGCCGTGATCAGTTAAAAAGAAAAAGTAACACCTGAAAGCGGACATAAAGGATGTAACTTTTGTAACCTTTTAACTATGATCAACAAGCAATAAACAATGAAAAGAAATTACGTCCTTCGGGCAGTTACAAGAGGAAAAAGTGACATCAGAAAAACGCACATAGATTTTGTAACCTTTGTAACCTTTTTGGAATTGGTTATTGTTCATTGATAACTGACACGGTCTCTTTTTTAACTTTAAAATACTGAAATAAAAAATGAAAATACAAATTGTAATATTCTTATGGATAAGCGGCATAGTGTTATGTGCCCAAAACAAAACAGTAGACAAATCTCTGCTTCCAGCTATCAATAAAAGGCTTCATTTTGCCGTAGAACAGGAAATAAAGATGGCTCAAAGCGTACAGGACAAGTCCGGCAAGTTTCCGGTTACTGTCGACAAAAAAGGAGATCTGGTATTATGCGATACAACTTCATGGACATGCGGATTTTTCCCCGGTACATTGTGGTATTTGTACGAATACTCGAAAAATGAGCAGGTGAAAAAATATGCACAAATGTTCTCCGACCGTCTCGAAGGAATGCAATATGCGACTAATACTCATGATATCGGATTTATCATTTATTGCAGTTATGGTAACGGATATCGGTTGACTGGCAACACCGATTACAGAACCAAAATAGAGAAAGCCGCCGAAGCCCTTTGTGTCAGGTTCAATCCGGTAACAGGCTGTATAAAATCATGGGACAGAGGTGAGAATATCTATCCTGTGATCATAGATAATATGATGAATTTGGAACTGTTATTCGAGGCATCCAAGCTAACAGGCAACAACAAGTATCGGGATGTGGCGATTACCCATGCGAATACAACTCTGAAGAACCATTTTCGTAACGATGCCAGCTGCTATCATGTAGTATTCTATGATCCGAAGACAGGGCAAGTTACTGCCCGTAAAACACGTCAGGGATTTGCCGATGAATCGGCATGGTCACGAGGTCAGGCTTGGGCATTATATGGCTATACGCTCTGCTATCGCGAGACTAAAGATCCTGCATATCTGAGTCAGGCACAAAAAATAGCATCCTTTATACTGAATCATCCACGTCTACCCGAAGACAAAATTCCTTATTGGGATTTTGACGATACAAAAATACCCAATGCCGAGAGAGACGCTTCGGCAGGAGCGATTATCAGTTCGGCCTTGATGGAGCTGAGCCTGTATGTACCTCAGGATGAAGCAAAAAGATATTTGGATATAGCTAAAAAACAGCTGGTATCGCTGTCTTCTCCTGCATATCTGGCAAAAGATGCTTCTAACAGAAACTTCCTGCTCATGCACAGTGTTGGTTCTATGCCCGATGATATAGAAGTAGATGTTCCGCTCTCATATGCAGATTATTATTATCTGGAAGCTTTGATCCGCTATCGTAAACTGATACAAGGTGTATCTCTGTTTTGAGTGAATTGTAAAAAATAGACGAACATGCAAACGAAATTAATATTGTTCTTAATGCTATTGTCAGCATGTACAGCTTCTTCGCAAAACAAATCCAATTTCGAACCGGATGATAAAATCTCATCCGGTACATTTATCAACGATATTTGTTTGCCACATAAACTGTACATGCTGAGCGATATCCGTAATAATCTGTTTGTAGAACCTTTGATCAAACGCTGGCGTCCTTACAACGATGTCGTACGATTTGGCGGCAGTACTCATTATACCCGAAAACTTCAACGTGTGGCAAGTATCGATTCTCCTGTAGATGGAGATACCATGCTGCTGCAACTGGTTAATACGGACAAATTCGAAACGATAAAAAACATAACTTCTGTTATTGAAACAGGCAGACCCGGAGTCGGAAAAGATACGGTAACAATCTCTATTATAGGAGATAGCTTTACGTACGGTGCTTTCTTTAAGGATGCGTTGATTACTAAAGGTTATGTTCCAAAAATCAGATTAGTGGGCTTACAGGAAGTAGACGGCTGCCTCGGACAATTCGACGAGGGCCGCCCCGGATGGACATTGCAGGGCTATTTCAAAATAAGCAAAGAGAAATCGCAAGCATACAATGGCTTTTGGCAACCCGAAGGTAATTTCAGATATTGGGGATCTACGGCATATTGGCAATTGGTGCATAATGTCAATCGCTTTCCCGATAAACCATGGAAATCGACAGATATCTTTTTCACTAAACGGTTTTATAAACAAGCAGCCTTGTTCGATCAGCATTCAGGCTATAAACTGCATCCAGAGAAGAATGATATTATGTTTGATAACACATTAGAACAATTCGTCGAATTCGATGGTAAAGAGTGGATAAAGACTGAATATGAAAGCTATCATTGGAGCTTCGATTACGGAAAATATTTGTCGATGTGGAAGCTGAAATCCCCGTCTATCCTAGTCGAGTTTCTGGGTTTAAACGATTTTCGGGATTTTTCGAATCCTGCAACGATCAATTTCGACACATGGAACAATCAAATTGAGTTGATGGCTAAATCGTATTTGAAAGCTGTACCCAAAGGCCGGTTTGTGATAATGATTCCCCAATCGACCTGCGGAATACTGGACAATATGGCCGGCGACTTCACCCTAAAACAGAATGCCTGTATGTGGCAGTTACGCAAGAATATTATTGATATATTTGACAGAAGAGAAGCCGATCGTATGTATGTAGTTGATGCTGCCATTGGCATTGATAATCAGGACGGATACAAATTCATTACTGACGAAAAATATACTCTTCCTTATTCGGAATATCCAGACATTCATAAGATTGATGTTCAATGGGGCAATCCACATCCGTACCCTAATTATCCGGTAATGGGAATACCTCTTGCCGCTTTTATCCAAAAGTACAGATGAGTAAGAAAATGGTCGAGTTAAATAGACTCGACCATTTTCTTAGATTACATCAATTTTTCAGCTTACTCATTCCAAATACCATAATTATGATAAAGCACACTAATGGAATAAGAAAGCCGATAGCCATAGTCCATGTATCAGCAATGTATCCCATTAACATGGGAACGATAGCACCTCCGGCAACAGCCATCACTATAAGAGATGATCCTTTCTCGGTATTCTCGTTTAGTCCGCTTATGCCTACAGCAAAGATAGTCGGATACATAATAGACATAAAAAAGTATGAACCAAACAAGCAGACTACAGAGGTCATCCCCAGTCCCATGATCACAACTACCATCAGCAATATATTGATGAAGGCATAGATAGCCAGCAGCTTCTTCGGTTTAAAGAATTTCATGATATAGCTACCCGATATGCGCCCGATCATAAACATGCCCATGCCCCCAAAAGCCAGTATCTGAGAAGCTTGCAGGTGTGAAATATCCGGTCGTACTTCTATCACATAGTTGATAAAGAAACTACCGATTCCGGTTTGTCCCGCAACATAGAAGAACTGGGCTATCACAGCAAATATAAACAAGGGATGCTTAAGCAAGTCCCGATAGCTGCCTTTGCCATCCGAAGAGTGAACAATATCATCATCTGTAATCTGAGGCAGTGGTGTACGAACAAACAAGACAGTTATGAGCAAAACAACAATGCCAATGCCCATATAAGGTGTAGCCAGAGCGGCGAATGGATCTCCTTCGTCTGAAAAAATCAATAAACCGCCAACCAAAGGACCGAGTATCCACCCAAGACCATTAAACGACTGAGCAAGATTGATACGCCGGGCTCCGGATTCGGGTGGACCTAATATCGTTGTATAAGGATTTGCCGCCGTTTCCAGACAAGTGAGTCCGCATGCAATCACAAAAAGAGCGATCAGAAAAGGAAGAAAAGTCTTGATCTGTGTTGCCGGATAAAACAGAAATGCTCCGACAGCAAATACCAGCAAGCCAAATACAATACCCTTTTTATATCCGTATTTCTTGATGATCAATCCGGCAGGAATACCCATTACGAAATAGCCTCCATAAAGAGCAAACTGAACCAAAGCCGAACGAGCTTTCGATATTTGAAGTACTTCCTGAAAATGCGCATTCAGTACATCAAGTAGGGCATGAGCAAATCCCCAGAGAAAAAACAGACTTGTAACCAGAATAAAAGGTAATAAGTAGTTCTCGCCTTTTTTCCCTCTGAAGATAGATGTGTTTCCAGTATTATTTTCCATAGGTTATATTTTTCATTATTGAGGTCACAGACCTATTTATTGCTTTGGCAAGTATGACAACCTCAGATTGTTATAACTTGAAGATATACCATTAAATATTTTCATTTACTTAAAAATTTTAGTATCAAAATCTTGACTACTCCTTCCGGGGAAGGTAACTAGTCAGAGAAAAAGTATTATATATTACCTGTCGGGCTTCCTCCCACCCTGATAACTCATTATTAGCGATGGCCTGCTGTACGATGTTACCAATAGCAGTACTCTCGGTCAGCCCTGTTATAACCTCTATACCTAAAATATCGGCAATACATTGGTTTAGGAACTGATTCTGACTGCCACCTCCCACAACAAACAACCGATTATATTTCTTTCCTGTTATCTGCTGCAGGCAATCCATTACATCCCGATACTTAATAGCCAACGACTCAAATATACATCTTACAAACTGTCCTTTGGTTTCGGGTTCGGGCTGATTGGTATTCCTGCAATAATCCTGTATAGCTTTGATCATCGACAAAGGATTAACAAAGCTCGGATAATCGCAATCGATCGTACTTCTGAATACAGGACTATTCTTACACTCTTCGAGCAAATAATCATAAGAATAGATAATTCCTTCATTAGTCCGCCATTCATCCAATAAGCGCTGTAATAACCACAGTCCGGTAATATTCCGCAGGAATAATATCTTTCCGTTTGCACCTCCTTCATTCGTAAAATCCGCAAGTCTCGCCTGATCGGTAAGTATAGGCTTATCTGTTACAACGCCTAACAAAGACCAGGTTCCGGAACTTAGAAACGCCCAGTCTTCACCTTCTTCGGGTATCGCTGCAATAGCACTGGCCGTATCGTGTGAAGCCACAGAGAATACTTTCAGGTTTTCAGCTCCTGTTTCAGTAGATAAACTGGGACTTAGATTACCCCAAAAAGAAGATGGCTGTATGATATCCTGCATGAGCAAAGGTGATATCTCGAGATGATTGAATATCGATTGTTCCCATCCTCCCGAAGTTACATTCAACAGCTGCGAAGTAGATGCTATAGTATACTCTGTATGTGATATACCTGTCAGATAATGATTGATAAGATCCGGCATAAACAATATTTTTCGAGCTATTGATAATAATGGGCTCTTGCTTTTGATCATACTCAGCAGTTGGAATATTGTATTTATTTCCATTGCCTGAATACCTGTCATGGAATACATATCTTCCTTCGATATAAGTTCTTCCATTTCTTCGCACATACCTCTTGTACGTATATCCCTATAACAAACAGGATTTGATAATAACATACCCGATTCATCCAGCAGCCCAAAGTCTACCCCCCATGTATCCACAGCAATACCTTTCAGTTGGTATCCTTGTATTATTGCCTGACGAATACTCTCTTTTACATTCGTCATCAAAGTCAGAAAGTTCCAATATAAAGTATCATTCAATTTTACAGGAACATTCGGAAAACGAAAAACCTCGGTCAGTTCTATTTTTCCGTTGCTGAACGTACCGGCAATAGCCCGACCGCTTCCTGCTCCCAAGTCTATAGCCAGATATGACATGCTTTATAGTATTAGATTTAAGGTTTACGATTTCTTTCCAAGTATATAAATCTCGAGATCTCGAATCTCATCATCAGAAAGGGTCAGATAATTCCCTTCGCCTGCATGTACAATTATGCTGCAAGCCAGTTCAAAAAACACGGCTTTTTGAAAAGCATCATCAAAGTCTTTGCCGCAAACTGCTTGTCCGTGTTTGCTCATCAGTACACAATCATGCTCTTTCAGAGCATTGGTCACAGCCTCTGCCAATTCTTTCGAACCAGGTCGAAAATAAGGAATAACAGGAATTTCGCTGCCGCAATAACACGGAACTTCGGCTATTATATTAAAGCTTTTTGGCTTATTCTTCATGCAGGAGATTGCTGTTGCGTATTTTGATTGAAAATGCAAAACAACATTCATGTCCTTGCGTTCACGTAAAACTCCCAGATGAAAAACGCTCTCCATAGAAGGCTTCGGCCCGTCAATACGTATCCCTGCAGATATATCGCATACTGAGATATTATCTTCGGAAATACGGGGCAGCCACGATCCTGTTCCCGATACCATAGCTACATTATCTTCAATACGCCACGATAAGTTTCCGCTGCTGCAAAGCTGCAATCTCTCCTTTCCAACCCGATGGGCTTGTTCTATAAATTTATCTATCTGTGCTTTTGTTGCCATAGTATATTTATGGTTTCAGACCATTTTATTATTATTTCAGTTTATTATATATATTACTTACTTCAGACTTTCATCCAAGGAAAAAATCCGCTCGACCAGCTCCCATTTTTCATCGGAACGCCTGCCATCAGCCGTTATTTGAAACTGAGAAACAAAATCCTCCCATTCAGACTGCCTTTCATAGCCGGCCAATTTTCCGAAAGATTCATCCCAATTAAAATCAACCGGTGTTTCGAGTATCATAAAGGCGGTATCATTTATCACATATATTTCCATATCGATAATTCCGGCTCTGCGGATACCTTCGGGGATCTCTTGCCATATATTACGTCTATCATGCCAGTATTTATACTGATCCACCGTTTCTTGATTCAGTTTCAGAAACTGGCAGAAGCGTTTCGTTACTCCTGCCGGATTTCTCGGATATCCTTTTTTTAGATCTTCAGCCATTCTTTACTGTTTTGAGGTCACAGACCTTTTTGTTTTAAAAACTCCAGCTTCAACTCTGAACTTTCAATTCAGCCTAAAAGGTTACAAAGGTTACAACATCAACACACAATTTTCGATGTTACTTTTTTCCTTTTTGGTTTTGTTAACTGATCACTGTTAACTGATTTCAAAGACCGCTTTGCCTATAGATAAAAAAGAAGCAATAAGCTCTGAAAACCTATTTTTTGTAAAGAGGTCCGTATGCCTGACATGCTCTGAAATCAGAACCTTCCTTATCCATACCAAACGCCGACCACGCCGCCGGACGATAAATATCGTCTTCGCAAACATTGTGCATACAAACCGGAATACGAAGCATCGAAGCCAATGTGATAATATCGGCGCCTATATGTCCGTAACTGATGGAACCGTGATTTGCACCCCAGTTGTTCATCACCGAATAAACATCCTTGAAGTTCGGATCTTCAGTCAACCGAGGAACAAACCATGTTGTAGGCCATCCCTTGTCTGTGCGGTCATCCAAAATTTGATGTACTTTCGGATCAAGGTCAACTGTCCATCCTTCGGCTATCTGCAATACAGGTCCTAAGCCTTTAATCAGATTCAGACGAACCATTGTACAAGGCATCTCACCTTTAGTCAGGAATTTAGAAGAAAAACCGCCGCCTCTGAAATACTCCCTGTTGGCAGGAACCCATTTGGTAGCATCCAGACAAGCCTTTGCTTCCTTCTCCGATATATTCCAAAATGGTTTCATGGCAGGTTTTCCGTTTGCATCCTGTTGTTGAGCGGAACCATCCAGAGTTGCAGCACCCGAATTGATCAAGTGTATAATTCCTTCGGATGCAGCACCCGTTAACTTTTGTCCGGTAACACGTTCTACAGCTTCGGGACTCCAGTAAGTACGTACATCGGCAAATATCTGAGCTGTATTTGTTAACAGATATCCGAATAACATAGCAGTACCATTCAGAGCATCATTTTCCGTAGCAAGTACATAAGGCGCACGGATTCCTGTCCAATCGAATGACGAGTTCAGAATAGCTTCCGCAAAATCCCCGTTTGGATAAAAATCCGTCCATTGCCGCTGTCCCTGAAAACCGGCTGCAATAGCATTATGACCTAAGGCTTCTTCTCCGAATCCCATTTCTTTCAATTTAGGATTACCATTCATCAGGTCACGGACAATCAGAGCCATTTTTACTACAAATTCCCAATCTTTGTCTTTCGCTGCTCTGTCTTTTTTCAAGTCTTCGCGGTTGCATATATCTTCGTTTTCGGCGCAATTAGCCTTCGTCCAAGCTAATGCTTTTTCAAACTCTTCTTTATCATATATACCTTCGGTCATACGGCGGATTATTTCCACTTCGTCAACACCCTCACAGCGCATCCCCAGATAATCTTCGAAGAAATCGGTATTCACTATCGAACCGGCAATACCCATACATACAGCTCCTATCGACAGATAAGATTTTCCTTTCATGATAGAAACAGCCAGACCTCCCTTTACAAAACGGATGAGTTTGTCTTTTACATCCGATGGAATTTCTTTTGTTCCGGCATCCTGAACATCGTGCCCGTAAATACCGAATGCAGGCAAGCCTTTTTGTGCATGGCCTGCCAGTACTGCTGCCAGATATACTGCTCCGGGACGTTCTGTTCCGTTAAAACCCCAAACCGCTTTTACGGTATGCTGTTCCATATCCATCGTTTCGCTGCCGTAACACCAGCAAGGAGTAACAGTTAAGGTAACGCCGACTCCTTCTTTGCGGAACTTTTCGGCACAAGCAGCACTTTCCGCTACACGACCTATGGTAGAATCTGCAATAACACATTCAACAGGAGTTCCATCCGGATATTTTAATGTAGATGTTAATAAATCGACTACGCTCTGAGCCATTCCCATTGTTTGAGATTCGAGCGACTCTCTTACTCCGCCCATACGTCCGTCGATTGTCGGGCGGATACCTATTTTAGGCCATTGCCCCTGAAATCTTTTTGTTTTCATCATATTTATAATTTAGGTTACAAGGTCTTATACCCTTTTTCAATCTGCTTATTCTCCTTTGTTTCAAAAATAGAAGAATAAGTCATATCTCACTTTCATTTTTTCGACAGATAAATAACAGATTATCGATATTATGTGTTAAAAAACATAATATCGATAATCTTACATAAATGTGATAAATTATCCGTTTTTTAAGGTCTCAGACCTTTTTATTGACTTTGTAAGTATAAATACAACAAATAATTATCGCTTCCAGGCGACCATATAATACTTTCTTTTACTTATTATTAATGCGAAGACCTATTATTTTATCTGATTATAAACACTATATTTATCAACCCTTAATAATCATCTAAAAACGATATATACTATGACAAGCAGTACTTCAAATCCTGATCTTGTACTTCTGAATATCGGTTATTCGGAGTTAAATGCTAACTGGAACTGGAAAGATATCTACAGCCCCTTTGCTCGTATATATTATGTAGACAAAGGCATTGCCCGAACCAAGATAAACGGATATACTTTCGATCTGAAACCCGATCATCTATATCTGACTCCACCTTTTACACTCCATGACGATGAATGCGATAGCTACTTTTCGCTTTATTACATTCATTTCTATGAAAGCACAATCAATACAGCTACCATATTCGATAAATATAATTTTCCGGTAGCGATCAGAACTTCTCCGCTAGACAGTGAACTTATCAAACGGCTGCTAGCTATAAATCCCGAGAGGAATCTGAAGTTTTTCGATCCTCAGTTTTATGATAATCCGCCTACATTTTCGCAATACAATGCAGAGAATGACAAACTGCCGCTACATTCGATGATCGAAACTCAGGGGATTCTGTCTCAACTGATATCTCGTTTTTTAGCGAGAAGAACCGAAAAACTCGAGAGTAAAGATTTACGAATAAATATAGCTTTGCAGTATATCCATGAAAACATACACAATAATATTCAATTAGATAATCTTTCTGATTTATTACATATCAGCAACGATCATTTTATCCGCATATTCAAATCCGAAATGAAGTATACTCCGTTGAAATACATTACAATGAAGAAAATAGAAAAAGCTCAGTTGTTATTGCTAACCACTAATCTTTCAGTAAAAAACATAGCTTACGAACTCAGTTATGACAACATCTCCTATTTCACGAGATTATTTAAGTCCTACACAAATAAAACCCCTGTAGAGTACAGGAGTAATTTTAGTCAGTAAAGAGAATTGATCAACCGATCAAAACCTTTTATCTTTATCTAGAATATTAGATAAGGATACTCCTTTCAATCGTCCAAAAAGTAAATGCTTGGGACTTCCTATAATTTGAGAAGTATATATACCGGTATGTCCCGAAAATAAATAAGCTACAACACAAGCGACAGCTACATAAATGCCACATCCGGCACCAAATAGTTCAATCCCCATTAACGAACAGGCAATCGGCGTGTTTGTTGCTCCGGCAAAAACAGCCACAAACCCCATGCCAGCAAGTAAAGCCATCGGCAATGGTATAAAACCAAATAAAGCACTACCCAATGTTGCTCCTACAAAGAATAAAGGGGTTACCTCTCCTCCTTTAAAACCAACACCAATGGTAAATGTTGTCAATAGTATCTTCAATAGAAAGTCATACCAGTCCTGCTGCACGGTAAAAGATTCCACAATAGTAGGCACTCCCAAACCAATGTATTTGGTTGTACCCATAAGCAACACCGACAATGCAATAATAATTCCTCCGAAAAAAGGTCTTAGCGGGGGAAATTTTATTTTTTTAGATAATTTACTCCAGAAATGTACGGACTTAGAAAAAGTCAATGCCGCTAGTCCAAAAACAATTCCCGTGAAAATCACATATAACAAATTCAAAGGAGTCATTTCCGGAACAAAAGGAACCGAATAGTGTGTATGTGCTACCTTCCATAAATCATGGCATGTATAATTTGCAATAACAGCCACCAAAAAGCTAGGTAAAATAGCTTCGTATCTTACACGACCGACAATCAGAACTTCTAATGCAAAGACAGCTCCTGCTAAAGGCGTCCCGAAAACGGACGCAAAACCTGCGCTTACCCCTGCTATTATTATAATTTTACGGTCACGGCTTCTCAGTTTAAATAGTTTCGAGAACTGGTCGGCAATAGCTCCCCCCATCTGTACGGCAGTACCTTCCCGACCCGCCGAACCTCCGAATAAGTGAGTGAGAAAGGTGCCGATAAATACTAGCGGAGCCATACGCAAAGGAATAATCTTTCGGGGAGAATGCACCTCTTCTATCAACAAGTTATTACCTTTAACTGTGGTACTGCCCCAATAGTGATACATCGCACCGATAAGAAGTCCGGACAAAGGCAGTAACGATATAATCCAAAGATGCGACTCTCTATAATCGGTCGCCCAATTTAGAGAGACTAATAATAGAGCAGAGGCAGATCCCGCCAATAAACCGATAACTGTTGATAGGCATAACCAGCGTATCAGGTATAAAAAGACAGGGAATTGTTCGATAGATACAGATAGCTTTTTTAATCGGGAGTAAAGCATCACTTTCTTTAATTTAAGATAAATGTCCGTGGCAAAGTCATACAAAGATATATTAGTTTTGGAAAATATAAAGATAAAAAGCGCCCCAAGACCAAAAAATCACTTCTTAGTCAAGGGGCATTCAACTCACATCTATGATTCCCGTTTTTTATTAAGCGTAAACAAAAAAAGAACTGAATAATATTTAGTAATAGATTTCACTTATTGGACTGTCAAATACCAAATGTATACTTCCAAACTGGTCTTTATATGCTTTAATTCTCTCATCGTGTAAAAGCCAGCCTATAGTGACCGCAACAGTAATATCATCATGCTTTGTAATTTCGACTATCTGTCTCAAAGACATTTCTTTATTTGTCAGTAATAGCCCTCTGATGAATTTTGCCCTAATATTAATATCTCTCTTTACCATTCCGTATGTTTATTAATTTAATAATAACAGCAGGTATTTCTTATTCTTTGTTAATACAAATATATTGGAATAACGCCCTTTATCTAATCTATTTTACGAGCTTATTATGTAGTTTAATCTGGTTTTCTATGTCAAAAAAGGCTTCAATTCAGAAGATGATTCAAATTTGAGTCAGAACCTGACACAATATAATAAAGGAATAATATAAATGTAAGATGTTTTGTTATTAAATGTCATTTTATCATATATAAACACAATAGCAGACTCAAATATACACTTAGTATAATTGAGTCTTTTTTTGATATATTTATCATGAAAAATTATTCAAGATAATAAATCTTCGATTTGCTTCTTTTGCAAGCTAAAGAAAGAACGTCTATCTATTTCGCCACTGACACTAATCAGAGTCGAAAACCGCTTTAATGATTCTATCCATTCTTCATGCATTTTGCATATTATTGCATCTGTAGACAAAATTGTATTTAACGAATAAATACCATCCATATAAGAACAGACAAAGTCATTACCCCGAACTAGTGTATAGCTGTAATATACATTAACATTTGATAAATAGATCAGGCTTTCCATATCACTAGCCTCACGTACTCCATACGAAGTTATATATTCGAAATAATGAATCAGTTGAAGCATTTCTTCTCTTAAATATTTTTTTTCCTCTTCTGTTAAGATACCTAGAGAATGGAAAAAGTTTATTTCTTCAACCATATATATAAATATCTTTCGGTCTATAATGGTCATATCCTTAGGCATAAAGGGGTTCTTTTCGGACAAATCCTGCCTACACAGATTTAATTCTTCCGGTAAATCAAAAGCAGAATATCGATCTGGGACATTCTTTGTATCTAACTGATATAGATACTGAAACATCTTGAATTTAAACAATCCATCAAAAGGAAACAATAATGAGTAGGGAACAAAGCTAAAGACTGATTTTATAGTAAGTCCGGGATCTTCTAGAAATTGAGTATAAGAGTCTTCATGCTGTTGCAGTTTTAATTTTACAGTATCAACAGGATTTTTAGATGTAGACAGACCTAAACTGAATAAAGGCGTATTCTGATTTTCGACCTGAACTAAAGTATCCAGTGATATTTTTAATTTGTTTGCAATAATGCAAGCTTCCGAAAAAGTAAAGAAAATTTCACCCCTAAGCCGCCTATAAATAGTTTCTTTACCCAAAGGTAGTATGTTCTGAAGAAAAGCCTGCTGATCCTTTTTTCGAGGTATAAGTTCTTCTATAGCTTTTATAAGCTTATCGTTAAATCCTAACATATATTCCGGTGATGAGTGTTCTTTACTATTATAATATAAAGCAAAAATAAACAGATTTATTACAGTTGTATGATTTTTAGAATATAAATAAAAATAATACGAATTTATTTCCACGGCTTCTATTTTCGGAGAAGCCAGTCTTAACACAAACTCAACATTAGGTTTACAATACAGTAATCATTCCAGAATACTTTTGTTTACAAAAATTAAGCATTTATAATAATTAGAGCCTAATGAGAAAACAAAAACCCAATCTACTAAAATTACTATCTTTTTGCATTCTGTTATTTATGGGCATCCAGCCCGGCTTTAGCCAAAACAACACAATAGAAATCAAAGGAACTATAAAAGACGATTCGGGAGAGCCGTTAATCGGAGCAACCGTTAATTTTAAAGGAACGCAAATCTCATCACTAACCGACATTGATGGAGCTTTCGAGCTTAAAATACCATCTGATAATGGTATAATAACAGTAACGTATATAGGATACGATCCGTTAAGCGTTAAAATAGAACCGAATAAATCGATTTATTCAATAATATTAAAGTCGAATCAGAATAGCCTCGATGAAGTTGTTGTAACAGCCTTAGGTATTAAGAGAGAAGAAAGAGGTCTTGGTTTTTCGACTGAAACAATAAACGGTGAAGCCTTGACTGACTCAAGATCAAACAATTGGGCTACAGCCCTTTCCGGAAAAGTGGCAGGATTAAATATCACCGGTGCAGGAGGAGGTCCACTCGGAACTTCACGAATATCGCTAAGGGGAGATAACTCTATGAATATAGATGGCAACAATGCCCTTGTCGTATTGGATGGTGTACCTATCGGAGGATCGGCAACAGGTACGGGTGCCGATTCTTACGGAGCAGGAGCAGGTAGTGATATTCCTATTGACTTCGGGGATGCTATTAGTGATATTAACCCTGATGATATAGAATCTGTCACTGTACTAAAAGGACCTTCTGCCGCAGCTCTTTACGGAAGCCGTGGAGCAAATGGAGCTTTAATTATTACTACTAAATCAGGAACTAAACAAAAAAAAGGAATCGGAGTATCTTTCAGTTCCAGTTTCAGTATAGACAATGTACTTCGCTGGCCCGATTACCAATATGAATACGGACAAGGAACTCAACAAAAAGACAAAAACGGGAATTGGTATTACTCTTACGGAGCATCTGAGGACGGTGTAAACACAGGATCAACCAGTAGTGCATTCGGACCTAAATTTGATGGACAAATGTATTTTCAATATGATCCTGAACAGGAAGGACAAAGTCTCGAAAGGCAGCTTTGGCGTCCCTACAAAAACAACATAAAAGATTTCTGGCAGACAGGAACTGATTTTCGGAATAATATATCAGTAGAAGGAGCTTCTGAAAAGAGTGCATTTCGTATGTCATTATCCCATCAGGCAAATAAATGGATGATGCCTAATACAGGCTTTAACCGCATATCGTTTGCCACGTCTTTTGATTATAAAGTAACGAATAAACTGAAATTCAATACAAAAATCAATTTCACCAATCGCAGCAGTGATAACTTACCGGGTACAGGTTACAACAACCAGTCAATCGCTTATTTTATGATTTTCCAGAATCCTAATATCGATCTGTCATGGTATCGCCCGATGTGGAAAAAGGATAAAAATCAAATAGAACAGATCCACCCCTTCAGCAGCTATATAGATAACCCCTATATCATTGCATACGAAATGCAAAATCCATCGGATAAAAATACGTTGATCGGTTCAGCAAATGCCATATACGAGTTCTCTCGGAAATTTGAGCTCTTGTTAAGAACCTCTCTTGAAATGTCACACGAAAACAGATGCCAGGAAAGACCCTATAATACAGCCAATTACACAAAGGGATATTACAGGGAGGATGACATTAATTATTTAGAATCAAATACAGACTTCTTATTTACTTATAGAGATCAGTTATCGAAACAACTTGGCTTCCGGGCTTCGGCAGGAGGAAATATAAGAAAAACCGAATACAGAAATAAGTCCGGCTATGTTATTGGGCTGGTTACTCCCGGTGTATATAAATTATCCAATGGGATAACTTCACCATTTTTGAACTCAACCAATAGAGAAAAACAGGTAAATAGCTTGTATGGTACTATAAACATGAATTATGGAAAAATACTCTTCCTTGACATTACAGGCCGTAATGATTGGTCGAGTACTCTTCCAGTTCTAAATAATTCATTCTTTTACCCATCTGCGAGCCTTAGCGGTGTTGTATCCGACATGGTAGAACTACCTGAACAAATCTCGTTTCTAAAATTGAGAGCTTCGTGGGCTCAGGTTGGAAATGACACCGATCCTTACAAAACATCCAAATACTATAGCATGAGTGAATTCTCGGGCGCGGCTCTTATGCCCAGAACCCTTTACAACGCGACATTCAAACCTGAAATTTCGACAAACTATGAAGCAGGTATAGATTTTAGGATGTTTAACAATCGATTGAATTTAGATCTAACAGGATACCAGAATTATACAAAGAACCAAATAATAGATGTACCTCTTGATCCTACAACCGGATACAGTAAAGCTACCGTAAATGCAGGTAAGGTACGTAACAAAGGGTTGGAAATATTATTAAGTGGAACACCCATACAAAACAAAGATTTCAAATGGAGGGTCACAACCAACTGGTCTAAAAATTGGAATAAAGTATTAGAGTTATCTCCCGACCTAGCTGATGACGAGAGCCAACTTATAGCACAATCCGGTACAGTATACTTCTATGCTAAAAAAGGAGGATCAATGGGAGATATGTACGGGTATAAGCTGGTAAGAAATCCTGAAGGACAGGTTGTATTTGATTCTAAAACAGGACTAACAGCACGAAATGCAGACGTAGAATATGTCGGTAATGCCTATGCAAAATGGAAAGCCGGGATACAAAACGAATTTACTATAAAAAATGTAAGGGTATCTTTCTCTTTTGATGGTCAATACGGAGGTCTTGTATATTCTCAATCACACCACAAGATGACTGAACAAGGCAAACTGAAACATACTTTATATGGTAGAGACTCCGAAGACGGCAAAATTGTAGGAAACGGGGTTGTAGACAATGGAGACGGTACTTATTCACCCAATACTACCAGAATAACAGTATCTCAGTATTATTCGGACTATTACCGTCGCGCCAATGTCGAAACCAATTCATTCGATGCTACGTTCATCAAATTAAGAGATGCACGTATCGAATACAATTTCCCAAAGAAAATTACAAATAAGCTGAATGTAAATTCATTATCTCTTGCTCTTTTTGGTCGTAATTTATGGATGTGGGTAAAAGAATATCCGCTCTTCGATCCGGAAGCCGCTGCACTTAACAGTTCAAGCATTGTTCCGGGCGTGGAGATGGGACAATTGCCATCATCAAGAACAGTCGGCGTAAATCTTAATGTAAAATTCTAATAAGCAATACTTGTATGAAAATCAATAAAAATATATTTCTCGCTTTTATATCATCTATTATTCTAACCGGTTTTAGTGCTTGCGACAACGGTTTTGAAGACATGAACAAAGATCCAAACAGGATAGACGAAATATCTCAAGGCTCTTTATTAAGCCCTATTTTGTTCGAAATGGCCTCTTTTAATTATATGAGAGCCGATGATTTCACATTCGATATTATGCAGAATTCTTTGAGTTTTCCAAGCAACGGAACAGATATAGGTCACTATTATCTAACAGAAAATTCAGGAAACAGCACATGGTCGACCTCTTATCAATGGCTGACAGCTATCAGGGAAATGTACAACATTGCGGTTAAGAATAACGATACAAACTATCAGGCAATAGCCCTGACTCTCAATAGTTGGATATACGCCAATCTAACCGACTGCTTCGGAGATGTCCCGATGGAAGAAGCCGGACGTGCGGAAGAAGGCCTGTTACACCCTAAATTCAATACACAAAAAGAGATTTACGCCAAAATTATATCCGATCTTGATGCTGCTAACAAGTTATTTAATACTTCTTCGAAACTGACCTTTACCGGAGACTTCATGTATAATGCTGACACCGATGCAGAAGGAATATTGAAATGGAAGAAATTCTGTAATTCGCTACAATTGAGAGTCCTCTTAAGAATTTCGAAAAGGGATTCGGAAATGCAGGTATTCGACAAAATGAAACAAATTATAAATAATCCTACAGAATATCCGATTTTCACGAGTGATACAGATGGAGCTTTACTCCCGATTTCGGGTACAGCTCCATATTTACCACCAATAGCCAGACCACAGGATTTTACAACGGGACGTGTTGCTTCAGAATTTTTCATAGATAACCTATTGGCTATGAATGATCCCAGATTACCTCTGTGGGCAGGAAAGGCAAAGGATCAGAACAATAAAGATATAGGATATAAAGGTATTCCTTCGGGATATATTGTAGGTACTAGCTTTGATTACACTCCTTCTAATCTGAATCAGACTCTGGCAAAAGCTCCTTTGAAGATAATATTGATGAGTACAGCCGAAGTAAAATTCATTCTGGCTGAATTAGCCTTCAAGAAAATTATTTCAGGTAATGCCGAAGAATATTATAAGGCAGGAGTCATATCAGCTATTTCTCACTGGGGAGGAACCGTTCCTGCAAATTATTTCGAGAACACTAATGCAAAATATGATGGAACATTAGAACGCATTATGCTACAAAAATACTATGCACTATTCTTTACAGACTTCCAACAATGGTTTGAATTCAGGAGAACAGGTTTGCCCGTATTACCTAAAAACGGAGGTTTATTAAACGATGGGAAAATGCCTGTGAGATACCAATATCCGACAGTTGTAGTAAGAATGAATAACGAAAATTACAAAATTGCAGTACAAAATATTGGAGGAGATAATATTAATACCCAGTTATGGTGGGAGAAGAATTAAGTCAAATAAGAGGTTCCAACCCTTAACTCAATAAAAACGATTATGAAACGATTATTTATTGTAATTACATCCGGATTGTTTATTATGATAAGCAACATACACGGACAAAGTGCAAATAACAAATTTGTATTCGACACATATGCTCAACCGATCAATATCGAAAATGTAACAGATTACAGCACCCATGATCTGGGAGATGTTATCGCAAAAAAATTACAAGTTATTGAAAAAACATTTTTGGTAAGATTCGAAACGAAAATAGGCTTAACAGGTTCTGATATTGAAATTCAAAAACCAGATCTTTTGGAGTCAGTCGAGAAGTTAGATAAATATTACAGAAAAGCTGTAAAGAAAGATAATATGAATCGGGAAATAGCTGCATCAAAACTATCCGGATACCTCGATCTGGCATACTGTCTGTTCTATGAAAACAGTGACGAATTCGAAAAGGCTCTTAGCAAAGCTAAAAAGGCTGAAGATATTATCGCATTGTATGATCAGATTGAACTATCAGCAAGTAAAATGACAGTTAATAAGTAAAAAATTTAATTATAAAATAATGAAACAATTTCCTATTATAATTGCCTTATTATGTACAATGCAGTTGTCTGCACAACAGATAGCTAAGGGCTATATCTATGGAGACGACAACAACAATGGAAAAAAAGACCGCAAAGAAAAAGGAATAGCAAATGTAGCGGTGTCAAATGGAAGCGATGTAGTATTAACGGATTCGGAAGGAAAATACAATTTACCTGTAACGGACAATAGTATTATATTTGTTATAAAACCATCGGGGTATCAATTTTCATTAAATGAATACAATTTTCCAAAATCATACTACATACACAAACCTCAGGGTTCTCCTGTTTTGACTTACTCAGGATCAGCTCCGACGGGAGAATTGCCTAAATCCGTGGACTTTGGATTGATAAAAACAGAAGAACCAGAGAATTTCACCTCCTACATATTCGGCGATTCACAAGCTTATTCGGAACAAGAAATTGAATACTTCACCAAAGGGATTGTGAATGAAGCCAACAAGAGAAAGGGTATCAGTTTCGGTATTACGTTGGGAGACTTAGTCGGAGATAATCTGACTTTACATTCCTCGTATCAGAAGGCAATACAAGGAATGGGACTACCTTGGTACAATGTACTGGGAAACCATGATATGAACTACGATGCTAAAGAAGATATCTTTTCAGATGAAACTTTTGAGGCAAATTTTGGGCCGGCCAATTATTCTTTCAATTACGGAAAAGCCCACTTTATAGTATTGGATGATGTTCTATATCCCAATCCGGTAACAGGTAAAGGTTACCTGGGTGGTTTACGTGCGGATCAGCTGAAATTTGTTGAAAATGAACTGAAGTATATAACTCCCGATCAGCTAATTGTTATCAGTATGCATATTCCGTTGTATGATAAACAGGATAAAGATGCTTTCAGAGAAACCGATCGCCAACAACTTTATTCGTTGCTTGAAAAGTATCCTAATGTATTGGTATTAACCGCACATACACATATACAATATAATAATTTTATAGGTAAAGAAGAGGGGTTGAACAGAACAAAGCCAATTCATGAATATAATGTCGGAACGACTTGCGGTGATTGGTACTCAGGAGTACTTAACGAAAGCGGAGTTCCGGTCTCAACAATGAGAGATGGTACACCTAAAGGATATGCTCTTCTAAACATATCAGGCAATCAATACACATTAGACTATAAAACCGCCGGACAGCCGGACGATTATCAATTATCGATATACAATCCTAAGGTCGTTCCATACAAAGGCAGATGGGTGACATCCGGAATATACGCCAACTTTTTTATGGGAAGCAACAATGATATTGTTGAGTATCGTGTCGACACAGGAAAATGGACTAAAATGCAAAGAATAGACGATTACGATCCGACCTACTATCGATACATGCAAGACTGGGATTATGATACAGAAGTAAAACCTGTTCGACGTCCTTCTAATGCACAGATATCCAGTCACCTTTGGAGAGCCAATATACCCACTACCCTCCCTATTGGAGTACACCGGATAGAAGTACGTGCGACAGACATGTTTGGACGAACATTTACACAAACCAGTTCTTATGAAATTAAGGAGTTATCTAAATAAATAGACATCTATATACATAAAAAAGCGGCCATTTATAGGCCGCTTTTTTATGTATAACCAATTTTAAACTAAGAATCTGCATGCAGATTGTTCTTATCCGAATAAGCTGATAATGTAAGAGTCAGAGCTCCATCGCTGGTTATATTATGAGTAGTTCCGAAACTATCCAAAAGAGCGAATATCGTAATCATAAGAGCAATACCTGCCTCATCGATTCCCAAAACGGCATGAATTAAACCTAAAGAAGTTATCAAGGTACCACCCGGGAGTCCAGGGGCTGCTATCGCAAAGATTCCCAATAGAGGTATAAATACTAACAATTTACTAACATCGGGCATAGTTCCATATAACAACTGAGACACAGCCAAAGACAGAAAAACAACATCTAATATAGAGCCGGGAAAGTGTATATTACCTAACAAGGGTATAGAAAAATCTCTGATATCGCTTTTCAACACAGGACTCTTCTTGGTTTGCCCTATAGCTACACCAAGACTGGCTGCAGATGATTGGGTTCCCAATGCTGTAAGAACAACCGGGCCATAATATTTCAGCACTTTCCATGGGTTTATCCCTGCGTATATTCCCGAAGAAATATAGAGAAAACTCAGCCAGATAATATGACATAAGACCGTAATTAGCAGAATAGCCAGAAAAACAGGCAATCTGGAAGCGAGCGTTCCTTCATACGCCAATATACTGAAGTTAGCTGCAATAAAAAATGGAAGTATCGGGATTAAAACCTTCTTAACCAAAGCAAAAATGAGACTTTGAAATTCATATAATGCCGCCTCTATTTTCGAAGCATTAGTCCAGATTACAGACAGCCCTATAAGAAAAGCAAAAATCAAAGCACTCAGCACAGACATTAACGGAGGGATATCTAACTTAAACAACATTTCGGGAACAACATTAGTAACTCCTGCATCGGGTGTAATATTTAGCAAAGGTATTGCCATATACCCTACAAAAGCACCGAGTGAGGCACTACCTATACATGAAACATAAGCCAGCAGTAGCGATATCCCCAACAACTTCGACGCATTTCTTTTGAGACGAGTTATGGATGGTGTGATAAATCCGAAAATAATAAGAGGAATTAAGAAAAAGATAATCTGTCCCAGAACATGTTTTATCGGAAGTATAAATCCAATAACATCCTCAGAGGCTAGCAATCCAATAATAACACCACCTACGACTCCCAGAAAAAGCCTGATGGTTGTACTTGATAATAATCTTTTCATTGATAATGGGGAATTAAGGTCACAGACCTATTTATTGCTTTGAAAAATATAACAAACTGATTTTATTATACTTGAAAGCATATCATTAAATACTTCTATTTATTTAAAATATATTTTAGGATGAAGCCTGTAAGCCAAAATCGGTTTATGATCTCTTAACCTAGGCACATTCTCAATTTCAGCAGATAAAAGTATAACTTGTATCCATCACCTGAAATACCACTTTCATGGTATTTCAGGTCAGAAAGAAGATCTTATTAAACGTTAAAATATATATTTTTTTATCACACGTAAAATATTTTGGAGTCTCGGTTGTCTGCATTAGTAGAGAATGCACTCTGATAATTATTTACCCATCTACATACATTAATCCATTTAGGTGAACATCAATAACCTAAGCTGGTATTATAAACTAATATGAGACTGTAACACTAGTTTGATTCATGTTAACTGAATTATCATTTATTACTAATCCCCCCAAACAGTTCAATAGTACTTATGCTCTATTTGTCTCTTCCCATGTCTAAAACGGGAATGAGACTTTACTCGAATTTTCGTCATAAGAGTTTATTAAAATCAAATCGCATCATAATATACAAAATCCTTTTCTATTGATTTTATGTTTTAATGGGATTCTGACTAAAGAAACTGGCGGCCTAATATTATATTCCTCATTTGAAATATGAACACAGTTTTATTTATTAGATAAACCGACATTATAAGATCGAGACCCATTCTTGATAATATCATTTCCCATTTTGCCAGAAATATTATTCTGTTCTTATTCTTTTAAAACTAGGTTTATTTATAGTATTTGCCAGTAATGGCAGATGGAGTGATCTCTATTATTCCGGTAGCTTTGAACATATTGGCTGGAAATTCCATGTGGCTAAGTTCGGGTGTGTATTTTTTCACGATATGTTTAAGTATCTCTTTTTTTAGTTCAGGCTCATCTATCATTTGTGCATTTCCCAATATGATAACGCTTCTGAATTCTGTATTTGTATCACATACAATCGTGGTATCAGGCAAAATAGCACCCATCTCGTCTACCTCGAACCCCACTTTGGAGTCTTGTTTCAGATATGCTATTTTCTGCCCTTTGATAAGCCCATGAATATATATCTTATCATTCCAATAGACATAATGAACCGGTACGATATAAGGAAATCCATTCGGATCATTAGTCGCAATTCTGCCTACTTCTGCCTTGTTTAATACATCTGTTATTTCAGTGGGATTAAGCTGATGTTGTTTCATTCTTCCTTGCATAACTCTTATTTTTTGATAATTAATTTTTCTTTAGTCCGCAAAGCTATTAAACAATTGGACTATATTTGTGGTACAGATAGAACAAAAACAAGCAGTCCAGATGTTCGATTTTAAATTGTTACAAACCAGAATTGATAAGACTCAAAAAAAAGCGGTTTATATCCAGATTGCTGATAGCATAATAGAGTTTATCAAAAACGGAAAGATTAAAACCGGGGAACTGATGCCCGGCACAAGGCTAGTAGCGGCGGAACTCGGTATAAACAGGAATACTGTAGTTCAGGCATTCGATGTATTGTCGGCAGAAGGATGGATTATCTCCGAAGAGCGAAAGCGAACCTATGTCTCGGATAAGATACGGATATCTCCTGTAAATGAAACACCAAAGCGAGTGAAGCAGCCGATAGACGCTGCCATAAAAAAGCATATCTTGTTTGATGATGGCCTACCGGATACTTCATGTGCACCCATGGAAGAGCTGGCTCGGGCATACCGTCGGATATTCAATCGCAAAGCCAGATGGCAGATAATGAATCTTGCAAGTGAGTTTGGTGATGATAAATTTCGTGATATGATTTCAAATATGCTGAACCAGAATAGAGGCATGAATACTTCATTGCCGGAAATTTGTATAACACGAGGGAGCCAGATGGCTTTATTTTTAACAGCTCATTGCTTATTGAAAAAAGATGATATCATTTTAGTTGAAAACCCTGGATTCAAGCCCGCATGGAAAACCTTTGAACATGCAGGTGCTACAATTTTGCCCATTCCTGTTGATGATGAAGGAATAAATGTAGAAGAAGTAGAAGCTATATTAAAAAAGAAAGATATTAAAGCCATCTATGTAACACCGCATCACCAATACCCAACAACGGTAACTTTAAGTCTTGCCCGTCGGTTAAAATTGATTGAATTATCTAACCGATATGGGTTTACTATCATTGAGGACGATTACGACAATGTGTTTCATTTCTCCCAACGTCCGATCATGCCCATATCTTCATACGACAATATTGACAAAAACCACTATGTCTATATAGGAACTTTAAGCAAATTGATTGCTCCGGCAATAAGGGTAGGTTATATTGCAGCTAATCCCGATTTTATAGAAAAGGTAGGCCAACTCCGTAAAATTATAGATATACAGGGAGATGCAATAATGGAACAGTCTATCATGGAATTGATCGCAGATGGAGCTATTCGCAGGCATCAGAAAAGAATGTTAAGCTATTATGAACAGAAAAGAGATTTTTTCGCATCTCTCTTAGATAATTATTTAGAAAATAAAGTAACTTACAAGAAACCCGATGGAGGGTTGGCTTTTTGGATTAAACCGATTGAAAACATTGATTTATTTCAAGTACAGAAAAGGGCTAATCTTAAAGCTATCAATTTCTATACACCTGACAGATTCAGTTTTGACAAGTCGATATCTGGAATTAGATTGGGTTATGCATCTTTGTCCGAAGCAGATTTAGAGAAAGGAATTAAAATTTGGAGTAAAATTCTATAGATTATTCATAAATCTAACTTAATACTACTATTACAACAACTTATAATAAAAAGTGATCGATGAAGTACCCGTTCCTAATATACTTGAAAAATAAAACATCTCTAAAGTTCGAATACAGGAGAGATGTTTCAGCAGTTACCCGTACCGACAACGGATATCACATCACATTTAGTAATGCAAGAAGCTATAATTACGGAGCCGATAAGGTTAAGTACTATCCGTTTATATCAACTTGCGAAAATGTTCGCATATACGAGAATGGCAAATTGAATGAGAAATATGATACAGTTGATAGTTACGGTCATTATTTGATTTTCCGCAATGGAGATAACAATTCTTATCCTATTGAAAAAAGTTCTGATATTGAAATTTGTAATATAAAAAAAGACACAGATCAAGCTAAATCGATTATCGATTATTTTAAAGAAATACTGAAAAAATCAGGAGGTGTATCATTTGACATCCCAGCAGAGGATACTGAAAACAAAAATCCAAATCAAATAAGTTCTGAAATATTGCTCAAGGCTCTTGACGGTATAGATTTATTCGAATCAAGGTCTGCGTTATCCAAATATATTGACGGAACTAATCCTGCTGTTGCCACATCTAAAGAACCCCTCATCTACCCTTTCGGATGCAACGAAAGTCAGAAACTGGCAGTTGAGACGACTCTAAGAAATAGCATAAGTATCGTGGAAGGACCTCCGGGAACTGGAAAAACACAAACAATTTTAAATATAATAGCCAATCTTATTGTACAAAACAAAACTGTTGCAATCGTTTCTAACAACAATTCTGCAGTCTTCAATGTACGGGAGAAGTTAGAAAAATATGGCTATGGGATGGTTGTAGCATCACTTGGGAACAAAGAGAATAAAACTTCATTCTTTGACAGTATTGAAGAACAAACAGTTGATCCTAATTTTAAAATTTCGGAAGAGCGATTAAAAAGAGCAAAGAATGAGATTGAGGAATTAGACTCCATACTAACTAAATGTTTTCAGTACCGAAATAAATTAGCCACTTTAAAAACGGAGTTATCAGATGCTGAAATAGAATTTGAACATATAAAAGCAGAGCAGCCAATCAATCTGGAGGTAAAAGCTATGCTTGACAAGAAATTCCGTCGTAAATGGAATTATAGCAGAATTTTGAGTTTAAAAGATTTGTTATCATATATAGAGCTTAAAAGAAGACTGTCTATCAGAAATACGTTGCGGTTATTTTTTCATTATGGCTTATTTGACCTTAAAAGTATCAGTGTTTATGGTGAAGAATTGCCCATCTATGCAAATCATAAATTCTATGAACTATATATAACAAAAATAGAAAACGAAATACTGGATGTTGAGAACTGGTTAGCATCTAATAATGAAGAATCTAACCTTAAACATTTTATTGAAACATCAAAAGAAGTATTCAATGGTGAGTTATTTAAAAAGTATAATCGTTTAGATAAAGCCGAATTTAATGCAAAAGATTATCGCAAGCAGTTTAATGATTTTGCAAAGCGTTATCCAGTAATACTAAGTTCTACACTCTCATTGCACACAAGTATCCCTAACGGATATCTTTTCGACTATTTGATTATAGATGAATCTTCACAGGTAGATATAATAAAGTCTGCTGTATGCTTTTCGTGTTGTCGAAATGTGATTGTTGTCGGAGATAGTCTCCAACTAACTCATATTGTAGATAAACAGAGCCAAGAGGCTGCAGAGCAATTTCAAGTGGAGTACAATATTTCTCCTGTATATGACTATGTTAAACAGAATATTCTGAATTCGTTGAAAAGTTTGTATGGGAATAGTGTAAAATCAGTTTTACTAAAAGAACACTATAGATGCCATCCTACTATTATTGGATTTTGCAATAAGAAATACTACAATAATAATTTGGTTGTTATGACTGATGGAAGTAATCATCCGTTCAGAATCATAGAAACAAATATATCCGGAGAAAGAGATAATTATAATCAAAGACAGATAGATGAAACGGATTCTTATATACGAGAAAACTTTTCAATGAATTATACGGAAGTAGGAGTTATTGCTCCCTATAGAAAGCATGCCGATATGCTGCAGAAGCGACTACCCGATGGTGCGGAAGCCGACACGATACATAAATTCCAGGGGCGTGAGAAAAATGTGATTATATTCAATACGGTCAGAAGCAAAATCGGGGAATTTATAGATAATCCGAACCTTATTAACGTAGCTGTATCAAGAGCCGTTAAAGAATTTATTGTCGTAAAACCTGAATCAATGGAGCTTCCTCACGGAACAAATATCGGTGATATGATACGCTATATATGTTATACCACCGACCCCAATGAAACGATTATTAAAGGTCGTATCTGTTCCGTTTTTGACCTTCTATATAAAGAATACAATAAAGTCTTCACTTCGTTTCTTTCATCCAACAAGAATATAAAAGGCTCTGCCGCAGAGATTATTATTGATAAGCTATTGAATGAAGATATACTTAAAAACAATGTTCAATTCTCGTCAATTGATATGGTTCGAGAATATCGGCTTAGAGACCTTGTTCGGGATTTTCAATCATTTTCTGAAGATGAAATCCAATTTATAAAGAACAATTCAAGAATCGATTTTCTACTGTATAACAAAATGGATAAAACCCCTGTTTTAGCTATTGAGGTAGACGGTGTTTCATTCCATGATAATAAGTTACAACAGGAAAGGGACAATAAGAAAGATCACATTTTGGAAATTATCGGACTGCCATTGCTTAGGCTATCAACTGATGGACATAATGAAGAGAAAAGAATTATTGAATGTTTAAAACACTTCAATGGGTTTGAGTTAACGTTGTTTTATGATATCATTAACAGAGCAATATTTCAGGTCTCTGTTAATGACTGGATATTTCAATTGATACTGTTCGAAATAAAAATCAGTATGGAAATCGATAAATATAATTGCTTTTCCAGACAAGGAATCTCACAACGGATAAATTCACTGCTGCTGATACTGGCTGGGAGTCATATTAAATTCATTTTTAAAGCATTTGGCAAAGTAGCGTTGATCGGAAAAACCTGTAGCATAAGCAACTTCCGATATTGTTATCGATTTATCCTTTAACATTTGACAAGCATGCTTTAATCTTATATTGCGTATGAAATCATTAGAAGAGAAGCCTGTCATCGATTTAATCTTTCGATATAATGATGATTTAGACATATTCATTGCCTGAGAGAATAATTCAAGATCGAAACTTGTATCACTCAGATGTTCTTCAATAATACTCATGGCCTTATTCAGAAAACGTTCATCTAAGGAGGGGTATTCCAGTACAGATATATTTATCCCAATATTGTTTTTGAATTCAGTTTGTCTTTTTTTCTTATTCGCTAAAAAGTTGTTGATGCGTGCCACTAGTAGTTTGAGATCAAAAGGTTTAGAGATATATCCGTCAGCTCCTGCGTCATAACAGTCTATTCTATCTTCTATACTACTCTTTGCTGTAAGCAACAATATTGGGATATCACTTGTATTAATATCACTTTTTATAATTCGGCATAATTCTAAACCATCTAATTGAGGCATCATTACATCACTTACAATTATATCTATATTGTTGTTCCTTACTTCTTTTATTGCGGCAACTCCGTTCGATGCTATAAAAACATTATAACGTTTTTGGAGTATATTTTTCATCGTCTGCAGAATCTGGTCATTATCCTCTACCAGTAGCAGATTAATATCTTCTCTTATTCTAATTCTATTTTCAGAAGTTGATAATTCTATGGGGGTGTTATTGTGTTTTTCTTTTACTATTTTATTGCTTAATAGATGATTATCTAACTCTGATTCATCAAAACCCGATTTGTCGATTGGAATAATTACGGTAAAAGTCGATCCTATATTTTGTTTACTTTCTACTGAAATCTGACCATGGTGAAGTTCTGCTAAATCTCTGGCTAAAGAGAGACCTATGCCATTTGTTTGTCCTGTATCAATACTTCTATTATTATAAAAGCGAGTAAAGATATTTTTTATATTTTCGGAAGAGATCCCAATCCCGTTGTCTGCAACGATAATAGATATACAGTTATGATTACTTTGTTTACACAGCTGTAATCTCAATTCTATTTTTCCTCCTTCTTCGGTAAATTTTAAAGCATTAGAAAGTAGATTATAAACTATTTTATCGATTTTGTCTGCATCGAAGTACCCTAAAATCGATTCGGGTTCGGAAAAAAAGAAAAAGTCAATTTTCTTTTTTTCAAATAAAGGAATAAAGTTATTTAAATAAATATCTTTTATAAAAGTTGAGATTTCTCCATTTGTAACACGAAGTTTCATATTTCCACTTTCCATTTTTCTAAAATCTAAAACCTGTCTTAATAATCTCTTGAGGCGGTTTACGTTTGCCCGCATTATGGAAAACTGATGTATTTCAGGAGCCAGTAACGTCTCAATATCATCAATAAGGCACGAAATGACAGTTAATGGAGTCAGTAAATCATGAGAAATATTTGTAAAGTATTTTAGTTTGACCTGAGTCAGCTCTTCTGATTTTTCTTTTTCGATCTGCGCTATTTTTAATTCCTGCTGCAATTGTATTCTCTGCCTTATTATTCTATAAATATAATATGCCAATATCAAAAATATCAAAATATATAATGTGTATGCCCACCATGTTTCATAGAAGGCCGGAGCTTTATATATAGAGAGTGTGGCAATTGGGGTATTCCATATTCCGTTCTCATCAGTTGCCTTCACTCGAAAAATATGATTGCCTTTTTTTAGTTGATTATAATGTGCAAATTGTCGGTTTGTATAGATCCAATCATCATCCACCCCTTCCATCTTATAGGCATATAATACTTTTCCCGGATATGTATAGTCAAATGTCGTAAAACTGAGCTCAATATTCCTGTCATCCGGAGACAATGCCAGCTTTTGAGAAATTACCTCGAACTTATTGTTATTCAAACCAACTAAAAGCGATTGTCCGTTGATGCTTACATCGGATATGATAATCTTACTGTTTATATTCTTTTTTTCAAAATCAGGAGACTTAAATATGCACAAACCTCTGTTGCCTCCAAAGTATAACATATTACTATCCTTATCAATAAAATAAGATCCTGAACGAAATGAATTGACAATAAGATCATCGTATATTGAATATACACGGGAAGATTTTATTGATTTATTATAGCTTATAACTTTTTTATTTGTTGTAACCCAGATATTATTATTGTTATCTGCAAATATATCAAGAACAGCTTCTCCTGTCATTCTCAATTCATTCGAATAATCCTCGAATTTTGCTTCTTGTTTGTTGTAAAGTATTATATTCCCTTCTTTAGATCCTAGCCATACATTATTTTCTTTGTCACAACAGATAGAATGAATATTATTACTCACCAATTTACTCGTTCTTTTATTATAGTTTGTAATCTTTACGTCCGGTATTGTTTTCGAAGAATTGATATTTACTCGATAAAAACCATTTTGACTACTGCTCATCCATATATTACCATCCTGATCTTCTGTTATATTTGTAATATTGCTTAATTCAGAAGGCAGAAGATTAAATTTCTTTGTCTGATGAGTTTTTATATACACATGCCTTTGACCTATTACAAATAAATTATGATTGTTATCTCTGAATATCTTTTTTATTCCAACTTCATGGGCATTATTATGATTATTTAAATCGATTATATTTTTTAAATGAAAATCTTTATTATTCTTTTCTATGACAGCTATTTTAGCTTCATTTCCGGCTCCCGCCCATACCTCTGTATTTGAGAAACTTTTAAGACAGGATACATTTTCTAAAAAACTGAGATTCTTGAGATCAATGAAATCTTTATATGTTTTAGCCTTATTTGTTTTCTGATTATAGAAGATTAATCCGACTCTATCTTGATTTATCCATAAAATATTGTCATAATCTTTATATATCGCCGTGATATTAGGAACAACGCCAATTGAATTTAGGATGTCACTAAAAGGTAAGTTATAAATAATAGGCTTATTAAAATTTAGAGAAAACACTCCTTCATCATACGCTGCAATCCATAGATTTCCATCGATATCTTTTATAATTTCATTAAATAGGTTATTTGTTTTTTTAAATAAGTACGAAACATCCACCTGTTGTATTTGGTTATCTTTGTTGCAGTGCAGCGCATATATACCCGAAAGTGACATTAACCACAAGTATCCATAGGTGTTATCTTGTACGATACTAAAAAATATTTTCTCTTCTTCGTTATTCTTATTGTTGACAATCACACATTTTTTGTATATCGACTTTCGATTATTGGGATCGAACTGATATACCCCATCTCCATATGTACATATCCAATATCGTTGGTTATTGTCCTGATACATTTTAAATGGAATATTCTTTTCTCCAATTGGCGGATAGCTTGTAAATTTTCCATCTTTTTCATACTTAAAGATTCCTTTATCCCAGATCAGTACCCATATATTACCCGAATGATCTTCATAGATTGAACTAACACCCTGACCTTGATTGATTAAGCTATTTTTGAATTCTGTTGTCTTTCGTGTCTCAGGGTTGTAACGAAAAAGATGACTGTTAACCCCTATCCAGATATAACCTTTAGAATCGCAAAAAACAGCTTGTATATTGAACTCCTGGATTTTTTTATCTGGGAATTCTATAATTTGTAACGTTTCTCTATTCAAAATATTCAGACCTCTTTTTGTCCCAATCCAAATGTTGTTTTTATGATCTTCATGCAAGCATGTTATTTCATTATTTGTCAGAAGATTTGGGTTGTTTAAATCCGAACGGAACACAAGAATATTATATCCATCGTATCTACATAATCCATCGTCAGTTCCAAACCAAAGAAAACCATCCTTGTCTTGTATTATTCTATGGACTGATTTCGAGGGAAATTGATCGATAACAGAAATTGAATTAAGAGTTATGCGATTAGAAGACATATCCGATATATGTGAGAAGATCAATATGATGAATAAGATCAAATAACGTATAGTTCTCATAGTGCTAGTATTTACTAAGGTAAATGTGTACAAAAATAGCACTTACTTATTGTCTTTGATCATTGATAACCACCGAAAGAATACTATTGATGTGAAAATACACATAAATGAACGGATAATACACATGATGCAAAAACAAGAAAAATACTTTTGCTTCATCAACGTTGACATTACATTTCTAATAACTAATTTATTTTTTACATGAAAAACATTTTTCAGAAGAAAGGTCATCCTCTCTCTGTTATGAAAGCTGAGGATATGACCGACAAATCCGGAGGAAAGGAACGATGTCTGCGATCATTGTTTGTAATTGTTCTGATGTCATTATCTATATCCTCTTTTTCTCAGAATATTCAGGTGAGAGGTATTGTTGTAGATAAATCAGGAGATACTCTCATTGGTGTAAGTGTAAGTGAAGATGGGGTACAAAATGGAACAATCACTGACCTTGATGGCAAATTCAGCCTTACGGTTTCATCAAATGCCTTACTGAATGTGAGTTATGTAGGATATTTATCTCAGAAGATTTCTGTAAATGGACAGACAGAGATGAAAGTCACTATGCAGGAAGATGATAAAGTGCTGGATGAAGTAGTGATCGTAGCCTATGGGTCAGTTATAAAACGAAAAATTACAAATGCCATAACAAGTGTCGATGTCGATAAGATCGGAGATATGGGAGGATATTCCAATGTATCTTCTGCACTACAAGGAAGAACGCCCGGAGCCATTATTACTAATTCTTCGGGTATGCCGGGAGCTACTCCTGCGATAAGTATACGTGGTGCAGATGCTCCATTATATGTAATCGATGGTATTGTACAGGATGCTACAATGTTTAACAGGCTCAACTCTCAGGACATAGAATCTATCTCTATAATGAAAGATGCTGCATCTGCTGCTGTATATGGAGCTTTGGCCGGAAATGGTATTGTGGTAGTGAAAACAAAATCGGGGCACGTTGGCAAGGCCCGAATAAATTATACATTGGATCATCAGTTCACAAAACCAACAAGGGCAAAGAGCAATATTAGTTCGTATGATTTGGCTTCGACCCGTAACTATCTCGATAATGTATACGGCTATACACCAACGTATTCAGTCGAAGCATTAGAGGCCTACCGGACAGGTTCTGACCCTGAAAATTATCCCAATGTTAATTGGCGGGATGAGATTATGAGAAGCCTCGCACAATCTGACAGGCATTCGTTGACAATAGATGGCGGAAGCGAAGATACGCAATACCGTATTTCGTTAGGATATTTTAATCAGGGATCATTAATCAAGCCTATCGAAGGTGAAGAAGTGATCAAATATAGTACCGCGAATATCGGGCTGAGCCTTACTCATAATTTCCGAGCTATAGGGTTAACAGTAGGATTGGATATGAAAAATAACTTTATGTGGCAGGACGGTAAGAGTGAAGGGGAAATAATGCGTCGCATTAAATCTTATCCTACAGAAAAAATTTACAATGCTGATGGAACTTATTTTGCTAACACCTCTTTCTTGTACTTGCATCCTAAAAGCGGATATACGAAAAATACCGATCCTGTAATGAATAACCGCTTAAATATGGAATGGAATGTATATGGGATAGACGGTCTGAAAGCTCTTTTTAATGGAAACTATAAAACTTCGGCTTATACTTCTAAAAGTTGGAATAATGCCTATGTTGCATCATATTATCCCGACGGTACAGCTTTGCCTGTCTCGACCAAACCTTCGTTAAGTATGACAAAGAAGAGTTTTTGGGGATATGAATTTAATGTGGGACTGCAATATGAAAAAACATTTGCTGAAAAACATAACTTAAGTTTATCAACCTTCTACAATCAAACAGAATCTTATTCTGAGGAATTGAGAGGAGGTAGAACCGATTATCTAACATCGTCTGTTGATCAACTATTTGCAGGGCCCGAAGATACAATGACCAATGGTAGTGAAGCCGCAGAGAGTGGACGCTTGGGGTATGTCGGTATACTTAACTATGATTATATGGGGCGTTATATATTGGGCGCCAGTTTGCGTATTGATGGTAGTGACAATTATTCTGATGGAAATCGTTATGGATATTTTCCTTCGGTATCGGCAGGGTATGTTTTCTCGGATGAGCCGTTTATTAAACCTTTAGCCGAAAAGTTTAAAATAGATTTATTGAAACTGAGGGGTTCGTGGGGTAAGACCGGTATTGAAGGCTCGCGTTTTGCTTATTTTTCGAATTGGAGCATGGGTTCTGCGGCTTTTGATATTGCAGGTAATCGGGCACCATCTGTCAATACTCCCGGATTGATCTCTCCGGATCTGACATGGTATTCGACCCGGTCGACGAATGTCGGTGTTGATTTCTCTATGTTAAAAAATAGGTTGAGTGCCACTTTCGACTATTTCGTACAAGAAACAAAGGGATATCTGATTAGTCCCAGTGATATTTATAAAACACCACTAGGCACAAATCTCCCTCAAATAATGTCAGATGATAAATTCAGAAGGGCTGGTAGCGAGATCACTGTCCGATGGAAAGATTCATATAATGAATTACGATATGAAATTGGAGCAAATATATCATTTTATGATGAATTATGGGTTAAAAAGAATGAGGATATCAATACCAGCCAAAACCCGCTATTGACATCTGTTGGAAAAACTTTATCTGATGGTACCAGGATGTTTATCTCGAACGGACTATATTCCGATCTGGCAGAACTCTTAAACAATCCGCATGCTCTTTGGACTACCAATGTCAAAACCGGAGATATCCGCTATGTGGATGTAAATGGTGATGGACGGATAGATACAGATGGTTCGTGGTCTGACGACAAAGTCTATAATGGTTTAACAAAAAAACCGATCATGCAATATGGTCTCGATTTTAGCTTGGCATATAAGGGGTTTTCATTGACCGGCTTGATACAAGGGGCTGGTAAGAATTATAAGATAATAGGGACAGAAGGTATGGCAGTCGGGTTTAGTCGTATTAGATTCTCTCAGGATCTTGATTATTGGACACCTCAGAATACCGGAGCTGGATATCCAATTCCGGATACAGGATCAGGCTTAGCCAATAATTATCAGGAATCTTCATTTTGGGCAGTAGATTGCAAATATGTGAGATTAAAAAATCTTCAGATTGGATATGACTTTAAATATAAATTATTAAAAAATACACCTTGGCTCTCTAACTTAACTCTGTCGCTTGTCGGACAAAACCTGTTTACAATATCTAAAGCCAATGATTATTACATAGATCCGGAACAAAATGATACAAACAATTTTGGATATCCGATTACTAAAACATATTCATTAGTCCTTAATATCGGATTTTAATACATGAAAACTATGAAAGTAAATAAAATACTAGCAACTATTGGAGTTGTAACCGTAAGCTTATTCTTGAACTCCTGTGAGGATGTTCTCGACAAAAAGCCTTTGGATTTAATACCTGAAAATGCTGTTTGGCAAGATGGTGCTATGGCTCAAGCTAACATAAATGGATTGTATGAAAACCTGCATTTTTTCTCGCATTGGAATGGTGACCCTATAACATATAACGGTAGTGAGAATTCGTATAACTCCGAATGCCAGAGTGATATGTTTTGGGGGCATTGGCTGTCTGCTAGAGGAAAAGACGATACAGGATGGACAACATCTACTAATTTCGGATGGGATGCCTTTGGGTTGGTACGAAAAACCAATATTGCGATTGCTAATCTGTCTAATGAAGAAAACCGAAAAGCTATGGGAACAACCACGGCTGACGATTTACTCGGACAAGCCTATCTCCTTAAAGCCTCGTTTTATTTTATGCAGGCACGTAAATATGGAGGTTGGATTATTGTAGACGAGGTTTTGGACAATGATGGAGCCAATGCCGGAAAAGACGAGAATGCTGCTCAAAAGCTGAAGCTGCCTCGTGCAACGATGAAAGAAACGTATGATTATATTATCGATCTGTGTGAAAAAGCAGCAGGTTTGTTAAATGAAAATCCTAAAACAGGCTTACTTCCTAAAGGAGCCGCATATGCCCTGTTATCGGAGGTTTGCCTGCATGGAGCATCGTATATTGATTATTTTGAGAATACAGTATCAGATGCCGATATACAGGCTTATTATAAAAAATCAATTAAGGCTGTTGAGGATTTAGATGCTTTAGGTAAATATTCGTTGGTTTCCGGTTCAGAGAATTTTCGTAAAATGTGCTGTGACTACGATTATGCTCCAACTTGTCCCGAAAATATATTTAGTATACAGAGAAGCGAGCTATATACAAGAACCGATAGTAAATATGTGCATATACATAGATTGTTGGTAAAAGCATGGACTTCAGCTTTGAATGATGGCGTGACTATTAATACTTCTTTCCAGTCGTTAGACAAAGGGTATAAAATAGTGAATGACGCCCAGGCTCAGATACAACCAGACCCGGCAATGATCGAAAAAGCATATTATATAGTCGATTCGGATGGTAAGGCGAAGCGTTTTGAAGAGTCGAAACTATTTGCTGATAATATTGATATTGTAACAGAAAAAGACCGAAAAGATATAACTCGGACAAAACGGAAGTTGAAAGCTAATTCGTCCTATACCTCTATTTCCGATTTACTTTATAAAAACCGGGATAAACGCTTTTATGCAACTTTTATCTATGATGGCGGAGAGTTTTTAGGAAATACGATCTATTTTCGGACAGGAGGAAATTACCATCGGGATTCGTATACTCCATCATCTCAAGGTCGCGAATTCGGATCTCAAACCGGAATATTATATCAAAAAAAGATCCCTCAATACAGGGATATGCCGAGTAATTCGCCGATTAATGTTACATATCCGATTTTTCGTTTAGGACGCTGTTACTTAAATGCTGCAGAAGCTTATCTCAGTTTAGGTAATGAAACCAAAGCCAAAGAATATATAAACAAAACTAGAGTCCAACATGGAGGGCTTCCGGCGTTAACATCCGAATCAGGCGGAGAACTGAAAATGATTTATCTGGATGAGAGAGCAGCTGAGCTGAATTTAGAAAACGATCGTTACTTTACACTGCTTCGTACTGGACTGTCGTGGGGGACTACAGATCCTGCAACAGGATATCCGACAGGGGCTAAAGGTGGAATTATTCCCGAATTGAATAGAGGAGATAATCCTACGAAGAAACTAGAGATCGAAGTCCCGGGTAATTATATGGTCGAAGCGGATTTTATGAAGCCGAATGCCTATTACTACCGCGAATTGCCTACTCCCCAAAGTGATCATAACTTTATATTCACAGCAAAGAAAAGATATCTGTTACCTGTGCCGCAAAGTGAGCTCGATCAGAATCCTAATTTATGGCAAAATGATAATTGGAAATAATATTTTATAAAGAATAAAATGATGAAGAAATTTTTATACTTAATAATAGGAACATTATTGGGGACTGCATTATTCAGCTCTTGTCTGAACTCGGACATCGATGAATCGGAATACTCTGTCGAATGTGAAGTTTCCAATATAGAATTTGAGCACAGATGGGCTGTTGAATCTAATGTAGAAGGCATATACACCTTATACTTTAAAGGTCTGGATATTACTAAAGTAATCAATACCGAAAAGCTTGAAGTGTTATTGAATATAACTGTACCTGGTACAAGCGGAAATTTTACCTCAGAGATAAGAGATGAGGTAAGTCTTTCTAAAATAGCCTGTATGCTGACTGTATCTCGTGGAGCTAAGGTTACTCCTCTAAATGGTGCCCCGGTTTTAGGTACATTGGGAGACTATTCGGGAAAAACATATACTTATCGTGTGACATCCGCATCTGGCAATTACAAAGATTGGACTATTGTAATAAGCAGTTTTATAAAGTGATAATTTAAATAATAAAGCAGCTCAGGCAGGATCCTAGTCCTGCCTGAGTTATAAATACAAAATTATTATGAATATCAAAATGTATTGCTCTATTTTCTTATTAATCTTTAGTTTAGTCTTAAGGGCACAAGTTATCAAATATATAGATTTTCATCCCGGAAAACTTTGGTTTGACACAAATGCTGACATAATAAATGCTCATGGTGGAGGAATACTCTTTTACGAAGGAACATACTATTGGTTTGGAGAACACAAAGGACAATTCTCTAACAATGCATTGGTGGGAGTTACTTGTTATTCATCAAAAGATCTGTATAACTGGTCATTTGAAAAGATAGCTTTACCTGTCTCGGATAATCCAGACAGCCCCATCGTAAAAGATTGTATTATAGAAAGACCTAAAGTAATTTATAATAAGAAGACAAATAAATTCTTGATGTATTTTCATCTTGAACTGAAAGATCAAGGTTATAATTCAGCTCATGTCGGTATTGCAATAAGTGATACGCCAACCGGGCCATACACACTTGTTCGTAATAGTCGAGTAAACGCCGGGATATGGCCTGAAAACCTTTCATATGATCAGCAAAAAGAAAATGAGGAGGACAAAGAAATATTGAAAAAGGCGTGGACTCCGGAATGGTTACAAGCAGTTGAGACGGGGCTTTTTGTCCGGAAAAATTTTAAAGAAGGTCAGATGAGTCGCGATATGACTTTATTTGTTGACGATAACGATAAGGCATATCACATTTATTCTTCCGAAGACAACGGAGCTCTGCATATAGCAGAACTTACTGATGATTACTTGCAATATACAGGTAAATATATTCGAATATTTCCGGGCAAATACAACGAAGCTCCAGCCGTTTTCAAAAAGGACGGAACATATTGGATGATAACTTCGGGTTGTACAGGTTGGAAACCCAATGAGGCCAGAATGTTCTCTTCTACATCAATATGGGGCCCATGGACTCAGCATAATAGTCCCTGTCAAGGAGATGATTCAGCATTTACATTTCATTCTCAAAGCACATATGTATTACCTGTTACAGGAGAATCAGACCGGTTTATATTTATGGGAGACCGGTGGAATCCGCAAAATCCAATTGACGGAAGATATATATGGTTACCTGTAAAATTTGAAGATGGATTACCTGTACTGAAATGGAGAGACAAGTGGAACCTACCAGATTATTAATATTTAAAAATATGAGATGTATTTATTTGATATTGCTCGCATCTGTATTTTTTCAGGCTTGCATTAGTGAAACAATTCCGAAAGCGCACATTGAACTTAATAACCCGATTATCCCGGGATATTTTGCCGATCCTTCAATTGTTGAATATGAGGGCAAATTTTTCATATATGCTACAGTTGATCCGTGGGGTGCTGAATTTTTGGGTTGTTGGGTATCTGAGGACTTTCAGAATTGGACTTTTCATAAACTAAATTGGCCGACTAAGGCGGCATGTACATCTGAAAAATCAAACCATAATAATGTGTGGGCTCCCTCTGTTATCAGAAAAGGAAATACTTTTTATATGTATGTTTCAGTAGGATCGGAAGTTTGGTGTGGAAAAGCCGATCATCCTCTGGGGCCATGGAAGAATATCTTAGACAATAAGCCAATGATACTATTCGACACCAGCCTCTATTATCATGTTATAGATGCAGAGGCTTACATTGGCTCCAATGGTAAAGCATATCTCTATTGGGGATCCGGCTGGGAATGGGTTAATGGCCATTGTTTCGTCGCTGAACTCAACGAAGACATGTCTTCAGTCAAAACAGAACCTAAAGAAATAACTCCAAGTCATTACTTCGAAGCTCCTTTTATGGTAAAACACAATGGAAAATATTTTCTAACTTATTCTCAAGGAAAAACCATTGATAAAACCTATGAGGTACGTTATGCAATAGGGGATAATCCATTAGGTCCATTTATTGAAGCCGATAACAGTCCGATACTCAAAACAAATGACAGCCTGCAAGTATATGGTCCCGGACATCATACAATATTCGATTACAAAGAGAAGCATTATATTTTGTATCATCGACATAGCTTGCCGTTTGTTACAGGTACAGCCTTAAGGCAAATTTGTATCAACGAATTAGCGTATGATGACACAACCCTTTTAATTAAGAACATTTCCCCGGCCCTTACTGTATCCTTTCCTAATCTGGTAAAGGAAGAAATAGAATACATCAAACCAAAACTTATTACAGCGAGTAGTGAACAAAACAAATACTTGTCGGTGAAAAATATCATAGATGACAATAATGCAACCCGATGGGAACCTTCTTCGAGAGACAATCTTACTACTATTATATGCAGTTTTGAAGATAATACTCATTTTGGTTCCATGAAGATAAAATTTGAATACCCATGGAAGGATTATTTTATAAAAATAGAATCTTCGACAGATGAAAAAAACTGGAAGCTGGTTTCTGACTATAGCGAATATGGAATATCAGGATCACCTGTTTCTATACCGATAAATGATTCGGCAACCTTTATCAGAATTACTTTTAATAAATGGGATAATAAAAATAAACCTTCTATATGGAAATTATCTTTTATCAAATGACTTATTTAAAACTGAAATTAAAATAATATGACGCAAAAACTAAAACTAAGTGTATTTTTATTGTTTATTTCCATAACAATATCTGCACAAAATCTAACACCTTTCTCCTTTGATGAACCACAGAATTGGGTCGTGAAAAAAGGAAAAGCTGAGGTTGTTGAACAAGGAGCATATAAAGGCAAAGCTTTGAAATTATCGCCTAATACCAATCTTGTTTTATCCTTTCCGGTACAATCGGCTTCCCGTTACAATCTGACGGTCTGGATGCGAACAGAAAGCGGTGCGGATGATATGACTGTACAAACGTCCAACTTAGGCAAAAATAATATAAGTATAACGACAGCTCTCGCTACCTGGACTAAATTTGAACGTATACTTAATATCACAACCAACCAAAACACTGTAGACCTTGGTGTTATATTCGGTAATTCCCAAGGAAATACTTTCGCATGGATCGATGAAGTAAGTATTCAGCGTATAGGTGATTATAAAGAGATTACTTATACAGGCATACCTAATGCCCTGAAAAGGGAAGTTAAATCTGATTTGGGAATAGAAATGCAACCTGACGAGAAAATACAATGGATGCTTGATGATAAAATAGGTATGTTTATTCACTGGGGACTTTATGCCGGACCTGCAAAAGGAGAATGGTATATGGAAAACCAAGGTGTTGATCCCGAAGAATACCGAAAATTAGCTTACCCTATATCTGGAGACTTATATTTCGATGCGAAAGATTTTGATGCTCAGAAGTTGGTGGATTTAGCGAAACGAATCGGAGCCAGATACATGAGTCTGACTACCCAGCATCATGATGGATATGCATTATTTGAAAGTAAATACATAAATGCTTTTACAGCTAAACAGACTCATAATCGTGATTTTGTAAAAGAGTACGTAGAAGCCTGTCGTGAAGGCGGACTGAAAGTCGGTCTTTATAAGACCCTCATCAATTGGCGTTTCCCCGGATACTATGATGTAACCGGAACCGATTGTAAACCCAATAAATTTGGCTATACTACAGCCTCTTGGCATAAAGAAAATGCCCGTTTAATGAAAGAAGAACTTTACTGCCAGACCAAAGAATTAATGACAAAGTACGGAAAAATAGATCAATTATTCTGGGACGGAGGTTGGTTAGGGCAACAGGGATCGGATGCTGATGGAGCATACTTTTGGGAATCGGGAAAATATATGCGAAACGATAATCAATGGCCTGTAAATCCTTATTTTCAGGATGTAGAAGAGAGTACCGACAAGCCCTTAGGTTTGATGGGAATTGTACGTAAATACCAACCTGACATCGTAAGTAATATACGTAGTGGATGGGTCGGCGACTACACTAATGAAGAAGGAGGTGGTGCTGTGAAAGGTGAAATAAGAGGTGGTGTTGTAGAGAAATGTTTTACATTAGCCCCCGGATGGGGATATACAAAGATGGCTGAGGACTCCTCCAAAATTATGTCATTGAGTGCAATTAAGCGGATTTTTGCCGATTGTATAGTGCGTAATATGTGTTTCCTTGTAAATGTTGGGCCTGATAGACATGGCAATATTCCTGAAAATTATGAAAAGCGTCTTTTGGATTTTGGAGATTGGGTTAATAATACATCTGGAGCAGTCTATGGAACACGGGGTGGTCCTTGGCAACCGGTAGATGGGCAGTATGGATTCTGCTATAAGGATAATGTTATTTATGTTTACTTCTTAGGAGAATACACCAGAGATTCATTTACAATGCCTCCGGTCAATAAAGGAATGAAGGTTCTTAAGGCTTATAACGTTTATACGAAAGAAAATATTAATACCAGCCGCAAGGATCAGAATATTATATTAAATGGTATCAATCCTATTCAAGGAGATTTGACTATAATTGCTGTAGAATTGAATAAGAATGTAAGACCCGAAATATAAAGAAAGAATGAAGTTTTTATTGTCTCTATATATGTTACTTCAAGTATGATTGAAGCAGAATAATTTAGGATTCTATTAGGAGGAGAGGTGTCTGTATTGAATTGCGAATGGTGATGATCTTATTAAGAAGATGGTTTTGGGAGGGTATTGAATTGGTTTAGTATACTTCAATAATCTGTACTGTAAAATTCAATAAATCCGATATGCAACGTATAAATCAGTCAAAATTCAATCATTAAAATATATTCTCTTATAGGTATACACTAAAAAACATGAAGAAACTCCCTAAGATAAACTTTTAGGGAGTCTTTTTCATTCCCACACTTAACTATTATCAGTCATCAAGATGTGGATATTGGAAAGTTAATAGCTACAGATTCCACAAAAAACAAAAAAATGCAGTCGTCTAATTTCTGGTCCTCTATATCTGTCGAAGTTCTTTTTTAATTGGATAATATCCATTTCCGCCACATAGATATTCGGTCTCCAGAGATTATCAGATCTGCTATCAAGTGCAATGATGTTGTTTTCCCTCAACCCGACGAACCACTAACAAGTAAATACTCTTTCCTCTCGCATATAACGTTTGGAGATATAAAGGTATGATCCTTATTATAAAAACATTGAATCTCCTCTACAGCTAAGCTTTTTGCCAGATCTAATAAAATTTTCAACAAATGCAATCATTTTCCATAAATGAAACAATAACACAATTGTATTCATATTGTATTCATATCACATTTGCAACCTGATTTATTTTTAATTAAAAATATGCATTATGGAATCAGTCAAAGAAATATTACTCAAGAATAACTAAAAAGAACTATCAGCTCATATCGCTAATTTGAGTGAATCCAATGTAAAAAAATCAAATAGAGATGAGTATAATCAGGATTTTCCTATTCCTTCTGGAAAAAATTACGTCTTAAGATCCGAATATATTAAATTGTATTCGGATTTATTTTTTAAAACAATCAGGACATATACCCTCAAGCAAAATTTGAGCTGATTCAACTTGATATCCTGAAGGTAAAAGTAGATTTTCATCTAATAGAGAAAAATCTAAACAAGTAACTTTATCACAATGAGTGCAATGAAAATACGGATGTACCTTTGATAAAACAAACTGGCTGCTTAAGGCATATTTTACTGTAGTGTTGTTCAGTACAATATGATGTATCACTTTGGCTTCTTCTAATGTTTTCAGAGAGCGGTAAAAAGTGACACGATCGAATAAGTCTAAAAATACATCTTTGATTTCATTCTCAGTTACGACAGTGTCATCGCTTTCTATCAGTTTATCTATAATACATTTACGACAAACCGTTTTCTTGACGCTATGCTCTTTTAATATTTGTTCTGCATTCATATTTATTCTTTTTACAAAAAAAGCCTCGTATTAACTTGCTGGATGAAGAAGAGATATAACTTATTAGATTTTATGACAGAATATTGGGACGGGAAATATATAGGTTTATTGATTCCTTCCTGAAATTATTATCTGAATGAATTATGTAATATTTCTAGGTATTCAAATAAGTTAAAATACCAAGAAATGGTGATTGTACTATTTCGTTCATAGTTGTTATTTTGGATTCAATTAATGAACATTGTTCTCTATTGAAATGAGGGTATTAAAAGACGATAAATATAGATCTATACTACGAGCCGCCCGAAAGGAGTTTATACTAAGAGGCTTTAAAGATGCATCCATGCGTACTATTGCAAAGGATGCAAATGTAGGATTGAGCAATATTTATAACTATTTCAAGAATAAAGATGAAATATTTCTTGAAATTGTATCACCTGCCAGAGATGATTTGTTTGCTTTTGTAAAAGACAAACATACAGAAAAGTATATAGACTTCAATTTTATGTCTACCCGTGCTTATCAGGAAGAAACTGTGGATGTGTATATACAATTGCTGATAAAGTATAAGGAAGAAATCCGGCTTTTACTTTTTTACTCGCAAGGTTCAACAATGGAAAATTTTAGGGAAACTCTTACCGAGTATCTTACCGACGTTTCGAATAATCACAAAGCAATAGTGAAGAACTATTATCCGCAAGTACAGGAGGTTTCGTCTTTTTTTACTCATACCCTATGTGCATTTATGGTGAGTATTGTAGGTGAAATTGTAACGCACGATATGGAAAAACATAAGATCAGGGAATTTTTCAGAGAATACTTTCGGTTTCAGATTGCCGGATGGCGCGAATTAACAGGAATATAAAGGGAGGCTAACGATGGCCTCCCTTCTTTTTTGAACAAAATAGAACATTGTTCGCTATTGATTAAACTTAACTTAGTAAATATATAATATGATCGTATGAATACATTAAAAAAATTACAACATTACATGGGGAGCCGGAAGATACTTCTTCCTATCTCCATGGTGCTTTCAGCATTCAGTGCATTGGCGGGTATGCTGCCTTTTATTTTTATTTGGCTTATAGCCAAAAATCTTTTGGAAACGAGAGGTATTTCAGGGGAAGATGTGACAATTTATGCATGGTGGGCTGCCGGATCAGCCGCCGGAAGTGTTATTCTATACTTTGCTGCTCTGATGTCATCGCATCTTGCAGCATTCAGAGTAGAGTCTAACATACGGAGTGAAGCTATGCGAAAAGTGATAAAAATGCCACTTGGATTCTTTGATAGCAATACCAGTGGCCGTATCCGAAAGATAATAGATGACAATGCAAGTATTACTCATGGTTTTCTGGCGCATCAGCTGCCAGATCTTGCTGCTACAATAATAATTCCGGTTGTGGCTATTATCTTTATTTTCATTTTCGACTGGCAGCTTGGAATCGCATGTGTGATACCCATTATAATTTCTTTTATGCTTATGACATCTATGATGGGTTGCAAATCCCAGCAATTCATGAAAAGCTATATGACTTCGCTCGAAGAAATGAACACCGAAGCAGTAGAGTATGTAAGAGGAATTCCAGTGGTCAAAGTCTTTCAGCAGACAATTTACTCGTTTAAGAATTTTCATCAGGCAATTATGAGTTACAATCAGATGGTATATAGTTATACTATTATGTGGAAGCATCCGATGTCAATATATACAGTTATTATCAACGGATTTGTTTTCTTTTTGGCGCCGATATCTATTTTATTGATTGGTTATTCAGGTGACTATACTACTATTTTACTCAACTTCTTCTTGTATGTGTTGGTAACTCCTGTTTTTTCTCAAAGTATAATGAAAAGTATGTATTTGGAGCAGGCTTTTGAACAAACGAACGAAGCAATGGAACGACTTGATAACCTGACATCTTTTGCGTCTCTACCTATTTCAGTCAATCCGAAAAAAATGGGAAAATACGATATCGCATTTAATAAAGTTTCATTCACTTATCCCGATGCTAAGCAAACAGCTGTCGATGAGATAAATTTTGTTATCTCCGAAGGCAAAACAGTAGCTTTGGTTGGAGCTTCGGGGAGCGGGAAAACAACCATTGCCCGCCTTATTCCTCGTTTTTGGGATGCGGCTGAAGGTCAAGTATCCATCGGAGGAATCGATGTAAAAGATATTACTCCAGAAGATTTGATGGATAAAATATCTTTTCTGTTTCAGAATACAAAACTTTTCAAAACCACTCTGTTCGACAATATCCGATATGGTAATCCGGATGCTACAATGGATGAGGTAAACCAAGCTGTGGACATGGCTCAATGTCGGGAGATAATAGACAAACAACCTTTAGGACTACAAACGAAAATAGGAGTAGAGGGGACTTACCTGTCAGGAGGAGAGCAGCAACGTATTGTTTTAGCTCGGGCGCTATTGAAAAATGCTCCAATTGTAGTATTGGACGAGGCAATGGCCTTTGCTGATCCTGAGAATGAACACTTGATACATAGGGCATTGAAAGAATTGACAAGAGGAAAAACTGTATTAATAATTGCTCATCGCTTGACCAGCATTGTTGATGCTGATCAGATTCTTGTTATTGATAATGGACAAATAGCAGAGCAAGGCACACATAAAGATTTACTGGATAAACAAGGAATATATTTAAAAATGTGGAACGAATACCAACAATCAGTTCGTTGGACAATAGGAAAGGAAACATACAATGCTTGAAATAATAAAACGACGTTTTGCTCTATCAACCAAAGGGGCTAAAGATTTTTGTAAGGGAGTATTTTTTACGACACTGTTGGATATAGCATTGATGCTGCCTGCTGTATTTACTTTTGTTTTTCTCGAAGATTACCTTCGACCTATACTCAATTCATCGGACAGTGTAATACATGGAATAACTTATTATATTGCAGTAGCTCTTACTTTTATGCTGGTCATGTATATTATAGCTCTTTGGCAATATCAAAGCACTTTTACCTGTGTATACGAAGAGAGTGCTAACCGCCGCATATCATTAGCCGAAAAATTAAGAAAACTTCCATTGGCTTTCTTTGGCGAAAAGAATTTATCAGATCTGACATCGACTATTATGGACGATTGTACAGATTTGGAGCATACATTCTCTCATGCTGTGCCACAACTCTTTGCATCTATAATCAGTATTATACTTATTGCTATCGGAATGTTTTTCTACAATTGGCAATTGTCTTTGGCTCTATTTTGGGTTGTACCATTAGCCTTTGCCATTCTATTTATATCAAAAAAGAAAATGCGAAAAGATTTCCGAGATAGCTATTTGCATAAGCGGAATGTAAGCGAACATATACAAGAAGGCTTGGAAGCGGTTCAGGAAATAAAATCCTACAATAAGGAAGAAGATTATCTCAGAAATTTAAATGAGAAAATCAATAAATATGAGCAGACACAAACAGAAGGCGAATTGATGACAGGAGTACTTGTAAACGGAGCACAAAGCCTATTGAAACTGGGACTAGCCAGTGTTATTATTGTTGGTGCTAAGTTATTGGCAACAGGGGATGTCGATTTGTTTGCGTATCTTATTTTTATGGTAATAGGGTCACGGGTATATGGTCCAGTCTCGGAAGTGTTTAACAATCTGGCAGCTTTGTTTTATCTTGACATCCGCATTAATAGGATGAATGAAATGGAAGCATTGCCGATCCAACAGGGCGTGACAGATTTTAATCCATCCGATTATAATATTGAATTTAAAAATGTAGCTTTCTCTTATGAATCGGGTAAGCTGATATTGAAAGATATTTCTTTCACAGCGCGACAAGGTGAAATTACAGCATTGGTTGGTCCATCGGGTAGCGGCAAAAGCACAGCAGCCAAACTTGCAGCTCGTTTCTGGGACATTCAATCAGGCAAAATATTGCTAGGTAAACAAGATATTAGTCTTGTCGAACCCGAAACTCTATTAAAAAACTATTCAGTAGTTTTTCAAGATGTAGTTCTTTTCAATGCTTCCATAATGGACAATATCCGAATAGGGAGGCGAAGTGCGAGCGATGAAGACGTGATACAAGCAGCAGAGCTTGCCCAATGTGACGAGTTTATCCGAAAAATGCCACAAGGCTATCAAACTGTTATAGGAGAGAATGGAGAAACCTTATCGGGAGGAGAACGTCAGCGAGTATCTATTGCCCGTGCTTTGTTGAAGGATGCACCTGTTGTTTTACTGGATGAGGCTACAGCTTCACTCGACGTTGAGAATGAAACTAAAATACAAACTGCGATTTCATCTTTAGTAAGAAATAAAACGGTATTGATCATTGCTCACCGTATGCGAACCATTGCGAATGCAGATAAAATTGTGGTATTGGACAAAGGCGGTGTTGCTGAAATAGGTACACCCAAAGAATTGAAAGAACAAAATGGAATTTTTGCAAAAATGATAAAGATGCAAATAGAGAAATAGCTTACCATATAACTTAAGGAATTCGGATATTCGTTTTATTGATTAATTTCAAAAAAACTTCTTTAAATCACTAGGCAGGTATCCGAATTTTCGTTTAAATGCAGCTGTAAAATGTGCCGGATTTTTATATCCGATCATAAATGCAATCTCTGAAATTGTGTACTTTTCATCCAGAATAAGAGTTTTACTTCGCTCCATTCGTTGGTCAAACAAATATTTAAATACAGTTGTACCAAAAACCTCCTTGAATCCTTTCTTCAATTTAAAATCATTTATACCGGATAATCGAGCCAATTCAATCAGAGAGCAAGGATCATCAATCTTTTCCATGATAATTTCTCTGGCCTTGTATATCTTATTAATATCATCCTGTGACAATGATGAAATCGTTAAGGTTTTATGCGACATTTCTTTTACCTGTAAAACTACAAGCAAAATCAAATCATTGATTAGTGATTCTATTGCTATTTTTCGTAATACACCTGATAATTTCTGCGATGGAACGATTAATTCTTTCAGAATATTTCTCATCGGTAAACTAATCGTAGAGTTATTAATAAAAACAGTATTTTCTTTTTTCTGTAACTTTTCTCCAAACTCACCCAATACACTAAGGTCATTGTTCAGCAATCTAGTCAAAAAAGCAATAGACAATTCTATTTCGATGCATCTTCTACTTCCATTTTCGGGGAAGAATGAAAGTTTCCCATCTAATTCTTTAAAATAGAAAAAACTATATCGACCATTAAGGGTCTCCAAACAATCTCCATTATTTTGTACATAATGTTTATGCCCATCCAATTCAAAACAAATTTCCAGATGATCGCCATCTTGTTTAACATCCATTTCTATCGGGCCTTTATGCCTCACATCAATATAATCGATAGAAATTCCGTTAATTTTTATCTTTCTGAATATTCCTGATATATTATTTTCATTTAACGAACTGTTATACTCAACAAAAGAGTCTTCTATATGTTCTTTTATACTATAATCGTGCGGAATATTCTCTACTAAATACTCATCTTTATTATTATATTCCCGTTTCATCATTTTATATATTTTATGCAAATATAAAAAATCCGTTTGACGTTATTGATAATCCGTCTGACGATATCCCTCCCGCTTTTTGGAGGCTAACTTTACATACAAAAAAAAGAATGAGATTTCTTTTATTTGCTATGGTTTTTATTGTTACAGGTGGTGTGTATGCCCAAAATGACTCAGTCAAAAATGTCAATCTGAATGAAGTATCAGTAACAAGTGCTTCAAAATCTAAAATAATAGAACAGCAAGCGATTAAGACAACAGTTGTTGATGTTAAATCGGTCAGTGTACAAACAGCTAATCTATCGGAGCTTCTGAACCGGACAGTGGGATTAAGGGTACGACAAACAGGAGGGTTGGGCTCTAGTGTAAACTTAATGATGAATGGATTTGAAGGAAAAGCCATCAAATATTTTAAAGATGGTATTCCGATGGACTATTTAGGATCGGCTTTCAGCTTTTCCCTTGTTCCTATAAATCAAATCGACCGCATTGAAGTCTACAAAGGTGTTTTACCGACTGCTTTGGGTGCCGATGCGCTAGGCGGTGGTGTAAATATAGTAACCCGTCAGGATGGCTCTCCCCGAAATTTAGATATGTCTTATCAGTATGGCTCCTTTAACACCCACCGCATATCTTTGCGAACGTCTGTAACAGATGCTTCCGGTAAATATTTTATCGGAGGAGATTTCTTCTATAATCATTCGGATAACGACTATAAAGTATCTGTACCTATTGTGGATTCGGAAACGGCGGTAAGTCATCGCGAAAAACTGCCATTGTTCCATAATAGCTTTTCGAATGTATACGGTGAATTATTTGGGGGAATTCGTAATCAAAGGTGGGCAGATGAGTTACGTTTCGGTTTAACATATTTCAATATCGACAGAGATAATAACTATGGAGTAACCATGGATACCCCTTTCGGTAAAGTCACAAGTGGAGCGCATTCTGTAGTTCCGACCCTAAGATACCAAAAGAAATTGTTCGATAACCGACTCAAGTTCGACCAGTTTCTAGTATACAATACTTTACACTCAAATTATACCGATACAGTGAAAGGTGTTTACGATTGGTATGGCAATTTCACATCTGTGCCCTCCCGGAATGGAGAAGCAACTAATGATGGCAGCTTAACAAAGCTTCAATACGAAAACTTTATTTCGCGAACAAATGCTTCTTATCGGTTTCATCCATCGCACGAAGCTGAATTAAATATTGTATATTCTCAAATTACACGTACAGGTTCTAATCCGTTTGGCGACACCTATCCCCAATCCGGAGAAGATGTTTTGTCGACTCCTGCAAAATACGAAAAGCTAATCCTGGCTCTGGGCTTAAAATCTTTTTTCATGGAGGGAAAGCTAACTAACAATCTCTTACTAAAATATTTTAGTGCAAAGGGAAAAGGATATAGCGGGTCTTACGGGTCTGCTGAAGAGGGCTGGGATAAACAATCTACGGATCGTTTTGGAATAGGTGAAGCCCTTAAATATTCATTCTCAAATTATTCTTTCGTTCGACTTTCGGCTGAATCAACAGTTCGCTTACCCGAACAGTCTGATTTTTTCGGTGATGGATCTTTTATCGAAGCCAACTTCTTACTTAAGCCCGAACGCAGCTACAACATTAATTTAGGAGCATACTACTCTACTCCATCTTCGTTTACTGCCGATCTGAATTTATTCTATCGTCGGACATACGATCTTATTCTTTTGATCAATACCGGAGTTACGGGAAAGTATCAGAATGTAAATAAAGTAAAAGGACTGGGAATGGAATTCGATGCATCGTATACTTTTTTTCGCCGATTGAAGATCAACGGTAATTTCACTTATCAGGATTTTCGACTTTTCGGACAATCGGACGCTGCTTACGAAGGAGCCAGACTTCGTAATACCCCCTATTTTTTTGCAAATTTAGGCGCAAATATTTTCTTCAATAATGTATTAAGAAAGCAAGACCAGCTATCTGTTTACTGGAACTATGGTTTTGTTCGAGAATATTACCTGAATTATATTCCAAAAGAATATGAACCTGACGGATTTTTAGGCTTATGGGGAAAACCCGGTGTAAATGTCGATGCATTAATAATTCCTGATCAGAACTTACATAGTATAGGATGTACATGGCAATTGAATAGAGCAGGCACTTTAGCTCTAAGTTTTGAAATGAAAAATATTTTTGACGCTGCAATATATGATAACTACCGCATTCAGAATGCAGGACGCAGCGCTCATGTAAAAATAAGTTTTGCTATTAATTAACATTTTATTAATTTAAATAAATTCCATAATGCGTAAAAATTTAAAAATAAACTCATTACTTCTTCTTTTTTTAGCAGGAATATTCTTATCAGCTTGTTCTGATAATGACGACACTCCTGCGATAGAAGAAAACAGTACCAATTATTATGTTTTGCTAACCGGAGATATGACTGCATCTCCTTATGTTGGCTATGCAACCACTTATACAGAAATACCTTCGGGTAGCATTGATAATATCAAAACCGGATCACTGGCTATTCAAACCAATGGAATGAAGAGTGCCAGCAAATGGGTATTTAAACGCTCAAGCTTGGCAAGCCAAAGTAAAGACGATTTGATCAGATATTCTATTGATGCATCAGGAAACCTTGTTGAAGACGCAAGAATTTCTTCGGGACTTAATTCTAATTATTATATTTATAATGATACTCTCGGCTTTTATGTAGATGCCGATAGAAGTCTTTTAAAAATACAAAAATTTAATCCTTCTACAATGGCTCGTACAGGAGATGTAGATCTGAGCGATATTCGTGATACACAATATGGTTATCAGGATGTAGGAACATCTCTTATTACTGCAAAAGAAGGCAAGTTATATGTAGATATTTTCTCTAATACAGGCGAACAAAAAGGGAATTTTTTCACAAACACACCCTTAGGTTTTGTACAATTAGCTGTAGTTGATATTGCTACCGGAAAGTATGAAAAAACAATCCGTCGCGAAGGTATCAGCTATATCGGATATCCAGGAAATGAAAATCAGATGTGGAGTCTGGGAGATGATGGCGCATTGTACTTTTGTTCGCACGGCTTTGGTGCAACCGGAGCTATTAACGGATCGGCAATTGTACGAATCAAAAAAGGATCTAGTGATTTTGATAGTGATTGGATTATTAAAGCTGATGATTATACAAAAGGAACATCTTTTGGCACTGTTTGTGTAAAAGACAATAAATTATATACATTAATGAGCTCTCAGGCACTGGCTTTCACTTCTTTATTAACAGATGTATCGTATAGCTACTATTCGTTTGATAAAGAAAATATTGCTGGAGGTCCGACCAAAATATCAAATATCCCTTTAACAACTTATCCTTTCCAGTGTGCACAAGCTATAACTGCTATTGATGACAAAGTTTACTTTAGAGTTGTAAATAATTCAGATCAAAACGGTTATTATGTTCTGGGTGATAACAACACAGCTACACAAGCCTTCAATGTAGCTTCGGGTGGAGTAGTATGGGGATTTTGTAAACTTGTAGTAAAAGCTGATTAATAGCTGCTATCAGTTTACCATTCTGCATTTTAGCACATCAATATAATGAGGGTATTAAAGGTCTGTAATAATACAGACAACTGTTAATACCCTCATATCATTAACTCAAAGAGTAATTATAAATCATTTATAAAATAACAGACATGCATACAACAACTAAAATAATTTTTTACTGGTTATTAATCGGTATTTGTTTTATTCTACACAATTCGTTACATCAGTTCGAAATTTATTATGGAAAAAGCATGGATATTGTAGACGCCGGTGGTGTTCTTCCTTTGGGCATACATATATTTACAATATTAGTATCAATCTCACCTTTCATCCTATCGGTATTATTCTTGAATTTTTCATCAAAAGTGCTATCATGGAGCGCTTTAGTCTGGAGTATTTTATTCTTGTTACTAAATATTGCTCATATGATAGAGGCTATTGCCGTTGAAAAGCCTTTCAATCTTTCTCAGGTTGTTTTATTATCGTTAATTGTAATTACTAACATTTTGCTTACTCTAACTTTATGGAAGCATGCTAAAATAGCGAAAGAACAGGTAGTATGACTATTAAGGAATGGGCAAGCCACCAAAGTAAATGGTGGGGCAAGTGGCATCTTTATTTAGGATTAATTGCCGGATTGATAGTTTCGGTAGTCGGGATTACGGGTAGTATTCTTGTTTTTCAGGACGAAATCGATCAGAAAATGAATCCTGAGTTATTTACCGTTCAGGCAAACGGAACGTATAAAGACTATGGCGAAATTTTGCCTCTCGTAAAGAAACTTTATCCGGAACTGGGTGCCGAATCAATTATGATTAATAAAGGATCGGAGCATCCAACCTATCGAATTTTGAAGGATGGTTATAAAACAGAGGTATTTATTAACCCATATACAGGGGAAGTGCTTGATTCGCGCCCTCGTTTTGGTCGTTTTCTGGGTTCTGTGATGGATATCCATCGTTCACTGATGATCCCGGGTGTCGGACGTTATATTGTAGGAGCAGCTTCATTAATATTATTAATCTTATCTATTACTGGTATCCGATTATGGCTTCCTAAAAAGATAAAGCAGATAAAATCGTCTCTTACGGTAAAGTTTTCGTCTTCGTTTACTCAACAGAATCGCTCGTGGCACAATATTCTGGGAGTATTTACTTTTCCTGTAGTATCTATGCTTTCATTAAGCGGATGTGTTTTTGTGCTCAATATATTGATTTTACCTCTGATGTTTATGTTTGCAGGAAGTTCGCCTCAAATATTGATGAATATCTTTGGTGCAAAATCGAATTATTCGGTAGAGGCACAATCACTTCCACTCGCTAATATCTTAGATTCTTTTCAGGAGGTTGAACCCAATGCTACAGTCACAGCCATTATTTTTCCGAAGGATTCTACCGGGGCATATTTAATTAATGCGCAAAGTCCTTCGAAAATGGCTGAGGGGCGAAAGGTGCTTTCTACGGTTGATCAATATTCGGGTAAAATACTTTTCAATTCTGAAACTGATTTACCCAATGTGGTTCATGCTTATCTATCGTGGATACAACCTATCCATTATGGTTCGTTTGGAGGAATAATAACTCGCATATCGGCATTAATCGGGGGGTTGATTCCTCTCATATTAACCATCACCGGATTTTTTATTTGGTGGCCGAGATATACCGGTCGAAAAAAATATCTGGAAAAAAACAAAGATAAAGTATTCAAGAAAAATGAGGTACAAGAGCTTCTTAAAGTGAATGTATGGAAATTCTTTTCCGGTCAAATAAAGAAAGGTTTTGTATATGCTCTGTGGATTTTACCCATTACCTTCTTTTCAGGTGGATTGTATGGATTATTGGTTGGAATAGTTTGGCAGCCGGCCTGCTTCGCTGTTATATTTTGCAGCTTTTTAGCCACCATAAATTTCATAGTGGCTCTAATCGTACTCATTTTTAATCTTTTATTTTTAGTACCATTCAAAAAAGGAAAAAGATATATTTTGAAATATTTTGCTTGGTCGCTAGGTATTTTTATTATTTATTTAATCGCTTACTTAATATTCTCCCATATCTGTAAATTTTGATTAGATCTTCCAATGTATTCTTTCAGATAAGTTATACGTTCTATAATCTACTGATGATAATATTATGGGAAGATATGTCGATTGATATGAGCTAATAACATAAAGACACAAAATGAATTATCAGACAAAATAAAATGGGCTTTTGCTTCCGCTATTTTTACTGCAATTTGTTGGATTATAGGAGATATGTATGTTGCCGGATTTGAAGTAAATCCTGACGATTACCCTCTATTTTCGCTAAAATATACAGCAAATGTTGATATTAAGTTTGCAACATTAATGTTAGAAGGATCAACGCAAAGGCTGATGTTCGGTGCATTGATTACTGCTATGACTGCCCCTTTATATTTGCCGGGTATGTGGTTAATGTATCAGTTCTTTAAAGATAAGACCAAATGATATGCCTGGGGAACTTACTTTATATTGGTGGCAAGTATAGTATTATCACCATTAGTACATGCCAATTTCATGGTATTTCGGGTCAGAAAGAAGATCTTATTAATCGTTAAAATATATTTTTTTTGATCACACGTAAAATATTTTTAAGTCTCGGTTGTCTGCATTAATAGAGAGTGCACTCTGATAATTATTTAATAAAAACATTTAAACTTATAATAATATGATAACCAAAGATTTTTTTGGAAAAGGTTTCTTCGGAAACAAACATTTTGATGCTGATGACAGAAAAAAACTTATTGAAGAATGGGAAAAAATGCCGGACAATGAAAAACTAGAAATGGTCAATAAACGGATCACTGCATTCAAAGAAGGTAAAGATTGCGACAGAAATCCTTTTTCGGTTGAACATATTGATGCTCATTGCGAAGAATGGATGAGCAAAACACCTGAAGAAAAAGCAAAATTTGTTGAAGACCTGAAAAGTAAATTCGAAAAACGGCATGCAATGATGAAGGAACACTTTTTCCATCATGGATTCGAATCGGGTTTCGGATTTCACGGAAGAGGACACTTCCAAAATGAATCAGCTGAATAACAACAAATAAAAAAATCGGAAGGTTAGTTAAATTAGCCTTCCGATTTTCTATCAACTCAATAAAACAAGGTCGATCACCTATTTATCTATCAGTAAATAAGTTAATATACATCTTACACTCATTTACTATATATAATCATTAAATACTTTTCATTATTTATAATATGAAAGCTAGATTTCTTAAATTTTCATTAGGAGGAATATTAATTTTAGGAATTGCCGGACTGGTAGTTATGCTGCTGTGGAATTCGCTGATACCTTCTATATTCGGATTGACAGTCATTAATTATTGGCAAGCTTTAGGCTTATGGGTTCTTTCACGTATCCTTTTCGGAGGATTTGGAGGTAGAGGTGGCTTTTTTCATCACAGAGAGAATCCTATTCACAAACGCTGGAGACAAATGACTCCCGAACAGCGAAAAGAGTTTGTAGAAAAAAGAAGACGTTTCGGCATGATGAACAGGCAATTTTTTGATAGAGCAATGTATGAAGAATCAGGAAAAGACCAATAATCAAAATATCAATCAACTAATTTCCGAAAACGAACCTCAGTTAAAAGCTTTTATTCGAAAAAGAGTATCCAACAAAGCCGATGCAGAAGATATCCTTCAGGATGTTTTTCTTCAATTGGTAAAAACTGTAGATGAAACTCTTAATCCGATCGAACAGGTTTCAGCATGGCTATATCAAGTAACACGAAATACAATAATTAACAGAGGTAAGAAAAAAACAGAAGAAGAATTACCAATATATTCTACTAATGAAGGAGAAGAAGTATTACAGGACTTTGCTGAATTTTTATTCAACGAAGAATCCCCATCCCCCGAAACTGAATACATGCGTTCTTTGGTCTGGGATGAGCTTGAACTTGCCTTGTCAGAATTGCCTCCAGAACAAAAGGAAGCCTTTGAACTTATGGAGATAGACGGTTTATCAGCTAAAGAAGTTGCCGAAGCCACCGGTGTTTCAGTAAATACATTGCTGTCTCGTAAGCATTATGCCACTAAACATTTGCGTATACGACTCAAAGAACTCTATAACGAACTTTTATCAGACGAATAAACTTCATCTTTACACTTTGCATCTATATTTCAAGACAAAAAAGTAAGGTCTACCTCTTTACGCTCTGTATATTTCTGAAATTTGAAAGCGGGCATGGATAAAGCCATACCTGCATGTATTTTTCCCTCGATGTTCAATAATTGACTCAGTTTTCTCTTCTTATCAAGATCAATTCCTATACAAACATAACCTGTATAAAATTGGGATACACCTAAGCTTTCAGCCATAAGGGATGCATTCTGATAAGCCAGATTAGCATCCTGCCGTCCAAAGTTACTAGATGCCGGAGTATGAATAAATAAAACTGCTTTTGCATCATGTAATATAGCATCTATACCGCTGCGTTGCTTCGCTATTACAGCATTCAATTTCGGAACAGCACCTTTAGCCTCGGGTGATATAAATCCTAAAATAGGCTTGATAAGAGGGTTTGATATTTTTTTAACCGTAGATTCGAATGTGTTGATTGTAATCTCCGATATTTCTTTCAGTAAATCGGGATTGGTCACAACAGTAAAACACACTTCCTGACCATTGCTAGCGGTAGGAGCAAGATGGGCAGCATCTACAATCCGCCGTAAATATTCTTCGGGTACTGCTGACGAAAGAAATGCCCTGTTAGACCGACGGGCTTTAAGCAACTCCATTAACTGATCGGGATCTGGCAGAATGTCCCTTTTAAGGACATGAACTTTTTGAGCCGGAAATTCAGAATGAATGACAGAGTCTGTCGGACAAGCATCAACACAATGCCCGCAAGCAATACAAGTATGAACGTTTCTCCGTCCGATTTCATCTTTCGGATTTTCTTGCGTCAAAATATAAGCAGGGCATACCCTTACACATTTACCACACTTTATGCAGCTTTCTTTTTCAATATCTATGGTTATCATTTACTGATTCTCCCTTAAATGCAGTTTTTAGTCTTTCAGTTTCCATACAAATATAATAAGAACATTAAATAAAAAGTAAAAGAGCCGGCTTTTTAAAGTCGGCTCTTTTAATAAATATCATTTTTTTTTAGATCAAATACTTAACACTATCATTTACTTTTCTTTCCCCAATATGTTTTATTATTACTTCCATATCCGGCATACACAATGGTGTGAGTGCGGGGTACAGCCTCCCAGTCCACTTCTCTTTGTAAATACAACTCTACACCATTGACAGTCAGCACTTGGGTATCTGCATTATAGCTCCACGAAGCATCCTTCCATGTTCCAAGAGATACTTTATGGTCTGATGTCAGTGTCATCACAGACGATTCTTTTTGCTTGCCATAACTATATGACATATCTATATGCTCCCAATTACCGACCAATTCGTCTTCGGTTATAGCTACTTTCGGAACAGCTCCGTAACGCTCCGGCATAACCAACGGCCATCCGTCTTTCGTCCAACGCATACTTCGCACATGCCCAAGCATGATCGTATTATCAATACTTTCGGGAAGTCTTCCTTGCGATGAATAAAACCAATTACCTTTTCCATCATCAAATATAGCGCAATGCGAGATACCTACCCAACCATCACTGCCCGAAAATTTATAAGGATGTGTTACTACCGGAAGGATATCCCCTCCACCAGTAACATTTACTCCGTCTATACCCAGATAAGGACCGGTAATACTTTTCGAACGGGCTACTCTTGTATTGTAAGGAACACCCAATGCATCGTAAGCCATAAAGAGGTAATAATATCCGGTCTCGACATTGTAAACAACCTCCGGACCTTCACTCGCCTGCCAGCGATTACCAGCCCCACGGGTATATATCAGAGTGCCATATTCTTCGGGTGCCTTGCCCTCTGCCCATGGAACACTTAGTGTCTGTTTGGGCATACCTGTATCCGAATTGAGCTGCATCGCAACAATACCACTATGCCATGATCCATAGATCAGCCAATGTTCTCCTGCCGGAGTTACTATAAAAGACGGATCAATAGCATTCCACTTATAATAAGCATTAGCCCAATCTGTAGATGATATATTAAAATTGAGACCTTTATCCGAAGCGTTAGTTACTATATATCCTTTATCTACCCAGCCGTCATTATTCGAAGGATCGGAGTTTTCCATGAGCCCAATAAACGACCGCTCACCCCATGTGCCTTCACCATTCAATAAGCCGGGACACACAATCGAATAATACATCCGATACAATCCGCTTTTGACTTTACGTACACACGGAGCCCAATAACCGAAATCGCCTTCCCCGGTAGTAGCACTCAAGCCCATTTCTTTTCGTATTTCATTCAATTTCGGAACAACCCAACTGGGTAACGATTTCATAGTTCCGCCAAGATATTCCCAGTTTACAAGATCTTTCGATCTGCGCCCATGGAAATGCCCTCCGGCTGTATGGGCATTTCCATACGAAGCATCGGTCTGATACATATAGTAATATCCGTCATCTGCCAATACCACCGTAGGGTCATGCACATTAGATAAATTCCACTGACTGCGCATACTCCAAGCCGAAATACTCGCATAATTATCAAGATAAGTCGGTGCTTTATATTGAGCCAATTGTTCTTCCAATGTTCCTTGCCCCGTTGCTACTGCTATCTGAGGCGAATAAGCTACTCCTCCATTATATAAAACAACGAATGCACGGATATAATAAGTGGTATTCACAAGCAGACCATCAATAGTGGCAGCAAAGATTTTATCTCCATCAGCTACCACTGTGGCACTGTAAATATCAGGATTTTCGTTAGTACTATAACAAAATCCCCTTTTCGATAGTACTACATCATTTGCAACCTCCAATGTCGCCTTCAATTGTATCGAAGACGAAGTAGTATCGGAAGCTACTGGCGTTTCTATAGTCACCCCTAACTCCCCGAAATTTTTATCATCGTCACTACATGCCGCCGAAAGAACTATGCAGCCAATCAGCAAGCCAAACCATTTATAGAGTTTCATATATTTTCCTTTTAGATTTTTCTCCATTTGACATTATTTACTCAGCTGAAGTAGATAGTTCCCATCCCGGATTCTGTTTCAGATTCGGAGCCTTTTTAACTTCAGTTTCGGGTAAAGGGAAATAATAATTCTTCGGACTGTTAAATGCCCTTGTGGGGTGCTTTTGTGCCGATCCGTATGTATACACTGTAGAAGCATCAGGAGTAATGGTCACCCCATAAATATTATACACCTGTTTGTATCGGGGCAGGCTCTTTTCAGTGCTTACAGTTTGTCCCTGAAACAATTTCCAGCGACGCTCGTCAAAGAATCTATGATCTTCAAAACAAAATTCGATACGACGCTCGTTACGGATACGTTCCCGAAGCTGATCTTTAGTCATTCCCTTGTAAGCAGGCATCCCTACTCGGGCACGAACCTGATTTACATACTGATAAGCCTGATCTGGACCATATGCCTCATTGATAGCCTCGGCAGCATTAAGTAGAATTTCACCATAACGGAATATCGGACAGGCATGATTATAAGTTGAAGGACTCTTAAAGGACATATTATTCAAAAACTTCTTCGTATAATATCCGGTCAATGTTCCTCCATGCAGCTGCTGATAATCTAACCCATCTGGATAAGATATATCTACCTTACGCTGCTCTTCCTGCAAAGGGTCACCCCATGTAGAACCATGATGAAGGATAGTCTGCTCCAAACGGGGATCCCGGTTGGCATAGGGATTCTGATCGTTATAAGTCGGATCCTGATCTATCGGTAGTCCGTTTATGGTCTCATAACTATCCACCAGGTTTTGAGTCGGATTTGTACGTCCTGTAGAACTAGCCGTTCCACTAAATCCGCAAGGAGCAAGAAACAACTCAATCTGATATGTGTTCCAAACCGAACGGGTAAGAATATACTCATCATTATAATACGGAGTTGTAACAAAACACTCGTAATAGTTCTTACTCGAATTATTATCACTGGTCGTATACAATTTATATGGATCACTCTGGCTACTGTTCTTTGTTATAAATGCAAGTGCTGCCGTTGCTGCTTCCTGCCAGTAAGTAACATCATTGTTTGTATTATTCAAAGCCGAAGCTCTATATAATAAGGCTCTGGCTTTAAGAGCATAAGCTGTAGCTCCATTTACCCGTCCCCAATTTTCATCTTCATTGCTATAACGAAACGGCAGCTTATTTATGACCGAATCACATTCATTGGCAATCCATTTCAAGGCATCAGCACAATTTGTACGGGCCATATTCATACCTTCGGTATCACTCGGGTCAAATACAATGGGCTGACCGTTTTCATCATTGCCGATAATAGGCACATCTCCGAACCAGCAAGCAATATCGAAATGAAATATTGCTCGAAGTAGACGAGCTTCTGCTACATAACGCTCATACAGATGATTATCATCTCCTTCTTTCTCGGCATTACCAACCACCGTCTGTCTTGCATTTTTCATAAACTGATTGGCTGCCCGTATAGCTTTAAAATCATTTGGCCAGAAAGTCTTAGAGAAGGGGTGATCGGCAGCCGAATAACTATCGGTCAGCACACTGTGATAATAATGCACATCCCAAAACGACAGCGCATTGTCGGTCATACAATCACGTGATGCTGCTAAAAACTGACCATTAGTATATCCGGCAAAAGCATCCGGAAGATAAGTATAAACATTCGCCAGAAATCCACGTGTATTTTCATAACTGCTGAATACCTGCTCATCTGACAGTGATAGATCGACCTCTTTGTCGAGATAATCATTACACCCGGTACTTGCCCCCAACAACAGTATGGAAGCTATATATATTGCAATCTTTTTCATATTATGTTCCTTGTTTATTCATGAATTAAGGTCTCGATATTAGAAACTGATATTTACACCAAATGAGAATGAGCGGGTTTTAGGATACCACCAACAATAACTCATCGGTTTTTCAGGATCAAGTCCTTTCGGAAGATGGCTCCAGTTGCACAGGTTATATCCGCTAAAGTAGAAACGGCATTTGGTCAGATTAGCCTTAGCGATAAGTTTCTTAGGAAGAGAGTAACCTATTTCGATATTCCTCAACGATAGATAGTCACCGTTTACAATCCAGATATCATTCTGATAAGTACCTGTACTTCGGTCACTATCAATAGAATTGAATCCTCCGTATGTAGGACGGGGATATTTAGCATTAATATTACGTGGGTCGGTAGGATCATCGTTATAATATCCCCATGCCTTAGTAACCTCATGAGTTCCCATATTACTCCATCCCGAATAACTAAGCGAAGGAGAGAGAAATACGGAACGATTGAGATAAGCAGTAAGGATAGCACGTGCATCAAATCCGGCATATTCAAATCCGAAAGTTACAGAAGGGATAAGATCCGGAATTATAGTATAGCTGTCAGGGATCATATCGTTCGAATCTATCTGGCGGTCACCGTTCAAATCTTTAAAGACAGCCGTACCCAATTGTTGAGAACCGTTCGATGCAGTATTGTAAGGATATTTCTCAGGGTGATCTATGGCATCCTGCAAGCTTGTAGCAACCCTATTAGGATCGGCTGCCCATCTATCGAATTTATAAATGTTCCAACCTCCCACTCCATTAGAAAATGAACCTTCGTATAGTTCTGCAACAGAAGTATAATCACGAATACGTCCTCCGGTTTTACGCTGCCAAGATACATTGGGTTCGGTTTCGTCCATCTCTGTTATTTTATTTGTGTTGTAGGTAAGCATGCCCTCTACAAAATAATTGAATTTACCGATATTGCCATGATGTCCTAAAGTCAACTCAAAACCTTTGGATTCTACCTTTCCATAAGAATCCTGAGCAACCGAAACCCCTACTAAACTCGGAATAGTAGAACGATCTACCAGAATATTTGACCGCCATTCTTTAAATGCATCGAATGATCCGTAAAGTTTCTTATTCCAAAAATCAAAATCCAATCCCAAATTCAACATATCCGAGATTTCCCATTTATTATTATAACTACCGGCTAAACTTTCATATACGCCGCTGATACTCGAATTTGAAGTACCAAAGCTATATCCTGTTCCCGAACTGTATGTATTCTGATACGGATATCGATTAGCACCTGTGGTAGATTGTCCAGAATTGCCATAGGATGCTCTAAGTTTGAGCAAGCTTATATTTTTATTCTTCAACCAGGATTCTTCAGATGCAACCCAACCCACAGATGTTCCCCAGAAAGTTCCCCAACGACCATCAGGTGCAAAATTGTCGCATCCCATACGGGATATATTGCCCGAAAATATATACTTATTATCATAAATGTAAGTACCTTGTCCATTATACGACATATAGCGGTTAGACGACTGACCTGTATAATCTGAGTTCTCTATCAGATTGACTGTGTTCTGATATGTACGAAAAAAAGCACGGGCACTTATACTATTTTTTCCGAATGTATGATCGTACGATAATCCAGTATTGAAATTGACATTATAATAATTACTGCGTTCCACAGCAGAAGGATCGGACAATGCTGAAAATGAAGTCATACGTGTCAAGGTAAATCCTGAGGGATCGGTCACATCAGCATTAGCATAATCATAGGAATAAGAGTTAATACTATTGGTTTGTGTGGATTCGAATACATCATAAGAGTCGAAACTAACCATAGCATTTACCTTAATACCAGGGACTAATGCTCCTAAGTCTCCTGTAATATTGACTGTCGAATATAAATTGCGTCGACGATTCTTTTCCTGTCCCGACGAGGCAAGCAAACGTGCCGGATTGTTTGCTGTATTCGAGGAGTATATCTGCCCTCCCGGAGTATAAACGGGTTCCATTGGGTTTGCTTCTACTGCTCCAAAAGTAACTAAGCTGAATACACCGGTAGTCGGCTGAGTTATATTATCAATACGTCCACCCAAATCTAATGACACATTAAGGTACTTATTAACATCTATATCCAGATTCGAACGAAGATTGTAACGATTCAAAGCATGTTGGGTACTGTAACCATCGTTGTACTCTGTCCATTTATCATTCCACATGCCTTCTTGCCTCAGATAAGAAAACGATACATAATACTTAGCACGAGCATTTCCCCCACTAATCTGCATATTGGTTTTATACAAAGGAGCTGTTTCCCGATATAATTCGTCAAACCAGTTTGTATTAAAATATTTATACTGATCGATACCCGTCAGTTTTTCACCAGAAGACACTCTCCGGTACATTTCAATCTGTTTATCAGTATACATCGGTTCTAACCCATCCAAGTATCTAACCTGATTACGGGTCAATGCCATATTATAAGAATTCTGTGTTTCCATTTTATTGCTTAACATCTGGAAACCGACCTCCTGAGTAAAGTCTATCTTTGTTTTTCCAGCCTCACCACGCTTGGTAGTTACCAGAATAACGCCGTTGGCTCCACGCATACCATAAATAGCAGTCGCTGCAGCATCTTTCAGTATGGTAATGCTTTCTATAGGGAATGCATCAAGAAAAGAAAGGTCTCTTTCGACATTATCCACTATAATAAGCGGGCTGCGGGCATTCTTATTCATGGTGCGCAATCCTCTTATATACATAGCTGTTTCCGTCCATCCCGGTTCGCTCGACCATTCGTATGTTTCAACTCCGGTCACGGTGGAGGTCAAAGCATTTTGCAGTACAGTAATCGGGTGTTTCTGAAGCTCCTGCCCTGTTACTACAGAGGTGGACTCAGTCATAAACTTTCGGGGTTTACGACCAAAAGGTACAGGCATAGTATGCAGATATTCGTCCAGATCGGCCTCCATTGTGATTGTAAAATCGCTATCAAACTCGGCTATCCCTGTGGCATTTTTATAACCGATACAACTGACACATAATTCATCATCGGCTTTTACATTTTTCAGAAAGAAGAATCCGTTTTCATCCGAAAGAACAATACGGCTCTGTTCAGCAACATTCACGACAGCTCCGGCAATAGGCTTACCTTCGGCATCCAGAATGCGCCCTTTAAGCACTCCGGCCTCCTGAGCCCAGATATTGGAGCAAGCTAACATCAGAACTCCAACCAACAAATATTTTCCTTTTTGGGGCAATTTGCTTATTATGTTATATATACTTGTATACATATGTATTCTATTTAAGGATTACCAACCCGGATTATTTTCAATACCTGTTTTCCAAACTTCTCCTTCAGGTATAGGATAGAGGTACATCTTTTCGTCAAAAACCCTGCTCTGCGCTATTTTACGAGTAATAGTTCCGTCAGAACTTACATTTACTCCATAAATAGGACGTGCCAAAGCTTCTACTGCCACATTCCAGCGGCGAACATCCCATGCCCTGTGTTCTTCGAATGCAAACTCTATTGTACGCTCTTTATGTATAAAGTTTCTCATATTATCTTTAGAAGACGTGAGATCGTTGCGATTGGCTACACTTCCTGTAATACCTGCACGGAGACGTACCTGATCGAGCAAACCGTAAACTGTGGCATTAGGTCCCTGAGCTTCATTTAGTGCTTCGGCATAATTGAGTAATATTTCAGCATAACGGATAAATGTCCATAAACGGTATGCCGTCTGAGAATGCTCGGCACTTAAAATTGTTTCCGGAATATATTTCCGTACATAATAACCTGTAGGTGTAGCATTGGTATTACCCGTAGGATTATCACGCTGACCGAGAACCACATTTATTGTACCATTTCCCCATGCCACTCCATTATAAAGGACAGATGCCGATAAACGGGGATCGCGGTTTGCCCATGGCTTAGCATCACTGTATCCACTGGCTGTATTAACAACCGGAGTTGAGGTTCCACTGCCATATACCGGAGATCCTGTCGCATCATACTGAGAAAAAGGAGAAGACCCATCAGCCATATCATACATATCTACAAGATTCTGAGAGGGACACAGACCTCCGTTTCCTCCTTCTCCCACCGGAGTATCGTTTTGAATACTGCTCCAACCTACAACCACATCATTGCGGTAAAAAATAACTTCTTTATTATTACCCGAATAAGCAGTTCTTAATAAAGCATTTGTATAAGCTTCGTTCCCTAATGTATTTCCACTTCCGTCAGTTGCTGTAAATAAACTGAAGTTGCTGCCGTAATCATCAATAAAGCCTTTTGCGGCATCAGCAGCCTCCTGCCATGTAATACCCGAATCGGTACTATATCTGGGACTAGCCATATACAACATTATCCGTGAATAAAGGGCACGTGCCATAGGCTGACCTATACGCCCAGCCTGACTTGAGTTCCATGCGTTGGTATAAGAAAGTAAGCCGGGTTCGCACTCTTTCAGTTCTTTCAGAACAAAATCCACCACATACTCTTTCACTGTCGGACGGGTTGTATAATTGCTCAACAGATCACCATCCGGATCAAGGACTTCGGTGACTATAGGAATTGGACCATACCGGAGAAATAATTCCCAATAGAAAAATGCACGCAGAAAACGAGCTTCAGATGTATAATTTAATTTATCTTCTTTGTATTTACTGTCACTCAATGCCGGTTCTTTCGGCACGCTGTCTATACGGCTGATAATCATATTACACTTACGTATTCCACGGTAATAATGTTCCCATGTGCCGGTAAGCTCCGCTGCACCTGCGGATCCATAATAGTTTCCTATATTGAATGAAGACCGTACACCTCCAGTAGAATAACTTGTTTCTGCAAGATCCGTAGCTGCATCCAGCCATGAATTATTTATTCGGCAGGCTCCGTGACGTAAAAAGTTATAAGTATCATAATGAAATTCCACCATCAAATTCCAGTCACTGAACACCTCTTCTTCGGTAAGTTCGTTACTTGGCTGTTTATCCAAAAATCCGCCGAAAGCATCTTCACAGGAAGACATCGTGATACAAGTAATACTAAGGACAGATAGTATATATATAAATGTTTTCTTCATGTTTCTCAGAATTTAATATTTACACCAAAATTCACAGTCTTCATGATTGGATAACGGTTCGAACCGTTACTTTCGGGGTCAGTCAAACCATCCAAATCATCCCAGGTTATCAAATTATTACCATTGAAAAACAAACGGCAATCACTCATACCGACCTTTCGTGCCCAAGCAGACGGCAGACTATAACTCAGTTCTATATTCTTCAGACGGACAAATGCGCCGTTTTTCAAGAAGAAAGAGTTCTGCCTCTGATTATGATCTCCATAGCTATCATAGTGTAATAATGGATATTTAGCATTAGCAAGGTTATATGCTTCACTTTGTGAAGGATCCCAACGATCCAGATGATGTTCTTTCACTTTTCCACCACCGACAAAAGCATACATCGCTTCGGCATCATAGTAACGGCTAACATGGTTCACTCCTTGAAACATTATATTAAAGCCCCAGTTTTTCCAATTAAGCCCCAATGTAAAAGCATATATATTTTCGGGTATATCACTGTTTCCAATATATGTTTCGTCTCTTTCGTCAATAAATCCGTCCTTATTCATATCTCGGTATTTAAGGTCTCCGACCTTGACGCTACCAAAAGTAGAAACAGGCAAATTACCTCCGTCAATATCTGCTTGTGTCACAAAACCTTCTGAAACCAATCCGAAATATTGATTAATAGGGTGTCCTTCTCTTTTTCTGTAATCGGTTTTGGATGCTGGTTCGTCCATATCCAATATTTCATTTCTGGCATGAGAGTAAGTAACTCCGACTGAATAACTGAAGTCTTTGCCAATACGGTCGGCATATTTTAATTCGAGTTCATAACCGCTATTTTTGGTCTTACCTAAATTTCCGGCTGCCATCACAACACCCACCCATTGAGGTCTGGTAAGATATTCGGTTAATATATCGTTGCGTTTTTCATAAAACAAGTCAATATTTCCGTTCAAACGGTTTTTGAACAAACCAAATTCGAGTCCCAGATTATATTTATGAGCCCTTTCCCATGTTACCCCATAGTTAGGATACTGAGCTTCGTATATTCCACTCTGACCTGTGGTTCCGAAATAATAATCATTTGATACCTGCGACCATTTTTCTTCATATAAGAAACGCTGACGCACACCATTTACCTGATATATGTCATTACCAACCTGACCATAAGACGCTCTTATCTTGAGGTTATCAAGCCATTTTTGTGTATCCTTCATAAATGCTTCTTCCGTTATACGCCATCCTAAAGAGAAAGATGGAAAAAATCCGAACCTTTTTCCGCGCATAAAGTTTTCAGATCCATTATAACCGGCATTGAATTCGGCCAGATAACGCCCGTCATATCCATAGGTAACACGTCCGACCAAACCTTGATAACGCTGTGCGAGATCAGATTTGTAACGATAGTCGTTCTGCATATACAACATCATGGCTGTAACATCATGTTTACCAAAAGTTCGTGCATAGTTTAACTGACCTTCCAAATAAAGTTTATAGATAGATTCAAATGTATGCGAGTTAGACAGTTTCGTATCCGTATTAAACTGATTATAAGCATCAATAGATGTATAATTATCCCGATCGTTTAATTCATAAGTGGCAAATCCGGCAGAATAAAGGTTACGATGATAGTTCTCGTAATCGAAAGAAAGCATCGCTTTTCCGCTCAAGCCCTTAGTCAGCCAATCCATTTTATAATCTACTATAAAGTTGGTTTCATTAATTGTATTCACGGCTCGGAAATACCCACCATCGGCTAAAGCCGCTACAATATTTTTCTGGTATTGGGAGCTCCCTCCATAAAGAGTTTTAGTCGTTTCGCCGTTCTGTACAGTGTATGATACCGGAAAAAGCCATCCCGGAGTATGATTCATCTCATAGAATATTTCGCTATATGTATTTGACTCATTGGTATTCGAACCTTTACGTTCTTCAAAACGAGTTCCGAAGTTTACTGAAAACGTAAGATCTTTAGTCAGGAAGAAATCGGTATTCGCACGGAACGAATAACGCCGGTATTTAGGATTAGAGCTGTTGTTATATATATTATTGCTCAAATTACGGACAAGTGATGATTGATCGTAAAATTCTCCCGATGCATAATAACGCATACGCTTTGTTCCACCTCGTATGCTCACATTGTAACGTTGAGCCGGTGCACTTTTCTTCAGAACCTGATCGTACCAATCCACATTCGGATAAAGCATAGCATCAAGACCGCTCAACTCTCCGGCACTGGACTTACGATACATTTCGATATCACTTGCCGAAAATTGAGAAGGTAAACCATCATTAGACAAGGCTTCTTCGAGCAGCTTCACAGATTGATAAGAATTAAGATATGTGTCTTTGCGGGTGGGGCTTTGTATCTGCCAATTAGCTGTCAGGTTTACTTCAGGTTTCTGGTCTTTTCCTCTTTTTGTTGTGATCAGCATAACACCGTTCGCTCCACGCACACCGTATACCGCCGTGGCAGAAGCATCTTTCAGTACCGAAATAGTTTCGATATCATCAGGAGCAATCTGAGAGAAAGGACGTTCTATTCCATCTACCAAAATAAGAGGTTGAGCATCACCTGCAAAAGTCGCACGCCCACGAATATAAATCTGAGTATCATCAGCCCCTGGTGCTCCGGATGTCTGGGAGGTTACAACCCCGCTTATTTTTCCGGCAATAGCTTGAGATACATTTCCGCCGGGAGATTGCAGCAAATCTTTAGAAGTTACTTGAGATATGGCTCCGACTACACTCTCTTTTTTCTGAGCTCCGTAGCCAACTACTACCACTTCACCCAATAAAGCGGCATCTTCTTCCATAATGATTGTAAGAGAAGTTTTCCCTTTAGTACTTACTTCCTGTGATTTGAATCCTATGTATGAAACCTGCAAAACAGGATTGTCGCTACTGACATTGAGTGTGAAATTACCATTAAAGTCGGTGACTGTTCCATTGGTTGTATTTTTCTCTACAATACTGACACCAATAACCGTTTCGCCGGTAACATCTTTCACAACACCTTTCACCTGCTTAGACTGCCCCCATACGTTAGTCCCGATAAAAATCAGAAAAACCACAGGTAACAATCGGAAGAGTAAAGGACTCCCCGATGCCTTTGTTTTTGTTCGTTTGTTTTTCATATATGGTATTTTATGAATAGATTATTCTTCAGTATTAAAAAACGGATAATAAGCAACAGTACGCACATCTAAACTTGCAGCTTCTACTGTGAGGAATGTTCCGATATCTGTTGTTGATACGCCTTCGTAATAGAATGTATAATCGGGAAGTTGTACTCCGGCAGCTGTTGTTATTTTTGCAATTACATCTATTCGATTACTACTTCGCGTTATTATCAGCATACAGTATGCGCCCTTTATCTGTGTTTTATAGGAATCCCAATCGTAACTTGCTGATATATTAGATCCGTTATAATTAGTATCTCCCCAACCGAAAGCATCTGCTCGTAAGACAAAATATTCGGCATATCCGGTTTCTCCCCTATCTTTTCCATTAGTTACAACCAACAACCAATTATGATAATTCTGTGTTGCATTGTTATTATTGTAGAAAGTATATACAAAAGGAGAGGAGGTATTACCCGATATTTTTGAAAGACTTGAAAAATACGACCACCAGCCTGCACTATAATCTGCCGGACCTACTAAATAAGAACCAGTAGTATATGAATCTCCTACATAGGTAACTTTAGGATCGATAGCCAGATATGAACCTTCGCAGGTAAGGAAAGAACCAATCGTAGAAGTCATTTCTCCTTCGTAATAGAAACTATAATTATATACGGTTCCGCTTGTAGATGTTACAACAGCTTTCACATCGACACGGTTATTTGTTCGCTTGATAGTCAGATCAACATATGCACCTTTCATATCATTAGTGAAACTTCCATCATCGAAATTGAAATTATGAGTAATATTGTCTGCCTTATAATTGGCATCTCCCCAACCGTAACCATCGGCACGCAGTACGAAATATTCGGCATATCCGGTTTCTCCCCTATCTTTTCCATTAGTTAGAACCAATACCCAGTTACGGTAATTCGCTGTTCCATCGGTATAATTATAAAAACCATAGTGAGTAGTCTGGCTGCCTGCCATCGTCACCAAGTCGGAAAAAGCACTCCACCATGTGGTAGAATAATCTTCATTGCCTACAATGATATAATCACTCTCCTCTTCGCCGCCGCCTGTTGTTGGTACTTTTATCTGTATATCGGTAATTTGATTACGATAGATTGTCAGATCATCCAGCATCCATTCTTTTGTATCCGTATCCGAACCATACCCGATATACAGACTAGGAACAGACGCCATAAACTGAACAATTTTAGAAAAATCGAAATCTGTAACCTGTTTATCAATTTTTTTCTGCCCATCAACGTATATTGCATAACCATCGTCACGAACCATCATTGCTACATAATGCCATTCGCCGACACTCATCAGTCCTGTTTTGTATCCCGAGGGGTTATTATCCTCATATGTTCCATCTACACCATTATAGCTCAACCAGCCATTAGCCGTGATGAACAGATTCTGCGTACCATTTTCATTCTGAAAAGAAAAAAGCGAACCTTCCAAATCCTGTTCCGAACCTTCTTCGGTTTGAGCTGTCTGTTTTACCCAAAAGGTTAACGATACTCCATTCTGTACAGTTACACTATTTAGCGGATTATCAATACGAGCATATCCTCCATTCAGATGTAGTACCCGGCTAGCGAGTACCTCGTCATCTGTCTGAACAGGAATAGCACCGTTATTGTATGCATATAAGTTAAATACGGTAGGATCAAGATCGTCCTCGAATGAGTAACTAACCAATTTCTCTAGTTTCGGGTAAACCTGATTCCCTGCAGGAGAATCCATCTCACCCCAATCCTGACATGAACTGAGGATAAATGCTATCATACCTATAACAACACTATAGGATAATAGCCTTTGTTTTATTCTAAACAAAATCATAGTTTATTTAATAAAAGGTTGAAGTAACTTGCTGTTATTCTTTTAATGACATAAGGTTTCGATACTTTGTTTTTCTCTTTTTCAAACATAGCATCCTTTAGGATCGTATACATTATATGTCCGGTGTTTTGAAAAACCCTGTAGTATGGCTTATTCTAAATGCGTTTTTTCTGGTATCTTTTGTTTATCTTTTTGGTAATTGGTATTATTTAAGGTCTGCACCCGAAAACAAAGTCAATAATGTTTTCGGGCTGGCTATACTTTTTATTTTAATTAATCTCAACTGTCACAAGTGATTTCGCAGGTATTTTGAAGGTTAGTTTCCCATTTTTGGCAGTTGCTCCGTTGAATTCTTTTAGTGTTACAACATCTTTTTTGTCAAATGTATTATGACTTCCTGTTTCAGGAGCCGTAATTATATTTGCTCCAAGAAGACGAGTATCTTTCATTCCCCTTATATCACATTCAATATCAATATCTTTTTCAGGGTCTATATTCACGAATGAAATATGTACTTTGCCATCTTTATCTTTAGATGAGGAAACCGATATTTCTTTTATACTGCGGTTGAGCCTGCTATATTCACCGCTGTTGACAGTGGTAGGGAGCATTGTTGCATCCTGATGTACTTTATACATATCAAAAACATAGTAGGTAGGAGTCAAAAGCATCTTATCTCCTTCAGTAAGGAAAAGAGCCTGCAGTACATTAACCATTTGTGCTATGTTGGCGATTTTCACACGATCGGCATGGTCATGGAATATATTAAGGATAAGTCCGGCTAAAATAGCATCTCTCAAGGTATTCTGCTGATATAAAAAACCTGGATTAGTACCCTTTTCAACATTATACCATGCACCCCATTCGTCAACAATAAGTCCGATACGTTTACCCGGATCATATATATCCATTATAGAAGAATGACGGGTGATAAGATTATCCATACAAAGTCCGTTTTCGAGTACAGTAAAATAATCATCTTCGGTAAATCCGGTTGCATCGCCCTTATCTTCCCAACGGTGAGTAAAAGTATAGTTGTGTAAAGATACCCCGCTGACTAATCCCAACGGAATATTTTTCATCATGGTAGTCATCCAATGATAATCATCGACATTCGGACCACCCACTATTTTATATAATCTGTTATCTCCGTAATTCTTACAATATGTAGCATACCTGCGATAATGTTCAGCATAAGCTTCAGCAGACATATTACCTCCGCATCCCCAGTTTTCATTTCCTACCCCCCAGAATTTAACCTTCCAAGGTTTTTCACGCCCATTCTTTTTTCTGAGTTCCGACATAGGGCTTTCTCCATCCGAAGTAATATACTCTACCCACTTCGACATTTCTTCAACAGTGCCACTACCTACATTTCCGCATATATAAGGTTCAGTTCCCAGCACTTCGCAAAGATTCAGAAATTCGTGTGTTCCAAAGCTGTTATCTTCAACGACTCCCCCCCAATTGGTGTTTACCATTTTTGCCCTTTGTTCCCGAGGTCCAATACCGTCCATCCAATGATATTCATCGGCAAAACAACCTCCTGGCCAGCGCAAATTTGGAATTCTAATGTGTTTCAGAGCATCTATAATATCTTTACGAACCCCATTTATATTAGGTATAGGTGAATTCTCTCCAACCCAAAGACCTTCATAAATAGAGCGTCCCAAATGTTCTGAAAATTGTCCATAGATATTACGATCGATCTGATATTTCCCTTGATCCGCATTTACAATTACGGTAGTTTTTTGTTGAGCTAAGATCGTGGAACTGATAAATAAAGAGAGGCAAATTGATAATGTCTTCTTCATGATAAAATGATTTATTGGTAGATTCTTAAGGTCTTAGACCTTTTGTTAACTTTCGATGATTACTTGGTAAGGGGTTCTTATTATTTTACTCATCATTTACAATCAAACCGGAACTCTTCCCTTAATTGAATATTTTAGTTTTATTAACAAGATTTCTGACACGGATTTACACGAACAAATATTGTGTAAACTATATGAAATAGAATAAAGAATAAGATTTTCAGAATTGGATATCTATTCCTTCCATATACCCTTTTATTGATTAACAAAAGCAAAAGTAACTTTAGGAGCCTAAATAAAGGTGGACAAATTTCCATTTTAGGTGGACAAACATACCAATAAGTGTAAAAAATAACATTATTATCATATCTAATAGAAAAACCTTAAATATTATAATAAAGATTAATTTTTTCTCTCTGAAGTAAAAAGAATACATTCTAACCTTGACACACTTATACCTAGACAAAAACAAACAGGATAATAACCCCATAAAGGTTACAGATCTGATATAACCAGAGTAAATTATCCCTGAACATACAATAGTTCATTTTGGAACATTTTAACACAACAAAGTACCAATATGTTCATATAACACACTTAAACACAACAATAGAATCATACCTACAGAATAAAAAAACAAGCAAAAAGCACAAACACAAACACCTGATTAAAAACATCTTAAACTACAACCACATTCAACAAACATAACTAACTATTTGCTTATGGCATATTTGTTGGTTCATGAAAGTCAGTAATGGTACAAATTAAAAAACAGAAACTATGAAGAAGATTGCATTTTATGGAAAAGGAGGAATTGGAAAGTCTACGACACAACAAAACACAGCAGCAGCAATGGCATTCTTTCACAATCAAAAAGTATTTATACATGGTTGCGATCCAAAAGCAGATTCTACCCGTATGATTTTGGGAGGGATGAATCAAAAAACGATAATGGACACACTTCGTGATGATGGTGCAGAATTAGTTACTTCCGATAAGGTTATCAGCTCAGGATTCGGAGGAATTCGTTGCTGCGAATCAGGAGGTCCTGAACCTGGTGTAGGTTGTGCCGGACGAGGAGTTATTACAGCAATTGACCTAATGGAACATCAGGGAGCATATACCGAAGATCTCAACTATGTATTTTATGACGTATTGGGAGACGTAGTATGCGGAGGATTTGCGATGCCTATCCGAGACGGAAAAGCTCAGGAAGTATACATTGTATGCTCGGGCGAGATGATGGCTGTATATGCCGCAAATAACATCTGCAAAGGTTTGGTAAAATATGCAAAACAGAGCGGAGTAAGACTTGGCGGACTAGTATGCAACAGCCGTAAAGTAGATAAAGAAAGAGAATTTATCGAAGAATTTGCGGCTGCAATCGGAACTCAAATGATTCATTTCGTTCCTCGTGACAATATTGTTCAAAAAGCTGAATTCAACAAGAAAACAGTGATAGAATATGATGAAAACTGTAACCAGGCTCATGAGTACAGCGAATTAGCAAGAAAAATCATTGCTAATGAAAATTTTGTAATACCAAAACCTTTAACAATGCCTGAGCTGGAATCGATGGTTGTTAAATACGGAATCGCAGAATAACTAATGGGACTACCAATAATCAAAACCGCTAAATACTATTGAATATGAAAATGATTAGAGCAATTGTTCGTCCCGAAACAGCCGACAACGTAACGGAAGGATTAGCAGAATCCGGATACTATTCTATGACTAAAATGCCTGTTTTCGGGCGAGGTAAACAAAAAGGGCTTACAGTTGGCAACACCCATTATGACGAACTTCCGAAAACTCTCATTATCATCGTAGTAGATGATAAATCTGTAGATGAAGTTATAAAGATCATACAATACAAAGCCTATACAGGGAGTGAAGGTGATGGCAAAATATTTATTTCGCCGGTCGAACAGGTTCGCACCGTACGTACTGGATCGAATGAATTATAAGAAAACAGACGCTTATGAAAGAAATAATAGCAATCATCCGTCCCAGTAAAATGAATGCCACAAAAAAGAGTCTCGATGAATTAAATATACCTTCAGTTACAGCTATTCCTGTTTTTGGAAGAGGAAATCAACGAGGACTGAATCCTATTCTGAGTGGTATAGACATCAGTAAAGACGCATTGGTTAAAGGGCATGTAACAGGGATGAAATTTGTGCCAAAACGTATGCTGGTTATTGTGGCCAAAGATGAGGATATGGAGGTTATTGTAAACGCAATTATCAAATCCAATAAAACGGGTTATATCGGCGACGGCAAAATTTTCATCTGCCCTACAGATAATGCTTTAAGAGTACGGACCAAAGAAAGTGGCGACTCGGCTCTATAACCTTAGTATTAATTAATAAAATAAGAATCATGCCATATCATCAATTTAAATGTAGTGAATGTATCCCCGAACGTCTGCAACATGCTGTAGATAAAGGACCCGGGGAACAATTGACAGATGCTCTTCCGTTGGGATATCTGAACACGATTCCCGGAACAATATCCGAAAGAGGATGTGCCTACTGCGGAGCAAAGCATGTAATAGGAACCCCGATGAAAGATGTAATCCACATCAGCCACGGACCGGTCGGCTGCACCTATGATACATGGCAGACCAAAAGATACATCAGCGATGACGGAAACTTTCAGTTGAAATACACATTTGCATCAGATATGAAAGAAGCCCACATCGTTTTCGGTGCAGAAAAAATGCTCAAAAAAAATATCATTGAGGCTTTCAAAGCATTTCCTCATATCAAAAGAATGACTATTTACCAAACCTGTGCATCGGCTCTTATTGGTGATGATATCAATGCCATTGCCGATGAAGTAATGGAGGAAATGCCCGATGTAAAAGTGTTTGTATGCAACTCACCCGGATTTGCGGGTCCAAGTCAGTCAGGAGGTCACCATAAAATAAATCTGGCATGGCTGTCTCAGATGGTAGGTACTGTCGAACCGGAAATCTACAGCAAATATGTAGTCAATTATGTCGGAGAATACAATATTCAAGGTGATCAGGAAATAATGAAAGATTATCTCCACCGGATGGGAATACAGATATTATCGACTTTCACCGGAAACGGACGCTTCGATGATCTGAGAGGTATGCACAAAGCTCAGCTCAATGTATTGGAATGTGCCCGGTCAGCCGAATATATCTGCGATGAACTACGGGTAAGATACGGAATTCCACGTATGGATATAGATGGATTCGGTTTCGAAGCGATCTCTGACTCTTTACTTAAAATCGGATACTTCTTTGGTATAGAAGACAAAGCACGTGAGATTATAGCTGAGGAAACCGCCCGCTGGAAACCCGAACTAGATTGGTATGCCGCTCGACTGAAAGGATTGAAAGTATGTTTGTGGCCGGGGGGATCTAAATTATGGCACTGGGCTCACTCAATTCATAAAGAAATGGGGCTTGAAGTAGTTTCAGTATATACAAAATTCGGACATCAAGGCGATATGGAAAAGGGAATCTCTCGCTGCGAGCCCGGAGCATTAGCCATTGATGACCCTAACGAACTGGAAGGACTTGAAGCCATGTATGAGCTAAAACCTGATATTATTTTCACAGGTAAACGTCCGGGAGAAGTCGCTAAGAAAATACGAGTGCCTTACCTCAATGCTCATGGGTATCATAATGGACCATACAAAGGATACGAAGGATGGGTACGCTTTGCCAGAGATATTTACAATGCTGTATATTCACCTATACACAAGCTATCATTTCTCGACATCAGCAAAGATGAAATCCCGACAGATAAAGGTTTCGAAACGCAGCAACTATTATCTGACACAAAACTTAGTGATGAAGTTAAATCGTCAACTGAGTTAAGACAATGCACCAGCAAATATGACCCGATTCCCGATCTCAGAGAGAAAAATCCATATTTGTTTCCTCATCCCGAAACAGGCGAACTAAGAACAATTCCCATAGAGCAGCTAAGGAAAAACAAAGTTGTAGAAGTTGAATAACAAGTCATAAATAGAAAAAAATTATGGATAAAAAGACAGCTGAAGAGAAAATGGCTCAACTCGAATGGTACATCACAAAGCATTGCCTTTGGCAATACAATTCGCGAGGCTGGGACAGGGAGATACAAAACGAGCGTATTCTCACCAAAAGCCGTCAACTACTCTGCGGAGAAAATGCAAAAGAAGACGATTCTTATGCGGACAGGTATTACTGGAGCGAAGCCATGACTTTGGTCGAAGCATTCAAACGATATTTTCCGTGGCTAGAAGAAACCAGTAATGAAGACATTACTCTGATTATGCAATTACTTAAAGAGCAAATGGATTATACAATGATCAAAGGTTCACTGAATACAGAACTGGTAAAAGAGCAATATTAAGATACAGTAAGCCTTCAGTAGTAAGTATCTTAATTAAAAAAACTATAAAAGAAAAAAGGTATGAGTTGTGAATTAAAACCGAAAGACCGGGTTGGAGTAATCAATCCGATATTTACCTGTCAGCCGGCAGGAGCCCAATTTGCCAGTATCGGCATCAAAGATTGTATCGGAATTGTACATGGAGGTCAAGGCTGTGTTATGTTTGTCCGCCTTATTTTTTCACAGCATTTCAAAGAAAGTTTCGAATTGGCATCTTCATCTCTACACGAAGACGCTGCTGTATTCGGGGCTCTGCATCGAGTGGAACAAGGTGTAGATGTGCTTTTGATGCGCTATCCCCATGTAAAAGTTATCCCTATCATCACAACCTGCTCTACCGAAATTATAGGAGATGATATAGACGGTGTGGTATTGAAGCTGAACAACGGACTGTTGAAAGAAAAATATGCAGACAGAGAAGTGCACTTAATACCCATACATACACCCAGTTTCGTTGGAAGTATGATAAGCGGATACGATATAGCCGTAAAGGATTTTGTATCGTATTTTGCAAAAAAAGAAGATCATACAAACGGTAAGATCAATCTTATCACAGGCTGGGTAGATCCGGGAGATGTTACAGAACTAAAATCGTTGTTATCCGAAATGGATGTACAGGCTACAGTACTTTTTGAAATAGAAACGTTCGATTCGCCCCTTATGCCCGATGGCAATCATGTTTCACATGGCGAAACTACAATCAAAGATCTGCGTAGTACAGCAAATGCAATAGGCACTATTGCTTTAAATAAATACGAAGGTGCCAAAGCAGCCAAATACCTCGAACAGGAGTTTGATGTTCCATCCATTATCGGGCCAACACCCATTGGTATACGCAATACGGATACTTTTCTTCAGAATGTAAAGAAAATGACCGGAAAACCCATACCCGAATCACTTGTCAGAAAAAGAGGTATCGCTATTGATGCCATCGCCGATGTTTCTCATATGTTTTTGGCAGGAAAGAAAGTAGCTATATATGGCAGTGCCGATTTAGTTATAGGCTTAGCCGAATTTTGTATTGATCTTGAAATGGAACCTGTTCTTCTTCTTTTGGGCGACGATAACAGCGGATACAAAGATGATCCCCGTATCAAAGCATTGATAGAAGGAGTAACCTTTAATATGGAAATAATAACTAACGCTGACTTTTGGGAACTTGAAAACCGCATAAAAAACGAAGGTTTGGAATTAGACCTTATTCTGGGACATTCTAAAGGTCGATATATCGCCATAGACAACAATATTCCAATGGTTAGAGTTGGATTTCCGGTCTATGACCGAGCCGGACACTTCCGTCATCCTGTAGTAGGATACGCCGGAGCAACATGGCTGGCGGAGCAAATGGCAAATGCGATATTTACTGATATGGAATACAAACACAATAAAGAATGGGTGCTGAATGTATGGTAACCCTCCTATCGAAAAAATCATAAGCTATGATAAATGTCGAGTATGATTACAGTGTAGAATCTCTTTTCGAAAACGATTACAGGGATGCTCAGGCATATCACAAGCGGGCTTTGCAGTTTCGTGACAGTGGTCAGGCTTTCAGTTTGGTATTCAACATAGCATCTGTCGCTCTTGAAAGATATCTGGTTGCCATATGCGAATTATATGGAGAAGAACCGATGAACCACAACTTTATCTCTCTTATGATGGCTGTGGATAAACTGATCGACACTCCGAAAGAATTCAGCAAAGAAGTAAAGTCACTTGATCAGATATTCGGAATCTGTTTTCTCGAAGATTACTTTCACGGAACACCTACCCAAGAAGATGCAGAGAAAACTTTACGGTTATGCGACGAGGCCGGTAATCTTTTCGACAAAGAAAAAATCAAAGAGGTTAAAGAATCATTGATGTAAACAAAAATAAACAATTATGGAAGGAACTACAGCTGCACATCCGCATGGAACAATGAGGCGGAAAGAAAGGGAAATTACAGATAGAAAAGAGATTGACCAAATAATCTCTTTGGGCAAAGTCATGCACCTTGCCCTATCTGATAATAATTTACCATTTCTCATCCCCGTTTTCTATGCTTACGATGGCACTTCACTCTATTTTCATTCGGCCAAAGCAGGAACTAAGATTGATATCCTGAAAAGGAACAACAATGTATGCTTCGAGATATCTGTTGATAACGGAATAGTGGAAAGCGATATGGCATGCGACTTCGAAGCGAAACACCGCACAATCATAGGATTCGGCAAAGCTCAATTTGTTGAATCCGAAGATGATAAAATTGCTGTTCTGGATAGAATTGTATCTCAATTTACTGACAAAAAATTTGAGTATCCGAAAGGGAATCTCCATGCCACAGCCGTTATTCGTATAGATATCGAATCCATTAAAGGCAAAAAACACGGAGTTTAACTCAGGTCGTATCTATGTACTGACTCACGATGTAAATTCGGGGATGTCTTTGAATACGTTTTCTCTCACCTAACAGGAAAGAACTATGAAAATAGCAGCATTTGTGGATGCGGAAGGAAATACCTTACCATTCGATTCGAGCGGAATGATTTACATATATGAAATGAAAAACAGCGGGCAATGGCTCTGTGTATGTAAAGTACCTTTATATATAAACCGGAATATGAACCTGGTGGATATAAGGAAGAGTATTTATACTATAGCATCGGATTTGGCAGGATGTAAAGCATTCATTATCAAACTAAGTATGGGTATCTTTAATACCATATTCGAAGAAGAACTGCACATCCGTGTTTTTTCGGCTACAGGTTCTCCGCTTGCAGTTCTCGATCAGGTAAGAGAACTGGTCAGGACAGAAATTATCGAAGCTATAAAAAAGGCGGAACTTTGCAAACAGCAAAACAACGAGACCAGCCCAATAGCAGTAGGAGATTTATCAAAAGGCTGTTATCTGATAAATTTAGTGAAGGTACAAGAGAAAAATGAATCTATGAATTCGAAGGATATCCTGCTGCCGTTTTTTCAGAATAATAAATTTGTGGAACTTGAGATTATCTGCCTGCATACACCTAAATGGATAGAACGCGAGTTAGGCAATTTCAACTACAAAGTAAAAACCGAAATACGGAAAGACGGATTCTGCCATGCTTTCGTATATCCTGCCGGCTAATTTGTTACAGTACATGCTGTAATTAAAACCTAATTATACAACAAAAGCCTGGATACAAAACATTAAAATCAGACGAAAAATGAAAGACTTATCATTACATCCATGCTTTAATGAAGGAGCCAAGCACAAGTATGCACGGGTACATCTGCCTGTAGCTCCTAAATGCAATATACAATGCAATTACTGCAATCGCCGGTTCGATTGCTGCAATGAAAGCAGACCGGGAGTTACAAGTTCGGTTCTACTGCCCTTCCAGGCATCTCTTTATTTCAAAGACTTAAAACAGAAATTAGAAAACCTGAGTGTAGTCGGTATAGCAGGTCCAGGTGACCCATTTGCCAACCCGAACGAAACATTGACTACAATAGAATTGATAGCAAAAGAATTTCCTGATATGATATTCTGCCTTTCGAGCAACGGACTCGATCTGGCTCCTCATATCGATCGCATAGCCAGGCTTAATGTTTCACATGTTACTATCACGATCAACTCCTTAAATATCGAAACATTAGCTAAAATATATTCATGGATACGCTATGGGAACAAATACTACAAAGGATCAGGAGCAGCCCAACTATTATTGAATAAGCAATTGTTCTGCATCCGTAAATTAAAAGAAAAAGGGATTATCGTCAAGATAAATACTGTTGTCATACCCAGAATAAATGATCAGGATATTGAAGAACTCGCCCAAAAAGTTGCTGAAATGGGTGCAGATACAATGAACTGCATTCCGATGTATCCTACTGCGGGAACTGCATTCGAAAACATAGAAGAACCTTCGAGGGAAATGATGTCCCGAATCAGAACACAAATATCAAAATATATAAAACCAATGAAACATTGTGCACGCTGTCGTGCAGATGCCGCAGGACTTCTAGGACAAGATAACACAGCGGCAATGGATATGGTAAAGCAATATTCGACCTTAGCTGTGGATAAAGGCGGATATAAACCTTATGTTGCAGCAGCGACAAGTAACGGGCATCTGGTAGACTTGCATATAGGCGAAGCTGAAGAGTTATCTATATACGAAAAAACCAAGAATGGATATCGGTTTATTGAAAAAAGAAAAACTCCTGTGTCAGGAGACTGCTCCAATAAATGGATCGAACTATGTAACAGTGTATTAACCGACTGTCAGGCTATACTGGTTAGCGGATCAGGTAAAAAGCCGACAAGTACATTACAAAGCAACGGTATACGGGTTATTCAGATGAAAGGATTGATCGATACCGGACTTGATACTGTTTATAATCAGAGACCTCTTATCCCCATATACAAAGCAGGCCCTTTTGTATGTGGTGCAACCTGTAACGGAGACCAAAAAGGTTGCGGATAAATACAGAAAGAAAAGCGGAGACAAGAAAACAAATGAGAACAAAAGTTATACAGATGTATATCTTTTGTCCTTTAATCCTAGCAAAGAAAGGAGATAATAATGCGAGAACCTATATTACTGGATACAACACTAAGAGATGGTGAACAAACTCCGGGTGTGTATTTTACAAACAAAGAAAAACTTTATATCGCATCGGAATTGAGTGATATGGGAATCGAAATTATCGAAGCTGGTATACCTTCGATGGGTGAAGAAGAACGAAAAAATCTGAAAGCTCTAAAGAAACTGAACCTAAGCGCCGAGATTTTATCATGGAACCGACTTTTGCCCGAAGACATTACAGCATCATTCAAGGCAGGTATACAAACCATTCATATATCGGTTCCGACAAGTGATATAATGATAGAAAAAAAAATGGGTAAAAATAAAGATTGGATAATTCCTCAAATGGAAAAAGTATTCGATCTGACACTGAAAGAAGGAGCAGTTATATCTTTCGGTGCTGAAGACGCATCCCGCACAGACCCTGTTTTTCTAAAGAAAATATTTACTACGGCACAACAGCTGGGAGCCAAACGTGTCCGCTTTGCCGATACATTAGGTATAATGACTCCCTTACAGGTTAGTAAAGTTATAAAGTACTTATCTGCCCCTGATATTGTAATTGATTACCATGGGCATAACGATTTCGGTATGGCTACCGCCAATGCTTTAGCGGCATGGGAGTCGGGAGCCGATGTTATATCCTGCTCGGTTTTGGGCTTGGGTGAAAGAGCCGGAAATACGTCTTTGGAAGAATTTCTTTGCATCATGCAATATTTAGAAAATAAGATTGAAAACTTCGATTTTATAAGATTGAAAAAACTCTGCATTGATATTGCCGAATGGATCGGTTATCTGATTCCGGTGCAAAAACCCATTGTAGGAGATAAAATATTTGCCCACGAATCAGGAATACATGTAGACGGAATACTGAAAGAACCTTCGACATACGAACTATTACCACCCGAGCTTTTAGGAGGACATCGCGAATTTATACTCGGTAAGCATTCGGGACTGAAAGCGGTTAAATATTTTGCAAACAACGAGGGGTATGAAATCAGTGACAATCTCGTTGACGATTTTCTGAAAGATATGCGTTTTCAGATGGCACAAAGCAGAGGGGTAAACGCATCCCTTTTATTCCGAAGCTTTCTAACAAACCGCCTTAACAAAAGAACGCCAAAACAAACAGAATACCAACATTTAAACATAAATAAAACAAATAACACATTAAAATAACACTATAAAATATATTTTTAAGTAATTTTGATTCATATTTATTTAGGTTGAAAGATTTTTGAAATTAGGAGGATCGTTATGCTTTGTGAACGAATCAGGAGGAATTGTTACGTTGAAACAGATTTAACATTCCTTGTCAACATCAGTAATACAATAAGCCACAGCGAAGACTTATACAAAAGTCTCGAATCTGTACTAAAAGAGTTGTGCAAATTTCTGGATGCACAATACAGTATGATCACCATTATCGATAGAAACTACGACCGTATCATAATCAGTTCAGCATTTGGATTAACTGATGAGGAAAAGAGCAGGGGTGTTTATAAAATGGGAGAAGGTATTGTAGGTGAAGTAGTACAATCCGAAAAACCCGTTGTAATTAAAGACATATCTAAGAACTCCAAATTCCTCAATAAAACAGGAATCAAACATAAAGACGGACAGTTAATGGCATTTTTATGTGTTCCTATAATTATAAAAAACGAAATAACAGGAACATTAAGTATTCATAAGACGCACGCTGATATGGCGGATTTTTCGCCGGAAGTAAAATTTCTGAGTATTGTAGGAATGCTTATTGCTAAAAATGTTTCGATACGCCGCAAGCAGATTGAAGAGCTCGAAGAATTACGACGTGAAAACCAATGGTTAAGAACGGGAAAAACTTTCAAACCCGACAATATCGTCGGGAACTCATCGCTAATGAGAGACCTTTATGCACTTATCGAACGTGTTGCTCCAACAAACAGCACGGTAATGATAAGAGGCGAAAGCGGAGTCGGTAAAGAACTGATCGCTGAAGCCATACATAATAACAGCACGAGGAAGTCTAAACCTTTTATAAAGGTTAATTGTTCGGCATTACCCGAAAACCTGATCGAAAGTGAATTGTTCGGTCATGAAAAAGGAGCATTCACAGGAGCAAGCACCCAGCATATAGGACGTTTCGAAATGGCAAACGGCGGCACTATTTTTTTAGATGAAATAGGAGATGTTCCTCTCTCCATACAGGTCAAATTACTGAGAGTTCTGCAACAACGACAGATTGAACGAATAGGTGGCAATAAAACCATAAACGTAGACGTACGTATTATAACCGCTACAAACAAGAATCTCGAGGAGATGATCAAGACTAATTCTTTTCGGGAAGATTTTTATTACCGGATAAATGTTTTTCCTATTTATGTTCCGGCGTTACGTGAACGCTGTGCCGACATTCCAATTCTTACCGATCATTTCATTTCGAAACTGAATCAACGAAACGGTACAGATATAAAGCGGATAACCGGAGGTGCCTTAGACATGCTCATGATGTATTCGTGGCCGGGCAATATCAGAGAGCTTGAGAATGTTATAGAACGGGCTATGATACTTTCTACCGATAATGTAATACATTCGTACAACCTACCCCCTACTCTTCAAACGGGTGTATCATCCAATACGGTAAGTAAAGGGGCTCTGTTCAATGTACTGGAAAGAGTAGAAAAGCAGATGCTTATAGATACTCTCATACTTATGCAGGGAAATATAACAAAGTCAGCCGAACAGTTAGGTATAACACGCCGTATCATGGGGTTATTAGTAAATAAACACCAGATAGATATAAAGAAGTTCAAACACCTGTCTCATGAAAACAATTGAGATTTACAGAGCACAACACTAGAAAACAATTTGATATTTATAAATTTGCACTATGCAACAGATTCAGACCATCCATGATTTTTATAAAAGTCTTTCCGAGATAGCTGATATCCGGATCGATAGCGAAAGTGCAGGTTTATTCAATGTCTTTCCGCGCCGTTATTGCTCTCCTACGGCCTCATTTCATCGTCGCGATTTCTATAAAATTTCATTAATAACGAGAGGTACAGGCATTATACATTTTGCCAATGACGAATTTGTAATAGACCAGCCAGCATTATTCTTTTCCAATCCAATGGTAGCACATTCATGGGAACCGACATCCAATGAGCAGGAAGGATGGTTCTGTCTGTTTTCTGAAGAGTTTATACAATCATGGGATCATTCTTTTTCGGTGAAAGACTATCCGATGTTCCGGATAGGAGAAAACCCCGTAGTATTTCTTGATGACGAAGCTTTAAATGATGCAGCATATATCTTCAAAAAGATGGCTTTGGAAATGAATTCCAATTACATATATAAGTACAGTAAATTACGTAATTACTTACAAATTATAGTTCATGAGGCATTGAAACATTATCCGGAAATAGGGTTAAGAAATAAACAACTCGATGCAGCACATCGTATTACATATCGGTTTATGGAATTGCTCGAAAACCAATTTCCAATAGAAAACACCGATATGCCTCTTAGAATGCGAACCGTTCAGAATTTTGCGGAATGTCTTTCGGTACACGAAAATCATTTAAACAATGTAGTGAAAGAAGTTACCGGAAAGAATCCCTCTCAGCATATCGCATCCCGGATCACAGAGGAAGCGAAGGCTCTACTCAAAAATACCGATTGGACAATGTCTGAAATAGCTTACAGCCTGTTATTTGAATACCCGTCTCATTTCACAAGTTTTTTCAAAAAAAATGCTGGTATATCTCCAAAAGAGTACAGAAATAAAATTATTTGATTTTTATAAAAACACCTTTGATATATCTGCCCCAAGTCTTTATATATCGAATTAACTTTGCAATATCTAAAATTTATGAAGTTATGAAATACAGAGAATTAGGGAAAACAGGCGAACAAGTATCCGCTATAGGATTGGGATGTATGGGTATGTCTCATGTGTATGGAGAACGAAATGACGAAGAAAGCATCGCCACACTACACAAAGCATTGGATCTGGGTATAAATTTCTGGGACACTGCCGATTTTTACGGCAACGGCGAAAATGAAAAATTAATATCGACCGTTTTACAGCCAAATCGAGATAAAGTATTTATTGCCACAAAATTCGGATTCAAATACTCCGGAGAGAACCTTCTTGCAAGTACTTTCGATGGTTCTCCCAAATGGATGAAACAGGCAATAGAATTAAGTCTGAAACGATTAAAAACCGACTATATCGATCTTTACTACACCCATAGGGTAGATCCAAATGTTCCGATAGAAGAAACCGTAGGAGCGATGGCCGAACTGGTGAAAGAAGGAAAAGTTCGCTATATCGGATTATCTGAAGCATCACCGACTAGTATTCGCAAGGCAAATGCAGTTCATCCGATAGCTGCTTTACAAAGTGAATACTCTTTGTTAACCAGAGATGTTGAGGCTGAAATATATCCTCTAGTATCAGAACTCGGAATATCACTTATCCCCTACTCCCCGCTTGGAAGAGGAATGTTTACCGAAAATTTTGATGTAAGTACATTTAAGCCTGATGATATCAGGTTTCAGCTGCCCCGATTTCAGGGTGAACATCTGATTAACAACCAACGGTTAATGAAAGAATTGTCTGAGTTTGCACATGGAAAGAATATAAATCCGTCGCAATTAGCTCTTGCATGGATCTTGGCAAAAGGTGATAATATTATTCCAATACCGGGAACTAAAAAACGTAAATACCTTGAATTAAATGCTGTGGCAGTAGACGTTACATTAGACAAAAAAGATATTACGGAAATAGAATCTATCATAGCCAGATACCCTAATACTGGAGATCGCTATACTGCGGAATCCTTAAAGCTGGTAAATAATTAAGGTCTCTGATTGAAGAAAAGAAGCAGCCTGAAAGAATGTTCAGGCTGTCACTTTTTACCATAATCTACAGACTGATAATTAGCTACAGCTTGTTTTAATAAAATCGAATCAATTTTATTAACTGTTTTCATTTCAAACTGATAATTATCCGATGGCATCACCTTATACTGCTGCACTTTTTTTACCGGAGATAATATTGTGAGAATATTGTCTGTCCAGTAACCCAGATTTTGATAAGTGGCAACAAATGCTTTAGGCTTATATTCCGGCGAAAAGACATTCTTTCCATAGAATTTAGAATTATATGAAAAGTGAAGTAATCCGAAAACAGTTGGCATCAAGTCTATTTGAGATACTAACGCATTCACAACTTGAGGCTTGACAAAACCCGGAGCATAAATCAATGCAGGTATATGGTATTTATCGAGTGGAATTTCTGTTTTACCTGCACTTGACGCACAATGATCTGCCACTATTACAAAAACAGTATTATCAAACCACGACTGCTTGGGAGCTTCATCCATAAACTTACCAATTGCATAATCGGTATATTTCACTCCTCCATTCCTCGACTTGCTGTTTGAAGGAATGTCTATTCTCCCATCCGGATAGGTAAATGGACGGTGATTACTTACTGTCATAATATGCCCGAAAAAAGGTTTTCCTGTTTTTGCATCTTCAGTAAAAATCTTTATCGCTTTGCTATACATATCTTCGTCACAAACTCCCCAGATATTACTAAAAGAAATTTCATCTTGCGTAAAATTACTTTTGTCTATAACGATATATTCGTTGCCCGAAAAGAATGTGCCCATATTATCAAAGTAACTATCTCCTCCATACATAAACTGAACAGTATAGCCCTTATTCTTCAACACTTTCCCGATCGAAAAAAGATTGGAATTATCAGGACGCTTTATGATACTTTCGCCGGGACTCGGAGGAAGACACAAACTTAAGGCTTCTAAACCTCTCACCGTTCTGTTTCCTGCAGCATATAAATTATTAAAGACAAGACTCTGATTCATCAGTTTATCCAAATTGGGTGTCAAATTTTCTGTATTACCGTATTGTTTCAGAAAAGATGCACTTAAACTTTCAACTGTTATGAGAACGATATTCTTATGAATTTCAGGCAAAGAATCACGTATCTCTTGTAAATTATCGGAACCTTTACTCTTATATATATCATTAATTATATCCTCCGCACTTTTTTGGGGTATGGTTATATAGAAATCTGTATAACTTAATTCGCTATTAACAAATGCAAGACAAAATTTATAAGATCCGTTTGCTTGAAGTTCATTGACAAAAACGTTACTCCGATTCTGAAAACGGACATTCAGATTAAGCACAATGAAAGCAATACCTGTCAGAAGAAAATATACAAGGGATAACCCTGCTTTATATAGGGTTGAAGGGTATTTATTAAATAAACTCCGCTCTTTTCTAACCAACAAATAGGTGATGACACCCGATACTAAAAGTAAAACTGAAAACAGAGGGATAATAGGATATGACTCCATAATATTACCGATAACTTCATTTGTATAAACAAGATAATCGACAGCTATAAAATTATATCTGACACCAAATTCGTCCCAGAAGAAATACTCTCCGATAGCAATAAATAAAATACAGACGACATATACGTAAAATACAAAATAATAACAGATAGAACTCCAGGTTTTCCGTATCCGGGGAATAAAAAGCCTTAATCCGAAACTGATAAATTTATAAGCAAGCACTCCTTTTACAATCTTAGGAACAGCACTTCCGTACTCATCAAAAACAGTATTAAAAAAGAGAACATACCCCAAAGCAATACCTATCAGAGAAAAAAGCAGATATCCCCAGGGATAAGTATATTTCTTATCCGACATAAAACTAAGGCAGAGCCACATAAAAAAATAGCCAATAGTTATAATACATAGATCGTTTATAAATCCAAACAGAAAAATCTGTACCCATTCTAACAGAGAGAAATTAACAAGTGACTGCCCATTGGTTATCAACACAATACGTGTAACAAATCCGACTACAACATATAAGAGGGCTAATTTAAAAAAAGGCAATACATAAAACCGCCCCTTTTCCAGGCTTTGAGCATTCATCCAGTTACTTATCATATTTTTAGGGAATCTATGGGACCAATACATTAAGTCCTTTATGAATTATTTCGACATTGATATTTTTACTTGTATATATGGCATTTCCATCTAAATGCATCACTCCATCAGTTTCTCTTTCTATGGAGGCTGTACAGCAAATAAGCTCGTTCAACTTAGGATTATCATTTATCCGCTTAGTAAACATCTGCAAAGCGGCTCTAGGAATATCGACCGCTGATAAAGGATCTAAAATAGAAATATTCATTTTACCATCGCAGATATCAGCATTAGGTGCGATATACGCATTGTTTCCGTATTGGGAAGCATTTGCACAGGTAATAGTAAAGGCTTTACCATGAAAGTTTCCGGCAGAGGTTGTTACCCGATAACTCTCCGGCTTAAAGTTTCTGAATACATCTATCATATTCTTCGCATACATCATAATCCCCCGCTTCTTCTGGTTAAGGGATTTTTCACTTACTTCCGCATCATATCCAACCCCGCATGTACAGAAAAAAAGATTGCCGTTGGCTATGCCGTAATCTATTTGCTGCACTTTATTCTGTTTGAATATATCGATAGCCCTGGCTATATTCATAGATATATGCAGATGTCTGGCAAGTCCGTTACCCGACCCGTGAGGTATAATTCCCAAAACAGTATCCGTACCGACCAAAGCTCTTGCAACTTCATTTATTGTTCCATCTCCCCCTACTACTATTACATAACGGACGCTACGTTGTACAGACTCCAATGCAATTTCGGTAGCATGATGAGGATATTCCGTATAGAAAAAGTGAAAGTCATATTCGCGGCTTAACTTTTTCAAACATTTTATTACATAGTCTTTTGATTTAGTTCCCGAGGTTGGGTTTATTATCACATTTATCGAACTTTCGGAATGTTTCATTGCTTGAATTTTAAGGTCACAGACCTATTTAACTAAGAGTTTACTTCTACCAGACTTTCACATGAGAAAGAAAAACAATCAGCCACTCACTGAAAAAACAAAACAGAAAAATATAGCTGATAAAAACAATCGACATAAAAGTGACCTGATTTCCTGAATAAATGACTGAAGGAGAAGCCTCTTTTGTTTTGAATATCTTTTTAGTTGTAAGTACATATAATCTGAACACAGAATATCCTATAAGAGAACCGAATACAGCTCCTGCAAAAACATCCGAGATAAAATGAACACCTAAATAAATTCGGGAATAAGCCATAATCGCCGCCCAGATAAAAATAAATATAGTATATACTTTATTTTTGAAAACCAATGAAGTAAGCATTGCAAATCCAAATGCATTAGTAGCATGCCCCGACATGAAGCCATATTGTCCCCCCGTATATCCATACAGGGTTCTGACATGATCCATAATTACAGGATAGTGAGTTGGTCTGAGACGGGCAAACGTCGGTTTGACAAAACCCGAAGAAAACTGATCGCAACAGATAAATAATAATATAATTGCGATCAGAAGAGGCAGCCATTCTGTCCATTTCTTTTTATATACAAGCCGGAATATCAGAAAAGCAGCTATTGGAATCCATATCACAGAGCCGGAAAACAACCACATAACACAATCGGTAAAGTAAGTATGAGCACCATTGATCAGAAAAAATAAATCTGTTTCGTATGGCAAAATACGGTCTAGCATAATCGGTTTCTATTTTGTAATCGTGGTTCAAATATGGCAGTTCAATTTTGTAGGAATTTAGAATAATGACAGATCGGAATATTAAAAATGTTAAATTCTAAATTTCTCCAAAATCCGTTAGGTAACTTTAGGTTTTTAAATTTAAGGTCAGAAGTGTTTTCATGGATTAAGGGCACAGACCTATTTACTGCTTTAGCAAGTATCCTGAACCTGTCACAACTTGAAAATGTATCATTAAATACTTTCATTTACTTAAGACAGGTCTGTAACTGCTATATTTATCTATAAGTAAAACAGTGAATGAGAAATAAAGGTAACAGGTATAAAAGTGGGATTCCGATGTAACCTTTGTTACCTTTTAAATAAAAAAAGGTCAAGAAGAGTAGTTATAAGAAAAAACAAACAATTTCAGAATATGTGGAAATGGTATGCAATATTATCAGCTGTGTTTGCTGCATTAACGGCTATATTTGCAAAAATAGGAATCAAGAATGTAGATTCTAATGTGGCAACAGCTATCAGAACATGTGTAATATTATTTATAACATGGGGTATTGTACTGGCCGGAAACGAAATTGGATCGATAAAAACACTAACAAAGACCAACTGGATATTTTTAATCCTATCAGGAGCAGCAACGGGATTATCCTGGTTATTTTACTTCAAAGCATTACAGCTTGGCAATGCTTCGAAAGTAGCACCGATAGACAAAATGAGTGTCGTATTCACGATATTTCTTTCTTTCATTATATTGAAAGAACCTGTAAGTTGGAAAGTCATATTAGGAGCGTTATTAATAGCGGGAGGTTCGCTGGTGATATTAACAGATAAATGAATATACTATGAAAATACTGATCATCGAGGATGAAAAGGAATTATCTCAGAATATAAAGAAATACCTTTCTTCGGAAAACTATATCTGCGAACAGGCTTATAATTTTGAAGATGCTCTGGACAAAGTGTCTATATATAATTACGATTGCATTCTCTTAGACCTAAACCTTCCGGGAGGGGATGGCTTGAAAGTGCTGGAGGAAATAAAGAGACAGGGCGTCGACAGCGGTATCATTATTATTTCAGCCAGAGGTACACTCGATGACAGGCTTGAAGGTCTTAAAATAGGTGCAGATGATTATCTATCCAAGCCGTTTCCTCTATCGGAACTGAGTATGCGAATATACGCATTACTGAGGCGAAAACAGTTCTCGCACAGTAATACCCTCAAATCTAACAATATAAAAATAGATCTACTAGGAAAGAAGGTAATAGCAAACAATCAGGATATATTACTTACAAAATCGGAATATGAACTACTCTTGTATTTAGTAAGCAACAGCAACAAGGTTATTTCCAAGAATGCAATTGCCGAACATCTGTCGGGAGATATGGCTGATATGCTCGACAGCCAGAACTTTGTATATGCCCACATCAAGAATCTGAAAATAAAACTTGCCGATGCAGGTTGTGCCAATCATATTAAGAATATTTACGGAACAGGCTATCAATGGGAAGAGTAAAAAGTTTATTAAGAAAAAGCATGGGGCAGTTTACTATATCTACTGTCATTATATTAACATGCTGTTCGCCTTTGCTCTTTTTCGTCATGAAACATTTTTATGCCGAAGATCTTGACGAACTTATTATATTCAGAAGTGATGAATTTGTGGCAGATCATTTATCTTCTTTTACTATTGATGAGATTGATCACTGGAACAAGTATAATGAAGACATGCAGATATTCCCCTTATCCGCCATATCAGACATTAATATTACCGATTTACATCATTCTTTAAATCACGTCATTGAAAAACCATTCTATAATAAAGCAGAAGGTCACGAAGTAGACTATAGGGTTTATTATCAAAAAATACCGATACAAGGCGAACCTTATATTCTGATGTCGCGTATTGCCATGATTGAAGATGATGATCTGGCTAGAACTCTTGTAGGACAATATGGTATTTTATTTATAGTATTATTTGTATGTATGTTTGTTGTTCTGAGAGCTATATCTAAAAGATTATGGAGACCCTTTTATGATAGCTTGTCTAAAGTTGAAAATTTTGATATTGATAAAGGTAACACACCCCAATTCGAACAGACCGATACGATAGAATACAATCGGCTAAACACAATATTACATAACTTAATATCCAATAATCTAAAGGCATATAATCAGCAGAAAGAGTTCGTTCAGAATGCTTCTCACGAACTGCAGACACCTCTGGCTGTGTTTCAGAGTAAACTGGATGTCTTTTTACAAGAACCAAACTTATCGGAAGAGCAAGTCGAAACAATACATTCTTTATACGATATCCTTTCGCGTCTCACAAGGTTAAACAAAAATCTTCTTTTATTGGCTCGATTAGATAATAATCAATTTAAAGAAACCGAAGAGATAGATTTCAACAGACTTTTATACAAGCAACTCGGTAATCTTACGGATTTAGCCGAAAGCAATGGTATTGTAATATCTGCAGATATCGTAGGCCATACGATCTTATCAGCAAATAAAATACTATTGGAAAGCCTTATAAATAATCTTATTGTAAATGCAATCCGTCATAATACGGAAGCTGCGGATGCCAGGATTATCATTAGAGTTGATACTAATTCGTTTATTATAGAAAATACCGGAGAAAAGACAGCATTAGATACAGACAAAATATTCAGAAGATTTAGCCGAACTTCAGAAAACAAGAAAGGGAACGGTCTCGGATTATCTATCACATACCAAATCTGCAAATTACATAACTGGCAAATAAAATATCAATATATCGATAATATGCACCGTTTTGAAGTATTGTTTTGATTTGCATTTATATATGTCCTATTTTTCCGACACATTATTATAGATAAAGAAATATAAGCAAAACTAAGACAACAACAAGAAGGCAGTATTCACCTTATCAATAGAATAGCTTGTTCTTTTGAATTCTGAAAACAGAACATTTCAATGGAACTATCTGCATCGCTAAATTATTAATACGGTAATAATTACCAAAGACTGAAAAACCATATCAAATGTCCTATTTTTCCTCTTAATTTAGGCTGAAGTATCATAAAATATTCTATTTTTGTATAGACGAAAGCTAAAAAAACCTACCTTTATTACAGAGAGCTGTAAATTTAATTATAACCAAATTATAAAGAGATATGGAAGATAAGATTATAACTTTAGCTATACATACCAAAGAAAAAGCCTTTAAGCTAAAAGAAGTTCTGGAAAGCAGAAACATTCCGGTTTATCTGGAAGAATTAAGCCAGAATGATTATGTAGGCGATACTGCAAAAGGATATGCTGTAAAGATTAAAGAATCGCAGATCTCAAAGGCATTGACAATTATCGAAGAGAATAAATTATTCAGTTACAATGATATGCAAACCCTGAAAATGGATGATGGGCGTAAACGGATACTTGTAGCTGTCGATTTTTCGACCTATTCGATGAAAGCATGTCAGACAGCCTTCAGCATAGCAAAGGAATTAGATGCTAAGGTAAAGATATTGCACATTTATAACAATATCTATTTTCCGACTCAAATTCCATTCGCAGATGCACTAAAGAATGATGGGGACGTCAGTATTCTGGATAAATCAAGAAAACAGATGCTTGATCTGTGCGTCGAAATAGACAAAAATATCGAAGCAGGTAAATTCCCGTCGGTTAACTATTCTTATTCGTTAAGGGAGGGAATAGTTGAAGAAGAAATAGAAAGCTTTATAGAAGAATATAAACCCATGCTGTTAGTACTTGGTAAAAGAGGTACAAATGACAACAGAACAAATATTTTGGGGAGTGTTACCGCCGATATCATAGAAATGACGGATATTCCCGTTTTGGCAATTCCTGAAAATTCTTCATTTGAAGGAGCAAAAGATGTCAGACATATCGCCTTTTTCACGAATATACATCGTCGGGATATATATTCGTTTGACTATCTGGTAAATCATCTGCTACCTTACAAAGGTCTCAAAATTACCTTAGTTCACATAATTACCGATGCACGCAATGGTAAATGGTCTGAGTCGGACTTATTAAAACTGCAAGAGTCTTTCACTCAGAAATATTCAGATATGAACATTAGCTATAAACTAATTAATGAGACCGACTTTGTACAAGGAATAAAAGACTTTATCGAAACGGAAAAAGTAGACATAGTAGCTGTAAACACCCAACGTCGGAGTTTATGGGGCAGAATGTTTTTACCTAGTAATTCCCGAAAGATACTAGCCTCTTTAAATGTAGTGCTGCTAACCTTGAGAGGAGAAAAAGGATTGTTCTGATAAAGAGCAATAATACTAAATAAAAATAGCTCATAATGTATAGTTATTCATTATGAGCTATTTTATACACTTTACTCCAAACCAGTCACTTCTATTGAGATGAAAATCATAGACTTCAAATCTTCGATATCTTCATGGCATAGCCACCACCGGGAGCCATATTTATCTTCAATTTACGATCGGAAGGCACAGGAATCTCTATCTTTTTATAGTCTGATGCTACCCTATGAGCATTTTTTCCATCCTGAAACACTTCAGCTTTGAAGTTTCCTTCTCCCAGAAAAGACAAATCTAAAATCAGTTCTCTCTGATCCCAATTGGTTAAAGCTCCCAAATACCAGACATCACCCTTTCGGCGTGCTAACGTCAAATATTTAGCTATCTCTCCGTTCACACTTACCGTCTCATCCCAAACTGTCGGGATATTTGCTATAAATCGGGTACACTCATCTTCTTTCATATAATTAGAAGGATTATCGCAAAGCATATTCAATGGAGATTCGAATATAACGTATTCAGCCAATTGACGGGTTCTCGTTCCTTGGCTCATGGGCTCTGAGTTTACCGGAAAGTAATTGTCTTTGGTAGCATTCCTCATAGCCCCCTGAGTATAATCAATAGGACCTGCGACCATACGGATAAAAGGCATAGTAACATCATACGTCACCTGATCGACCGATGACGGAGACCATTTCATCTGCTCAAGCCCGTGAACACCTTCGAAGTTAATAACATTAGGATACGTTCTTTGCAATCCTGTTGGCTTATATGTACCGTGAAAATCGACCAACATCTTATATTGGGCAGCTACCTGTGCCGCCCGATGATGAAAATCCACCATTATCTGATCATCCCTGTCCATAAAGTCGATCTTAAACCCTTTGATTCCCATTTCGGAATAATGTTTGCATACACGTTCCAAGTCTTTATTAAAGGCATAATAACCTGCCCATAGTATAAGGTCTACATTCTTGCTTTTAGCATATGCCACAAGTCCGGGCAGATTTATTTCGGGTACTACCTGAAATAAATCGGACTGAAGATTCACAGCCCATCCCTCATCCAGAATAACATATTCAATACCATATTTCGAAGCAAAGTCAATGTAATATTTATAAGTATCATTATTCACTCCTGTATAGAAATCAACATTTTTCAGATTCCAGTCATTCCACCAGTCCCAAGCTACTTTTCCGGGTTTTACCCACGAGTAGTCTATGCTTTTATCAGATTCAGAGGCCAATTTGTAGACCATATCGCTGTTTGCCAGCTCTGCGTCTTTTTCCGAAACTATTACCGCTCTCCATGGAAACGAGGTCTGTCCTTCACACTTTGCAATATACGATTCATGCGATATAACCTCATCTTGCAACATATTATGCCCTCCTTGCTTTGTAGTGGCGGGATATGGAGCATAGACTCCTATCAAACCATCTGCACCATCTTTATTATACAGGAACATACCCGGATAATTTAAAAGATCTGACTCAGCAATACAGACTTTTTTGCCGTTTACACCCTCCACTACCAGAGGTGAAAAAGCCAGCCGTTTTTTATTCCATTCAGCTAAAGGAATATGTTGATATGTGTTTTCAAAGGAGTTATAATACTGTTTTTCGAATGTATCTTTAGCTCCATTGCGGTCATCTACATAAGGAATATATGCTTTAGAGTCATCAGGAAAGTTAAACTCAGCTTGCTCGTTCTGTACAATAAAGGCTTGTTTCTTATTCGACACAAACCGATAAGCTACACCATCATTATAAGCCCTGAAGATTATCGAATAATCACCTTTAAGACGAAGAGTCAACTCATTATAGTAATCAACAACCTTACTCTTTTTATAAACAGGAGCATCTATAATGGTATTCACTGAACGGGCAGAAGATGCTGCTAATTTAGAATCGATACCAAAAGATGTTCCATCCGCCAAATTCATAGATATAGCAGAAGGTAATAACATTACGTCACCCTGATGCGATACCGAATAATGAATTGTCTTACCAACAACAATATCTGCACTAAGCTTCGAATCCGGAGATTTCAGCTGAAAGTTCTTCTGAGCATGCACTGCCATAAATGACAGAGATAAAAGTAAAAGGAATAAATTAAGTCTTTTCATCATTAATTCACTTTATATCATTGTTCATTAATATATTCTTCTGATCGACGAATTGTTTGAAATCATTTTCCGCAGGATGCCCTTTGAAGGGAACATAATAATGATGAGTACTGTTTCTTTCCCATGCATTACGCCAAAACAGTATCCACGCAATCTTATACTTACTGATAATAGGATGAACCACCTGAGTGAAATAAGTAGTGTCGGGAATGCTTTCCATTCCGGTTTCTCCGATTGTTGGAAGTTTACCCGATTTCAGAGCATAAGACGTTACTGTATTCAGATTACGTTCCATTGCCAGTTTATAACTTTCGATCGATGCGGAATCCTTACCAGGCACATAACAGTCATATCCTACTATATCGACATAATCGTCTCCCGGATATCTTTCCAAAAAATGAGCTTCATCATTTGTCTCTGATGGTGAATATGCATACAGCAGGTTATGCACTTTTTTTGTATCTCGCAGATAATCAACGGTCATAATCCAAAGTTTTTTATATTCTTCAGGAGTACATTGCTTTGCTCCCCACCAAAACCAATCTCCGGTATGCTCGTGATACATTCTGAAGATAACAGGTATAGCATTGCCGTCATCATCTTTTAAACACAGAAAGAAATCGGCGACCCGATCCAACCATGTCAAATACTTGGCATGGTTAACTCCCTCCAGTAAAACAGACCTCACAACCGAATCCTGAGCACAATCCCACGCTGTATTACCGGTAACAATATTATCGCCGTGCCAGCTTGCTGTGGTTATACCGCCTCGTTTATAAGTCTGTTCAATATACTTTTTCATATCCGAAAAATAAATAGAATCTAGATTTACTTGAGCTCCAATCTCTATGTGTCCGAGTTCCCAACCGATGACTGCAGGATAATCGCCGGTCACATCTTTAACATCAGACCGTCCGTTTTCTTTGTACCACCCATGCCCATATGCCAGATCATCCTGATGCCCGAGCATAATGCCTTTATCCATACCATCAAAAAGTTTGTTGTATAATGCAACCGTTTCGGTTGTAGCATTACTATCAATGGGCTGTTTGGAGAATGTCTTGCCTTGTGGTTTACATGCCATGATAGCAGTACATAAAATCGAGAATATTATTAGTTTTTTTTTCATGCAAATTTGTTATTCAACTGTAAGAATCACTTTATCTTTAATATCATTAGAAGAAGCTCCTATCTGTAGCTCGAAGTCTCCGGGTTCGATTACCCTCTTATTATTCATATCGATATACGATAAGTCTTTCGTTTTCAGTTTGAATGTTACCGTTTTGGTTTCATTCGGATTAAGTGCTATTTTCTCAAAACGTCTCAATCTTTTTGTATCAGGTATAACACTTGCATATAAGTCACTCGAATACAATTGAACTACTTCTTTACCTGCTACTTTCCCTGTATTTGTAACATCGATGGATATGGTAATATCATCGTTAGAATCTTTACCTATGCTTGTACGGTCTATTTTCAGATTGCTGTAACCAAAGGTTGTATAGCTAAGTCCGTATCCGAAGTGATACTCCGGATTAAAATCTCCTTCGTAATTATATACACCTTCACTTCTCTTTTGCTCCTCGGAATGTTTATGATAATACGGTACTAACGAATTAGGAAATGCAGGATAAGTATATGGCAATTTACCCGAAGGATTTACCTCACCCGCAAGAATATTCGCTAAAGCATCTGCACCGAACAATCCGGGCAGATAAGTCTGCACAATGGCATCTACTTTCGATGATATTTTCGAAATCACACGAGGACGGCCTTCACTCAAAACAAGTATCACTTTTTTCCCGGTTTTCAACATTTCTTTGGCTAATTCAGTCTGAAGGTCATTCAAATACAAATCATCCAAGTCTCCGGGCTTTTCGCAATACGAATTTTCACCTAAGCAAAGGACAATATAATCAGCATTTTTGGTAGCAGCAACAGCTTCTTCAAAACGGTCTTTGTATTCTGTAGCATATTCTACAGCATCGGTATAACTAACTCCCGGAACATAACTTACATTTTCTTTTCCGAATTTGGCTTCTACGGCTGATAATATATGATGATAATCTCCGGCAAACTCATCGACTTTTTCTCCTTGCCAAGAGAATGTCCAACCTCCGTTTAATGAACGCTTGCTTACAGCATTAGGTCCAGCAACCAATATTTTAGCTCCTTTGCGGAGTGGTAAGATCTGATTATCATTTTTCAATAATGTAATAGCATCGGCAGCCGCATCATATGATGCCTGTTTGAACTCTTCCGATCCAAAGCGAGGGTAATCCTTTGCATATGTATTAGGAGTGTTAAACAAATCCAGCTTTAATTTCAATACAATAACCCTTGTCACAGCATCATCGATACGAGACATCGGAACCTCACCCTCATTTACCAATTCGGTCAGCAGTGCACAAAATTCTTTATAATCGTAAGGAATCATAGACATATCCACACCTGCGTTTATTGACGCCTTGATGGCTTCTTTAATCGAGGGAACCATACGGTCTCTTGTATATAGCTTATTGATATCTTCCCAGTCTGTAACAATCATTCCATCGAATCCCATATCTTCACGAAGCAGTTTCGTTAAAAGATTATAGCTGGCATGCACAGGTTCATTATTGATAATACCCGAATTGATCATAACAGTATGTACTCCCGCATCTATAGCTGCCTGAAATGCAGGGGCATGATATTCAAGCAGAACCGGCATAGGTATATAAGCAGGTGTACGGTCTTTTCCACTGATGGGAACCGAATAACCGATAAAATGCTTCATACATGCAGCTAGTTTATTCTTGTCGCCAACATTATTATTATCTCCTTCGTATCCTTTAACCAATTCATATCCGAAAACGGATCCTACATAAGGATCTTCGCCAAACCCTTCGTACTGACGAGGAAAGCGAGGATCACTACCTAAATCCAATACCGGAGAAAAATTCCAAGGAACATTACTTGCTCGGGTTTCATAAGCTGCAATTTCGCCCATCTTACGGGCATGAGCAGGATTGAAAGATGCCGCCAATGCTATTTCATGAGGAAATATTGTCGACCCGGCAGTATATGTACCTCCGTGTATCTGGTCGAGCCCGTATATCACAGGAATTTTGACACGCGTATCATTCATAGCCATATGCTGAATCTCCTCAATAGTTTTAGTCCACCACTGGGGTGTACGAGCACGTGTATTAGGAGAATTGAGAATAGAGCCTATGTGATAATTGACAATCACATCATACAATTTGTCTTTGTCTAATGCCACTGTACTGCCTTGGGGTGTATCTTCACCTTTACATACAGCATCGATACTTACTTGCGACATTTGACCTATTTTTTCGGCTAAAGTCATTTTAGCCACTATTTCGTGTGCCCTTTTTTCTATTTCAGCCTTAGTCTGGGCATGTACTCCGGCTACTAATCCGATTGATGTTGCCATTATTACCAATGTTTTTTTCATACTATTTCGTTTATAAGTAACTCTGATTGATTTCAATTATACAGGTATAAGTAACTGAAAGTATTTAATGATACGTTTCTAATTTATAACTGGCTTTGGTTGTTATGCTTACCAAAGTAATAAATAGGTCTGAGACCTTAAAACCTAAAAATGTTCGATCATTTCCATACACATCCGGCTATTGTGATAAGGACATTTCCAAAATCCGGCTTTATCATCCTTCCTATTGATGCTTCCATCCGGAAGTCGGCTCCATATCCATTCGCCGTTTTGGGTATCAACCAGATTGTGTTGTATATAGTTCCACAATTTAGCTGCTTTTTCGTGATAGATGTGATCTTCCGAATTTCGGTAGGCATACATGTATCCGACAACTCCTTCGGCCTGAACCCACCAATGACATTCTTTATCCAAATGACCTCCTTTAGATTCATATATCATACTGCCATCGGGCTGTAATCCTTCTGCGGCTGCATCAGCAATTTTAATAGATATTTTTTTTATTTCATCCAGTAAAGACTTATTACCTAATACCTCTGCTGCCTCAAACAACAACCACGATGCTTCGATATCATGACCGTAAGATATTGCAGGAAACTTAACATTCCATTCTTCATCGAAAAACAGGTTGAGATGACAATTACCTTTATCTAATATCTTATCCGTAAATATCCTAATCAAACGTTCCTGAGCAATCTTAAGCGCATCATCATCCCATACACGGCACAAATTTGTATAAGGCTCAAGAATATGCAGATGCGTATTCATAGTCTTCTTTTCGTTCGCATCCTTATCACTCAGTCTTACATCATCAATAGGCTTCCAATCGGCAGTGTAGGCTTCGAGATATCCACCAAATTGCTGATCATAACATTTTTCGAGCAAATAGAAAAATTCTTTAGCTAGTTCCAGTGCTTCTTTATCACCTGTAGCCCGATAGAATTCCGAAAAACCATATAAAGCAAATCCCTGAGCATACGTTTGTTTTTTAGTATTTACAGGATTTCCTTTGCTGTCCAATTCCCAATAGATACCACCGTTTTCCTTATCTATGAAATATGTCTTTATATATTCATATGCCCTTCGGGCAACCATGAGGTATTTCTCGTCTTTTAAGATTCGATATGCAGACGAAAATGTCCACAATATACGGGCATTCAATACCGATCCTTTGTTACTTCCGGCATGCAAAACTTCAGTCCCATCTATACGACCATAAAAACCGCCGTTTTCGTGATCCTGCATCTTATCCATCCAATAAGGAAGAATATTGTTTATCAGTTCTTCTTTAAATCCCTCCATAATTGATTATTCTTCTAATTTTCTTCGTCTTTCAAGTTCTTCGGTTACCTCTTTTACTTTCTTCTCTGATAAAGGATAAGCCATCATACCAAAGAAGGCAATAATACAACAAACCGCTGGTATAAGGCTTATCATGATACGCTCGCCAAAAATAGTATCGGCATTTTGCTGAACAACCTCTGGATTATACTTAAAATAGAAAAGAATCCATCCTGTAATGGCAGCCCCCAATGCCCATCCTAACTTCTGAGACATGGACGAAGACGAAAAAATAAGACCCGATGCCCTACGGTTTGTCTTTAATTCCTGATAATCTACGATATCAGCAAACATACTCCACAAAAGAGGTAAAACATAACCCGCACAAAGCGATGTAATTATTTGCAGCAGAAATATCAATCCGAGCTGATTCGGGACAAAAAAGAAAAGAACACTAAATAATGCAGCCATAGCCATAGCTATCATATATGTTCTTCTTTTTCCGTACTTCGCCGACAAAGATGGAGCTAATATTACCCCAACCAGATTGGCTGCCTGCCCCAACAGAAAATAAACTGTGGTAACATCCCACCCGATAAACGGAACACGATAAGCAACCTGTACATAATCTTTAAAATAATAAATGGCAACACCATCTCTCACTGCATTGAACAACAATGCTGCTAATCCAGTTCCTACTAGAATCCACCATGGAGCATTATGAAATAAGTTTTTCAGATCCTGTTTTACTGATGTATTTTCTTCTTTATTTACAGGCTGAACACGCTCACGAGTCCATCTGAAACAAAAGAAAAATAAGATTGAACAGATAACACCGATTGTAGCAACCCCCAAAGTCCATCCTATAGGAGATGTACTGACTGTCGTTTCAGCGACATGCTCGGCTGCCGAAAGTTCAGGTAGATTACCGAAAGCTCCGGCATAAAAATCGATCAGGGGTTGAAGCAGCATAAAAGTAATAAAGCTGCCGATAAAAGCAAATGACATCCGATAAGACGACAAAATGTTACGTTCTTGCGGATCGGGAGACATTACTCCCAGTAATGAAGCATAAGGTACATTGATAAGAGAATACACAATCATCATCAACGAATATGTAATATAAGCATATACAAGCTTACCGGTACTTCCAAAATCAGGAACAAAGAAGGTTATCACACCCATTACCGAAAACGGAATGGCAAACCATAATAAATAGGGTCGATACCGTCCCCAGCGAGTCTTCGTACGGTCTGCGGCTATGCCTACAAACAGGTCGAAAAACGAATCCCATACACGGGCTACCAGAAACATAGTACCGGCAGCAGCGGCTGTTATACCAAAAACATCTGTATAGAAAAATAAGGAATACATGCCGAATATCTTCCAAAACATAGAAGAGGCCATATCTCCAAAGCCATAGCCTACCTTTTCTTTAAGAGTTACTTTGTCTGCGTTTATCATCAGGTATTTTTTTTAGGATATAAGGGATTGTCTAAAAATAACATCAGACAATCCCTTTATTATAGATGTGTCTTTTATTTCAGGTTTTTCTTTATCAGGCGATTTAAAGTTTGTACAGATGCCGCCGAACGGTAACCGTCCGGTTCTGTATTGAAACAATAGTCGAGCAGCCTGTCAATCGAAGATACCGCCACATGCATGCGGGTATCGCATGATGCATAGTAAATATAAACAGTACCATCATCATCAGCTATCCAGCCATTTGTAAACAATACATTCGAAACATCTCCTACTCGTTCTTCACCCATCGGAGCCAGAAAATGTCCGGCAGGTTCGGCTATTAACTTATCGGGTTGCTCCAAATCGGTCACATAAAGATATAAAACATATCGTAATCCGGCAGCACATGCACGAACTCCATGTGCTAAATGCAGCCAGCCTTTAGATGTTTTTATCGGATGAGGTCCCTCTCCGTTTTTCAACTCCTTGATAGTATGATAATAACGATGATTTATTATTTTTTCGTCTTTAACCTCTGCATTAGTTATATCTTCAACCAATCCCCAACCGATACCTCCACCGCTTCCGGCATCAATAAATCCGTCTTGCGGACGAGTATAAAGAGCATATTTTCCGTTTACAAACTCAGGATGTAAAACCACATTACGCTGTTGGCTTTTAGATTTGAGGTCAGGAAGACGTTCCCATGTTTTAAGATCTTTTGATCGTACGATACCAGCCGCAGCTACAGCCGATGATAAATCTCCGGCAGGAGCATCCGGATCTTTCCGTTCAGAACAGAACACCCCATATATCCATCCGTCTTCATGAGCTGTTAAACGCATATCATATACGTTAATATCCGGATTCTCGGTTTCGGGAATAGTCAAAGGATATTCCCAGAACCTGAAATTATCTACACCATTTGGACTTTCGGCTATAGCAAAAAACGATTTGCGATCATCACCCTCAACTCGTACCGCCATCAGGTATTTCCCCTGCCATTTGATCGCACCAGCATTGAATGTACCGTTAATGCCAAACCTCTGCATAAAATAAGGGTTGGTTTCCGGCGAAAGATCATATCTCCAGAATACAGGAGCATGCTCGGCCGTGAGTACAGGATATTTATATCGTTCGTATATTCCATTTCCGGGCAATACCGGTTCGTTTTTACGTGAAATCAAATTTTCATATTCTGCCGTAACAGCTTTCAGTCGTTTATCGAATAGTTCATTCATCATTTAATAAGTATTAAGATCGTTAGACCTATTATTATTTTTTCTATCTATTATCAATTCCAACAAGCAGCAAACACGACTTATAAGCCACAGTATATTATGAATAGTAACTCTTACCTAGGTATTTAATGTCGTATTTTAAAGTAATAACAGGCTGTTGCTGTTATGCTTGGATGGACAAATAAAAAGTTTCAAGCCTTTGTATTTGTTTCTTTATGGTTTTTCTACATTTAATTTTTCTCTGAAGAGCTGCATTGCTGCTTCATTAAATTCACGTCCGACACTATGCCCGAATTCAGGAAAAGCCATCCACCGTTTTTCTGATTTTACCTGATTGTATGCTGCAAAATTTATATGCGGAGGACAAACGTTATCTTGTACTCCAATGCCCATTATCAAAGGACATTGAATCCACTGAGCAAGATTCTTTATATCGAAATAACTCATCAGTTTATATACATCATTCCATTTTGCCTGAGGATGTTCTTTCATATATACATCAAAATCACTTTTAGGCCATGGAGCTATTCTGAAATAATCGGGATAATCTGATAAGAACGGAATATTAGGAGCTGCAACTTTTACCCGTTTATCCAATGAAGCCGCAACAAAGGAAAGTGCTCCCCCCTGACTTCCCCCACGAACAGCTATTTTATCGCTGTCTATTTCGGGACGGGAACAAACAAAATCCAATGCTCTCACAACATCCATAAAAGCTCCACGGTAATAATAGTCTTCTTTTTTATCAAGCCCGTAAGTAATCCATGTACCAAAACGGTTTGTCGGTTTATTCAAAGCCTGTCCTCGTATGGATAAAACAAAGTAGGCGAATCCGTCCCACCATTGATTAGGCGGATAAGGAGATGAGCCATATCCCATATATTCTACGATCACAGGAAACTTTCCTTCACGTTTGGGTTTGGCATAATATCCGCTAATCAATTCATTTTCGAGAGAACGCATTTCTACCAGATATACATCGTAGTCTAATTTCGAGTATTCGGGCTGTAATGTTAGTTTATAATCGGGAGCTATCTTAGCTAACTCTTTCAAACTATTATCCCAGAATTTTTTGAAATCGGCTTGAGCATCAATTGGCGAACTTATCTTTTCGGGTTCATATCCGACATTTAGTTTCTTCTCACAAGCTAGTTCTCCGTTTCTTCTGAACTGAACTGTATATCTGTAAAATCCGGGAACAGGCTTTGCATATTCAAAGGTGCCTGAATAATGCTCATCGGCCGGTATTACTATTTCCAGCGAATCCACTTTAACAGGCTTATAATCATCTGTTGTTAATGTTACGATCAGTCGGCCTTTTACATCCCAAGTGTTTTTATTTTGAATCGAAGGAGTAATACGTATAGGAGCATCACCTATAAATATATAATCGGGATCGGCAACAGATACTTTCAGAGACAATTTATCATTGGTTTCCGCAGATGATACCAACAGATGACCTCCACCTAGAAATCCACCAACTCCCCATCCATCATGAAATTTTACAGCAATAAGATTTTCTCCTTTTAAATTTATATCGTCAGCTGTTACCAGATATTTTCGATCATTGTCGAAATATCCCATATAATCATGAGGAAACTGTCCGGTTTTACCGACTAGTTTTCCGTTAAAATACACTTCGTCACAAGCAGCCAATCTTCCGAGATTCAACACCACCGCACCTTTAGCCTTTATATCCGACTGTAATTCTTCTGAGAATATAATATTCTTTCGATACCAACCAAAGCCACTAAATATTACCCCCTGATCTTTAAGCAGCTTATCCATAACCACTTCCTGCCAGGCACTGTCATTATACGAACTCTCCATCCATAAACTATCCACACCTTCTCCGGCATGAAAACGCCATGCTGAAGAATAAGTATCAGTTACCGCAGCAGACTCCTGCGCACCACATACTCCAGTAATAAAAATGAATATAAAGCTTGTCAATAACAGCTTTACTGTCATGCCTTTTGTTTTCATTATTTTTCGTTCCTTAATGTTTTCCTAACCAATTGACCCCACTCTTTCAGGTCTTTTTCACCCCATTTATTTATAGCTGAATCTGTATTTTTTATCATCGAACACGTTTCGTTCTTATCTGCAATCGACCATGCCACCCAGCTGATATTGTTCTGCTTCATCCATTCAGTCCATAGATTCCATTCAGCAACATCAACAGGTCCATCACCTGTAGCCTCCATACCAGCACATTCCGAAACGAATATAGGCAAGCCTTTAGAGAGAGCATAGTCTGCTTTATCGCGAAAATGCTCTTTATGTGTCGCCGCATAAAAATGAAGGGTGTACATTATGTTCTTATATCCTACAATCGGAGAATCAGCGGCAACATCCACATCCTGATCCCAATTGGGAGTTCCGACCAATATTATATTTTCAGAATCAATACTCCGTATCACACCTATAACTTCTTCTGCATATTTTTTAATCTCCGCCCATGAAAGGTCTACCGGCTCATTAAATATTTCATAGATAATATTAGGATACCCTTTGTACTTTTGCGCTATCTGTGTGAAAAACGCTTTTGCTTCTTCGCTATGGATATGATGGCTATGCCAGTCTATAATAACATACATGTCATTTTTTATAGCAGCATCTATAGCCTTTGTAGCACACTCAATTCCAAAATCGGGATTATCCAGATAAGCACCTTCCGGCTCAACACCTACAGCTACACGTACAATATCGGTTTTCCAATCTTGATGCAGCCAACTGATCGTTTTGTTATTAAAAAATCGAGGCCACCAATTATGCCATCCAAGACTAACACCTCTTAGAGTTATATTTTCGCCCTTATTATTAACAAGACTCGTTTCTCTTACAGATAAAGATCCGTTCCGGGTAACGACACCCTGCCCATATACAGGAATGACCAGTAACAGCATCAAAAAAACAGCAATATAATTATGATATATTCGTCTCATATTTCATATTGTTAAAATATTGTTGAAGTAAACCGAATAGTAACAGGCTGCAGCCAATGTTACTATTCAATTTACTTGTGCCATTATTTATTTTTTTACTATACGGTAATTACAAATACTAAAGTCGGCATTCACTTCTGCATCAGGTTGATATGTCGAAGTAAAATCATTGTTTCCCTCAACCAGGTATGTTCCGTTTGTATTATCGTGAAACAGATCAGTAAGTTCGAGTCGTATAGTACGCCATTTACCGTAAGTGTTCAAAGCCCCGTCTGCACCCGGATTCCATCTATTATCCTGCCGATTACCTCCAATAATTATATTGCCGGAACTTATAGATGCTGAAGATTTAGTATTTATCTCAAACTTGACATAATAATTTTGCGGATTATTTTTGACATCAATATCCGGAAGATTAAATCCTGACCAGAAAATACTATTCCACGACCATGCAGAAAGCTGACCTTTGATTCTAAAGAATTTACCTATCAATGGTTTCGGGTCTCCCGAAGCTTTTCCATCGGTTACATAACCGCCCGACATGCTCTCGATATCAAGGATGGAAGTTCCAGCTTCCCTGAATTTTGCAGTAATCGGAGTCGCAACTTTAGGACTTGACATAGAAAAGACCGATCCATCGGGAGTACCTGTAGGCATTATAAACACAATTGTATCAGCACTTGTACGTAATGGAGTTATAGACGTTCCTCCCACCGAGAATACACCTTTCTCTACTGACAATTCATACAAGTCTAGGTATTTACCCATAATCTGAACAGTATCTCCTGCCTGAGCAAATTCGTTATAAAAACCTTCTACTTTCAGATCAGGGATTGTTACTGTCAGAGGAAATGTAGTCGTTCCTTTTTCTGTTACCACAGTTACCAGATTGTTGATATTGTCGGGAACCATACGAGGAATAGGCAATGTTATTTGAGTCCTCACCGCATATACAGTAGATAAATCGACCTCCACATCATTAATCTTGATAGACTGTACACCAGCCAGATTATCCCCCTGTAATACAATCATATCAGTAAGAGCTCCTTCAGTTATCGCCGATTCTAGATCCCCGGCCTTGCTTATTTTAGTGATAGAGGGTGGTCCATACGATGTTAGTTGATCGTCGTATCCGTCATTATAATTGACAACATCGCTACATGAAGCACAGCAAAGAGCTATGGCCAATAATGCATATATTATTTTTGATCGTTTCATGATTATTTTTCCTTATTTGATTGTTGATTAAGGTTAATTCCAACCAGGATTATTGGATGTTATAAAAGGATTGGTATCCATTTCTGATTTTGGTATCGGGTACAATAAATGTTTCTCAGATCTAGCCTTATTTACATTTACCTCATCATATCCGCCTATCTTATTCATTACATCGATATAAATTCCCCAACGGATCAAATCCCATCGCCTGTCTCCTTCCAAAGCCAATTCCATCGCTCTTTCTTCCAGAACTGCAGAACGGAATGATTCTTGAGTATCAATATTGCCTGCACCAGTCAATGATTTAGGTGTTGCATTGCTCCTTACTCTCACTTCATTCAGCTTAACTAAAGCCGCAGCCCTAGCGGCACCGCTGTTTTCCACTTCATTTGCAGCTTCGGCATAAATCAGTAAAACATCAGCATAACGCAAGAACGGCCAATTGGCATCGGTTCTTTCCTGAGTATTATCGGTTACATACGAATATTTGGTAAGGAAAGCAATCCATGCAGAAGATACCCCGCTGCGATACTGTTTTCCATCATTAAACGGAGCTACAGGAGCAACCCACTCACCATTATCATCGGTATATCCTTTTGCTTTCTTTTCCCACTCTTCAGTATTCGGATAGTACGATCCGCCATCACCCCACGATGTGTCATCAGGTTCTCTTACCCAACGGTGCATAACTCCTTTGGTTATACGATAATCTTTACTTTCGAATAATTTGTACCAATGGTCACGACACCCCCACCATAGACCTGTGGTAATATTACCTTTTGCATTGTACATTCCGGTATAAGCACGAGAAAAAGTCATACCATATTTATCATCTCCGGATATAGTTTGAAGACTCCATATATGTTCAGTTTTATTTTTTGAAGCCTGAGTCCACAAATTATCATACGCTAATAGAGCATAACTGCCATAAACACCTGTAATTACTTCGTTGGCTTTATCACGTGCAAGTGTGAAATATTCTTTCGAATCGAATTTATCGTACCCTTTTACCTGTTGTTTCGAAACAACAAAAGATACAGGATTAGTAAGTACCTTGTCATTACCATTCATTGTATATGCTGTACCTCCTTTCACCGTAACATTGCCACTTGCCAAAGACGCGGAACCGATAGTTACATATACTTTAGCCAAGAGTGTAGCTGCCGCTCCGGCAGAAGCACGACCTTCAGTAAATCCCGAATCGGTATTTTTATACATCATAGCTTCGGCATCTTTCAACAAACTGATAATGTGAGCATAAACTGTTTCGATGGGCTGGCGGGGTTGGAATACATCTCCTCCATTGTTTACTGTTTTTTCATGAATCGGAACATCACCAAATGCTCTTACTAACAGAAAATATGAATAGGCTTTTAAGAAATAGAGTTCACCGAGAGCATTACTTTTTACTCTTTCGGATACATTCTTCATTTCATTTATATTCTCGATTGCCAGATTAGCCCGATGGATTACCGAATATGGCTTAGTCCACATAGCCTCGGTATAATCGTTGTTCTGGAAATTACCGGCACCCAATGAACCAAACGACCAATCGGGCCCCGTCATATAATCGCAGTCGAATTCGATAGCCGGAGGAAATACATTCCAGCGAAACATATCGTCGGATAATTTACTGTATGTACCTATTACCCATTGAGCCGCACCATCGTCGGAATCCTCTATATCTTTAGGTTCTATAAAATCAAACTTCTTTTCGTCCAGCATATCTTCACATGAAGAAAAAGCGGTGATCAGAAAAACAGCCAGACTGACCGATTTTATTATATTTAGATAGTTCTTTTTCATGTTTTTGTTTTTTGATTTTGTCGATTAAGGTCTCAGACCTGTTTTTTATCGCTTTCAAACACAGTATTGAATTAAAAATCAAGTTTCAAACCTATTGAATAAGTTCTGCTGCTTGGATAAGAATAAATATCAACTCCACGGCGTGAAGAATCGCTACCGAAAGCATTTACATCCGGGTCGAACCAGCTGTAATCTGATATTGTAAACAAGTTTGTAGCACTTCCATAGATATAGATATTGTCGACACCCTTAAATTTAGGTTTAAACGAATATCCTATATTTAAGTTCTTTAATCTTAGATAAGATCCGTTCTCTATATATCGATCAGATACCAGCATGGTTCTGTTGTACGATGCGACAGCTTTAGGCCACAATGCACCTTCTTTATTTTCTTCTGTCCATCTACTATTATAGATATCGGTAGGGATGTTAGCGATATTACCCATCTTTACGTCAAGCAAGTTTCCGTTGAAAATATCGTTTCCGACTGATCCCTGAAAGAAGAAGCTCAATGTAAATTGTTTCCATTTAAAATTATTAGTTAACCCGAATATAAAGTCGGGATTAGTATCTCCGATTATCACACGGTCGCTTTCGTTAACTACTCCATCGTGATTTACATCTCTGTATTTGATTTCGCCAATCATCGATTTTACCTTGGCATCACTAGCGTTGGCATATTGAGGGTCGGCTCTCACTTCGGCCGCATTGTCATAAAATCCGTCTTCCACATATCCGTATATAGCTCCGATAGGTGCTCCATTACGGCGGATAAAGATGTTATCTGCCCCGTACCACAGGCGTTCGGAGAAGCTATCGCCGTTCAAACCTCCAATTTCATTTTTATTGAAGGAAATATTAGCATTAATATCCCAACTGAAATTTTTATTCGAATAAGGATAGAATTGACCTGTGATTTCCAATCCCTTATTAGTTACCCAACCCGAATTCATCCACATATTAAGGAATCCTGAACTCGATGGGATTGCTACATTCTGTAACAAATCATTAGTCTTCTTATAATACGCGTCTATCGTGAAGTTAACTTTGCTGTTTAATACCGAAATATCAAGCCCGGCATTATACTGATCTGTTCTTTCCCATTTAAGAAGTCTGTTCAGAGCTCCACGCCAGTCTACTTCGGCAAATCCACTAGTCAGTGCTCCTCCTACAGGATAGTTAGCCGGAGTCAGATACTCCATTGTTTGGTATGAACTTACACCCTGGTTACCGGTTTGTCCGTAACTCAATCTCAGTTTCAGGTTATCAAATATCTTCAGATCCTTAATAAGCTTCTCGTCTGAAATTCTCCAAGCCAATGCTCCTGAAGCAAAGTTGGCAAACTTATGACCGGATGTTAACTTGCTTGAACCATCGCGACGAAAAGATACAGTTGCTATATATTTACCATCGTATGAATAGTTAACACGTCCTAACAACGAAACCATAATAGCTTGTCCGCGATTTGTAACTAAAGCTCCTTTATTTAATCCTGCCGACAAGTCGTAATATTCTGTGATATCATTCGGAAAGTTAGTTGCAGTCATCGATTTACCTCCATAATTAGATTGCTCATAAGTAAATCCGCCAACAGCATTTAATGTATGTTTTGTATTGAATGTTTTATCGAATGTAAGCAATGATTCGGCAGTAGTACTGTACCACCAATTGTCACTCTGTCCGCCCTTTCCTTTGGCATCACGTCCTTCTTGAGTCTGCCTGTTATAATAAGTGAACCTGTTATTTCCGGAATATCCCAATCCCAAATTCTGACGGAATTTAAGACCATCCATAAATTTAATTTCGGCATAAGACGAGCTGAATACATTGTTTGATTTCAATTGGTCTTTAGCTGTATTTACATATATAAGCGGATTAGACGCAAGCCAATTAAGTTCATCCGATTCGGTACGGGTCATGTTCGGTCCATAAGTTGTAGGAAATAATAAGGCTGAACGGATAATACTATAGTCATATGCATTTGACTTGGCAAAATCGGTAGTGGAATTAGTATAATTGATATTTGTTCCTATTTCCAACCAGCTTCTGAGCCTGCGTCCGATGTTCGTACGCAAAGCATACCGTTTGTAACCCGAATTTTTAATAATACCGCTTTGGTCGGTATAATTTCCTGAGAAAGCATACCAACCGGCTTCATTAGCACCTGATACACTAAGGTTATATTCTTGAGATGCTCCGGTCTGATAAATTTCATTTTGCCAGTTAGCTCCTTCTACCAAAGTTTCATTTCCATACTGGTCTTTTCTTATTCCATAATTATTAAAATCTTCGGGAGAAGGGTTATAAACACCCGAACTTGTTATTATCTCTCCATTCAGATATTGATATTGCCATGTTCCTGAATAAGGAAGTGTAGTATAAGGTATACCTTCGTAATTGCCGCTATTTACAGTTTGTTCATTTATATAACGTGCATAAGTAACCGGATCTAGCATTTTTACTTTTTTACCGATCTTCGATACACTGAAGTTGGAAGTAAACTCGATTTTGTTACTCCCCTTTTCTCCTTTTTTAGTTGTGATAAGTACAACCCCGTTTGCTCCACGAGAACCATAAATCGCTGTAGCAGAGGCATCCTTCAGAACTTCCACGGATTCAATATCATGCGGATTTATAGCAGCTAAAGCATTCGCCGTCTGATTATTATTATCATTAGCAGAACTGGTTGGGGTAGCAGCCACATCGTAAGGTATTCCATCCACGATATAAAGAGGTTGTGAATTTGTCGAGAAAGAGTTTGTACCACGAATGGTAATCGAAATTCCAGCTCCGGGAGCTCCATCATTCTGGCTTACCGATACTCCGGCCAATCGTCCTTGCAGAGCCTGATTGATACTCGATGTAGGATTTCCTTTCAGCAGGTCTTCACTCTTTATTTGTCCTACAGAACCCGACAAATCTCGTTTTTTCATTGTACCGTAGCCAACAACAACAATTTCGTCGAGTATTTTATCGTCATCACTCAATGCTATGTTAATATCTTTAGCCGATTCAACTTTAACAGTTTGAGTAGTCATACTAAGAAAAGAAAAAGAAAGGATATCTCCTTTTTGAGCATTGATAGTGTATTTGCCATCAAGATCAGTCATAACCCCTGAGTTCTTCTGGGTTTTGACTGTAACTCCAACCAAAGGAGAACCATCCTTTGCATCGGTCACTTTTCCCTTAATTTGCAGATTTTGAGCAAATACCAAAGCTGGTATCACACAAAAAAAGAATAATAAATTAAAGATTTTCTTCATGATTCATGGTTTAATAATATGTAATATGAGATTTAAACTTAACATTAGTTTATTTATGACAAAATTATACACAAAGTGCATAAAAAAACAAATACTATTTTATCTATTAGCGATAGTTTCTTTGCAAAAAAACACAACTTAAAAATAAGAAAAAGCACGACAAAGAAAGTAAAACCAATATTTTCAGGAATAATACAGAATAAACATTGCAATAAATACAAAACAAAGAACAGATACTTTTTTATCTACTACTATGTCAAAAAAGTATCATTTACTTTAATCACTATTCACTAAAAAACATACTGAACTATAGCTAAAGACTAGATTATCTTCAACTCATAAAATAAGCACTCATCATATACAAGTGGATAGATATATAATTTCTGTATAAGTTTGTTTTCGAATAAGACACCGATATGGTAGTTCTTATATTATCAAAGAAAATATTTAGACTCTTTATAATTTTCCCTGAACTCACGGGGAGTACAGCCTTTCTTCTTTTTAAAAATACGGTTAAAATTCGACAAGTTATTAAATCCACAGTTTGTGCAGATTTCGGAAATACTGTAAGTTGTATCAATTAGCAAACGGGCGGCATGCCCCAATCGGATATCATTAAGAGAATCTATGAAATTCCGACCTGTACGCTTTTTCAAAAAACGGCTGAAGGCAACCTCCGTCATACCTATAAGGTCAGAAATGTCTTTTAACTTTATTTCTTTTTCATAGTTTTCTTTCATATAATTATAGACACGTTCGACCCGTCGGCTGTCATATTTTTGTTCCCTGTCATTAAAAGTACGGCTCGACAATTCCCTCATTGACGGAGAAAGAGACAAATCATATAAAATCCCCCATAATTTCAAGACAGAGTGTACACCATCATTCTCGGACGCCAAAGAATACAAACGGTCTTTTATCCCTTGTATAGTGTCGGCTGAAAAAGTTATCCCGTAAGAAGCCCTGTCAAACATTTCCTTAATCGACCTGAACTGATTTTTCTGTAACAACTGATCATTCAGCAAATCTCCATGAAACTGAATGGTTATTTCTTTTATTTCGTCCGACTCACATTTATGGTTCAGCCAGGCATGTTCGAGTTGTGGATTGGCAATGAGAGCAAGTTCGAGATTTTCTATTAATTCGATACTATCACCAACAATGCGTTTGGTACCTTTTCCGTTCTCTATGAAGTTAAGTTCATATTCGGCATGAGTATGTATAGGGAAAGTAAACTCTTTCTTTACCCGTGAAAATATCATAAAACAGTCTCGTTCCGATAAGGGAGTAACTTCTCTTAAAACCGATGTTTTCATAATTGAATTATTTTAGATAATGAGACCTGTATTTTGAAATATCCGTCTAAATTACGAGAAAGTATTAAAACGACAAAAGACCATTAAGGTCTCAAATATTTCCATATTCTTTTCAAACACCTAAAAAAACAATCAATTACAGCTTTCTAATTATTATTTGAGAGAGAAATAACTTTCAACAGATTTTATTACATTTTTTATCTATAGTGAAAGAGTTTTGATAGAAATGTCTTTTTATAAAAAAACAGATGAGATCTTTGAATGACAGATAACATATAATCACGAAAAGAAGAAAAAGCCTCGATAAAAAGTTACAGTTTCAATGTTACCTTTGTTACCTTTTTCGACATGCACCCAAACTCCTAAAGGGGCTTTCCGAGCGACAGCAAAAATCCCCTTTAGTGGATAAGGGTAAAATATAAACAACAGAAGGTGTACATAAAGTATGTGACTTTTGTAACCTTTTTAGAGTTCATTATTAGTTTTTTCTTTTCGACTCTCGGTATGTATAAGTAACAGAAAGTATATAATAATATGTCTTCTAATTATAACAGGCTCTCTATTTATAATTGTTACCTAGATGTAACCAACTTACCAATCTGTGCCTTCTTGTGTGAATAAAATAAATACAATACCTTTGATATATAAAAGTAAGAAAGTTACATATAGTAAGCAATAGTAAATATTTAATAATATACTACACATCAACAACTTACTTTTGTCAGTTTACTTGTAAAACCAATAAATAGGTCTGAGACCTTAATTATTATCAATAATTAAAACATTACAAAAATGAACAGCACTAAACAAATTACGGAGAGTAAAAACTTTACAGCCATAGATTTTGGTAAACTCGATCTAGTATTAGAAAGAGCCAATGGAAAAATATTTCTGAAAGATGCAACAAAAGCTTCCGGAACAGAGATTTCTATTAGTATTTTACCTCCTAAAACAGATCTTCCGATTTTTCATTCACACAAACAGAATGAAGAAACATATATTATCTTAAAGGGAGAAGGGAAATTTCAGGTTGATGATCAGTGTTTTGATATTTCGGAAGGAAGTGTTATCCGTGTAGCACCTGCCGGACTTAGAGGTATGACTAACACTTCTGAACAACAGATGATCTATATTGTGATCCAGTCCAAAGAAAATTCGATTCAACAATGGACTAGTCAGGATGGAGTTATACAAGATGCTACTCCGCTCTGGAAATGATGCTTTGAAGAGACTACTTATAAGAACAAATTACCCTAAGATAGGATAAATAAACGCTCTATCTTAGGGTAATTTACAGATTCTGTGACCTTAACGAAAATTGAAGCTAACCAAAACAGGATCGTGATCGGATAGAAAACCATCATCAGGTGTATCCTGAATTACACGATAACGATCAACCTGAGCACCTTTGGTAACAAATATATAGTCAAGAAGTACACGTTCGTTCTGAGGTAGACGACCAAAATCATGAAAAGACCATGACGGCCCGTAAGTTATGGATGCAGTCTTCGACGTGTTTTGCATTCCTCCTTTTTCTAAGGTATTAAGCGGTGCTTCATTGGGAGTACAGTTAAAATCGCCAGTAATAATGGCCTGCATATCAGGTGCAATCTCTTTGATTTTATCCAAAATAAGATGAACACTTTTGTCTCGGGCTACTTTTCCATCATTATCAAGATGTGTATTAAAGAAAATCATTTTCGAGCCATTGCTCTTTTCCTCTAATATTGCCCAAGTTGTTATCCGATTATAAGAGGCATCCCAACCTCTCACACCAATCGAATCAGGGTGTTCGCTCAAAGCAAAGTTGCCATATTTTATAAGTGAAAATCGTTGCGAATAAAAAAATATGGGACAGTATTCTCCCGCTTCTTTTCCATCATCACGCCCTACGCCTAACGCTGTATATTGAGGCAAACCCTGCTTTAAATCTTCCATCTGATTATGACAAACCTCCTGCATTCCCAGCAGATCGGGCTGATAGTAGGTAATCATCTTACAGACATTGTCCTTACGGTATTTCCAGTTATTGAGACTATCCGATGGTGCATCCAATCTTATATTAAAGGTCATTACCTTCAATGGATGATCGTCTTTAACAGGCTTCCCTTTACTACATCCAAGCAGTAAAATACTACAGGTACAGAAAAATAATATTATATATCTCATGTTCAATTTATTTAGACATTTAATTTACCTTATCAATATAAGATGAAGGATCCTCAATATAACCAGAAGGTATACTATTCAGACCCTTCATCCTATCAACAAACTAGCTATTCATTTTTAGGATCAAGCAATAAATCCGGAATTTGGGTATATTGATTGAATGGCAATGGCAGATATTGTTTATCCTTTGTCCAACCAGTCAAGGCTGTTGCAGCCAAACCTGTGCGCACAAGATCATTATAGCGTTCGCCCCATTCACAGAGCAGCTCCATACGACGTTCGTCCAGAACCTGATCGGCGGTAACATTGGTAAGTTCAGGCATTTTCGCACGCTTTCTTATTTCATTGAATGGAATATCTCCGCTTTTACCATTTCTAACTTTAGCTTCTGCATTCATAAGAAGGACATCTGCATAGCGAATGATACGGACATTATTGTTTGTTCCATATCTCGTACGCCCCGGAGTAAGCTGGCTTAGCGGAGTATAAGCTTTGCCGTTCCAGCAGTCAGTATTTGCAGGGTTAATCTGGGCACGTATATAATCGCCATCGGGAGTTGTAGAATCTGCCAATAAAAACGAAGTAGTAGCACGGATGGTCTCTCCACGGCCGTATGCCCAATCCCTGAAAGATTTCATTATACCACAATCTCCCCATCCCGAAATATTACTCCCCGAGTTATTCGGTCCTTGACAAACAAACCATTCGCCCGAATCAATCAAATCACCCGAACCATTACCGAAATCAGTACATTGAACTTCGAAAATGGATTCATCACAAAGTTTTCCGGGTATCTTAAATAGCTGGTAAAAATCGGGATAAAGGGAAAAATTACCATTCTTGATAATATCGTCGGTAAGCTCTTCAACTTTAGCGTAATTACCTTCATTCAGATGAATCTTTGCAGCCAGTGTTGCAGCCGAAAAAGCAGTTACTGCTCCAACATGCTCACTTTGGTTAGGGCGGATACGCGGCATATTATCGATACCATATTGCAAATCCTCCAACGCATATTTGTTTACCGCAGCGGCAGTAGAGCGGCTCAGATCAAGCTGGTTATTATCCCGAAGAATCGTAACCGCGCCAAAAGCCTGTACTAGACGATAATAAGCATAAGCACGCATAAACATAACTTCGCCCCTATATGCTTTATACTTTTTCATGTCACTGTCACTCGTGATATTAGCCGCATACAAATCCAGTGTTTCAATTGCTGAATTAGCAACCTTGATTATATTGTAGTACTGTTTCCACAATTCATCAAAGCCCCAGAATGAATCGTTGTATTTGTATATACTCAGATTATAATAATCGCTGCCATTAAATTGTCCACTGAATACATCCTGATCACGGATTGTGGTAATCTCCCAGATCACCCAGTGTAAACCGCTGGTTCGTATCTTTGCATACACTCCGGATACAGGTTGATACATATTAGCTGTATTTGTATAATCTACTTTTTGTTCGGGAACTTTACCCTCCGGCTCTTTGTCCAGAAAGTCATTACACGATACCAATGATAATACCATTGATACGGACATTATATATATTAAAGATCTTACTAAAGTTTTCATCATATCTAAATTTAAAGGTCTCAGACCTATTTATTAAAAATGCTTATTATTCCTTTAAGATTTACTTCTTAGAAATCGAGTCTCAAACCAAATGTATAAGTCGATGTCAAAGGATATACTTCTGTATCCCAGCCTTGACTGTCTGATAATTCGGGAGAGAATGCGTTCGCTTTGAATGTTGTAAACGGACGGTCGGCTGTCAGACTCAAACGTAATGCCGACATGGTGTAATTTCCCAATTTCAGATTACGCAGGGTGTAACCCAATGATATATTCTGGATACGGAAAAAGTCAGCATTTTCGACAAAGTACGAACTATATTTCTGGTCACTCACATTCCAAGACTTCAATAGAGCTGCTGCAGATGGATCTGAATTCGTAGAACCGGGACCTGTCCATCGGTTTTTATATTGAGCTTTGTCGAAGTTATAGTTTTGAGACGAATAGCGAAGGGCACGTTTACGATTGAACATCTGGGCTCCTGTCTGTCCGTAAGTAGTCAATTGAAAATCAATATTCTTATAATTGAATCCTAGATTAATACCATAAGTAAAATTAGGAATATAAGACCCCAGGCATGTACGGTCGTTACCATCCAAAATGTTATTTCCATCCAAATCGGCATATTTTAAATCTCCGGGTACTAATCCATTAGCTACAGCGATAGGGTCCGCTGCAATCTCCTCAGGAGTCTGATAAACCCCGATCATCTTGAATCCATAAAAAGAATTCATCTCCTTACCTACAATATTAACAGTCTTACCTCCTTTAATAATGTTATGTCCATTCAAATCTTTCACCCGATTCCTCAATGTCGAAATATTTGCCCCAATGCTATAGCTAAAGTCTTTTCCAATCTTATCGCTCCAGTCGGCACTAACATCTACACCTGAATTAAGAATCTTTCCATAATTACCTGCAAGAGTAGTCGTACTAAAAGGAAGAAGTGGTGAGATTACAGCATTTTTGGTCATTCGATGAAAATAGTCGAAGTCAATATTCAGCCGGTTATCGAGGGTAATAATGTTAAAACCTGCATTTGATTCTTCAACAACCTCCCATTTCAGCCAACTGAAGTATGTACTGTTCTGAAAACCTGCAACTGTACTACTACCGAATACTCCCGATGAAGCATTACCTGTGCTTATTGAAGCGAATCCATCACTAGCCTTAACCATATCGTTTCCGAGTCTGCCCCAACTTGCCCGTACTTTCAGGAAGTTTGCCCATTTCTGTTTTTTCATGAACGGTTCTTCCGATACTACCCAAGCAGCACCTACAGAAGGGAAATATCCCCAGTGTTCCTGATATTTGCTCGAACCATCGGCGCGCATAGTGAACATCAACAGATATTTATCATCATAGTTGTAATTCAAACGGGCAAAATAAGAAAGCCCTCTATAGCAAAAACCATCATCGGTTACAGTAGCACCAGCTGCATTTCCGTTTTTAATATACCAATATTCATCTGCTCCATCAGGGACATTATTAGCCTTTCCCTCAAAGTAACGCCACTGTTCCTGACGCATCGAATAACCCGCCATTGCTCCGAATTTATGCTTTGCCCATTGGTCATTATAAGTCAATGTATTATCCCAAATATAGTTATAGTATTTATCTTCAGTCTTCTTCAATTGGGTCGTAGCGGATTGCTGCCAACTGCTTACATAATAAGCAGGAGTAAACTCGCGTCCCTGAGTAGAAAGAAAGCTATAAGAGTAGTTTGTCTTAAAATTCAGTTTAGTAGGGATAAGTTCTAATTGAGCATAAAAATTACTCAACACCTGATAGTTTTCCTTACTCGAGTCGAAATACTTGGCTGTTGCTATGGGATTATAAAAGTTGGATGTGTAACCAATAGCATCTGGAGAACCATATTTATCGGGAAATCCTTTTTCATTAGTCTCATCATAAAGAGCCACAATAGGAGGACAGTTAAAAGCTTTCTGCCATGCCTGATTATTCGGTACTTGCTGTGTAGAATTACTGAATACGCCACTAAAACCTACTTTCAGCCAGTTTGTTGCATCATAGTCTAATGAACTGCGTAAGTTAAGACGCTTATAGTTATTATCCACATCCATAATACCATCCTGATATATATAACTCGCACCAATAGCATAAACAGCATTATCGGAGCCTCCGCTTATATTCAGACTGTGATTTGTTATAGCAGCAGTGCGAAGGAGGTGATCGTACCAATCATTATCGGCTCCAAATGTCCAGTTATGAAAATCAGAATCGGCATAACTACCTCCATATTTGTCAACAGACTGTTTGAAATGAGCTTGATATGCATTGTAATTCCCCTCCAGAAGCATAGTTGCATACTCTTTTGCATTAGCCAGTTCCAGTACATTCGCTGCTTTCTGAATACCTATATAACCATCATATGATATTCTTGCTTTTTGGTTACGGGAACCTTTCTTGGTTGTGATAAGCACAACACCATTTGCAGCCCGTACACCATAAATAGCAGCAGCCGAAGCATCTTTCAATATAGACATCTCCTGAATATCAGCGTTGTTCAGAAAGTTGATGTTATCATAGAACATACCGTCCACAACAAACAAAGGTTTGCTGTCGGAAAATGATCCGACACCACGAATCTGAACGATAGGCCCTTCTCCGGGAGCTCCATTATTGATGACATTCACACCGGCAACTTTACCTTGCAGTGCCGTCATTGGAGAAGTCGATGGAACGGATGCCAGAGCCTCTCCCTTTACAACAGTAATAGGTGCTGTAAGATCCTTTACTTTTGCCGAACCATAACCGATAACAACAAATTCTTCTAACTGTTGAGAGTCCTCTTTCAAAGTTACATTTATTACCGCTCTGCCATTTACCTTTATATTCTGAGGCAGCATACCAAGATAGCTAACTATGAGAATTCCGTTTTCAGGTACATTACTCAACGTATATTTCCCATGTAAGTCGGTAACGACTCCGTTTTCGGCTCCTTCCACCATAATGGATACACCAATCAGCGTTTCACCCGCACCATCTGTTACGGTTCCTGTTACTGTCTTTGTTTGAGAAAATGCTGGTATTGTAATCAATAGCAAGCATACCATCAAGAATAGACTTTTAAGTCCTGACGGCTTTTTTAGAAGATGTGTGTTCCTCTTCATTGTATTAAATTTTAATGGATAACTTGGTTTCATTGAACCTTAAGCTCTATCGAGTGCTTATATTTCAACTTGGATGCAAATCTATGTATTTCGAAAAGTGAAGAATAAAAAACACATTCACCATCAATACATATCCCGAATATTCATCAAATCACCCACTACTTATTTACTACTCAATAAGAATTTACCCATTGTATATCAATAGAATAACACACCTGTAAAATATTTCGGCTCCTCTCTAAAAATACCATTAACAAACCTGACACTCAGATAATTTTACAACATCATCGTACACAAGGACTATTCTACATCTAAGAAAAATTCATTGAGATTCTGGGTAGGCTTTAAGTCTAGTTTTTTACGGAGACGGTAGCGGTTATTTTCGACAGCCCTGACAGAAAGATTCATAAGCGAAGCTATGTCTTTGGTATCCATATTCAATTTCAGGCACGCGCAAAGCCGCAAGTCATTATTAGTGAGTAAAGGATAGTTTTTCTTCAATGTCCGGAAAAAATTGTGATGCTTTTGTTCAAATTTGATAAGAAACATCTTCCAGTCATCATCTGTATCAAGATTATTCGCAAGCAGATTATTTATCCTTTGATAAAGAGGAATAAGCCCTTTTTGGGTGTTTTTATCACAAATCTCATCCACTATCTCTTTTAGTTTCAGAATAAGTTCATTCTTACGGATTATAAATGAAGTTTGAGTAAACATCTCCGCATTCTTTTCTTCTATTTCATATTGAAGCTGTTCATTCATCAAACGTAAATGCCTATTTTGTAAACGTCTTCTCATAAACCAAAAGACTGCATAAAAAACAAACAGCGTGAGTAAACAACAAGAAAGATACCACCAGGTAGTATTATACCAAGGAGGAAGTATCTCAAAATGAACAATAGTATCAGCAGAATAATTGTTTAATTCGTCTGTCGAGCGAATGTGTAATGTATATTTACCTTGAGGCAGACGGGCATATGTAATGCTGTTTCGTCGTACAGGCTGGCTCCAGCTGGTATCAACTCCTTCAAGCTGATATTCTACATATAAGTTTTCAGCGAGGGCATTGTTTACCGAAAATCCGATTGTTACTGTATTTTCTTTATATGGAATCCGAATATCTTTTTCTATGTCAACATAGCCATTATTCAAATCTCTTCCGGTATGTATATACTCCAAACTAGGAGGTGCAAGTTCTACAATACGAGGTTTACTTTGACGAGAATTATGCAAAATTCCCCCGACATCGAGACAGATCAGAGAAAGTGAATCATCCAAAACGGAGATATTCTCAGAATCCGTAACAAGTGACAAATTATCAGCTTCTACTTTGTATGCTTCAGTAATACGTGCTACGTAACCATCATAGATAAAGCGATAAACGGAAGATTCGGTTACAGCCCAGCTTTCTTCTCCATTGATAGGTATAATACGTTTAAGATTGTTTATATTTTTGAAACACTGATTTAAAAGAGGATTAGGTTGTAAATTATCCTTACCTTCATTGTATGTATAAAAGTGATTTTCGCCTAAAAAGATGATGCGTTCGCTTGATTTGAAAATCTGCAGATGAGCAGGTAATGCCTTATCCGTCTCGCTCCCATAATACGTATAATAACGGAAGGCATCCAATTGTTCATTTAACCTGCATTTATACACACCACGCCTAACGGTTTCGAGCCATATATTACCTAAATGGTCTACTTCGGCATCGTAAATATGATCTGTAATCTGACTCATAATATTTATTTTCCCAGTTTCTTTATTAATAATATACAGATCGCTGTAGGTAATAATAACCTCGATTTTCTTTCCATTAATAGTCGCTTCGAGAGTTTTAAATACTCCATTATTGATCTGGTAAGATTTCCGAACGCTGAAATCGGGACAGATCTCAAGCAGTCCATTATTATGACAACAGAATAATTTTCCGTCAATTTGACTGAAAGACCAAACTTGCCCCTGCGTACCCTCAATGAATTTTAGCGACGAATACATTTCAAGGTCGTTCACCTTTTCTCTTGGTGTATAGAAAACACCTTGATTTGTACCTACTATCAGATATCCGTTCCATAGGGTTGCGGCATATACCGAGCTCGAATTTCCCGACATCGTACGATAATAGCTCAATCCGTCTGTATAACGGATACAGGCAAGTCCTCGATCCATGGCTATCCAGATATTATTGCTTTCATCTTCATATAAGGACAGAATAGTATTGTTTTGCAGGGAATTAGCCGCATAGAAATGATTCAGAATATTTGCATGGATGTCTACTTCATATATTCCGTTCAGCTGTGTTCCCAGATAATAAGTATTACGTTTTGAGCAATATATAGCACAATTTAGTTCCTGCCCGTTTAACTGACGTGAAAGAACACTGTTCCACGGGGTAAAACTTTTTTTATCGTATATATATAATTGCCCTGTAGACGTACCTATTAAATATCGATTTTTTCCATAAGGCAAAATAACCCGGGTAATAGTACCATTCAGAAATTCGCTGCCTTTAATTTTATTCAGCTGCCCATTTTTAAGTTGATAAAGAGGTCCGTACATTTCCTGTACCCAATATTCATCGTTAACTTTCAACAACAGCATAAAGCCCTTTGAGGTGGTTAACCTCTTTATGGTATTGTTGTTATATACATAAATATTCGTAAATGATTGGAAATATACGTTATCTGCATCTATCCAGATACGCCAGATACTCTCATTATTCAAGCTTTTGGTTGGTAATAATTCTTTTAGGGAGGTATATTTTAGACTGCCAGAAAGATCCCTATCCCATCGTCCGAATTCGTCTAAACCTCCTGTATAAATAGTGTCATGCGATTTAACAGACAGAGCCCGAACAATAGGCGAATTCGGCATCGGGTAAAGTTTCCACCCCATCCCATCAGATTCAAGTAATCCTCTATCATTGCCAAAATACATAAACCCTTTTTCGTCTTGTCCTATAGACCAATTTTTACTGGCTGCACGATATTTATCTCGAGTAAAGTTTACCACATAGGGTTTCTGATTGGTAAAAGAATAGCATACTATTACTGCTAATAACATGCAAAGTAGAGAGAAGTGTCTTTTAGTGGTCATTGTATTAGAATATAAGGTCGTTATTGCTTCAATTTATCACAAATATACATTAATTAAAATAAGTTAAAACAGTAGCCTTTATTTTTTATCAATAGATGAATATAAACATAAAGAATCAGTTACTAAGTATTACTTAATAACTGATTCTTTATGAAACTCAGCCTACAAGTACATTCTCAAAAAAGGTAACATGCAGAACTGAAGATTTTCAATCTATAATAAAATTCCCCTACTTAAGTAACACCCTAGATACTTTTCCATTACCTCCGTTTATCCCAATCGCTTTTACGATATACACACCTTTTTCAAGTCCATAATTATGAATAAGGGTTTCACCTCCACGAATATATTCCTTAACTATTAACCGTCCCATTATATCATAAACAGTTGAAATATAAGTTTCATTAGTCTGATTATCTACAACAATAGCATTATTTTTTACATAAATATCGACAGGAAGAACCTGAGATATATCTTCCGAAACCGACGATAAAGGCGATATAATCTTGAAGGTTCTAACCTCGTGTGCATCAACCTTAGGAATAACATACTCGGCATTATCCACAATAGAATACGTACGTCCTGTAAGCATATCCTGCAAACACAGTCCACGAGACTCTCCTTCGGTATTAACGGATATATTCAATACAAAACTTTCATTGTTTCGCGACTCGATACTGACTTGCTGGCATAGGCTGGGGACTGTTGCAATCTGATATTTTTCATTATCACGTCCTTGAATATATGCCTGAATAATTCCTTCTTCCTGTATTTTATATCCGTCCCATCCATTATCAAAACCTGTAGAAGCATCTTCATTTTCAAATAGCCACACCCGGTCTGCAGATTTAGAACCTATTACATCTATCACCACATAAGGAAGCTCGCTTTGACTGCTAAGTGATCTCCATGCTATTTTATCATCCGGCAGTTCATTCTTTACAACCTTGTCATACATCAAAGTAATATTTCCTCCGGATTTAGCATTTAACATAAATGTATACATCGATAAAATTCTATCGGGTAACCCTGCTTTACCTGCAAGATTAATCGGCACTGACTGATATTGACCGCTACTGACTCCAGAAACAGATCCTCCATTCAATTTACGCCACTGATCTCGTGTTCCCGTATTAAATAGATAAACAGTTTCATCTTCCAGCTCATTCGAATACACTATAGCATCTTTAGTGATAGGTACTGCTGCTGTAAATGAATTACTTATAAGATTCATTCCCGAATAATTCACGGCTGATGTTTTAGTTAGCGGCAACAAAGCATTACCAACATTCAACGTTCCGGAAAAACTATAGATATGTGAGGGTTCTGTATCAGAGCTGTTTGTCATCTCATATCCTTTGAATGCCATCAACTGAGTGTCAGGTGCAAATGGAGCCGGACGCCATTTGTTTCCATTATAAGGCTCTGCCCATTGATTCACGGTTTCAACCTGAGGCGATAAATAAGGAAAATCTGAATTCTGAACCGGAATACCAAAATATTGCCACTGTTTGCGATAATACCCACACGTAGCACATTCGTATGCTTTATTATAAAATTCAACAGTCGCATTGACCGAGGTATTCAATTCGGGTTTTGAGAAAATCAATGTTCCGGTAGATTCAGTAGGTGATGATTTAATAATAATAGTTCCCGATTTACCAGGATCATCAACAACCTGTCCATCAATTATCAATTGCTTATCCGTTGGGATAATTAAACTTTTATCCGACTTGTTTATTAAGTCTCCAATAACACGATCGGTATCCAGTTGTAAATCTCTTATCGCAGGTTTCCCATTATTATTTTCATCTGTAGCAAATTCTACGTCTTCCTTATCTACGGGAATAACCTGCTCTGTCCAATTTACAGATTTGCCCCAATCGCTATCTTCTGTCCCATACCAGTAATTTTTCGGGGTTGCAGTATCAGCTATCGTTATACTTACTTTTGCTGGATTGGAAGTATTTCCATTATTGTCTGTAAAAGTATATGTAATAGGAGTAGGTGTACCAGTAAATCCCGACTGGGGGGTAAAAGTTAATTGTCCATCGACATAATTCCAGACACCTTCACCATCAACAGTCATGGGCTCATTGCTTACAGGAAGAAGGGTATAAGGATTAATCAAAGTAACTTTATTCACCTTTGCCGGATCTACAGGTGCCAGTGTTCCTTCTGCGGGTATATCATTATCAAATATATTCACAGTGACCGGTTGACCCGGAACTATAGCCGCAACAACTTTGCTGTCATCTATCGCTCGAGGGTTACATTCGCTGTATATATAGACAAACGTTCTTCCTGAAGTTCCTCCTGTAGAACGTTTATACAAGCGATAAGATATCGGAGTAGGATTCCCTGTAAATCCCGATTTAGGAGTAAAAGTGAAAGTTATATCTGTATATGTGTATGAAACATTCGGCCAGCCACTCCAGTCTAGTGTTCTATTCTCTACTAATTGCCATATACCTTCATTCTTTACTTCTATTGTTTCCTTTCTTATTGCTGCACTCTCATTATCTTCGACATTATATGTCGCCCCTACCGGAACATCCAATCGTATACCAAAATCAGAAGGAGTCACCCGATTTCCATTTTCGTCAACATCATTTTTTAAAACATCCAAAGTTAATGCTCCTACATGATTACAATCCATAAGTACCTCATCATTAAAAGCAACAGGCTCTTCTATTCCGCAATTAACAATCGCAGTTTTAGGTAGATTATCTTTTACTGATTGATCTACTTCATCCGGTTCATACATTTCAAACAAAAAATCATCTATAGCAAAATCATTTCCCTGATCAGCTCTATTCGCATTCTCAACCGAGATTGTGTAATTTCCAGAAGAACAGGTCTCAGGCATAAAAAACCAGTAGTCCTGCTGTTTCCAACTACCCGTTCCTGATCCTTGACCATTCTCAACGCCTTCATATACAGCGACCGAAGTTCCCCCATTGGCACTTAAAACATGATGGTTAATTTTTACGGTTGTGTTTTGAATGAATAACTGATAACGAAGACGATAATATTTCCCGGCCTGTAAATTGGCTATACGCACATAAAATGCAGCCATAGTAGTTCCGGCATTAATGACCATTGCTCCTCCATCTCCATTGTGTCCGGGAGTAGCATCCCCTTTAGCTTCAAGATCAGTCCATAAACGATAAACATCCGCTGTATAAGGAGGTACAGCAGATAGATTTCCCGCACTCTCATAAATTTTCTTAGGACTGACTACCGCATAAAAATTATTCTCAATAGCCTTAGCTTCTGAAAAATTCTTATTCCCTACATTTGGAGCATTTGGGTCTGCAAATACAAAGGTATTGAACCCAGTAGGCATATATGGCCATATTTTTCTCTTCTGAACCTCTGTACCTGGAGCCCCAAAATCATCGTAAAAGATACGAGTCTGAGCGAAACTCTGTCCGAGAAAATTAAATAATAAGAGAAATATTATAATATATGTAAACCTTAATTTCATATTATTTTATCCTGATAAAAGAATGTATTAATGCTGTTTAGTTCATCATTCAATTATGTATCTAATTATCTGATGACAGAGAAATATCATATCTGTATAAATGATTGCGTTCAATATGCTGAGGCAATTGCAACCTATACGTTTCGTCTCCGAATTCGGGTGGTGGCAATGAGCCTGCATCATGATATGGCAAGCTTATTTCAATAGAACCCGAAGAGGGGACACTCTCATTCAGATAAGTAACAAGACTCATCCCAATAACTTTTCCATCTGCATTACGTCGATAAGAAGTTACGTTCCCCGATTCACTCCACCCCAGCCAGTCTGAGGAACTGATCAAAGAGTTGACTTTATTTCCCGTTTGTAAAACATATGTATTTTTGTCGAAGTTGATAAACTTGTATTTGTATTGAGGTTCGTTATCTATTGTAGGGTAAGTCTGATGCTCCTTTGATAATGTAATATTCAATTGCAGTTTAGCTACAGCGCGAATCAAAGATATATTATCCAAACGCGCAGCAGTGTTGAAATCGTGCAGCTTATTTCCTGACATCAATAACGGAGTAGTAATATTTTCTGACCAAGGTTCCTCGGTTGTTTGCAAAACAGTCTCCAGATCACTCTCCGAGGTTACCTCATCAAGTTTTGATTTGATTGAGAAACAATTTGCAACAATATACACATCCCTATACCCTATATCAGATTTATTAGCATTTAGCGAAATTTTATTATCTGCAGTACTCCATGTCCCTGCACTAAAAACCGATGCTGAAACATAATATTTGACTACAGCCTGATTATCTGTTGTGGGAAATAGAAATACATACAAGTTTTCGACCACTTGCTCTTCTTCTGTTTCATTTTCTATGACAGTTGACGTTGCTCTTGTATAATTATTTACATCGAAAAACAATTCGATTTTGTCATTATCTGCACCTGCTTCGATGATCTTATCTTCGGAACAAGACAGCATCAAAAGCAGATTAACCGACAACAACATATATATTATTCGACTCATGCGACTTTTGTTTTAATTATTTACTGAATGTTTTTACCAGATTACCGTTGTAATATACCTTCATATATGTACCTGAAGTTGGAACTGGAGACAATACATATTGAACTGAAGACTGAGGATCTGCATCTGTAAATGTTTTAGTTGTCGTTCCATCCGAAAATTTAAAATCACCTACAGTTTCGAGTGTCACTTTATGTGGATCACAAGCTTCAATCGTATTGCTAATGGTGACATTTCCATCTTCGCCGACTTCTACATTGTACCCATATCCCATATAAGTAGAATTTTCGACAACATGCCAAGGGTCTATAGTATATACAATTTCGAGCGTTTCTAATTTCTTTATTGTATATAAGTAATATCGATTACGGTAAACATTGTAGTCGGGCTTTTCGGTTGTATTTCCCATAGCAAAAGACAGATAATCTTTTTCGGGAATAGTACCATCGTATGTTACAATAGGTATCTCATATTGAGTACCATCAAGTGTTTCGATTACAAAATAATTAATAGGCCGATGATTCACCGCAGTCGGCCAACTCGGTGAAATCATCAGAGCCTCTGGAATATAGTAGAGATAAGTGTTGTTTACTTTTTTCAATGGTTTGTCTTCGTAATAAACCTGAACACGCCCCTCCAAAGAAGATGTCAGACTAAACTGCCGTGAAGCATTTTTATAGTAAACATTCTTCACGTCCAGATTATTGCCGGATGTATCAATCCTTACATCAAGTTTAGCAACCACCCGAATTAACTTCACCCGATCTTCATTATCAGGACAAAAGGGTTGAGGTGAATAAAGACTTCCCCCTTCTGTTATTATTTGATTACGGTACACTCTGGACATCGGAAAACCTTTATCTTCGGATGCACTCAGATAAAGATCGGTATCTAGATCCGAAAAAGTATTCATATATACATCCATATCCGATTGTGTCGTAATCTTCTTTAATTCGTTAACAGGCATATTCGCAACAAAATAAAAATCCCGCTTCCCCGGAGTCAATTGAATTACAAAACTTTTATCCTTCTCCGATAAAGCTATATGTTCATCAAAGTATTCACCGACTTTGGTTCCTGTAGATGAGTCAAAAACCAGCATAGCCATATCATGTACACGATCCTCATAATCCTCATCATCGGCATTGAATGTTTCTAGTCCGTCAACCTGAGCTCTCGTTACCGAGAGATAAACAATCGATTGAGGATCGGTAGTAGAGGAATCATCATCAGTCTGAGATTGACACCCCGAAAATGCAATCAGAATACTGATCAGTAATATATATAATAATTGAATTCTTGTCATATTCATATTGACTGTTTTAAGCATACAAGCCTATAATTACAGTTCGGTACTGTAGCTATGTACAAACCAGTCGTTTACATAAACGGCACAACTAAAATTTGTCCCGCATTCGGCACAATAGTCTTTCAGTACGAATTTTATGGTAAAGTCATTCTCACAATTCAGATTGATACCTCCACTGACTGTATTTAATAGAATACTGCCGATAAGATCTCCGCTAAATACCTGCTGCCCTGTTTTGGGATAAGTTATTGTGAGGTTATTATGATAGCCAGTTGCTAATTCGAGCAACGAAAAGTCCCAGGCTACGGTATTCTCGGTATATTTTGTATTTTGTATCGGATAAGACAATATCGGAGAGTTGAGAGGCATAGAGCCATCGATATTTATTGTCCCGTTAGCAGAGGATACTGCTACATTGAGATCACGAGGTGTGAGAGCTGTTATTGAAGCATCAAATTCAACAATCACTTTAACCCGGTTCGTTAATTCGTGTAGATTTATTGCTGTATGTTTGTAAAGAGACCCTGATTCTTTCGGATCAGGCAAAAAAACAGAGGCACTTTCTCCCTGCCAGATTCGCTGAGCATTAATTAGAGCAACAACATTTTTCTCAGACGACTTGATGGCTAACATCACATCCTTCTTTGTGGTCACACCTGATGAAAAAGTATTTCTAACAAACTTATCATCTACACCTGTCCACGCGATAAAGGTAAAATTACCATTCGAAACAGGTATTAAAAGTTCAAAATTGCGATTAAGGTCAACATTCTGCCGGTTAACTGTTGATACCAATTTGCCTTTATCATCGAAAGCAAAAACTGTAAGTGAAGTGACATCTCCAATAAAAGTCGAATCAACATCGCAAGGTGTCAACGCAAAGAATTTCACATATACCCCTTGAGGACAATCCGACAAATCGTCATAAATCAAAGAATCGCATCCCCAAAGAAACGCTCCCAGGGTAAGTATCACTATGAATATCTTAATTCGCAAAATTTTCATTTGTTGCATTGTAATTGATTTTTATAAAACCGGAGGAGAAAAAGGGGTTCCCCTCCGGATACACTTACTGACTGTAAAATCAAATGCCTAAGTCAACACTATAAGAGTGAAGTTTCCATGGCAACACTTTTACATCCACACTCATCCATGTTTCAGGAGTAGTTAAAGGGTCAGTAGGGGCTATAGGATTTTGGGGTTCATTTATACCCGGTACAACAGGCTTCGGATCAGGATTGGCGGGAGTAGAACTATTCGGATCTTCGGGATAAAGCGGATTCCAGTTTGTTCCCAGATTTTTAAAACCTGAAATATGTACATGATATATATTGTTTCTAACTACCGGAGAGTTATACCAGGTTGGAATATTATCAGGATTGACCCATGCATAATATAACACTTTACCTCCTACATATTTGGCAACTGTCTGGCCTGCAACTCCTCCTTTGGCTGGATCAACAGCATTTTCGGCAGAAGCAAAAAATTTACCATTAGCTCCGAGATAAAAATCTTTGCCTGCAGTATAAGTTCCGCCATCAGCTAAAGCGGCAGGAGTAAATTTGGCTCTGACCAGAACATAGGCAGTATTCCCTTTTTTGTAACTCGACGCATCTGCTACACCTGTCGCATGTGTTGTCGGCAGAATAAACTTTCCTGATAATTTAGCATTTAGTTCATCAGTAATTTGTGTCTGAGCAGAAGCTGCTGCATAATCAGCCATTGTCGGAACAGGAGTTCCTCCAAACAGTGCAGAACCATTATATTCTTCGAATAATCCTGAATAGTCATACTTATTTCCCGCATTACCGAAATATTCGGCATTAGTAGTAGGAATCCATCCATAATTGGGTGTTACATAGTCTGATTTACGTTGAATATATACCGAGTTTTCACCTTGAGCCAATACCCATGTTATATTCGAAATTGTACCCAGTAAATCTGCTCCGGATTTTATTTCATATGTTGGGGCTGCAGTGGTAACCATTACCCGGGCAACAGCCCTTTCAACCTGTACACTCGCTCTATTCAACGGATTAGCATCTCTCAGGGCATCTTCGGCACTTACATTCGGCGCTACATTAATAGAAACTTCCTGCACATTTGTCATAACAATAGTTTCGTCTGCTGTACCATTTTTCGCTGCCAATTTATCGGCAGATGTACTTACAGTAAGGCTTGTTCCTGAATTTACAAGGTTTAACGCTGCAGTTTTATAAGTGTCCTCAAATGTATTTGCGGGTGTTGCAGCTAATGCAGCCTCAATATCAGAATTACCATTGATCAGCACATAAACTTTTTTTATGCCGGCTGATGTCTTAATTGCTTTTTTAGGTTTTAATACAACCTGATTAGAAGTGTTTGACACTTCCTGAGTATATCCGTCATCAACTGTTGTACCAACTGTATATGCAGCAGTAGTGACAGTAGAACCATCCACTAAAAATATGGCCACCTTTTCAATCTTATCTTTTCCTGCCCACTCCCCTACATCGTTATAATCCGAAGGTAAGGCCCTCAACGATAAGTTTTGAGGCAAACTAAGGGTTATACTTACGTTTGTATTTGCATCTGTCTCTGCAGAGGTTTGCAAATCATTATCATCACTACAAGCGATAAACCCAAGAGCTGAAGCTAATAGTACTAATAATAGTTTTGTCTTTTTCATTCTTTTTTAATTATAATTTTGACATCTATTTTCTTTCATAAAATTTTCTAATCAAATTTTGCCTTTAATTAAGCCAGTGTCAAGTTTATATTTTTCTCTTCTGATCAAACATAACAAGGGAGACATGTAACGTATAAACATGTCGAAAAAGCCTTGTTACCGAATTATCTATTCAGTGTAATTATCTAAATTGAATCGAGCTTCAGCATTACCATTTGCTGCCGCTTTGGACAAGTATTCCCGAGCTTTGCCATAATCGCCTTTGTAGAGATAAGCTACACCCAGATTATTCCATATTTTAGGATTATTCTCTATTTTCAGGAGTCGTTCTATGGCTGCATCAAAATTTCCACCCTCAATGTCAGCTCCTGCCGAATTGACAATCGCAATATCACTCTGTGGATATAATCTTACGGCTATATCAAAAACTTCTCTGAATTCCTTTGTATCAGACGGATAGCTATAAGCAACCAAATACATTTCGTTTAAACTTAACAGTTTAGGATTAACTTTAATGAGTTTCTTCGCTTCTTCTACATCAAAAGGCCTCACAATGTATGCTATTACATATTCTGTACGACGCAATGGAGGATAATAGTCATTCAACAGTATTTTATACGTATTCCCATTGGCAAGCTTCATCAGTTCCCTATCTCGAGCGTCCGGACTTCCTATTTTATCAATAATGCCCAATACTTCTAGCTTATCCTTCAGTGATGATTGGGAAACCGACTTATATAAACCAGTCCAATCTTCTCCAAATCCGTTGACAATAAATTGATTTCTTCTAACTCCAAATTTCGACACAAGATAATCGGCAAATGAATTAGCTCTGTTTTGAGATAATATCCGGTTATGTTCAAATCCTCCTTCCGGTGATGCATAACCGGCTATATTAAATTCAGTAATTTTTAAGTCCTGATTTTGTTGTATTTCACCTATTACACTATCCACCTGCGCAAATTCTACTGAATTGTTCTTAAAATTGCGTAACAATTCGTAACGGTCTACGATATAATTAAAAGTTGCAGTATGTCTGTCGCTGCGAGTTTTTACAGGTTCTACTTCGGGAACAATAAATGTCAGCTTATAAGAAACAGGAGCCTGCTTAGGTAATATATTTTGAGCGACCAAACGTTCTTCTTCAGTATCGTAACAGCTGGCACATCCGGAAACTATTTCTGAAATAGACAATGAAGCATTATCCATCCACAATTTATAAGGTACTATAACAGCATAATTAACAGATTGAACAGTACCGTTTTTTCTGGTTATCACAGTTTGTGGTTCTCTATCGAATGGAAGTTGAGAACCTAAACTCTTCTTTCTATTCAATATCTTATTTCTCAAACTACCGGAGACAACTACCGGAGAGAGCTTAAGACTGTCATTATCTTTCCCATTAGATTTTAAAACCGGAGTAAGAATAAGCATTTCATTTCGACGAACAGATATCTCATCCAAAACAAAAGTCATAGATACAGATACTTTGTCGTGCTGTTTAATAAAATGCTCTTCTGTTATTTGTATTTTTCCAAATTCAGATTGAGCATGAGTAGATAGAGTAAATACTATCAGAATTGCCGATAAGCATACTCTCAATATCATTGATTTTTTCATTACTTATTATTTTAAGAAATAGACTAAAGACAAACCTAATCGTGTTATACCCCAGTAATTATAATTTCCTTCATCTGACTTTGTTCCACAATCCTTACACGGGTATTTATCATAATGGATACGGGCATATCCGACACCTACATTTAACTCAAAATTTAAACGATTTGATAATATCCACTGATATCCATAGCTTAAGCCTCCTCCATATAGATAACCTTCGTACCGGCTGTCTTTAAAAACATCTAAGCGTCCGATAGGGATATCCCATCCGCCCACATTAAATTGACCGCCCAATGCATGCAAACCTATAAAATGCCCATTGAATGTCTCACATAACCACCAACGATATTCGGGTTCAATAAGCCAATGTTTTAATGTTTTATTATCTGAAAACGAAAACACATTTATGCCTCCTCCAAGTTCCAAGGTAGTCCTGTCGGTCAATGCTAATTCTAGTTGTAAATTAGGAGTTGTTGTTGCCCAATAAGCAAGATTTGTTTTTATAGCTACCTCCTGCGCATGAAGTAGAAATGAAGATGTGCAAGCGGCTAATAAAAAAAATAGTTTTAAGCCTTTAAATTTAAAATGACAATTCATTTTTATTAATAGTTGTATTATTTTATTGGTATAAATTTCGTTTCGAACCACCCAACAGAAATCGTAAATCTAAAAATATAGAACACTATAAATTTTAGACAAAACTATACTCTTATAGCATTTAAAGGACTATAAACAGATACAACATACATACAACATTTCTACAAACCCGCCATTAGCTTACTATTTTCCATAAGCACATAGAAAATTCACTTAACATAATTTTTGAATATAAGGAGTGTTCAATGTTAATAAAGTGCGTCTAACAATGTTAATGAAATACAAAATAACAAAATACGTCTAAGAAGAAATATATACTTAGATATACGTCCGAACACCAAACCTGAATATAAATGAACAAAACAAAAACAACTCAAATCTTAGTAGCACAAACGGTTTTTATCGCAAATTTTACTTAATTTTGTTCTATGAAAGGCTATATTAATATATAGCTTATATTATAAAAACAGCTAGCACTAATTCATTTATTCTTACAATACAGAAATGAGATACAGACATATATTGTGTTGCTTTATTAGTTATATCTTCACAATTATTCCATCAGATGCATTTAGCAGAGATTTAAAACATTCCGACAAAGCAGTTGTAGATAGTATCTTATCTGTATCTTTCCAACATTTTTTGAATATTAATATTACAGAGAATCTTAAGACAGCAAAACAAGCTCTGAAGAAAAGTCAAGAAATTAATTACGGGGCAGGCAAAGCTAAATCATATTTTTATATAGCAAGAGCATTAAGTTATGTCGGAGAATATAACATGTCTTTAGAATATCTGGATCGATGTGAAAAGGAAGAATACAATGAGGATAAAGCATCTATAAACTCCGAAGCTCACAGAATAAGAGGTCAGGTATATATGTATCTGGGACTTCCTTCAAAATCTTTGGAAGAATTCAGAAAGGGGCTTCATTGTGTAAATAAAATGGATGAAGGAGGTGTCAAAAACCGGCTAAAAAGTTTAGCTTATGAAAATCTCAGCATAGGATATATAGCTATTGTCTCATATGATTCTGCTTTTTATTATCTATCAAAAAATAGAGATTTACTCCACAAAATGGATTCCGAAGAACCTTATATATATAGTAATTGGGTAAATCTATATACTCTATTCGGCGATTACTATTCTAAGACAAATCAATACGATTCTGCAAGCTATTATTTCAACAAATCAATAGAAACAACTCAAAAATCAGGAAGTCCTTATACTTCATGGACCTATAAACATTGGGGGGATATGGAATTAGGCCGAGGGAATCCCGATTCTGCTCTAAAGTACTATAATCTGAGTTTAGAAGATATAAAAAGAACAAACCTCAACAACGAGCTTCCTGATCTTTATAAACAAATTTTCCAAGCTTATACAGAAAAGAAGATGAATGATAGTGCAAAGTTCTATCAGAATAAGGCGATTTCTGCAGAAAACAAACTCCTCTTATCTAAAAACCAAGCGGTAGAAAAAGCATTAAACTTGATACTTGAAGAAGAGAGTGCAACACATAGTCTCTTTCAGGAGAAAGCCATCCGGCTCATCTCTGTTTTGACTATCTTCGTTATTATCATACTTGCAGCATGGGCCAAATGGAGATATACACACCAGAAAGAACTAAAGGAAGAGAAAAGGATGGTAGAAACCCTTGAATTCAAATTAAATGACAAAACACAGGATCTGATAGAGTTGGCAAAATTAAACGACAGTTCTTTTATTACAAATTTCAAAGATATATTTTCTGAATTTACAGAAAACATTTATAACAGATATCCTGATTTGATCAACTCTGAATTTTGGTTATGCTCAATGATCTTTCTGAATTTCACATCCAAAGAAATTGCGCAGTACAGTTTTGTAGAACACAGATCAATCCAAATAAGGAAGAGCAGGTTAAGAAAAAAGCTAAAAATCGATGCCAATATTGATTTATATGTATACATTCGATCTTTTGCTTAAAAAGAAGAACTGCTTATATTTCTTACATGTTTTCTAATCCGCAATAGTCCGTGTTCACTATAGTGGCATTCCTATTTTTTCCTATTCTCTAAAAAAGGCACAAAGCCGGAAAATAAGAAATACCTATATTTCTATAAGTGTTATTGTGGAGCTGGAGGGAACGTTATACTTCCAAACAGCTACTGATTTTCAATATCTTATACGCTATAAATTAGAACTGTCAGCATTTATGCACATGCTGTAATTCTGCGAATCGCTCTGGGTTTCGATTAATACAAAGTTAGGTATAATTCCCTACTTCAGCAATTTTATATATAATTAGATATTAACAATTTATCCGGTTCGAATATTTATTAGGGACGAGTTCGTCCCCAATTTTGCGGGGGAACTGTATTTTCTGCTATTTCTATTGCTCTAATAATTCTATAAAATCGAGCTTTATCAGGTCCCAATATTTTCCTCTTAAACAATTCGGATCAGCATCGTTGTCTGCATATTCAAATTCTATAAGATTCTTTAGAATTTGATCTTTACTTGCGCCATATGGATATCGTTCAAAATAGAATTCCAACATTTGGCTGATACTATATTGTTCCAATAGTTCATGTAAATCCCAGAAATCTTTTTTCCGCCCGTTGTGGGATACGACATCCAACTTCATTGCTATTATATCTTCAATATCAGCCAGACGAATATTATCGATTTCCTTTACAGGTCTAATAAATGGATCTGTATAGTATAAATCTAATTTCACATAGTCTAGCTCTGAGTCTCCAATATAGAATGACTTTCCAAATCCGACCAAGTCAATATTAGATGTGGAAACATAAGGAAAATTTAGCGTCAAATATTCTTCAATGGTTTTAAAGTCCACTGTATTGTATGCCAAATCTGTGAATAGGTCAATATCAACCGATTCTCTATGACCGAGTTGCAAGCTTAGCGATGTTCCACCAACCAATCGGAAAGGTTTTAAAACTTCTGCCAGCATTAGTTTCTCCAAAGCATTCTTCAGTAAGGGAGTTACAGTATTATAATACAACATGCCTATATGGTTTCTAAGAGTTTATTTGCGCTTTCTTTTGTTGACGGAGCCATGTCCCGATAATATCTCAAAACTTCATTAACCTTTTCCTTTCCATAGAAACGAAGTATCTCTTCTTTTTCTATCTCATTACCCCGCTCAAGAACACGGCGAATCACATATCTCCGGTTTTTGTCCCAGTCAATATTCTCTATCTTAGTATCCCAGAATAAGGTTGGGTTTATCTTTGTCAGATTGGGATGATAATCTTTACGCTGTTCTTTCTTAATCTGTTCGATATCATAATATACCTGCAATATCATGAAGAACCCTTCTTCTACCCCTAGAGTGTGTTCAATTTTTAATGCGAGTTCCGGATTCATACGTCTTTTAGCCTTAGTTATAGCAACTAAAGTTTGGGGATATTCGTTGATGGAAATAGCAAAGCGGCTCTTTTGAAGCTTTCTTTTTTTCAATTCCCTATCAAGGATGATCCCCGGATGAATACCTTTTATTATATCGATCTTAGAATTCATATCTATTATAATTAATATACAAAGATAACGAATAATAAACAAATTTGTTTTCATTAATTTATTTATTTCAATTATAGCTATTGTCGCAAACTAAAAATATAAATCGTATCGGGAATAAAATACAAACAACACATACATCTCATTACTGATGTAATCTATGGAAATCCGGTGAAACGTGATGACATACTATTGTTTATCAGAATATTAGTATATAGATTAGCTGGAAAAATAAATTATTTAATATTATTGTTATGGAAAATTTAAAAATAATTGAAAGCAAAGCATTCGAATCGATTGTCGATAAAGTGAATAACCTTGCTCGTGATGCAGATGCATTATGTAGAAAAAGCAAAGGTAAGAACTTAGAGGAATGGCTAGACGGACAGGATGTCTGCCTTATACTCAATATATCACCCCGAACCTTACAGGCCTACCGGGATGCAGGAAAACTAGGCTTTTGCCAAATAAATCATAAGCTATATTATAAGGCTGGCGAGATTGATGAGCTTTTAAAGAAAAATTACCACAATAATCATAAAAAGAAATGATATGGAAGCAATTACTTTTAAAGACCAACAAATTCTGGATCTGCACAAATCATTAGAACAGGTCTCTGCAGCATTGAAAAATGCATTGGATGAGTGTAGACCATTATTTAATGGAGAACGCTATCTGACAGACAGGGATTTATCCAAAATACTTAAAATCAGTCGTCGTACATTACAGGATTATAGATCTAATGGCATAATCCCCTATATTATGCTGGGAGGTAAAGTCTTGTATAGAGAATCTGATATCCGGAGAATGCTTGATAATGCCTATAATAAAGCATGGATAAAATAGATCTATTATACCTCTCAAACAAAGGAGCGCACAGATTCATCTGTGCGCTCCTTTCATTTTTTTCCCAATAGATAGCCAGCTATAGCAAGGAAACAATGCCAATCGGCAATCCTGTAAAATCGACTATCTGATTATTATCCAATCCTCTCATTTTCATCTTTAGGGCTATCTCTTAACCGGCTGTAATGCATATACAATCCGGTACGTATTCCGCCTAACTGGCAGTTTATCTAATACGCATACTTTGTACAACCCTTTGTCCTTCCATGCTTTGTAATCCAATATCTGATATAGATATCAGTCTTGGTGCTAAATTGTAAATAGACTCTGTCAATTGTGATCCGTACCATAATTGTACAAAGACCATTTCTCTTAACTTCATTCTTTTTGATAAAAAATAGGATATTAAATGTACTTCTCATGACCTTTCATTTTTTATGGTTATTAATGAAAAGCCAAACTATTATTTTAGAAGTATTAATATCTATTTCTGTATAATTACGAAACAAAAGAAGTAACCAGGAAAGCAGTAAATTAACGGCTGATTATCTGCGATTTTCCTCTATTTACTGAATATTTTCTGATACCAAAATAAAGAGAATGAGGTAACTACTCTTATTCCATATTCTACTGTGTTATACTTACCTGATTTGGAGGGATTAAAGTAAATATTGTAGTGCTTTGCTATCTATCGCTTTATTTTGCCTATTTTTTTGACTTTTCATTGTTTAAGACATGTAAATAATAACCCAAAAGTAGTCCACCATAATAATTGAAAAGTATACCACTAG